>JAESGM010000128.1_pt1 | contig 178028 bp, 166 predicted proteins | sample 9269721 | NCBI WGS metagenome assembly JAESGM01 (sample SAMN15720920, study PRJNA650825) | algae metagenome | isolation source: Komarekiella atlantica HA4396-MV6 and co-occurring heterotrophs from... | place: USA: Theobald House, Kauai, HI | collected 2009-07-29 | reverse complement strand
CGGTCGGATCATAGAAGGTCGTGCCGAAATTGCGGTCGGTCAGCAGCATGGTGATGGCGCCGGCGAGGACCGGCAGCGCCAGCAGCAGCAGGAAGGCGGTGACCAGCACCGACCAGGCGAAGAGCGGCATCTTGTGCAGCGTCATGCCCGGCGCGCGCATGTTCAGGATTGTGGTGATGAAGTTGATGGCGCCCAGGATCGAGGCGGCGCCGGCAAGATGCAGCGCCAGGATGCCGAAATCGACCGAGGGGCCGGGGTGGCCGGTGGAGGAGAACGGCGGATAGATCGTCCAGCCGGTGCCGACGCCATGGGCGCCCGGCGCGCCTTCGACGAACATCGAGAGGATCAGCAGCACGAAGCCGGCCACCGTCAGCCAGAACGAGATGTTGTTCATGCGCGGGAAGGCCATGTCCGGCGCGCCGATCATCAGCGGCACGAACCAGTTGCCGAAGCCACCGATGACGGCGGGCATGACCATGAAGAAGATCATGATCAGGCCGTGGCCGGTGACGAAGACGTTGTAGCTCTGCCCATTGGCGAAGATCTGCAGGCCAGGCTCCTGCAGCTCGATGCGCATCATGATCGAGAGGAAACCGCCGACGAGGCCGGCCATGATCGCGAAGACCAGGTAGAGCGTACCGATGTCCTTGTGGTTGGTGGACATCAGCCAGCGCCGCCAGCCCGTCGGGTTGGCGTGGTGCTCATCATGTCCGTGTTCGTGGGCGTGGGCGTCCGGAGCCGCGGTTGCCATGGCGTTCGTCTCCTCGTGCGAAATCTGTTCGCGAGAGTCAGTCAGATCAGGTTCGGTTTACTTGGCCGCCGTGGCGACCTTGCCGGCGGCGTCGCCGGCATTGGCGAATTTCTGCTTCGATTCGGCGAGCCAGGCCGCATACCGCTCCGGGCTCACGACGCGGAAGGCGATCGGCATATAGGCGTGGTTCTGTCCGCAGATGAACGAGCACTGGCCATAATAGATCCCTTCGCGATCGGCCTTGAACCAGGTCTCGTTGAGACGGCCCGGGATCGCGTCGATCTTGATGCCGAAGGACGGCACCGTGAACTTGTGGATGACGTCGGCGCCGGTGACCTGGACGCGCACGACCTTGCCGACCGGCACCACCGCCTCGTTGTCGACGGCGAGCAGGCGCGGCGCCTCGTTCTCGGCGATCTTCTTGCTGCTGATCGCTTCGGCCCGCTGCTTCTCGTCGAGCATCAGCGAATCGAAGCCGAACGCGCCGCCGTCCTGCGGGTATTCATAGGACCAGTACCACTGCTTGCCAGTGACCTTCACGGTGACGTCGGCCTGCGGAATTTCGAGCTGCAGCTTGAGCAGCCGGAAGGACGGGATCGCGATCACGACCAGGATCAGCACCGGGATGACCGTCCAGGCCACCTCGAGCAGCGCATGGTGCGTCGTCTTGGAGGGAACCGGGTTGCGCTTCTCGCTGAACCGCCACGCGACATAGACGAGCAGCGCGAGCACGAAGACCGAGATGATGAAGATGATGACGTTCAGCCAGTCATGGAACCAGTGGATATATTCCGCGACCTCGGTCGCCGGTCCCTGCAGGTTCATCTGATAGGGCGACGGCATGCCGGTGCCGGCCAGCGCGCTCGTGGGGACGATCGTCGTCGCGCCGGCGGCAAAGGCCGCGGCAGCCACTGTTGCAATGGTCCTGCTCAGAAATCGCATCGGTCCGACATAGCTCCTGTGATGCCCGTCGCGGTCCGCGTCCTTGAGGTCTGTGCGGCCACGCGCGACGACGCGTGCCTCGCGGCCCGCCTCGTTCTTCGGCATTGCGATAAATCAAAGATCACGCCAGCGCCAGAGGGGCAATGCGGGCCTTCAACGCATGCCGTGCGGCAAAATCGCGCGAGGCCAGAGCGCTGTTGCATGGGTTGAGGCCGCTCGCTCCTTGACAGGACAAGGCCTTGCATGGTCCCAACGCAGGCGCTTGGGGAGCGAAGTCCGGCCGCTATCGCCGGTTTGAAGGGGAATGACGGGGATGGGCAAGATCATCGGACCTGTCTTCGCGGCTGCGTTGGCGGCTGCGGGCACCTGTCTGGGTTCGAGCGCCGTGAGTCCGGCTTTCGCCCAGGGCGCGGTGAAGGCGACGCATGGCGACTGGCAGATGCGCTGCGAGGTGCCGCCCGGCGCGAAGGCCGAGCAATGCGCGCTCGTGCAGAACGTGGCGGCCGAGGACCGGCCGAATCTGACCCTGCTCGTCATCGTCCTGAAGACGGCCGACCAGAAGAGCCGCCTGCTGCGCGTCGTGGCGCCGCTCGGCGTGCTGCTGCCCTCCGGGCTCGGCCTCAAGATCGACGACAAGGATATCGGGCGGGCCGGCTTCGTGCGCTGCCTCACCACTGGCTGCGTCGCCGAGGTGGTGATGGACGACACCTTGCTCGGCCAGCTCAAGACCGGCAAAAGCGCCACATTCATCGTATTTCAGACACCGGAGGAGGGCGTGGGCATCCCCGTCTCGCTTTCCGGCTTCGGGCCTGGCGTGGAGACCTTGCCGTGATTGATGTGACCTCCCGCCGGCTGCACTGGCTGGCCGCTTCGATGCTTTGCGTCGGTCTCGCCGGCTGCGGCTCGAGCTCGTCCTCGGGCGGTTCGGGCGGCATGCAGTCGCTGACCAACATGGTGATGTTCCAGTCGACGACGCCACCTCCGGCGATGGAGCTGCCGCCCGCCGAGGAAGACAATTTCAACTGCCCGGCCGTGGTCATCGCCGAAGGCGGCGCAGCCGTTCGCGCCCAGTCCGGCGCCGATAGCGACACCTTGCGGCACCAGATCTCGATCCTGCACATCGCGCGCGAGTGCAAGCCGACCGGCAATGGCGGCTTCGGTCTGAAGATCGGCGTCGAGGGCCGCGTCCTGATCGGCCGCGCCGGCGGAGCCGGCAGCTATTACGCGACCCTCAGCATGCAGGTTCTGCGCAGCAATGCGGTGGTCGCCCGGCGCTCCGCCCGCGTCGGCGGCACGATTCCCGCGGGGCAGGGCGGAACCGATTTCACCCATGTCGAGGACGGCATCGTCGTTCCGCCCGGTACGGGCGAGGTCGAGATCATCATCGGCCTGAGCCAGGGCGGCGGTGCGACCCCGGCGCGCTCGCGCAGGCGTCGCTGATTGCCGTGAGGTGAGGCGCCCGCCCGATTGACACGGGGGCCGTCTCTTGTATCTGTGCTGACGCCGCATCATCCCCGCGGGAGAGACCGGTTTCGGGCCTTGTCCGAAGCCGGCGCCGAAGGCGCAACCGCCCCGGAAACGCTCAGGCAAACGGACCGCGTGGGAATTGGCACTCTGGAAAGCGGCGGGAGCGATTCCGCCCACCGACGGGTGTAACCTCTCCGGCCGATCGTGCCGGGCAGGGAAATCTCTCAGGTTCCGAGACAGAGGGGGCGCGCTCCGGACAGTTCCGTCCGGGGCTGGCGCTCGATTCTGGAAGGGGCCGTCATGGCTGCCGAGGCCGTTGAAGCCGATGCCGCAGGCGCACAGGCGCTGCTGAAGACACCGCTCCATTCCCGTCACGTCGCGCTCGGAGCGCGCATGGTGCCCTTCGCCGGCTACGACATGCCGGTGCAATACCCCTCGGGCATCCTCACCGAGCATAACTGGACGCGCGAGCAGGCTGGCCTCTTCGATGTCTCGCATATGGGCCAGGCCTTCCTGATCGGCCCCGACCACGAGACCACGGCGCGCGCGCTCGAGGCGCTGGTTCCGGCCGATATCCTCAATCTCGCGCCCGGCAAGCAGCGCTATTCGCAGCTTCTCGACGAGAACGGCGGCATCCTCGACGACCTGATGGTGACCCGTTCGATCGAGCCGGACGAGGACGGGGCGCTGCTCCTCATCGTCAACGCGGCCTGCAAGACCGCCGATTACGCCCATATCGAGGCGCGCCTGCCGGCGAATGTGAAGCTGGTCCGCGCCGAGCATCGCGGCCTCATCGCGCTGCAGGGCCCGGCCGCCGCCGAGGCGCTGGCAGCCCTCGCGCCCGAGGCGGCCGAGATGGGCTTCATGAGCGCGCGCAGCATGAAGGTCGCAGGCGTCAAGGCCAATCTCAGCCGCTCCGGCTATACCGGCGAGGACGGCTACGAGATTTCGGCCGCCGCCGGGAAGATCGGCGAGATCTGGGACGCGCTCCTGCTCGATCCGCGGGTCAAGCCGATCGGCCTGGGTGCGCGTGATTCGCTCCGGCTCGAGGCGGGCCTGTGCCTCTATGGCCATGACATCGACACCACGACCTCGCCGGTCGAGGCGGCGCTGAACTGGTCGATCCAGAAGCGCCGGCGCGAGGAGGGCGGCTTCCCGGGTGCCGAGCGCATCCAGCGCGAGTTCGCCGAGGGGACCGATCGCATCCGCATCGGGCTGCTGCCGGAGGGCCGCGCGCCGGCCCGCGAAGGCGCCGAGATCGCGACGCCCGAGGGCGAGATCGTCGGCAAGGTCACGTCCGGCGGTTTCGGTCCGACGCTGAACGCGCCCTGCGCCATGGGCTATGTCGCCAAGGCCCATTCCGCGCCGGGCACCCGCCTCGACCTGATCGTCCGCGGCAAGCAGCTGCCGGCGACCGTCGCGCCGATGCCTTTCGTGCCCAACCGCTACAAGCGCTGATTTTCCATCCTCTTCGGGAGACTTAAGACCATGGCCGAGACCCGCTACACCAAGGACCACGAATATATCCGCATCGAGGGTGACACCGGCACGGTCGGGATCACCGATTATGCCCAGGGCCAGCTCGGCGATGTCGTCTTCGTCGAGCTGCCGGCCGTTGGCAAGGCGGTCGCCAAGGGCGGCGAGGCCGCGGTCGTCGAGAGCGTCAAGGCGGCGTCGGAAGTCTATGCGCCGGTCTCCGGCGAGGTCGTCGAGGTCAATAGCGAGCTCGAAGCCACGCCCGGCACCGTCAACGAGGACCCAGCCGGCAAGGGCTGGTTCGTCAAGCTGAAGCTCAAGGATGCCGGCGAGCTCGAAGGCCTGATGAGCGAGGCCGAGTACCAGGATTACGTGAAGACGCTGTGAGGCGCCGTTCCGGGGCGGCCGCAGGCCGAGCCCGGAACCCAGAGCCGCCGGCGTTGCCGAAGGGAACGGCGCGCTCCGGCCCTGTTCTTGAAACCATCCGTGATTCTGGGTTCCGGGCTCCTCGCTGCGCTCGGACCCGGAATGACCCGAGGAAACCCGAATGCGCTATCTCCCCCTGACCGACACCGACCGCGAGGACATGCTCGCGCGCATCGGCGTCTCCGGCATCGACACGCTGTTCAGCGACGTGCCTGCCGGCAAGCTGCTGAAAGCCCCGCTCGATCTGCCGCGCGCCAAGGGCGAGCTCGAGGTCGAGCGCATCATGGGGCGCATGGCGGCGAAGAATGTTGCGGCCTCGTCCGCCCCGTTCTTCGTCGGCGCCGGCGCCTACAAGCACCATGTCCCGGCGACGGTCGACCACCTGATCCAGCGCTCCGAGTTCCTGACGAGCTATACGCCCTACCAGCCCGAGATTGCGCAGGGCACGCTGCAATATCTCTTCGAGTTCCAGACCCAGGTCGCAGCGCTGACCGGCATGGAGGTCGCCAACGCCTCGATGTATGACGGCTCGACCGGCACCGGCGAGGCGGTGCTGATGGCGCATCGCGTCACCAGGCGCCGCAAGGCCGTGCTCTCCGGGGGGCTGCATCCCCACTATGCCGATGTCGTCAAGACGATCTCGGAAATGGCGAGCGACGAGATCGTCGCGCTCGCTCCTGACGTTTCCGCCAGCGAGGACATCCTGGCGCAGATCGACGACGAGACCTCCTGCGTCGTCGTCCAGTCGCCCGACGTCTTCGGCAACCTGCGCGATCTCAAGCCGATCGCCGACAAGGCTCACGCCCATGGCGCGCTGCTGATCGCGGTCTTCACCGAGGTGGTTTCGCTCGGCGCGGTGACGCCGCCCGGCGCCATGGATGCCGACATCGTCGTCGGCGAGGGCCAGTCGATCGGCAATGCGCTGAATTTCGGCGGCCCCTATGTCGGCCTCTTCGCCGCCAAGTCGAAATATCTGCGCCAGATGCCGGGCCGGCTCTGCGGCGAGACCGTCGATGCCGACGGCCAGCGCGGCTTCGTGCTGACGCTTTCGACGCGAGAGCAGCATATCCGCCGCGACAAGGCGACCTCGAACATCTGCACGAATTCCGGCCTCTGCGTGCTCGCCTTCACCATCCACATGACGCTGCTCGGCCAGGCCGGGCTGTCGCGGCTGGCCGAGGTGAACCACGCCAACGCCGTCAAGCTCGCCGATGCGCTCAGTGGGGTGAAGGGCGCGACGGTGCTCAACGAGAGCTTCTTCAACGAATTCACGGTGAAGCTCTCGAAGCCGGCGGCGCAGGTCGTCGAGGCGCTGGCCGCGAAGGGCATCCTCGGTGGTGTGCCGGCCTCGCGCCTGATGCCCGGCGCCGGACTCGACGATCTCCTGATCGTCGCCAATACCGAGATCAACACGGATGAGGACCGCGCGGCCTTCGTGGCGGCGCTCGCGGAGGTGCTGTGATGCTGAACCGTCAGGGACGTCCAACCCAGGCCGGCTCCACCGTGGACCATGGCCGCGAGACCTTCACCGGCAACCGCGCGCTCCAGCAGATCGAGCCGCTGATCTTCGAGATCGGCCATCACGAGACGACGGGCGTCGATCTCGAGAAGCCTGCTGCGTTCAAGAACCGTCTCGGCAAGCATGCGCGCAAGGACGGCATCGGCCTGCCCGGTCTCTCCGAGCCCGAGGCGATGCGCCACTATGTCCGCCTCAGCCAGAAGAATTACGGCATCGACACCGGGCTCTTCCCGCTCGGCTCCTGCACGATGAAGCACAATGCCCGGCTCAACGAGAAGACGGCGCGGCTGCCGGGCTTCTCCGACGTGCATCCGCTCCAGCCGGTCTCGACCGTGCCCGGCGCGCTCGACGTCATGCTGGAGCTCGCGCGCTATCTGATGACGCTGACCGGCATGCCGGCCGTGGCGCTGAGCCCCAAGGCCGGCGCCCACGGCGAGGCTTGCGGCATGATGGCGATCAAGGCCGCCATCGCCGCCAAGGGCGAGGGCGCGACGCGCAATGTCGTGCTGGTGCCGGAATCGGCGCATGGCACCAACCCGGCGACGGCGGCCCTGATCGGCTTCACCGTCAAGTCGGTGCCGGCGCGTGACGACGGCACGGTCGCGGTCGAGGACGTCAAGGCCCTGCTCGGGCCGGACATCGCCGCGATCATGCTGACCAACCCCAACACCTGCGGCATCTTCGAGCCGCAGATCGTCGAGATCGCCGCGGCGATGCATGAGGCCGGCGCTTATTTCTACTGCGACGGCGCCAATTTCAACGCCATCGTCGGCAAAGCGAAGCCCGGCGATCTCGGCGTCGACGCCATGCATATCAACCTGCACAAGACCTTCTCGACGCCGCATGGCGGCGGCGGGCCGGGTGCTGGCCCGGTCGTGCTGTCGAGCCGGCTCGCCCCCTATGCCCCGGTGCCCTTCATCCATGTCGAGGGTGGCAAGACGCGCCTGGTGGAGCATGAGGCGGACGCTCCGGCCGGCACCAAGCCTTTCGGCCGCATGACCGCCTTCCATGGTCAGATGGGCATGTATGTCCGCGCCCTGACCTATATGCTCAGCCATGGCGCCGACGGCATGAGGCAGGCGTCCGAAGATGCGGTGCTGAGCGCCAACTATATCCGCGCCGGGCTCTCGGACCTGATGTCGCTGCCCTTCCCGGACCACCCCTCGATGCACGAGGCGCTGTTCGACGACGAATGGCTGAAGGGCACCGGCGTCACCACGCTCGATTTCGCCAAGGCGATGATCGACGAGGGCTATCACCCGATGACGGTGTATTTCCCGCTCGTCGTCCATGGCGCCATGCTGATCGAGCCGACCGAGTCCGAATCGAAGGCCTCGCTCGACCTCTTCATCGCAACGCTCCGCGATCTCGCCATGGCGGCGAAGGGCAACGACAAGGCGCGCTTCACCGCTGCGCCGCATCACGCCCCGATCCGCCGCCTCGACGAGACCCGAGCCGCTCGTCAGCCGGTCCTGAAATGGATCAAGCCCGGGCCGGTCGCTGAGGCGGCGGAGTAGGGTCCTGCTGCAGGGCAGCGCCACGGCGCTGCCCTATCGTCACTATTATCCACGGCCTTAAGGCTTCCTTGACCATATGCGAGGGAAGCTCCTTCGGTGCGTCCTTCGCGCCTTGGGATTGGTCCATGGAATGCTTTCGCTTTGCTCGCCCCGCTGCCGCCGTCTTCGCCCTGATGCTGACGGCGAGCGTGGCGTGTGCGCAGGAGCCGGGCTACGGGCCCAACACCTATGACCGCACGCTCGATGCACTGATCGCGCATGAGGATATCGCGGCGCGTGGCGGCTGGCCGCAGGTTCCGGGCGGCGTGACGGCGCTGAAGTCCGGCTCGCAGGGGCCGGAAGTCGCCGTGCTGAAGCAGCGGCTGATGCTGAGCGGCGATCTGCCGCCGGCGGCGCTGCCGGGCGACATCTACGATGCGGCGACGGTCGCGGCCGTGAAGCGCTTCCAGGTCCGGCACGGGCTCTCCGATCTCGGCACCGTCGGGCGCCTGACCCTGAAGGCGCTGAACGTGCCGGTCGAGACGCGGCTGAACCAGCTCACGGCGACGCTGGAGCGGCTCAAGAGCAACGGTTTCGTCTTCGCCGAGCGCTATGTGGTCGTCAATATTCCGGGCGCCAGCGTCGAGGCTGTCGAGAACGGCGTGGTCCAGCGCCGGCATCTGGCGGTGGTCGGCCGTCCCGACCGGCCTTCGCCGGTGCTGCAGGCGAACATCACCTCGGTGAATCTCAACCCGTATTGGACGGTGCCGATGTCGATCGTGAAGGCCGACATCATACCGCATATGCGCAAGGATCCCGGCTTCATCGCGAAGTCGAACATGAAGCTGCTCGGCGCCGAGAATCGCGAGATCGATCCGGCGAGCGTCAACTGGGCGAGCCTGACCAACCCCTATTTCTACGTCCGGCAGGAGCCGGGCCCGACTAACTCGCTCGGCCAGCTCAAGATCGACATGCCGAACAGCGAGGCGGTCTATATGCATGACACGCCGAAGAAGACGCTGTTCCGCAACGATGTCCGCTTCAACTCCTCCGGCTGCGCCCGCATCGAGGGCGTGCGCGACCTCGCCGCCTGGCTCCTCGAAGGCACCGAGTGGAGCCAGCCGGCGATCGAGGCCGAGATCGCCAAGGGTGAGCGCAAGGATATCCGCCTGAAGAAGGCCGTGCCGGTCGCCTGGGTCTATCTCACCGGCTGGCAGAGCGGCGACGGTCTCGTCCAGTTCCGCGAGGACATCTATGGCCTCGACACCCCGCAGGGCATCGTCACCTCGACGATCCAGGCCCGCAAGCCCAAGCCCAAAGCGACACCGATGCCGGTGCCGCGGCCGGAGGCTCTGACGATCACCGCGGCCAATTAAGGTCGCGCCTCAGGGCCGGTTCAGGATCGCCATCACCTCGTCGATCGCGCGCGTCCTCGCCGCAGCGTCGGTCCCGATCGTCACCTTCCCGTCGGCGCGCTGCGAATAGGCGGCGGTGCGCTCGCGCAGCGGCAAGTCGGGATGGTCGAAATCGTGATAGGCGCCGGGAAAGCCGACAAACCGCGCCCCGCCCTGGCGAGCCAGGTCCTCGCACGGCGCCGCGGGCGTCCAGTCGTCGGCGAGGCCCTGGAGGATCGTGGTCGGCGCCTGCGCCCGCCAACCGCGCTTCAGGATCACGCGGCAGCCGGGATAGAAGGCGATGATGGCTCGGAATCCGCGCGGGCCCGCCGCGGCGCCGTCGCCCGCCACGCGAAGCGCGGTCGATCCGCCATTCGACCAGCCGACCAGCGCGACCCTGTCGGCAGCGACGAAGGCCTGCGCACTGAGCCAGTCTCGTGCGCCAAATGCGTCCTTTGCCCGGTCGGCCGGCCGGAGCGAACGCTCGCGGCTGTTGCAGAGCGCCGCGAGACCGCGCGGGCGCAGGCTGTCCGGCAGCAGCACGGCATAGCCCGCGGCAACCCAGCGTGCGCTCCAGTCGGTTTCCCGCGCCGCCAGCCGTCCGGACCGGGTCCAGAGGCCGCTGCAGCCATGCAGCGCGACGATGGCGGGGAAGGGACCCTGGCCGTCCGGCTTCGCCAGCAGCCCGCTCAGCATCGTGCCGTCGCGGGAGGGGAAGCTGACCTGTTCCATGGCGGCGGCTGGGGAGGGCAGGCTCGCAGCGAGCGTGACGGCGAGCACGATCCGGCGGCAGGCGGGCATGGCGAAGCTCCCGGGTGGCGAAGGCGGTCGCTCAAAACGACGACGCCGCGATCCTCTCGGATCGCGGCGTCGAATGCATGGCGCTGGACCTGGAGTTCAGTTCAGCTTGGTCTTGATTTCCTTGAGGCCGGCAGCAAACAGCGTCTCGCCGGTCTTGCCGCCGACCTGGTTGCGCAAGATCGTCTCGGCGGCGCGGGTGGCGGCCTCGGCGGCCGCAGCGCGGACCTCTGCCTCGGCCTGGACCTCGGCCTGCGCGATCTTGTCTTCCGCCGACTTGGTGCGGCGGGTGACGAAATCGGCGAGCTTCGCCTCGGAATCCTTGGCGAGCCGTTCGGCATCCTCGCGCGCGGCGGTGACGATCGCTTCGGCTTCCGCCTCGGCGGCCTTGCGCTTGGCCTCATAGGCCGCGAGGATCGCGGCGGCCTCTTCGCGCAGGCGGCGCGCTTCGGCCAGTTCCGCCGCGATCATCTCGCCGCGCTTGTCGAGAGCGGCCGTGACAGCCTTGGCGGCGCCCATATAGATCGCGAGGCCGACGAAGATCGCCGTGGCGATCAGCACCCAGAAGGTCGGATTGCTCAGCATTGTCCGCTCACCCCTTGGTGCTGGTCTTGACGGCTTCGTCGACGGCCGCCTGCGAGGGCGCGACGCCGGTCAGCTTCGCCACGATCGTGGCGGCCGCGTCGGCTGCGATGGTCGAGACATTGCCCATGGCCTTGCTCTTCATCGCGACGATCTTGCCTTCGGCCTCGGCGAGCTTGCCCGAGAGGTCGGCTTCGATCGACTTGCGGCGCGTGTCGCTCTTGGCGTTAACGGCATCGCGGGTCTCCTGCGCGATCGCCTGGGACTTCGCCCGGGCTTCGGCAAGCGACTTCTCATAGGCGGCGACGGCCTCCTCGGCCTTCGCCTTCATCGCCGCGGCTTCGTTCAGGTCGCCGCCGATGCGCGAGGCGCGGTCGGCGAGGATCGCGCCGAGGCGCGGCACGATGACCTTGTCGGCCAGCCAGTACAGGAAGCCGAAGGTAATCGCCAGCCAGAGAAGCTGGGAGGCGAAGGTCTCAGACTGGAACGGCGGGAAGGCGCCGCCATGAGCGGCCTCGGAGCCGCCATGGGCAACGGTGCCCGTCGTGGTCGTGGCTGGCGTGGCCATCACTGAACCTCATCCGGCACTGCGGACCTCGTCGTCCGCAGTGCAGCTTCGGGAAGCGTGCTCGAGCCGGATCAGACGGCGAAGAGCAGCAGCAGCGCGATCAGCAGCGAGAAGATGCCGAGCGCTTCCGTCAGCGCGAAGCCGAGCAGCAGGGTGCCGCGCTGGCCTTCGGCCGCCGAGGGGTTGCGCAGCGCGCCCGAGAGGAACTGGCCGAACAGGTTGCCGAGGCCGATGCCCGCGCCGGCCATGCCGAGGCAAGCGAGACCAGCGCCGATATACTTGGCAGCGATCGGGTCCATGGGAAAACTCCTTGAGAGGTTTGGTGAGGATCGAAGGGGTGGGAGAGCTACCGGACGCCGACTTATCGTCAATGTCCGGGATGCAGGGCGTCGTGCAGGTAGATGCAGGTCAGGACTGCGAAGACATAGGCCTGCAGCACTGCGACGAGGAATTCGAGCGCGATCAGCGCCACGGTCAGCACCAGTGGCAGCGGCGAGAGGATCGCCCAGCCGCCGGCGAAGAGCAGCGTGGCGACGAAACCGGCGAAGATCTTGAGCGCGATATGGCCCGCCAGCATGTTGGCGAAGAGACGGACCGACAGGCTGATCGGGCGCGAGACGAAGGAGATCACCTCGATCGGCACCAGGATGATCAGCATCAGCGGATGCACGCCGGACGGCACGAACAGGCCGAAGAAATGCGCGCCGTGGCGGACGATGCCGTAGATGATGACGGTGAAGATCACCAGCGCCGCCAGCGCGGCCGTCACGATCAGGTGGCTCGTCACCGTGAAGGCGCCGGGCACCATGCCGATCAGGTTGCAGAACAGCACGAACATGAACAGCGAGAAGACCAGCGGCAGGAACTTCATGCCGTCATGGCCGGCTGAATCCTTCACCGTATTCGCGACAAATTCGTAGCCCATCTCTGCCAGGGCCTGGATTCGACCGGGAATGAGGGAGCGGCTGCGGGTGCCATAGACGAAGAGCAGGATGATCAGCGCCAGCGCGATCATCATGTAGAGCGCGGAATTGGTGAAGGCGATCTCGCTATTGCCGATCGTGCCGAGCTTGATGATCGGCTTGATCTCGAATTGTTCGATGGGACTGGCCATCTTGCGCCTGGAGCTCCGCTGTCATTCCGGGACGAAAACCGCCCCGGGGCCGCTACTTGGCGCCCGACTTATCGCCAGTGCGAGATTTCATCAACCCCGCTGCGCGCGCGACGTTGAAAAAACCCGCGCAGGTGCCCAGCAGCAGCAGCACGATCATTCCCCAGGGACTGGTTCCGAGCCAGCGATCGACCGCCCAGCCGGCTCCGCCGCCGACGATGATGCCGGCTATGAATTCGGTGGACAGCCGGAAGGCCTGCCCGATTCCCGACATGTTGGCCGACTGTCCCTCGGTCTTTCGAACGCTGCCCTTGCGAGCTTCGACGTCGCGCAGCTTGGCCTCGAGCGTGTCGAGCCGGCGGGACAGGGCTTCGTCGCCCGGTTGGGCGGAACCATCGCTTTCGGGCCCTTTTGGACTGCCTTGCGCCATGGGACGGGACCTTGTTTTGCGGGGTTCGGGGTGTCTTTCGCCGGGCGCAGGATACGCCATTTCGCGACGGGCGGCCCCGAAAAATCGCGCGGACCATAGGAATGGCGCGGAGCCCTGTCAAGCGGGCTGTGCCTGCTTAATACATTGAGATAGTTAGCTTTTTTATGCTACGAAGGGCGTGCCGCTCGCCGGCGAAGGACGCCGCTCAGACCGCTTCGCGGATGCGCTCGGCCGTCGCGAGGTCGACCGAGACCATCTGGCTGACGCCGCGCTCGGCCATGGTGACGCCGAACAGCCGGTCCATCCGCGCCATGGTGATCGGATTATGCGTGATCAGGATGAAGCGCGTCTGCGTGTTGCGCGCCATCTCGTCCAGCAGGTCGCAATAGCGCTCGACATTGGCGTCGTCGAGCGGCGCATCGACCTCGTCGAGCACGCAGATCGGCGATGGGTTGGTCAGGAAGACGGCGAAGATCAGCGCGGTCGCGGTCAGCGCCTGCTCGCCGCCGGAGAGCAATGTCATCACCTGCGGCTTTTTGCCCGGGGGGCGCGCGAAGATTTCCAGCCCCGCTTCGAGCGGATCTTCCGAATCGACCAGCCTCAGCTCGGCGGTGCCGCCGCCGAAGAGAATCCCGAACAGCCGCTGGAAATGACCGTGGACGATCTCGAACGCCGCCAGCAGCCGCTCCCGGCCCTCGCGGTTGAGCGCCCCGATCGCCTGCCGCAAACGGCGGATCGCCTCGCTGAGGTCGTCGCGCTCGCCGGTCAGCCCCTCGCGCTTGCCCTGCACCTCCGCAAGCTCCTCCTCGGCGCGCAGATTGACCGCGCCCAGCCGCTCGCGCTCCGCCTTCAGCCCGGCGAGCCGGCGCTCGATCTCGCCCGGCTCGGGCAATGCGTCGCCCGGCTTGATCGTGGTCAGGTCCTGGAGGCCGGCGAGGCTGGTCTCCAGCCCGTCCTCGATCTGCCGCGCGACGTCCGCGACGCGCTGGCGGGCCGCTTCCAGCCGCGCTTCGGCGGAGGCCCGGACCTCCCTGACGCCCGAAAGCGCTTCGAGCGCTGCGCGTGCGGCGCGGTCGGTCTCCGCCTGCGCGGTCTCTCCGGCCGCCAGCCTGTCGGCCGCCTCGCGCCGCGCGGTCTCCGCGGTCTCGATCTCGGCGACGATGCGGCGGCGCTCGACGAGAAAGGTGTCCGGCGCCTCGAGCAGGGTCTTCTGTTCGGCCTCGGCCGTCTCGATGCGGCGTTTCGTCTCGTCGGCGGTCTGCCGGCTGGCCTGGGCGCGATCGTGCCAGGCCTTGATGTCGCTGGCGATCGTGACGCGGCGCTGCGCCCGCAGCTCCGCCTCGCGCCCCAGGGTCTGGACGCGCGCGCGCGCGTCGGATGCGATGGCGCGCTGCTCGCCGAGCGTGACGCGGGCGTGCAGCAGGGCGCTTTCCAGGTCGGTCGTCGGCGCGAGCGCGGCCATTCCCTCATCGGCGCTCGCCGCCTGCGTCCCGGCTTCCGCGATCGCTTGGCCAAGGCGCGCAATCGCCTCGCTCAGGGCTGAGCGCCGGGCCGCGACCTCGCCGGCCTTGCGCTCGGCACTGGTGAGCTGCTCGCGCGCGAGGTCGAACTCTCGCCGCGCCCGCCGCGCGGCTTCGAGGGCCAGGGTCTCGGCCTGGACGGCCGCCTTGACGGCCTGCGCGGCGTTGTCGAGCCCTTCGCGCGCCGCTTCCGCGGCTTCGCGTGCGGCCTGCGCCTCGCGTTCGAGGTCGCCGAGCCGGTTCTTCTCGACGAGGCGCCGCGCCGCCGGGGTCGGCGCCTCTGCCGCGCTGGTGAAGCCGTCCCAGCGCCAGATGTCGCCCTCGCGCGAGACCAGCCGCTGGCCGGGCTTCAGCGCGCCGCGCAGCCGGGCGCCGTCCTCGCGCGCCACCACGCCGATCTGCGCCAGCCGGCGCCCGAGCGCCTGCGGGCCGCGGACATGGCGGGCCAGAGGCTCGATGCCGGCGGGCAGGGCGGGATCGTCGGCGCCTTCGCCGGTGTCGAGCCAATGTGCCGGCGCCGAGGCGTCGGAGGCGGCGTCGAGATCGTCGCCGAGCGCTGCGCCGAGCGCGGTCTCGAAACCCTTGGCCACGCTGATCGCCTCGACGATCGCCGGCCAGAAATCTCCCGAAGCCGGCGCCAGCAGCTTCTGCAAGGTCCGGATCTCGGTCTCGAGCCGCTGCGCCTGCCGGTCGGCCTCGGCGAGCGGGGCCCGCAGGCGCGTCTCCGCCTCGCGGGCGGCGGCCAGGGTCGCGCGGGCGGTGCCTGCGGCCTGTTCGGCCTCGCGCATGCCGGTCTCGGCCGCGCCGAGGCCGGCCCGGAGGGCGTCGAGCGGGCTGGTCGCGCTGTCGGCATCCAGCGCGGCCTGGTCGCGGACCAGGCGTTCGCGCTCGGTGACATGCCTGGCTTCGCGCTCCCGCGCCTCGCGCAGCGCCCGCTCCAGCGCGCCGCGGCGGGCGCCGAGCTCGGAAAGCCCGGCCTGCGCCGTCGCATGCGTGGTCTCGGCTTCGGCCAGCTTCGTCTCGGCCTCGGTCAGCGTGGCTTGCGCGGCCTGGGCAAGCGTCGCCGAGCCGTCGGTCTCCTTGACGAGCGCCTCATCCTCCTGCGCCAGCCGGGCGAGGCTTTCGGTCGCGTCGCCGGCGATGCTGTTCTGGCGCGCGAGGTCGCTTTGCAGTTCGGCGAGACGCCGGCCCAGCTCCTCGCTGCGCTGCTTAGCGCGGCGGTTCTCGGCTTCGAGTTCGTCGAGGCCGCGCTTCAGCCGGACCAGCGCCGCCGCGGCAGCGGCCTCGGCCTCGCGCAAGGGTGGCAGGGCGTGCGCCGCGACCGCCTGATGGCGCGCGGCCTCGGCCTGCAGGCCGGTGGCGTCGGCGACGCTGCGGATCGCGGCTTCCAGCGCGCGCTCAGCCGTCGCCTCCTGCTCGCGCGCATCATGATGGGCGATCAGCGCCAGCGTCGCCTCGGCCCGGCGGATATCGGCGGCGAGGCTGCGATAGCGCCCGGCCTGCCGGGCCTGGCGCTGCAGCGCCTCGACCTGCGCGTCGATCTCGCCGAGCACGTCCTCGAGCCGCGTGAGATTGTCCTCGGCGCCTCTCAGGCGCAGCTCCGCCTCGTGGCGGCGGCTGTGCAGGCCGGCGATGCCGGCGGCATCCTCGAGGATACGCCGGCGCGATTGCGGCTTGGCGGCGATGATCTCGCTGATCTGCCCCTGCCGCACCAGGGCCGGCGAGCGGGCGCCGGTGGCGGCGTCGGCGAAGAGCAGCTGCACGTCGCGGGCGCGCACCTCCTTGCCGTTGACCCGATAGGTCGAACCCTCCTCGCGCTCGATCCGGCGCGTCACCTCCAGGACGTCGGTGTCGTTGAAGCTGGCCGGCGCCTTCCGGTCGGAATTGTCGAGGGTGAGGGCGACCTCGGCCATGTTGCGGCCGGGCCGCTCGGACGAGCCGGAGAAGATCACGTCGTCCATGCCGGACGCGCGCATGTTCTTGAACGAGCTCTCGCCCATCACCCAGCGCAGCGCTTCGACGAGATTGGACTTGCCGCAGCCATTGGGCCCGACGATCCCGGTCAGGCCCGGCTCGATCAGGAATTCCGACGGCTCGACGAAGGTCTTGAAGCCGGTGAGCTTGAGGCGCGTCAGCTGCATGGACGCGCCTCGGCGATCAGCTCATGGCGAAGCCGCGCGGCGTCAGCCCGCGAGAAGCGGTTCGAGGATCTTGTCGAACTCCGAGATCGAAAGCGCACCTGAACGCTTCTGCCCGTTGATGAAGAAGGTCGGCGTCGAGTCGACGCCAGCCTTGGCCCCACGATCCTTCACTTGCGTGACGGCGTCATAGATATCCTGCCGTTTCAAGCAAGCCTCGAAAGATTCCTGTGTGAAACCGGCCTGTTTCACCATGGAGGACAATGCGTCGACCGGTTTCTCGGTGAAGGCCCAGTTGCGCTGCTGGGCGAAGAGCAGGTCGGACATCGGGTAATATTTGTCGTTGCCGTTGCAGCGCGCCAGCATGAAGCCGGCGGTGGCCAGCGGGTCGAGCGGGAATTCGCGCAGCGTGAAGCGGACCTTGCCGGTGTCGATATATTTCGCCTTGAGCTCCGGCCAGGTGTCCTTGTGGAAGGTCGCGCAGTGGCTGCAGGTCAGCGAGGCATATTCGATGATGGTGACCTTGGCGTCGGCCTTGCCGAGCCAGACATCACCGAGAGGCCCCTCGGTGGCGAGTTCGGGATTCGAGGATTGCGCCTGGGCCGCGCGCGAGCCCAGCATCGCGGCGGCTGCGATCCCGGCGGCGCCGGTGAGAAGCTGTCGCCTGTTCGTCATCTTGCAAGTCCTCGAAGGGTCCAAATCGGTGTCCGGACCATAGAGACCATCATGATTGTGGCAAGATCGGTACACGGCGAACTGCCGCGTTCTCACGAAGCCGTGTCATGTCATCCCCGGTTCTGCTTCGCCGCGACGGCCTGGCCGAGCCGCTGCAGGGCGGCCTTGAGGTCGGAATCGACGATGCGGGAAACCTGGCCTGCGACCCGCTGCACGACGGCAGGGTCGGGCGGTGCGGTCGCCTGCTTCGGAGCCGGCGCCTCGACCGGCCCCTGCTTCAGCACGAGCTTGCCGACGGCGCGCCAGCCGAGATGCGTGTTGACCCGCTCCAGCACCAGCGGCCCGAGCTGCTGCATCTCGAGCGCGAAAGCGCCCTCGACGCGCACCACCAGCGTCGCCGGATCCGAGATTTCGCCCGGGGCGGGGCGACGGCGCGGCCAGTCGATCTTGAGCGGCCGGGAGCGTGCCGCCAGCCGCTCCCCGACGATCTCGGGCCAGAGCGAGACGATGGCGCGCCCGGCGAAACCCTGCGCGGCGAGCGCGGGCGCGAGGCAGTCATCGATCAGGTCGGCGAGGGGTTTGGCGGCCATGAGCCATTTTGCGCTCGCGCCGCCGGCGCGGCAAGGCGCTGCCGCTCAGGAGCCTTGTCGGCGCGCGCGCCATTCGGCCGCGGTCAGCTCCCAGATCTCGGCGGGATGCGGGCCGGAGACATAATTGCGTGTCTCCGTTCGGATCACCCGCATGCCGCTGCGTTCGGAGATGCGGCGGGAGGCGAGGTTCTCCACCGCCTTGGGAATGTGGAGGACCTCGCGTCCCAGCTCCCCGAACCAGAAATCGGTGACAGCGGCGGCGGCTTCGCTCATCAGCCCCTGGCCCTGCCAGTCCGGCGCCAGCCAGAAGCCGCGATTGTCGCCTTCGCGCGCCATCAGGCTGATCCCGCCGATCAACGTGCCGGGAGCCGTTTTCGGCCGCAGGCTCCAATGCCATTCGTCGCCGCGCGCCATCCCCGGCAGCGCCACCTCGCGCAGGAAGCTCTCGGCCCCGTCCGGCGGATAGGGCCAGGGCACGTGGCTGGCGAGGAAACGCACGATCTCCCATTGCGGGAAGGTGGCCTGGATCGCCGGCGCATCCGCGAGCGTCAGCGGTTGCAGGAAAAGCCGCTCGGTTTCGAGCGTGGGAATCGTGCCGGAGATCTGCGGCATGTGCCGGTCGGTTCTTTCGGGCTTGGCGCAAGCGGCGCTTGCGGTCGCGGGGCGGCACCTTAGAGCCGGATGGTTTCAGGTGGAATCGCTGCGCGATCCACCTGAAAGCTGAATCCGTCTCTCACCAACAAGTTAGAGCAGGATCAATGCAAAAAACCGGTTCCCACTTTTTCGCATCCTGCTCTAAACCGGGCCGATGAGCCCCGCAACGACAGCGCCGGCGCCCAGGGCGGCCGATCTCCTCGTCTGGTACGATCGCCACCGGCGCGTGTTGCCCTGGCGCGCCCTGCCGGGCGAGCGCGCGGAGCCCTATCGCGTCTGGGTCTCCGAGATCATGCTGCAGCAGACCACGATCGCGGCGGTGAAGCCCTATTTCGAGCGCTTCATGGCGCGGTTTCCCACGGTGAAGGCGCTTGCCGATGCGCCGAGTGAGGAGGTCATGCAGGCCTGGGCCGGGCTCGGCTACTATTCCCGCGCCCGCAATCTCCATGCCTGCGCCAAGGCTGTCGTGGCGCTGCATGCCGGCCGGTTTCCCGATACCGAGGAGGGCTTGCGCGAACTGCCCGGCATCGGCGCCTATACGGCCGGCGCGGTCGCCGCGATCGCCTTCGACCGGCCGGCGGTCGCGGTCGACGGCAATGTCGAACGGGTGATGACGCGGCTCTTCGCCATCGAGGAGGCCTTGCCGGCGGCGAAACCGCTGGTCCGCGAGCGGGTGCTCGCGCTGCTGCCGCCGGAGCGTCCCGGCGATTTCGCGCAAGGCTTGATGGATCTCGGCGCCACGATCTGCACGCCGCGTTCGCCGGCCTGCGGGCTCTGTCCCTGGCGCGCCCCTTGCGCGGCGCGGCAGGCGGGAACGCAGGAGACCTATCCGCGCAAGACGCCGAAGAAGGCGGGCATCACCCGCTATGGCGCCGCTTTCGTCGCCATGCGCGAGGATGGCGCCGTGCTGGTGCGCACCCGCCCGGCCAAGGGCCTGCTCGGCGGCATGGTCGAGGTGCCGACGAGCGAGTGGCATGCCGAATACCTGCTGGAGAACGGGCTGCGCGATGCGCCTTTGCCGGCCCGCTGGCGCCGCCTGACGGCTCCCGTGCGCCATGTCTTCACGCATTTCCCGCTGGAGCTGACGGTTTTCGTCGCGCCGCTGCCCTTCGAGGCGCAGGCGCCTGACGGCATGCGCTTCACGCCCTTCGCGCGATTGCGCGAAGAGGCCTTTCCGAACGTCTTCCTGAAGGCTCTGGAAGCGGGGATCGAGGCGCTCAGGCGGCCGCCATCTGCGCCCTGATCTCGCCGCGCAGCGAATCGAGCAGCGTCAGCCCGCCCGGTCGCTCGACATGCCAGAAGGTCCAGCCATTGCAGGCCGGCAGCCCTTGCGCCAGTGCGCCGACCTTGTGGATCGAGCCGACCGCGGGCCCGAGCACCAATGTGCCGTCGGCCCGGATCACCGCCTTGTGCCGGCGCTTGTCGTCGACCACGCTCTCGCCGGCCCTGACCAGCCCGGCCTCGACCAGGCTGAGGAAGGGCACGCGCGGCTCGCTGCGCTTCGAGGGCGCGGCGGCGAAGGCTTCCGGCGGCAGCGGCTGGACGGCGGCGATGCGCCTGCGCGCAGCTTCGGCATAGATCGGATCGCGCTCCAGGCCGATGAAATGCCGGCCGAGCGCCTTGGCGACGGCGCCGGTGGTGCCGGTGCCGAAGAACGGGTCGAGGATCACGTCGCCGGGATTGCTGGCCGAAAGCATGACGCGGGCGAGCAGGGCTTCCGGCTTCTGTGTCGGATGGACCTTGGCGCCGGAGGCGTCCTTCAGCCTCTCATCGCCCGTGCACAGCGGCAGATACCAGTCGGAGCGCATCTGCAGGTCGTCATTGCCGCCCTTCAGCGCCTCGTAATGGAAGGTGTATTTCGAGCTCGCGCCGCGCGCCGCCCAGATCAGCGTCTCATGCGCATTGGTGAAGCGCCGGCCGCGGAAATTCGGCATCGGATTGGCCTTGCGCCAGACGATGTCGTTCAGCACCCAGAAGCCGAGATCCTGCAGCGTCGCGCCGACCCGGAAGATGTTGTGATAGGAGCCGATCACCCACATCGCGCCGTCGGGCTTCAGCACGCGGCGGCAGGCCGTCAACCAGGCGCGGGTGAAGGCGTCGTATTCGGCGAAGGAGGCGAACTTGTCCCAGTCGTCGTCGACCGCGTCGACGAGACTGTCGTCCGGCCGGCGCAGATCGCCGCCGAGCTGCAGATTATAGGGAGGGTCCGCGAAGACGAGGTCGACGCTGGCCGGAGGCAGGCGTTCGAGCGCGGCGATGCAGTCGCCGACGACGACCTGATCGAGCGGAAGATCCAGAGAAAGGCCGGAGGCCTTGATCCGGGATTCCAGCGCTGGCCGTCCGGTACGCGAGACCTGGATCCGGACGGCGGCGCTGGCGGTCCCGGTACGCGAGGTACCCATGACGCCGAAACCGTTACGCAACTTCAACAGTCGCGATCTTGGCGAGTCAGGGTAAAAGCCGGGTTTCCGGGTTGAAAAAAATGCGTCTCGTTTTGGGGCTGCAGATTTTGCCTAGCCCTTGGCAAACAAGGGAAATTCGCCGCGGCGATTAAGAAACGGCTAACGTTTGCCGCTGCCGCGCCGATGTTTCAGCGCCGCCACACGCTCTTGATCGGCGCGAAGGAGAAGCGGTGCTCCGGGCAGGGCCCGTGCAGCGTGATCGCGGCGCGATGCTGCGGCGTTCCATAGCCGACATGCCCGGCGAAACCATAGGCCGGATAATGCGTGGCGAGGCGGGCCATCATCCGGTCGCGCGTCACTTTCGCGACGATCGAGGCGGCGGCGATCGAGCAGACCAGGCCGTCGCCCTGGATGATGGCCTCGCAGCTGCAGGCGAGGAGCGGGGGGTCGTTGCCGTCGACCAGCACGAGGTCGGGCCGCAGCGGCAGAGCCGCCACCGCGCGCCGCATCGCCAGCAGGGTCGCCTGCCGGATGTTGATCGCGTCGATCTCGGTCGCCGAGGCGCTGCCGACGCCGACCCCCAGCGCCGAAGCCAGGATGGTCGCGAAAAGTTCCTCGCGACGCGGAGCGGCCAGTTCCTTCGAATCGGCGAGGCCATGGGGGATCGTGCGCCAGTCGAGGATGACGGCAGCCGCGACAACGGGGCCGGCGAGTGGCCCGCGGCCGACCTCGTCGACGCCGGCGACGAGTGCGTGCCCGGCGGTCATGGCTGCCTGCTCGCGGCTGAAATCGGCGGTCATCGCCCCGCTATGCCAGAACTCGGCCTCGCGGTCTGCTTGTCGCCTTGCCGCATCCACAGTTCAGGCCGTGCCCGGCCAGATCCAGAGGCTGTTTGGCAACCTCAACCCTCATCCTGAGGAGCCATTCCGCGAGGAGTGGCGTCTCGAAGGATGTTCCAGATGTCTCGGGAGCCTCCTGAAGCATCCTTCGAGACGCCGCTTCGCGGCTCCTCAGGATGAGGGCTCGAGTGTCCAAACGGACATTCAGAACAGGCTGAGCTGTGCTTTTTCCTTTTCCGGCTTGACGAAAAGGTCGCTGCGCAGCCTGAGGCGGTTCGCGTTGAAGCCCAGGCGCTCGGCCGCCATCTCGAAGCGCCGGCCGATCATCCAGGCATAGGGGCCGGAGCCGACCTGGCGCTGGCCCCAGGCCGAATCGTAATCCTTGCCGCCGCGCGTCGAGCGGATCAGCGAGACGACATGGCGCAGCTTGTCGGGGTGATGGGTCAGGAGCCAGTCCTGCACCAGATCCTTCACCTCGAGCGGCAGGCGTAGCAGCACATAGCCGGCCTCGCGCGCCCCGGCGGCCTTGGCGGCGTCGAGGATGCGCTCGATCTCCTGCTCGTTGATCGCGGGGATGATCGGCGCGACCAGCACCGTCACCGGGATGCCGGCCTCCGAGAGCCTACGGATCGTCTCCAGCCGCTTGCCCGGCGCCGCCGCGCGCGGCTCCATGCCGCGCGCCAGCTTCGGGTCGAGCGTCGTCAGCGAGATCGCGACCTTGGCGAGGCCCTGCGCCGCCATCGGCGCCAGGATGTCGATATCGCGCTGCACCAGCGCCGATTTGGTGACGATGCCGACCGGATGGTTGAACCTCGCCAGAACCTCGAGGATCGAGCGCATGATGCGCAGCTTCTTCTCGATCGGCTGATAGGCGTCGGTATTGGTGCCGATCGCGATGGTGCGCGGCTGGTAGGACGAGGCGGACAGCTCCTTTTCGAGCAGGAGGGCGGCATCGGGCTTGGCCGTCAGCTTGCTCTCGAAATCGAGCCCCGGCGACAGGCCGAGATAGGCGTGGCTCGGCCGCGCGAAGCAATAGACGCAGCCATGCTCGCAGCCGCGATAGGGATTGATGGAGCGGTCGAACGAGATATCCGGGGAGTCGTTCCTCGTAATGATCGTCCGCGGCTTCTCGATCGCGACCTCGGTCTTGAAGGCAGGCAGCTCGCCGAGCGAGCCCCAGCCATCGTCCTCGCTGACGCGTTGCTCGGCCTCGTAGCGCCCGCCCGGATTGATCGTCGCGCCGCGCCCGCGCCGCCGTTCCGGATCGATGCGGTGGCCGGCATGGGCGAGCGGCTCCAGCGGCGCGACGCGCGCGGAAACCGAGAGCGTGTCGCCGTCATGCCGCTTCAGCGGCTGGGCGGCGATCGGCCGCGCGGAAGGTCTGGCTTGGCGCATGGCGCTGAACCGTTCTGAAAAAGAGCCGGAGAATCGGCGTTTCCGTGACGGTCAATGTGAACATATAGAGAACAAATTGCAAGTGACAGGATTGCGACATGTTGCGCTGCGTCATAAGCATTCGGACATGCTCACCGCCGTCATCAGGGCCGATGGTCCGGCCAGCGCGCTCGCCGCGACCTTCTCGGTGCTGATCCCGGCCGTCGCCGACGGCTTTCTCGGCCATGCCGTGGTCGTGGATGCCGGGGGAGGAAACGACATAGAGCGCCTCGCCGACGTCACGGGCGCGACCTATCTGCGCGCCGGAGCGGCCGAGGGTTGGCATCTGGGCGCGGCCCAGGCGAGGGGCGAGTGGCTGCTCTTGCTGAGCGCCGGCGACGTGCCGCAATTGAACTGGACGCAGGCGATCGAGCGCCATCTCCTGCTCGCGCCGGAACTGCCGGCGCTGATGCCGTTGCGCGGCGTCGCCGCCTCGCTGCGGGAGCGTGCGGCCTTGTCGTTCGGGGCGCGCCGGCTGCGGGCCGGGCTCATCGCCCCCAAGGGTCAGGTCCTGTCGGGGCGGCTGAACGCCGCGCCCCGCCGCCTCGGCGCCCGCCGGGAGCGCGCCGCGCCCTGAGATTCAGAGCTGGTCGGTCTTGAACGTGTCGCAGCTCTGCATCGAGCCCGATCTCAGGCCGGTCGTGAACCAGCGTGTCCGCTGCGCCGCCGAGCCGTGGGTGAAGGAATCGGGCACGGCAACGCCTTGCGCTGCCTCCTGAAGCCGGTCGTCGCCGATGGCGGAGGCGGTGCGCATCGCCTCCTCGAGATCGCTCTGGTCGATGCGGCCCATGGCCTGGATGTTATGGGCCCAGACGCCGGCGAAGCAATCGGCCTGCAGCTCGACGCGCACCGAGAGCGCGTTGTTGTCGCGTTCGGAGAGCCGGGGCCGGAGCTGGTTCACCTTGGGCAGGATGCCGAGCAGGTTCTGGATATGGTGGCCGATCTCGTGGCCGATCACATAGGCATAGGCGAAGTCGCCGCCGCCACCGAGCTTGCGCTGCATCTCCTGGAAGAAGGACAGGTCGAGATAGACCTTCCGGTCCTCCGGGCAATAGAACGGCCCCATCGCCGCCTGCGCGGTGCCGCAGCCGGAGCGGTCGATTCGCGAGAACAGCACGAGCCGCGGCGCCTCGTAGCGGCGGTTCGCCTGCTGCGGCAGGAGCTTGGTCCAGACGTCCTCGTTCTGCGCCAGCACGGCGGAGACGAAGCGGCCCATTTCGTCCTGTGGCGGGCCGGAGGAGGGGCGGCTGGTCTGGGTCGGGGCGCCGCGCCCGCCGATGCCGCCGATCATTTCGGCGCCGCCGATCAGCAGGCGCGGGTCGATGCCGAGCGCCCAGCCGAGGAGGCCGAGCACGACCATGGTGCCGATGCCGACCCCGCCGCGCCCGCCCGGCAGCCCGGCGAAGCCGCCGCCGCCATTGCGCCTGTCTTCGAGATTCTCGGACTGGCGATAATCTTCCCAACGCATGGCGTAGCCCCCGTCTCGTCCCGAGCAATCTCATCGAGAGAGGCCCGGAACTCAAGCGGTTCGTCAACCGGTACGCGCGCGGGTGGTTCCCATTTTCTCAATGGTAGCCGCTATCGGCCTTCACCTTGCCGCGGAAGGTCCAATAGACGAAGGCGGTGTAGAACAGGATCATCGGCAGCAGGAAGCAGACCCCGATCAGCACGAAGACATGCGAGGACGGAGCCGCGGCCACGTCCCAGATCGTCAGGTCGGGCGGCACCAGATAGGGGTAGTTCGAGATCGCCAGACCGAGGAAGCAGAGCAGGAAGATCGCGATCGTGAAGGCGAAGGGCGTGAACTCGTGCTGCCCGTGCAGGCGCTTCCAGACCATGTAGCCGCAAAAGGCCGTCAGCACCGGGAAGGGCCAGAGCAGGAGCAGGTTGGACGGCGTGAACCAGCGGTCGGCGATGCGCGGATGCGCATAGGGCGTCCACAGCGAGACGATGACGGCGAAGGCCATCAGCCCGAGCAGCAGCCATTTCGCCTGTCGCCGCGCCCGCTCCGCGACCGGCCCTTCCGTCTTGTAGACGAGCCAGGTCGCGCCGAGCAGGGCATAGCCGACGACGACTCCGACGCCGCACATCACCGAGAACGGCGTCAGCCAGTCCAGCGGGCCGCCGGCGAACTCCCGGTTGCTCACCGTGATGCCCTGGATCAGCCCGCCGAGGATGAGCCCTTGCGCGAAGGCGGCGATGGTCGAGCCGAGCCAGAAGGCGAGGTCCCATTTGCCGTGATGGGGCTTGGCGACCCAGCGGAATTCGAAGGCGACGCCGCGGAAGATCAGCGCCAGCAGCAGCAGCGTCACCGGGATGTAGAAGGCCGGCATGATGATCCCGTAGGCGGCCGGGAAGGCGACGAGCAGCCCGCCGCCGCCGAGCACCAGCCAGGTCTCGTTGCCGTCCCAGAACGGTGCGACCGAATTCATCATCTGGTCGCGCTCCCCCTCGTCCGAGGTGGTCGGGAACAGGATGGCGATGCCGAGGTCGAAACCGTCGAGCACGACATAGAGCATCACGGCGGTGCCGATCAGCCCGGCCCAGATCACGGGGAGATACCATTCCATCGCTGCTCTCCCCTCAGGTCGCCGGCTGGATCTTGTCGTCGCCGGGATGCCCGTCGCCGAAGATCTCGGAGGCTTGTTCCTGCGTCGCCTTGAGCGTCCGCTTCGAGGGCTGCTCCGGCGGGTCCTTGGTGATCGAGGCGTCCGGTCCCTTGTCGATCAGCCGGTTCATCAGCAGGATTCCCGCAGTGAAGACGACGGAATAGACGCAGAAGAACAGGGCGAGCGAAATCGCGACCTGCGTCGTCGTCACCGGCGAGATCGCGTCCTTGGAGCGCAGCACGCCGGTCGCGATCCAGGGCTGGCGCCCGACCTCGGTGACGAACCAGCCGGCCAGGATCGCGACGAAGCCGGCGGGCCAGGTATATTGCGCCACCCAGAGCCAGCGCTTCGCCTCGAAGACCTTGCCGCGCTGCCACAGCCAGGCGCCGAGCCAGCCGAAGCCGATCATCAGGAAGCCGATGCCGACCATCAGCCGGAAGGCGAAGAACGGGATCTTGACCGGCGGCCGATCCTCGACCGCGAAATCGTTCAGTCCCGGGAACAACGCGTCCATGCTGCCATGGGTGACGAGGCTGGCGAGGCCCGGGATCGCGACCTCGAAGCGGTTGACGCCCGCGACCTCGTCCGGCCAGGCGAAGAGCACGAGCGCACCGGGCTTCGAGGAATCCCAATGCGCCTCGATCGCGGCGAGCTTGGCCGGCTGGTACTTCGCGGTGTCCTCGCCGTGCCGGTGGCCGATCAGCGCCTGCAGCGGCGCGGTCAGCGCGATCATCAGGATCGCCATGCGCACCATCGTCTTGGCCGGCTCGATGTTCTTGCCGGCCATCAGGTGGCGCGCGCCGGTCGCCAGCACCACGAAGGCGGTCGTCAGATAGGCCGCAGTCATCATGTGCATGAAGCGCAAGGGGAAGGTCGGGCTGAAGACGATCTTCACCCAGTCGACAGGATAGGCGATGCCGTCGCGCATCTCGTGCCCGGTCGGGTACTGCATCCAGCTATTGGCCGAGAGGATCCAGAAGCCGGACAGCGCCGTGCCGCCGGCGACGATCACCGCCGAGAGGAAATGCAGCCAGGGCGGCACCCGCTTCCAGCCGAACAGCAGCACGCCGAGGAAGGAGGCCTCGAGGAAGAAGGCGCTCAGCACCTCGTAGCCGATCAGCGGGCCGAGCACGTTGCCGACCGCCACCGAGAAGCGGCTCCAGTTCGTGCCGAACTGGTAGGACAGCACGATGCCGGAGACGACGCCCATGGCGAAGGAGACCGCGAAGATCTTGGTCCAGAAGCGCGCCAGAAGATGGAATTTCTCGTCGCCGGTCTTCAGCCAGAGCCCGAGCAGTGTCGCGATATAGGCCGAAAGCCCGATCGTGAAGGCGGGAAAGACGATGTGAAAGGAGATGGTGAAGGCGAACTGGATTCGGGAGAGCAGAAAAGCGTCGATTTCCATCGCGAGGCCCCGGCCGGTTTCGCCGCGCGAGCGGCTTGAAACGACTCTGCCCGGACAGCATCGTCGCCGGAGGCGAAGTTAGTCAAATCCCGCGCCGCGTTCCGGAGCCGCAATGTCGCAGCGGCGCGTCCGCGTTGTCGCAGGGCGGGCTCAGTCCGTCTTGTCGAGCGCGGCCTTGAGCGTGCGCAGGTCGCGCCAGGTCAGGCGCTTGTCGAGCGGCTTCCGGAGCAGATAGGCGGGATGGAGGATGGGCATGGCCGGAATCCGGCGCTTGCCGGTGTCGTACTCCATCCAGCGGCCGCGCGTGGCCATGATGCCGGTCACGCCGAGCAGGCCCATCGCCGAAGGCTTTCCGACGCAGACCAGGATGTCGGGATCGGCGAGCTCGATCTGGCGCTGGATGAAGGGCAGGCAGATCGCGACCTCCTGCGGCGTCGGCGTGCGGTTGCCGGGCGGCCGCCAGGGCAGGAGATTGGCGATATAGACATGCTCCTGGCGGTTGAGCCCGATCGCGGCCAGCATCAGGTCGAGCAGCTGGCCGGAGCGGCCGACGAAGGGCAGACCGAGCCGGTCCTCGTCCGCGCCGGGCGCCTCGCCGACCAGCATGACGCGGCCCTCGGGATTGCCATCGGCGAAGACGAGGTTCTTGGCCGTCGCCTTCAGCGCACAGCCCTCGAAACCGGCCAGCGCCGCCTTGAGCTCGTCGAGCGTCGCCGCTTGCCGGGCGAGCGCACGTGCGCTTTGGGTCGCTTCGTCAGGCGGCGCCACCGCCGCCGGGAGCGGGCGCGCGGCGACAGGCGTCTCAGCGCGCGGCGGCAACCGGCGCGAGGCAGGCTGGGCGGTTGCCGCCGGCTCGGTGAAATGGTCGTGCGGCGTCTCGTCGAGCGCCTCGGTCACGCCCATTTCGGCATACCAGGCGGCGAGTTCGGCGGGATCGGTGGCGGCAGGGATCATGCCGCGAACCTAGCACAGCTTCGTAATGGATCGCGACCGTTCCGCTCGGCCAGGCTCGTCGTGAGGATGGCTGGACACGCAGCGGGCGATTTTATATAGGTCATTCAACTAGTCTTTCAAATAATAGGCCGAAGACGAGCCGGGCGCCCTGCGACCTGCGAGCCGCGTCGGAACGGCCGTAAGGCTTTGGGAGGAATGTCTGATGATCGATCGTCGCGGATTCGTCGCGCTCGCGGCTGGCGCCGTGCTGGCTCGTCCGGCCCTGGCCCAGTCGGGCTACCCGAGCCGGACCATCAGCATGGTGGTTCCGTTTCCGGCAGGGGGCCCGGCGGACCTGATCGCGCGGGTGGTCAAGGAGGAGATGGAGAAGCGGCTCGGCCAGCCGATCGTCATCGACAACCGCGCCGGCGCCGGCGGCACGATCGGCGCTGCGGCGGTCGCAGCCGCCCAGCCCGACGGCCATGTCGTCGGCATGATCAGCACCGGCGCGATGACGATCCTGCCGCATATCATGCCCAAGCTGAAATACGATCCGCTGCGCGATCTCGTGCCGGTCGGTCTCGCCATGACCACGCCCCAGATTCTGGTGGTCTCGCCGGAGCTCAAGGTCGACAGCGTCGCCGAGCTGGTCGCGCGCGCCAGGGCCAAGCCCGGCGACCTGATCTATGGCTCGGCCGGTGTCGGCTCCTCGCTCCATCTTGCCGGCGAATTGTTCCGGCTCCGGGCCGGCGTGCAGGTCACGCATCTGCCTTATCGTGGTGCAGCGCCGGCGCTGGCCGACCTGCTCGGTGGACGCATCCAGTTCATGCTCGCCGATGCGCCGGCCTTCCTCCCGCAGATCCAGAGCAGGGCGTTGAAGGCGCTCGCGGTGACGGCGGAACGGCGGCTCGCCATCCTTCCGCAGCTGCCGACCATGCGGGAAGCCGGCTTCGCGGTCGTGTCCGAGACCTGGTACGGTCTGCTCGCGCCGAAGGCGGCGCCCGAGGAGCGGCTGGACCGGCTGCATGGCGCCCTCAGGGAGGCGCTGACGGCATCGTCCGTCAGACAGACGCTCGAAGGGCAGGGCGGCTTGATCTCGACGCTCGATCGCGCCGGTTTCGCCGCCTATATCCGCGCGGATTTCGCGAGCTGGGGCGAGATCGTGAAATCGGCGGACATCAAGCTCGACCCCTGATCGAATCCCGCGCCATCGGCGGGTATCGCCCGGCGCCCCGCATCGGCCCTGGAGCGCCGCGCCGATCGCCAGGGCACATTCGTGTCTCCCCACCAATCACGGTTGCAAATTGGAACGCGCCCCCGGATAGAGGGTTTCCAATCTGGGTTCGGCTCGACTTGAGCCGGCGAGCATAATAGTTCATATATAAACTATCTATGGTCGACCAGGCGAGGTTGTGCGGAGGACAGGATGGATCTCGAGGAAGCGCAAAGCACCCCGCGCGAGAGCATGGACTATGACGTCGTCATCGTCGGCGCCGGACCGGCGGGGCTTGCGGCCGCGATTCGTCTCAAGCAGCTCGACGAGGCCATCTCGGTCGTCGTGGTCGAGAAGGGAGCCGAGGTCGGCGCCCATATCCTGTCGGGCGCGGTCATCGATCCGATCGGTCTCGACAAGCTTCTGCCCGACTGGCGCGAGGACGAGGCCCGGCCTCTGACGACGCAGGTCAGCGAGGACGTCTTCTATTACCTGACCGAACCGAACGGCGTGCGCCTGCCGAATTTCGGCATGCCCAAGCTGATGGACAATCACGGCAACTTCGTCGGCTCGCTCGGCCTGGTGGCGCGCTATCTCGCGGGCCGCGCCGAGGCGCTCGGCGTCGAGGTCTATCCCGGCTTCGCCGCGGCCGAACTGCTCTTCGACGAGAACGGCGCCGTCACCGGCATCGCCACCGGCGACATGGGCATAGCCAAGGATGGTTCGGTCTCCGACCGCTTCACGCGCGGCATGGAGCTGCGCGGCCGCTATACGCTGCTCGGCGAGGGCGCGCGCGGCTCGCTCTCCAAGATCGCGATCAAGCGCTTCGGCCTCGACGAGGGCCGCGATCCGCAGAAATACGGCATCGGCATCAAGGAGATCTGGCAGGTCAAGCCGGAGAAGTTCCAGAAGGGCAGGGTCCAGCACTCCTTCGGCTGGCCCTTGGACAACCGCACCGGCGGCGGCTCCTTCCTCTATCATTTCGACGACAATCTCGTCACGGTCGGCTTCGTCGTGCATCTCAACTACGAGAACCCGACGCTCTCGCCCTTCGACGAGTTCCAGCGCTTCAAGACGCATCCGATGATCCGCGACGTCTTCGAGGGCGGCAAGCGGCTGTCATACGGCTCGCGCGCCATCACCGAGGGCGGCTGGCAGTCGGTGCCGAAGCTCACCTTCCCGGGCGGCGCGCTGATCGGCTGCTCGGCCGGCTTCGTCAACGTCCCGCGCATTAAGGGCAGCCACAACGCCATCCTGTCCGGCATGATGGCGGCCGAGCATCTCGTGCCGGCTCTGGCCGCCGGCCGCGCCCATGACGAGGTCGTCGGCATCGAGGAGAGCTGGCGCGCCTCAGAGATCGGCCGCGACCTGAAGCTGGTGCGCAACGTCAAGCCGCTCTGGTCGAAGCTGGGAACGGTCGGCGGCGTCGTGCTGGGCGGCATCGACATGTGGCTGAACCAGCTCTTCGGCTGGTCGCCCTTCGGCACGCTCAAGCACGGCAAGCCGGACTATGCCACGCTGAAGCCGCTCGCCGAGGTCAAGCCGATCGTCTATCCCAAGCCCGACGGCAAGCTCTCCTTCGACAAGCTCTCCTCCGTCTTCCTGTCCTCGACCAATCACGAGGAAGACCAGCCGGCGCATCTGAAGCTGAAGGATCCGTCGATCCCGGTGGAGAAGAACCTGCCGCTCTATGGCGAACCTGCGCGTCTTTACTGTCCGGCGGGCGTCTATGAGATCGTCTACAAGGACGCCGACGCCAAGACCGAGCCGCGCTTCGTGATCAACGCGCAGAACTGCGTCCACTGCAAGACTTGCGATATCAAGGACCCGGCTCAGAATATCAACTGGACGGTTCCCGAGGGCGGTGGCGGTCCCGGCTATTCGAACATGTGACGCGGCCGCGTCCGGCCGCCCAAAGGAAAAGGCCGCGCCCACGGGGCGCGGCCTTTCTGTTCTTCGGCAATGGGAGTGTCTCAGCCCTTGCGGATGACGGACGGAGCCGGCTTCTCGGGCTGGGCGCAACCGGCGGCGAAGCCGGCAAGCAAAGCGACGGCGGCAACTGATAGAACGATCTTTTTCATTGGAATGATCCTGAACGAATCGTCGCGACAGATGCGAACATTCGCACAATAACAGCGAAAACTTGACGTTTAGTAGCACAATGTCTTCGCATTTGCGCTTTGCCGGTAGGCTTTGCGCTGGCTGTTGCATCCTTGCTACGGAGGCGATCTGCCGCCCCGCGTGCGGCTTGCCGCCACGCCCGGAAACGGCCATCTTGAACGCATATGCGAAGCGGTCACGGTCGCGCTGAAAGACCCAGCCCCTGCGCCAGAGGCGGCGGACCGAGGGAGAAGAGCAGTCGTGACGTTTCGAATGAATGGCCGTGGGGCCGGTGCGACGCTGGCTGTGGCGCTGCTTGTCGCTCTCCACGCCGGGGCCGCCGCTCAGGCGACCACGCAGGCAACCGCGCAGACCCGCACGACCGAGCCGCTCGAGCCGGCCGACAGCCTCGAGGGCAATTACCTCGCCGCGATCGTCGCGGGCGCCGGCCGCGACCTGGGCGCCGCCTCGGTCTATTTGCGCGAGGCCATCAAGGGCGACCCGAAGAACAATGACCTGCTGGAGCGCGGCTTCGTCGCCTTCCTGGCCGACGGCTCGATGGACGACGCCTTCCGCGCCGCCCAGCGGCTGATCCAGCGCGACCCGACCAACGGTCTGGCGCAGCTTGCGATCGGCATCCGCGCGATCAAGCAGAAGAGCTATCAGACGGCGCGCAACCATCTGCAGCGTGGCGGGAGGGGCCGGGCGGCCGACATCACCGCGACCTTGCTCTCCGCCTGGTCCTATGCCGGCTCGGGCCAGACCAACCGCGCCATCGAGACGCTGGAGCGGCTCAAGGGCGAGGCTTCCTATAACCTGTTCCGCGACTACCATGCCGGGCTGATCCTCGATCTCGCCGGCCGCAAGGCGGAGGCCGAGCGCCGCCTCAAGGCGGCCTATGAGGCCGAGAAGACGACGCTGAGGCTGGTCGACCTCTGGGGCCGCTTCCAGGCGCGCTCGGGCGATTTCGACGGCGCGGCAGCGACCTATGGCGCCTTCGACCGGCTGCTGCCGAACCATCCGATCGTTCGCGACGGCCTGGCGCGCGTCGCGGCCAAGGAGCCGCTGGCGCGCACGATCGCGTCGCCCCAGCAAGGTGCGGCGGAGGTGCTCTACGGCCTCGCCAGCGCCGGCAACCGGCAGGGCGACGAGGCGGCGGCGCTGCTCTATCTCAGGCTCGCGATCTATCTCGACCCCAGCCACGATCTCGCGATCCTCACGCTGGGCGACATCCTCGAGCGCGCCAAGCAGCTCGACGATGCCGTGGCGGTCTATGGCCGCATGCCGGCCGGCTCGCCGCTGCAGCCCAATGCCGAGATCCAGGCCGGCCTGGCGCTGGAGGCGCTCGGCAAGTCGGACGAGGCGGTCAAGCATCTGGAGACATTGATCTCGGCCCGGCCGGACGATGTCGACGCGCTCTCCGCGCTCGGTAATATCTATCGCTCGCGCAAGCGCTTCGCCGAGGCGTCGGACGCCTATGACAAGGCGATCTCGAAGATCGCCTCCCCCGGCCGCGCCAATTGGGACCTGTTCTATTTCCGCGGCATCGCCCGCGAGCGCACCAAGCGCTGGCCCGAGGCCGAGGAGGATCTGCGCAAGGCGCTCGAGCTGATGCCCGAGGCGCTCGGCCGCGAGCGGGCGCTGGTGCTGAACTATCTCGGCTATTCGCTGGTCGACCAGCATCTCAAGCTCGACGAGGCGCTCGGCATGCTGCGGCGTGCCGTCGAGTTGCGCCCGCGCGACGGCTACATCACCGATTCGCTCGGCTGGGCCTTCTACCGCCTCGGCCGCTACACCGAATCGGTGCGTGAGCTCGAGCGCGCGATCGAGCTGCGCCCTTCCGACCCGGTCATCAACGACCATCTCGGCGATGTCTATTGGCGCGTCGGCCGCAGGCTCGAAGCGACCTTCCAGTGGAACGCGGCCCGCGATCTCAATCCGGAGCCGGAAGACCTGGTCAAGATCAAGAAGAAGATCGAGAAGGGCCTGGACGAGCCGCCCTCGGCCAATGCCGCCGAACCCAAGGCGGATGGCGGCTGAGCGATGTGGCTTGATCCCGCTGGCTGACGACGCGTGCCCGCTTCGCTCGCGACCCGCGCCCGCGCCAAGGTCAACCTCACCCTGAAGGTCCTCGGCCGGCGTGCCGACGGCTATCATGAGCTGGAAAGCCTCATTGCCTTCGCCGGCGTCGGGGACCTGCTCAGCCTGGAGCCCGGGCCGTCCTGCGCGCTGACCATCAGCGGGCCGCAAGGGGAAGGCCTGGTCGCGGACGAGGGCAACCTGGTGCTGCGGGCCGCCCATGCGCTCGCCGGGGAGGTGCCCGGCCTGCATGCTGGACGCTTCCATCTCGTCAAGCGCCTGCCGGTCGCTTCCGGCATCGGTGGCGGCTCGGCCGATGCAGCCGCCGCTCTGCGCTTGCTGGCGCGCCTGAACGGGCTTGCGGCCAATGCTCCGGAACTGCAGCGCGCCGCCGTGAAGGTCGGGGCCGATGTCCCGGTCTGCCTCGAATCGCGGGCGCGGGTGATGGCCGGCATCGGCGAGCGGCTCGGGCCGCCCTTGCACCTGCCGCAGCTCTTCGCCGTGCTGGTCAATCCGGGCGTGGCGGTCGAGACGGCGGCGGTGTTCAGGAAGCTGGGCCTTTCGCACGGGCAGGCCCTCTCGGCGCCCGACAGGGCCCTGCCTCGGCACGGCACGGCGGCGGCGCTGATCGAGGCTCTGCGCGAGCGGCAGAACGATCTCGAAGGACCTGCGATCGGGATCGCGCCCGGGATTTCCGAGGTGCTGGCGAGGCTGAGGGCCTTACCGGGATGCCGGTTGGCGCGCATGTCGGGCTCCGGCGCCACCTGCTTCGGCCTGTTCGACGATTGTCGGCAGAGCGCCGCGGCCGCACGCATCCTCGCGCGCGAGCGTCCAGAGTGGTGGGTAAAGCCGACCGTGCTGAGCTGACGCCCGGGCTCAATGCGCCCGCGCGACGCAGAAATCGACGGCTTCGTTCAGCGCCTGCTTCATCGCCGAGTTCGGGAACAGGCCGAGCGCGTCCTTGGCCATCTTGGCATAGTGCTGGGCGCGCTCGATCGTGTCGTCGAGCGCGCGGTGGCGGCGCATGATCGCCTGCGCCTCTTCGAGGTCGCCGTCCCGGATGTCGCCATCCTGCAGGGTCCGTTTCCAGAAGGCGCGCTCGCCCTCGTCGCCGCGCCGGAAGGAGAGCACGACGGGCAAGGTGATCTTGCCTTCGCGAAAATCGTCGCCGGTATTCTTGCCGAGCTTGTTGGCGACGCCGCCATAGTCGAGGGCGTCGTCGATGAGCTGGAAGGCGATGCCGAGATTGAGCCCGTAGCTGCGGCAGGCGGCGGCGTCGGCTTTTGAGGATTCCGCGATCACCGGCCCGACCTCGCAGGCGGCGGCGAAGAGCTCGGCCGTCTTGCCGCGAATGACGGCGAGATATTCGTCCTCGGTCGTCGCGGTGTTCTTCGCGGCGGCGAGCTGCATCACCTCGCCCTCGGCGATCACGGCGGCGGCGGTGGACAGGATGTCGAGCGCGCGCAGCGAGCCGACCTCGACCATCATCTTGAAGGCCTGGCCGAGCAGGAAATCGCCGACCAGCACGCTCGCCTCGTTGCCCCAGAGCATGCGGGCCGCGAGCTTGCCGCGCCGCATGTCGCTCTCGTCGACGACGTCGTCATGCAGCAGCGTCGCGGTATGCATGAACTCGACCGAGGCCGCGAGCTTGACATGGCCCTCGCCGCGATAGCCGCAGAGCGCCGCCGTCGCCAGCGTCAGCATCGGCCGCAGCCGCTTGCCGCCCGACGAGATCAGGTGGTTGGCGACCTCGGGGATCATGGTCACGTCGGAGCCGGTGCGCGACAGGATCATCGCATTGACGCGGCTCATGTCGGTGCGTGTCAGGCCGACGAGCCGCTCGATGCTGGCCTCTTCCTTGTCCTCGAACGGTACGACCACGCCCACGCTGCTCACTCCGGCCGGTTTCAGCTTTGCTGCATTGCCACAACCGTCGCATGCGTGACCAGCCCCCGCAATTGGCCTTTGACGCCGCAGCGCTCGTTCCGTTGCGGAAAATCAGCTTGCGCGCGGGCCTTCGCTCCGTCTCCATGGCGGCATGCATGAACTCGTCCGCAGCAACGACCTCGTCCTGCTCGGCGCCATCGAGGCGCTGCTGGCCTCCGCCGATCTCGACTGCCTGATCACCGATCAGCACATGAGCGCGCTCGAAGGCATGACCGGCGCCTTCCAGCGGCGCCTGCTCGTGCGCGAGGCCGATCGCAGGCGGGCGCGCGCGCTCCTGACCGAAGCCGGGTTCGGCGCCGAACTGCGCGATGAGTGACACGGAAACGGCGCTCGGCACGATCGTCGAGGACAGGCTGCTCGGTGGCCGGCTGATCCTGCGCCAGCCCGCAAAGGGCCACCGCGCCGGCTCGGACGCCATCCTGCTCGCCGCTGCGCTGCCGGATATCGGCGCCGGCCCGCTGGCCGATTTCGGCGCGGGAGTGGGCACGGTCGGCCTGGCCGCGGCGCTGCTGCGGCCAGCTCTGGCGGTGACCTTGATCGAGCGCCATCCGGGCCTTGCGGCGCTGGCCGGCGAGAACATCGTCCTGAACCGCCTCGAAGGCCGGGTCGGCATCGTCGCGGCCGATATCGGCGCGCTGGCGCAAGCGGGCCTCGCCCCGGCGAGCTTCGCTTGCGTCGCGATGAACCCGCCCTTCTTCGCCGATGAAGCGGTGAGGGCGTCGCCGGTTGCGAACCGCAGGGCGGCCCATGTCGCGGACCGGCCGCTCGACGCCTGGCTGAAGGCAGCGCGCCGCTTGCTGAAGCCAGGCGGCCAGGTCGCCGTCATTCATCGCGCAGAGGCCTTGCCGGCGATTCTCGCCGGGCTTGCGACCGGCTTCGGCGGCGCGGCCGTCCGGCCTGTCCACGCCTCCGCGGATCGGCCCGCGATCCGCGTCATCGTGACGGCCGAGCTCAACAGCAGAAAGCCGGCAGCGCTGCTGCCGGCTTTCGTCCTCAATGGGCCCGATGGCCGCTTCACCGAACTCAGCGAGGCGGTTCATCGCGGCCGGGCATTGTTGCCGTAGCTCTGCGCTCAGCGGCAGATGCGGCGCTGCTGCACGACCCAGCCCCAGCCATCCCAGTAGCGGACGGGTCGGAAGAAGCAGCGCGGGCCGTAATAGGGCCGGCGATAGCCGTAATAGGGCCGGCCGTAATAGCCGCCGCCATAGCCCCAGCGCGGACCATAGCCGTACTGCACCGGGCGATAGCCGTAGCCGTAATAGCCCGGCGAGCCGAAGCTGAAGGTGACCGCCTGGGCCGAAGCCGGGGCGCTGGTCAGGGCGGCGGTGCCGAGCGTCGCGGCCGCCGCGACTCCAAGAAGTACTTTGCGAAGCATGGCTCTTGTCCTCTCATCTGCCTGGCGCCGGCAGCCATGCCGCGCGGCTCCAGCGCCATCGAGGGAAATGCTAGCCTCCAAAAACTGAACGGCGCGAAACCGCGCCGTTCAGCCACCCTTCATTTGGCCGCCATCCGGCGGCCGCAATTCAAGCCGCGCTCAGCGGCAGACCCGCACCGGGCGGACCACCCAGCGGAAGCCGTTCCAGACGCGGCGGTTGCTGTAGAAGCAGCGCGGACGATAGACCGGGCGGCCGTAATAACGGCGCGGGCCATGATAGCGGCGCGGGCCGTAATACTGGGCCTGCTGGACCAGATCGGCCGCGCCGGCCTGGGTCGCCTGGACCGGGCCGGAGCCGATCGGCGCAGCCGTGGCCGGGGCGACGGTGAAGGCCGCGAACATGAGGGTGAGCGCGCCGAACAAAGCGGCGACAAAGCGGGATGACAGCATAGGTTAGCTCCTACCGAGACCGCCGGCCCGTCTCAAGCGCTCGCCCCGAACGCCGCGGACCTCGCGGTTGAGCGGACACTATCCTTTCAATCATGAACGAAAGCTGTCGGCGACTGTTGGGCTGCCGTTCAGTAATCGCCGCAAGCTTGACCTGCGACGCCGATGGCTCCTAAGCACGCGGCAATCCGTCGAAATCTGGGAAGGCTCCCCTCCTTGGCCGCCGCTTTGCTGTCCGATCCGCTCGACCCGACCCGTTCGTTCCAGGGCTTGCTGCTGACCTTGCAGCGCTTCTGGGCGGAGCGCGGCTGCGTCATCCTGCAGCCCTACGACATGGAGGTCGGCGCCGGCACCTTCCACCCGGCGACGACCCTGCGCGCGCTCGGTCCAAGGCCCTGGAGGGCGGCCTATGTCCAGCCCTCGCGCCGGCCCAAGGACGGCCGCTATGGCGAGAACCCTAACCGGCTCCAGCACTACTACCAGTTCCAGGTCATCCTGAAGCCGTCGCCGCCGGATCTGCAGCAGCTTTATCTCGACTCGCTGCGCGCCATCGGCGTCGATCTCGCCTTGCATGATGTCCGCTTCGTCGAGGATGACTGGGAAAGCCCGACGCTCGGCGCCTGGGGCCTCGGCTGGGAATGCTGGTGCGACGGCATGGAAGTCAGCCAGTTCACTTACTTTCAGCAGGTTGCCGGCGTCGAATGCGCGCCCGTCGCAGGTGAATTGACCTATGGGCTCGAGCGCCTCGCCATGTATGTCCAGGGCGTCGAGAACGTCTACGATCTCAACTTCAATGGGCTCGAGGGCGAGGACCGCATCAGCTACGGCGACGTCTTCCTCCAGGCGGAGCAGGAATTCTCGCGCCATAATTTCGAGCACGCCAATACCGAGATGCTGTTCCGGCATTTCAGCGACGCCGAGGCCGAGTGCAAGGCGCTGTTGGAAGCGGGCGAAGCCGGGCAGGGCGCCAATGACGCCCGTCACAGGCTGGCGCTGCCGGCCTATGACCAGTGCATCAAGGCCAGCCACATGTTCAACCTGCTCGATGCGCGCGGCGTGATCTCGGTCACCGAGCGCCAGAGCTACATCCTGCGCGTGCGCGAGCTCGCCAAGGCCTGCGGCGCCGCCTGGCTGAAAACGGCCGGCGGAGGAACGAACTGATGCCCGATCTCCTGCTTGAACTCTTCTCGGAAGAGATCCCCGCCCGCATGCAGCGCAAGGCGGCCGACGACCTGAAGAAGCTCGTCACCGACGCGCTGGTCGAGCGCGGCCTGGTCTATGAGGGCGCCAAGGCCTATGCGACGCCGCGCCGGCTCGCTTTGCATATCGCCGAGCTGCCGGTGCGCGGCCGTGACGTGCGCGAGGAGCGCAAGGGCCCGCGCGTCGGCGCGCCGGAGGCCGCTGTCCAGGGCTTCCTCAAGGCGGCCGGCCTGACCTCGCTCGATCAGGCGACGATCGTCAGCGATCCGAAGAAGGGCGATTCCTACGTCGCGATCATCGAGAAGCCGGGCCAGGAGACCGTCGCTGCGATCGCCGAGATCGTGCCGCAGGTGATCCGCTCCTTTCCCTGGCCGAAATCGATGCGCTGGGGCAAGGCCTCGGCGGCGGGCGCGAGCCTGCGCTGGGTCCGCCCGCTCCACTCCATCCTCTGCACCTTCGGCCCCGAGACCGAGGACCCGGAGGTCGTGCGTTTCGAGGTCGACGGCATCGCCTCAGGCAACTTCACTCGTGGCCACCGCTTCCACGCGCCGGAGCCGATCACGGTGAAGCGCTTCGAGGACTATGTCGCGAAGCTGGAGAAGGCCAAGGTCGTGCTCGATGCCGATCGCCGCAAGGAGATCATCCTCACCGACGCCCGCAACCTCGCCTTCGCGCAGGGTCTGGAACTGGTCGAGGACGAGGGTCTGCTGGAGGAGGTGGCGGGGCTGGTCGAATGGCCGGTCGTGCTGCTCGGCTCCTTCGAGGAGCGCTTCCTGGAGATTCCGGGCGAGGCGATTCGGGCCACGATTCGCGCCAACCAGAAATGCTTCGTGCTGCGCGATCCCAAGAGCGGCGCGCTGTCCAACCGCTTCGTCCTGGTCTCGAATCTCGCCGCCAGTGATGGCGGCGCGGCGATCACCGCTGGCAACGGCCGCGTCGTGCGGGCGCGCCTCTCGGATGCCGCCTATTTCTGGCAGACCGACCGCGGTTCGCTGCCCGATCTCGATATGCTGAAGGAGAGCGCCGACAAGCTCGGGCTCGACCTGTCGAAGCCGCTCGACCAGCGCATGGCCAAGCTCGACAGGCTCGGCGTCGTCTTCCACGCCAAGCTCGGCACGCAAGGCGAGCGGGTGCAGCGCATCGCGGCATTGGCGCGTGAGCTCGCGCCGATCGTCGGTGCCGATCCTAATCTGGCCGAGCGCGCCGCAAAACTCGCCAAGGCCGACCTGCCGACCGAGATGGTCGGCGAGTTCCCCGAGCTTCAGGGCCTGATGGGCCGGAAATACGCCGAGCTGCAGGGCGAGGATGCGTCGGTCGCTGCCGCGATCGAGGAGCATTACAAGCCGCTCGGCCCGTCGGACCGTGTCCCGACCGATCCGGTCTCGGTCGCGGTGGCGCTCGCCGACAAGCTCGACACGTTGGTCGGTTTCTGGGCGATCGACGAGAAGCCGACCGGGAGCAAGGACCCTTACGCGCTGCGAAGGGCGGCGCTGGGCGTGATTAGATTGGTGGTTGAGAACGGGGTGCGGCTAAATCTGATCCCCGTCTCCAAATCCGCTAGCGCGCTCGTGCGAGCATTTCAGGCCTGGCGCCAGAGGGATGCTGAGTCCGAATTGGTTTCGCGGATTGTTGGTGCGGGTTTGCTACCTGCCGAGCTACATTACCAGGTAATAAAGGGAGCAAACGAGCGATCCGATGATCTTTGGATTAGCCGTTTTGGCATGCTGCAAGCTGCAGCGGATGACCTCCTCTCCTTCTTCCACGACCGCCTGAAGGTCATCCTCCGCGACCAGGGCGCGCGGCATGATCTGGTCGATGCGGTCCTCGCGGGCTCTGCGGGTGAACCCTTCCCCCTTGTGGGGAAGGGCAGGGATGGGGGTGGAGCGACCGGGTCCGCCGCTCACCCGGCGGAGCCACCCCCCTCTCCAACTCTCCCCCACAAGGGGGGAGAGGGCGCGTCGAGCAACGACGACCTCCTGCTGATCACCCGTCGCGTCGCTGCGCTAGGCCGCTTCCTCGACACCGAGGACGGCAGGAACCTGCTGGCGGGCTACAAGCGCGCCGCCAACATCCTCAGGGCCGAGGAGAAGAAGGACGGCGAGGGCGCTTTCACTGGGGCCGCCGACCTCCAGCTGATCGCCGATGCCGGGCTGATCGAAGAGAAAGCGCTCGCCGTCGCGCTCGCGCAGGCGACGCCGAAGGCGGAAGCCGCCATCGCCGCCGAGGATTACGAGGGCGCCATGGCGGCGCTGGCGGAGCTGCGGCCGGCGGTCGACGCCTTCTTCGACAAGGTCACGGTCAACGATCCGGACCCGGCCTTGCGGGCGAACCGCCTCAGGCTGCTCAACCAGCTGCGCGAGGCGACGCGCGCCGTGGCGGATTTCGATCGCATCGCGGGGTGACACGCAGGGAACCCCTCTCCCGGGTGGGAGAGGGGCAGGGGTGAGGGCTGGACGCTCGACACTGCGGCCGTGAGCTGACCGCTGCTCCGTTCAGCTTTGCTGGTTTCCCGTCCATCCCTCATCCGGCGCTTCGCGCCACCTTCTCCCATCCGGGAGAAGGAAAGAACGCGTTGCGCTTGCGGTTCGCCTCCACCCCTCCCGGAACCTATTCCCGCCCTGCGACGTTCTGTCCGCAGAGGTTTTCGTGTCGCGAGCGCGTCGTGCGCACGGCCTCCGGGGGGCCGGCGAGCGGCCGCGACCAAGGGATACTGATCATGTCATTGCTGATTTCGCTTCTCATCACGATTCTGGTCATCGGTCTGGTGCTCTATCTCGTGCGGATGCTGCCGCTCGATGCCCAGATCAAGAACATCATCCAGATCATCGTCATCATCATCGGCATCATCTCGCTGCTGCGTTACCTGAACGTCTTCACGATCTGACCGCGCTGCGCGCGTATTATTGACGGCGGCAAAAAGCCGGTTCAGACTTTACTCGGTCCAAGGGCCCCGGACGTCGCCGTCGCGGGGCCCTTTCCGATTCGAGAGCGAGCAAGGCGATGAACTCGCAGAACCGCACCACCCATATCCGCCTGACCTCGCATCCCGAGCCCGGCAGCGCCGCCTCGCGCTTCCCGATCCACTGGGGCGCCGACGATGCGACCGAGCGCGGGCCGGTCATCGCCTCGACCACGAGCCCGGGTGACCGCAACGTCATCGGCGCCCATGGCGGCTCCTATTCGGTCTATCGCGCGCTGGCGATCTCGGCCCGCGCCATGAACCCGGCGCAGCGCCCGGACCTGACCAACACCCAGCCGACGACGGAGGTCCCGCCGCAGCCGCAATGGTCGCAAGCCGGCAAGATCGTCTCGCTCGACCCCTACGGCCACCGCGTCGCCCAGGATTTCGGCCGGCTGATCGCCGAGGGCATCGACATTCGCCCGACCATCGCCATCACCAAGGCGAGGTTGAACCTGCCGGAGATCCTCGCCGCCATGGCGGGCCACCGGCTGGCGGCCGACGAAGGCATCCTGCACAAGTCGGGCGATATCAGCGTCACCAAGATCGCGGTCGACCCGGTCTGGCATCTGCCGGGCATCGCCGAGCGCTTCGGCACCAGCGAGCAGGAGCTGCGCCGGACCCTGTTCGAGCAGACCGGCGGCATGTATCCCGAGCTCGTCACAAGGCCGGACCTGCGCGTCTTCCTGCCGCCGATCGGCTCGATCACCTGCTACATCATCGGCGAGGTCTCGGCGATCACCGACCCGAAGCGCAAGGTCGCCTGCCGCGTCCATGACGAATGCAACGGCTCCGACGTCTTCGGCTCCGACATCTGCACCTGCCGGCCCTATCTCGTGCACGGCATCGAGGAGGCGGTGAAGGAGGCGCAAAGCGGCGGCGTCGGCCTCATCGTCTACAACCGCAAGGAAGGCAGGGCGCTCGGCGAGGTCACGAAATTCCTCGTCTACAACGCCCGCAAGCGCCAGGAGGGCGGCGATTCCGCCGCGACCTATTTCGAGCGCACCGAATGCGTCGCCGGCGTCCAGGACGCGCGCTTCCAGCAGCTCATGCCCGACGTGCTGCACTGGCTCGGCGTCACCCGCATCGACCGACTGATGTCGATGTCGAACCTGAAATACGACGCGATGGTCGAGAGCGGCATCGAGATCGGCGAGCGCGTCGCGATTCCGCCGGAGCTGATCCCGCTCGACGCTTCGGTCGAGATCGAGGCCAAGAAGGCGGCGGGCTATTACTCGCCCGATGGCGCCCCGGGCGACAATGCGCTGAAGGCCACCGTCGGCCGCGACCTCGACAAGTTCTGAAAGCGGCCGCCCCTATGCCTGACCGCGATCCAGAGGCCGTTCGCCTGCTCCTCAAACCTGCCGCGATCCGCGAGCGGGCTCGCGAGATGTTCCGGCTCGGCCATGATGGCCGGCTGCTGCATTTCACCGTCCATCCGGAGCGGCTCGAGGCCTGCGCCGACTATGTCCTCGCCACGATCCGCACCAACTATCCGACGCTCGACATCCCGTTCCATGCGCGCTGGCGGCATTTCACGGTCGGCGGCATCGATCGCTGGAGCGTGCTCGATCTCAGCGCCCATTTTCCCGATGCCGGCGCGCGTGGCCGCGCAGCCTATGACCTTGCCGTCGTCAGCGTCCTGCTCGACGCCGGCGCCGGGCCGGACTGGCATTATCGCGACGCCGTCACCGGCAAGGCGATCGGCCGCTCGGAGGGGCTTGCGCTCGCCTCGCTCGACATGTTCGCGGCGGGCCTGTTCTCCGGCGATCCGGCGGAGCCCCTGGGCGCCGATGCGGTTGCGTTGAAGCGGCTCGATGCGGCCCAGCTCGCGGAGGGTTTCCAGGCCGGCCCGGCCAATCCGCTGCTGGCGCTGCAGGGCCGTGCCGCCCTGCTGAACCGACTCGGCGAGGAGCTCGAGCGCCAGGGGCTGAGCCGCCCCGGCGACCTGTTCGACCGCTTCAGCGAAACCGCGGCCGGGGGCTCGATCCGCGCCGCGCATATCCTCTCGGAGGTGCTGGAGACCTTCGGCGGGATCTGGCCCTCGCGCCTCACTCTCGCCGGCATCGCGTTGGGGGACACCTGGCGCCACCCGCTCATCGCCCCGGACAGTTCGACGCCCGGACTGGTCCCCTTCCACAAGTTGTCGCAATGGCTCTCCTATTCGTTGATCGAGCCGCTGCAATGGGCGGGGATCACCGTGGCCGATGTCGATGAGCTCACCGGGTTGCCGGAATATCGCAATGGCGGCCTCCTGGTCGATCTCGGGGTCATCGCGCTGAAGGACGCGAGCGATGCCGGCCGCGCCCATGAGGTCGGCTCGCCGCTGGTCGTCGAATGGCGGGCGCTGACGGTCGCCATGCTCGACGAGATCGGCGACCTTGTGCGCGCGCGGCTCGGCCGCAGCCGCGAGAGCCTGCCGCTCGCGAAAGTGCTGGAGGGCGGAACCTGGGCGGCCGGGCGGCGGATCGCGCGCGAAAAGCGCGAGGATGGCGGCCCGCCCTTGACCATCGTCAGCGACGGCACCGTATTCTGATCTCAAGAAACCGGCAGGGGGTATTTCGCCTATGACGACAAGCTCGAACGGCGTCATCGTCGTCGACCATCCGTTGGTCCAGCACAAGCTGACGCTGATGCGCGAGAAGGATCGCTCGACCAAGAGCTTCCGCCAGCTCCTCAACGAGATCGGCATGCTGCTCTGCTACGAGGTCACGCGCGACCTGCCGATCGAGCTGACCGAGATCGAGACGCCGCTGACCAGGAGCATGCAGCCGATCATCGCTGGCAAGAAGCTGGTCTTCGCGCCGATCCTGCGCGCCGGCGTCGGCTTCCTCGACGGCATGCTGGAGCTGGTTCCGGCCGCGCGCGTCGCCCATATCGGGCTCTATCGCGATCCCGACTCGCTCCAGGCGGTCGAGTATTATTTCAAGGCGCCGTCGGACATCGCCGAGCGCATGGTGGTGGTGATGGATCCGATGCTGGCGACCGCGAATTCGGCCGTCGCGGCGGTCGACCGGCTGAAGGAGCGTGGCGCCAGGGATCTGCGCTTCGTCTGCCTACTGGCTGCGCCGGAGGGCATCGCCCGGCTGCGGGGCGCCCATCCGGACGTGCGAATCTGGACTGCGGCGATCGACGAGCGCCTGAACGACCACGGCTATATCGTGCCCGGTCTCGGCGACGCCGGCGACCGCATGTTCGGCACCCGCTAACGGGCGAGGGGGCCACCGCCGGACAGGCGAGGGCCCGCCCCATCGCTGGGGCGGACCCTGCCCGAGGACGGTTGGGTCTCGAAAGAGACCGCCCTCAGATCGTCGCTACCATGTGATCGCGCTTATTCGATGACCTGCACGATACGGCGCGTGCGGGGCTCGACCAGCACGGTGCGGTTGTTCACGACGGTATAGCGATACTGCGTCGCGCCATACTCGGCCGGGACCTCGCGATAGACCACGCCCTCGTTGGGCAGGACTGTCCCGACCGCAACCGGCTCGGCATAGGTGTAGGACGGCACGCGCTGCTCGACGACATAGCGCTGGAAGCGCGGGGTATTGTCACCGATGACCGCGCCGGTGAAGCCGCCGACCACCGCGCCGCCGACGCCGCCGGCCACCGCACCGATCGGGCCGCCGACCACGGCGCCACCAACCGCACCCGCGGTCGCGCCGCCGACGATGCCGCTGGCTGCGCCGCCCTGGGCGCCTTCCGGATTCTGGGCGAAGGCCGCGGCCGGAACCAGAGCAAGGGCCGCTACGAGAGTAAGTTTCTTGAACATTTCCGTTCTCCTTCCAATGACGGGGAGCTGGGAGGACAACGGGAGGCTCCAGTTTAGGTTCCTCAAAAAACAGGTAACGAGGTGTAACCGATCACAACAAGCCGATCGATAACTTCACGATATCAACGGCTAGCGGCGATGGAGATGTGAACGTCGCTGCGCGGGAATTCGATGACCTCGGTTCTTTTCGGAGGTTTGCCTGGCGTGAGAAAAAGTTCGTTCACGGTAGCCTCCTCCGAAAGGAACAGGAAATCCGCGTGAGGCCCGCGTTCCGGATAGGCGTCGATGGCATGCCAGGTCCCTCGATGCAGGATGACTCCCGTCCCGTCGAGACGGAAGGCGCGCAGGCTCTCCGGCTCCGGCGCGTCCTCGCCGGGCGGCGCGACGACGATGATCGCCGGCGGCCCCGCCAGCGGCATGCGCGTCTCGCTGACATGGAGATGCCGCTCGATCGTCGTCACGACGAAGGGGCGCGCGTGGTAGCGCACGATCTGCAGGCGGGCCCTGCTCTCGGCCTCGAACGGCTTGATCCAGATGTCGTAGCCGTCACGGCCGGCGTCGCGGGCCCCTTCCGGCGCCAGCAGGCGGCCATAGGGAGCGAAGGCCTGGGCGTCGAGGGCGGTGACGGGAAGCTCGATCGTCGATGTCATGGCGCCATCCTATCGCCCGGCCGTCCGTAAAAGAAAACGGCGGGCCTTGCGGCCCGCCTTGGTCAAACCGCTCGTCGCGACGAGGCTTACTGCTTCACCGCGGCCGACAGGACCGGAGTGAGCTTGTCGGCGTCGCGCTTGATCAGCGCCGCAAAACCTTCCGGCTTGCGTTCGGTCGCGTTCGGGATCACGGCGCCGAGATCGAGCAGGCGCTTCTTGACGCTCTCGTCGTTCAGCGCCTTGTCGAGTGCGACGACCAGCTTGTCGACGACGTCCTTCGGCGTGCCTTTCGGCGCGGCGAGGCCGTTCCAGGCCTCGATCTGGTATTCCGGCAGTCCGGCTTCCTTGGTGGTCGGGATGTCGGGAAGCGCCGGCGAGCGCTCGGCCGAGGCGATCGCATAGGCCTTGATCGTCTTCGCCTTCACCTGCTCGGAGACGCTGACGATTTGGTCGCACATGAAGTCGATCTGGCCGGAGACGAGGTCGTTGAGGGCCGGACCGGTGCCGCGATAGGCGACGGAATTGAGCTTCGGCACGCCGAGCTGGCCCTTGAGCAGGGTGCAGGTCGTCCACGACACCGAGCCGACGCCGGCATGCGCCTCGTTCACCTTGTCGGGGTTGGCCTTCACGAAGGCGACGAACTCCTTCAGATCCTTCGGCGCGAAGTCCTTCTTCGCCACGATCAGGATCGGCGTGCCGCCGGCCAGCCCGATCGTCTGCATTCCCTCGATCGGATCGTATTTCAGGTTGGGATAGGTCGAAGGCGCGGCCGAGAAGGTGCCGAGATGGCCCATCGCGATGGTGTAGCCGTCGGGCGCCGCAGTCAGCGCACGGGTGATGCCGGTCGTGCCGCCGGCTCCCGCGACGTTCTCGACCACGATCTGCTGGCCGAGCGTCTTCGACATGTTCTCGCCGACGATGCGCGCGATGATGTCGGTCGGCCCGCCCGCGGCGAAGGGCACGATCATGGTGATCGGCTTCTCCGGGTATTTCGATTGCGCCTGCGCGCCGGCGGCGACGGTCAGCGTCAATGCGGCCGCGAGGCCATAAACGAGCTTCTTCATAGGTGATCCTCCCTGAGATCGTTATGGAACAGAACTGGAGCGAGGTTGCGCATATGGCAACCCCGTCATTCGGTGAAGACCTCGTCGCGCTTCTTGGCGATCGACGGCAGGAGCGCGATGACCAACACGATGACGGCGACGGCCAGCAGGGCCGCCGAGATCGGACGCTCGAAGAAGGTCATGAACGAGCCGCGCGAGATGATCAGCGCCTGGCGCAGCTTCTCCTCCATCAGCTTGCCGAGCACGAAGCCGAGCAGCAACGGCGCCGGCTCGAAGCCCAGCTTGATCAGGAGATAGCCGAACAGGCCGAACATCGCGGTGAAGGCGACGTCCATCGGCTGGTTGTTCACCGAGTAGATGCCGATGCAGCAGAAGATCAGGATCGCCGGGAACATCAGGCGATAGGGTACCTGCAGCAACTTCACCCAGACGCCGACCAGCGGCAGGTTGATGATCAGCAGCATCAGGTTGCCGATCCACATCGAGGCGATCATGCCCCAGAACAGCTCCGGGTTCTTGGTCATGACCTGCGGGCCGGGGATGATGCCATGGATCGTCATCGCGCCGACCATCAGCGCCATGACGGCATTGGGCGGGATGCCGAGCGTCAGCAGCGGGATGAAGGCGGTTTGCGCGCCGGCATTATTTGCCGATTCCGGCCCGGCGACGCCTTCGATCGCGCCCTTGCCGAAGCGCGAGGGATCCTTGGCGAGCTTTTTCTCGATCGTGTAGCTGGCGAAGGGGCCGAGCACCGCGCCATTGCCCGGCAGGATGCCGAGCGTGCCGCCGATCGCGGTGCCGCGCAGCACCGGCTTGATCGACTGCTTGATGTCGCTCCAGCCAGGCAGCAGCCGACCGATCTTGGCCTTGACCACGTCGCGCGCCTCGGGGTTCTCGAGATTGCGCAGGACCTCGGCGAAGCCGAAGACACCCATCGCCAGCACGGAGAAGTCGATGCCGTCGGCGAGCGGCGGGAAGCCGAAGGTCATGCGTTCCTGGCCCGTCTCCAGGTCGGTTCCGACCGTCGAGAGCAGCAGGCCGAGCATGATCATGCAGAAGGCCTTGAGGATGGAGCCCCGGGCCAGCACGACCGCGAAGCACAGGCCCATCACCATCAGCGAGAAATACTCGGCCGGGCCGAAGAGCAGGGCGAGCCTGGTCAAGGGCGCGCCGAGCGCGGCGATGATCACGGTCGCGACGCAACCGGCGAAGAAGGAGCCCATCGCCGCCATGCCGAGCGCGATGCCGGCGCGGCCCTGCTTGGCCATCTGATGGCCGTCCAGCGTGGTCACGACCGCCGTCGCCTCGCCGGGGATGTTGACGAGGATCGCGGTTGTCGAGCCGCCATATTGGGCGCCGTAATAGATGCCGGCGAGCATGATCAGCGCGCCGGTCGGGTCGAGCCCGAAGGTGATCGGCAGCAGGATCGAGATCGTCGCGATCGGTCCGACGCCGGGCAGCACGCCGATCAGCGTGCCGACTAGGCAGCCGACGAAGCAGAGCGCGATGTTCTGAAAGGTGAGGGCGACGCCGAAGCCGAGCGAGAGATGCGCGAGGGTTTCGGTCATGTCAGATCCCCAGGAGCCAGGGGGCCAGCGGGATCGGCAGGCTCAGCGCGTATTTGAACAGCAGGATGCAGGCGACCGACATCGCGATCGAGAAGAGCACGAGCTCCTTCCATTTCATGTCGTCCGCGGCGAGGCCCGAAACCAGCATCACGAGCGGGCCGGACACCACCAGCCCGAGCGCGGGGACATGGATGGGGCCGAAATCGAAGCCGCGAATGGTGAGGCCGAACAGGCAGGCGCCCCCGAGCACGAACAGGACGCCGCGCCAGGACCAGCCCGTCAGCGGCTCGCCCTTGAAGCGCAGGGAGCCCAGGCACAGCATCAGGCCGAGCGCCCCGCAGATCACGGCGAAGGCCTTGGGCAGCATGCCTGGCCCGATCTGGCGCAGCGTCCCCATCGACAGGTCCCACGAGAGGATGATGGCGAGGGCGGCCAGCACGATCATGAAGGCGCCGGCGGCGAGATCCTGTTGCGAGCGGATGCGCAGACCCTGCGCCCGCTCGATTGTGTTCAGACTCATCAGGCTCCTCCGACGTGGGATCTGGCGGACCGCGCCGCACGTTTCAGTTTCTGGGTGGACAAGGTGAAGGGCAGGACGTTCTTCTCGTCGATCAGCGTGACGCTCTCGCGCAGGATGCCGAGAAAATCGTCGCGGGCTGCGAGTTTCTGGTGCGGACGCCAGGCGACGCCGACCAGCGCGCCGGCCGGGGGCGGGTCGAGCAGCGCGCCGCGCAGGCGGCGCATCGTCACGCCCGGAAAGCTCAGCCGCGAGACCCAGTCCGGCGCCAGCGCCATGCCCAGGCCGGCGGCGACGGCCGACATCATAGCCGGCTTCTCGGTCGCCTCGATCGTGACGTTCGGCACCGTCCCGACGCTTTCGAAATAGGCCATCACCAGGTCATAGGCGAAGGGCCGGATGCGCTTCGACGGCACGACGAAGGGCTCGCCGATCAGGTCCTGCATCGTCAGGTGCTCGCGGGCGGCGAGCGGGTGGCTCTCGTTGAGCACGACGATGGGCCGCTCGACGCGCAGGATCTCGAAGGCGCAGTCGGTCGGCTTGCGGGGCGGGCGGACGAGCGCGACGTCGAGCTTGCCGGCTTCCAGCATCTGGATCAGCGCCGCCGTCATCGCTTCGACGAACTTGATCTCGACGCCGGGATGGCGCTGGCGGAAGGAGACCAGCGCCTGCGGGATGAAGCTGGAGGAGGCGGCGTCGATCGCCCCGACCCGCAGCACCTTGCTCGATGCGAGCGAAGCCTCGCGCACGGAGCGGGACGCATGGTCCATCTTGGCGAGGATGCCCTTGGCTTCCTCGAGCATGATCAGCCCGGCGCGCGTCAGCGCCACCTGGCGCGTGGTGCGGGTGAGCAGGCCGACGCCGAGCTCGTCCTCGAGCGCACTGATCTGGCGTGAGAGCGCGGGTGGCGCGAGGCCGAGCCGTTCGGCCGCCCGGCCGAAATGCAGCTCCTCTGCCACCGCGATGAAACATCGCAGTTGCCGGACATCCATGGTGGCTCGTCTGCTCCCCTCTGGCGTATCGTTTTTTGCGATATCTTCCAGTCGTTGAAGTTATGCCCTTTAGCGGCAAACGCCGCGAAAGCGACCGTAGAGCAATTCATAATTTTTTGGCAACAAAGCTCCGGCGCCTAGATGCTGCTTTTTCGTGCATGGCCGGTCCGGCCTCGGCGGAAGAGCCGCCCGTCGATCAGCGCGAGGCCCAGGAAGATCGCCGCCATGCCGAAGACATGTCGCGGCAGGAGCACCTCTCCGAGAAAGCCGACGCCGAGCAGGATCGCGCTGACGGGGATCAGGAATGTGACCAGCATGGTGTTGCTGCCGCCGGCCCGGCGCATGATCTGGAAGAAGATCACATAGGCGAGCGCCGTCGAGAGGACCGCGAGGCCGACCATGGCGCCCGCCGCGACGAGGCTGGGCGCCGGAAGCAGCCAGGGCGGGTTCAGCGCCAGGACCAGCGGCAAGGCCATGATCGTCGTGGCGCTGAGCTGGCCGGTCGCGGTCACCAGCGGCGGCAGGTCGCGGAAGCGGCGGCCGTAGAGTCCGGCGAAGCCGTAGGACAGGGCGCCGCCGAGACAGACGACCTGAGGCCAGAGGGCGCCGCCGAGCCCGCCGACCGCATCCGGCCCCATCAGGATGGCGACGCCGGCGAGCCCGGCCAGGACTCCCGCGATCTTCAGCGGCGTCGCCTTCTCGTTGGTCCCGAACAGATGGGCGACGATGACGCCGAAGACCGGTGTCGTCGCGTTCAGGATCGCGGCGAGGCCGCTGCCGATCTCGGTCTGGCCCCAGAAGATCAGCCCGAAGGGGATCAGGTTGTTGAGCAGGCCCATGCCGAAGAAGGCGAGCCACATCTTGCGGCCGACCGCCATCGAGAGGCCGAGCGCGCGAACCGCGATCTGGAGCACCAAGGCTGCAAGCCCGACGCGGGCGAGCACCACGGCCAGCGGCGGCCATTCGCTCACGGCGATCTTGCCGAAGAAGAAGGACGCGCCCCAGAGCAGCGAGAGCGCGAGCAGCAGCAGCCATTCGCGCAGCCCCATCACGAGGGCCGCAGTTGCCGGCGGGGAGCTGGGAGCGCGCGTCATGTCGGCCAGGCTTTCGGCTGAAACGGCGACAGGTGCCGTCCTCGATCGCTAGGCCGATGCTGCGCGCGTCGCCACCCGCTTTCTGGTCAGGCCGGCTCCGCTTCCCGGGCTTCCCACATCGTCTTGAAGGCCGGCCGGGCATGGCAGGCAGCAAGCCAGGCCTTCACGTGAGGGGCATCGGCGAAGAGCTCCGGCGCGCCTGCCATGGCGTAGCGGATGACCTCAGCCACGTTGATGTCGACGACCGTGAAGCGGCCGCCGACCAGGTATCCGTCCTTGCCCAGCGCCTCGTTCAGCACCGCGATCGGCGCGCGCAAGGCCTTGGCGGCCTCGTCGGCGATCGTGGCGTTGCGCTCCTGCGGCGGCTTGGCGACGCGATGGTAGAGCAGGTTGAGCGCGTGGGTCTCGCATTCGGTAGCGGCCCAGAGCGACCACATCGCGGCCAGGCCCTCTTCGGCGACGTCCTTGGGCGCCAGCGGTCCGCCATGCTTGCGGGCGAGGTAGAGATTGATCGCGAGCGACTCGTGCAGGATGAAGCCGTCATCGTCGATCGACGGGACATGACCGTTGGGGTTGACCTTCAGGAACGCCTCGCTGCGCGTATGGATCGGCGCATCGGCGGCCTTGGGATCGGCGACGCGATACACCTGGATCACCGGCACATGCTTGAAGGGCAGGCCGAGCTCGTTGGCCAGCCAGATGTTGCGCGTCGCGCGCGAACGGTAGCACCCGTAGATGGTCAGGGTCATGGGTCGGATTCCGGCGTCAGGAGGGAAAGGCAATTCTCCGATCGGGTGCGATCGGAGAACGCTTTTCTACGGAGGTCAGGCGGTCTGGCGCAAGGTCTCGCGGGCGATGATCAGGCGCTGGATTTCGGAGGTGCCTTCATAGATGCGGGTGATCCGCGCGTCGCGGGCGTAGCGCTCGACCGGGAAGTCGCGGCAATAGCCGGCGCCGCCATGGATCTGGATGGCGGTGTCGGTGCAGCGATGGGCCGCCTCCGAGGCGAACAGCTTCGCCATGGAGGCCTCCTTGGCGAAGGGCGCGCCGCGGTCCTTCCGCGCGGCGGCGTCGAGGATCAGCAGGCGCGAGGCGTGCAGGTCGAGCTCGCGATCGGCGATCATCCATTGCAGGCCCTGGAAATCACTGAGCGCCTGGTCGAACTGCCGCCGCTCCCTGGCATAGGATTTCGCCGCCTCCATCGCGGCACGCGCGATGCCGAGCGAGACCGCGGCGACGCCGATCCGCCCGCCGGCCAGCTCGCCGACGGCGACACGAAACCCGTCATTCTCCCGGCCCATCAGATTCGCCGCCGGAACGCGGGCGCCGTCGAAATGGATCGTGTTGGTGGCCGAGCCGGCCTGGCCCATCTTGCTCTCGGCCTTGCCGATCGTGACGCCGGGTGTGTCGGCCGGCACCAGGAAGACCGAGATGCCCTTGCCCTTCGCCGCATCGGGATCGGTCACGGCCCAGACCACGAACAGCCCGGCATATTCGCCGCTGGTGATGTAGATCTTCTGGCCGTCGAGCACATAATGCTCGCCGTCGCGGCGCGCCTTCAGCCGCATGCCGGCGGGGTCCGAGCCGGCCCCGGCTTCCGTGAGGCAGAAGGCCCCGGCCGGATAGGTGCCGTCGGCGAGGCGAGGCAGATAAGTCGCCTTGTGCTCGGCCGAGCCCACGGCCTGGATGACTTCGCCCACCATGTTCGTGACCGAGGTCGTCACGGCAGTGGAGGCGCAGGCGGCGGCCAACTCCTCGAGCGCCAGCGCGAAGGCGACGGTGCCGGCTTCGCTGCCGCCGAATTCGGCGCGCACGTTCAGCGCCATGAAGCCGTTCTCGGCGAGCGCCTTCAGATTGGCCAGGAACTCCGTACGGCCTTCGCCGCGGTCGAGCCGCTCAGCCAGCGGAGCCAGCCGGTCGGCCGCGAATTTCCGCGCCGTGTCGCGGATCAGCTCTTCCTCGTCGTTCAGCGCGAAATCCATGGCCGCCTCGTCATTCCCGGCGGCGAGCTTAGAGGGCAGGCAGGGGAGCGCCAAGCCGTCCGGCAGGCCCGCCGCCGCGAACCGGCAAGCGCATCGCCGCGCGGCATACTGCAGTGCGAAAGATTTCGTTTGACCGCGGGCGTCGCCGGGTGCATTGCGACCCCGCCTTTGGCCTTCCCGCCGACGGCTTCACAGGAACTCCAGCGCAATGCCAACCGACAGTCCCAGTCGACAGTCGATGCCGTCCGCCGCCTCGCGCGCCTGACCGGAGACCCCGGCTCGCCTGCGATCGGCCGTGACGGCCGCTCGAAAGGATAGAGCCATGAACACCACCACCGTTTCGGAGCGGGATCTTCTCGCTGTCACTCTCGCCCAGACCCTGGCGCGGGAGCATATCGCCGACATTGTCGAGACCCTGAACGATCAGGGCGAGGACATGGTGGCCGCTGTGCTCCTCGCCTTGCCCTTCGACCGGGCCGTCGAGGTCCTCGACCAGCCCGAGCTCGCCGCCGCGTCCGAAGCGCTCGCCCTGCTGCCCGAGGTGCGCGCCGCGCAATTCCTCTCCGCGATGGCGGCCGACCGCGTCACCGACGTGGTCCGTGAGTTCGACGAGCCGCTGCGGCTGCGCCTGCTCGGGCGCGTCGATCCCGAGACCCGCGCGACCCTGAACCGGTTGCTGGCCTATCCGGAGCAGAGCGCCGGCTCGATCATGACGACGGAGTTCGTCAGCGTGCCGGCCGACTGGACGGTGTCGCGCACGCTCGACTATGTCCGCCATGTCGAGCGCACCCGCGAGACGATCTACGCGATCTATGTGCTCGATCCCGCCGCCGGCACCTTGCTGCGCGCCGTCTCGCTGCGCCGGCTGATCAGCGCCGAGCCGCAGGCGCTCGTCGCCGCCGCCGCGCCCGACCGTGCGCCGATCAGCGTCACCCCCGATATCGACCGCGAGGACGTGGCGCGCCTGATCTCGAAATACGACCTTCTCGCCGTGCCGGTCGTCGATGGGGCCGATCATGTGATCGGCATCGTCACCGTCGACGACGTGATCGACGCGATGATCGCCGAGACGACGGAGGACGTGCAGAAGCTCGGCGGCATGGAGGCGCTCGACGAGCCCTATAACGAGATCGGCTTCGCCCGGATGATCCGCAAGCGCGCCGGCTGGCTCAGCATCCTGCTGGTCGGCGAGATGCTGACGGCCTCGGTGATGCAGCATTTCGAGGGCGAGCTCGAGAAGGCGATCGTGCTGACCCTGTTCATCCCGTTGATCATGAGCTCGGGCGGCAATTCCGGCTCGCAGGCGACTTCCCTGCTGATCCGGGCGCTGGCGCTGCGCGAGATCAGGCTCGGCGACTGGTGGCGCGTGGCGCTGCGCGAGATCCCGACCGGCCTGACGCTCGGCGCCATCCTCGGCGCGATCGGTATCGTCCGGGTCGTGGTCTGGCAGAAGCTCGGCCTCTACGACTATGGCGAGCATTGGCCTTTGATCGCCGCGACCATCGGTGCGGCGCTGGTCGGTATCGTCACCTTCGGCTCCCTGACCGGCTCGATGCTGCCCTTCATCCTGAAGCGGCTCGGCTTCGATCCCGCCAGCGCTTCGGCGCCCTTCGTGGCGACGCTGGTCGACGTCACCGGACTGGTGATCTATTTCGGCGTCGCCGCGATGATCCTGGGCGGGACGCTGCTCTAGAGAGTTGCGACCAGAACGGGCCCGGTCAGCCGGAATGCCCGTTCTGGACCGTCACGGTCGGCGCCGTGCCCTGCTGGCGCAAGGCGTCGATCTGCCGCCTGTGGTCCTTGAACTCGGCCAGGGCCGCCCCGGCGAGCGCATGGCTACTCGGCAACTTCACCTTCATCGGGTCGACGAAATGGCCGTTGATCGTGACCTCGTAATGGACATGGGGACCGGTCGAGAGGCCCGTCGTGCCGACATAGCCAATGATCTCGCCCATCCGCACATGGGCGCCGGGTTTGATCTGCTTGCCGATGCTGGCCATGTGGTTATAGGCGCTGGCATAGCCGTTGGCGTGCTCGAGCTCGACCCGGTTGCCATAGCCCGCATGCACGCCGGCCGCGACGACCGTGCCCTCTCCGGCGGCCATGATCGGCGTCCCGCGCGGTGAGGCCCAGTCGACGCCGCTATGCAGCCGCGCATAGCCGAGGATCGGATGGCGCCGCATGCCGAAGGGCGAGCTGATCCGGCCGTTCTGGACCGGCCTGCGCATCAGGAGCTTGCTGAGCGAGACGCCTTCCTCGTCGAGATAGGCGAGATCGCCGGTTTGCGGTGAGACATAGCGATAGACCCGCTGCGTCTCGCCCCCGGCGGTCAGTGCGGCGTAGAGCAACTCGCGATGGCCGGTCGGCGTGGCCTCGTCCTCCGTGAAGATCATCTCCAGCCGGTCGCCGATGGCCGCCCGCTGCTTCAGGTCCATTCCGGCCGCGAAGACCCGGATGAAGTCGTCGATGACGTCGCGCGGCACATTGCTTTTCAAGGCGCCTGAATAGGCGCTCTGGTAGATCGTCGCCCGGTCGCCGCTGTCGTCGTCGCCGTCATCCGCGTCGTCGTCCTGCATGTGCTCGCGGCGGCCATCCGTCTTGGCGACCGCGACGAAGCGGCCGCGGTCGTCGGCGGCGGCGATCTCCTGCGGGCCTTTTTCGTCGAAAAGCGTGACGCGCTGGATCGTCCGCTCCCTGCCTTCAGGCGCGATCAGCAGGCGCAGATGCTGGCCGTCCGGCAGGTCGCTTTTGGCGCGCCGGCCGAGCGCGGCGACGATCGCGGCGGCGCGGTCATCCGTGGCGCCATTGGCCTTCAGCGCCCCGGCGAGCGTTTCGCCATGGCCGAGCACGACGTCGCGGTCTTCGAATATGTCCTGCGCTCCGCCGCTCATCGGGATGTCCGTGACGTTTTCCGGCACGATGCGGACGTCGAGGGAACCGAAGCGGCCGGCGGCGTTCGGCGGGGCTTCGGGCTCGTCGGTTCCGGCCATATGCAGCGTGCGCGAGAGCATCCGCTGGTTCGAGTAGTCGGGAGGCAATTGCCGGGCGCCGCCCGAAAGCCGCATCAGTTCGGCGATCTGGTCTTCGACCGCAGCCTCCGACAAGCCGCGCGCATCGGCCGGGATCGACAGCTCCGCCAGGTCCCGGCGAACCACGGAGACATCCGCATCGGCCGGATCGGTCGCGCTCTGCGGCTGGGTATCGCGCTCCGCCCCGGCCAGGATTCCGGCGGGGTCGAAATCCGGGATGTCGAGATTGGCTGCGGGCAGCGGCGACAGCTCGGCAGAGACCTGAACGAGCGCATGGACCTTGGTGATCTCGCGCTCGCCGACGCTTTCGGTGAGCGGAGCACGGAAATGCCGCGCCATGCCGATCGAGAAGCCATGCTGGACGAGGAGATCCGCCTTGCGGCTGGACTGGCCGGTCGCCGGGGATCGGGCGGAGGCGAGCGGCACCTTTTCCGGCGGCTGTGCGACGGCGCTGTCGCCTTCGGACACATAGAGGGACGATGCCAGGAGCCCGGCGCCGACAAGGCCGAGCAACACGCTGGCGCCGAGCCAGCGCCATGAAAACGAGGCGTGGCCCGTCGCGAGAGGCCGCCGGGAGTCCGGATCGAACGAATCGGCTAACGCCTCGGCATGGTCATCGTAGGAGGAAGGCAACTCGGCTCCGTCTGTCCCGGCAGATCTCCCATCCATGGACGGAGAGCATCGAAGGCGCCCGTCTATGTGACGCCGCAAACGGCGAAACTATGACAGGTCGGGATATGCCCCTCGATCCTGCCGGGCCGCTCAGCCCGCCAGCACCCGCTGGGGCGGGAAGGTGATCTCGACCAGCGTTCCTTCCTTCTTGACGCTGGTGATGGTCATGGCGGCGCGGTTGGCTTCGACCAGCGCCTTGGTCAGCGGCAGGCCGAGGCCCGTGCCGCCGGAGCGGCGCGTCGTCGGTACCTGCCGGAAGGGCTCCAGCGCCAGCGCGATCTCGCCGTCGTCCATGCCGATGCCGGTGTCGCGCACCCGCAGGATCGCCTCGCCTTGGTCGCCGAGCGCCGTCGAGACGATGACCTGGCCGCCGGCATCGGTGAATTTCACCGCGTTCGAGAGCAGGTTGATCGCGATCTGGCGAATCGAGCGCTGGTCGGCGACGACCGGCGGCAGCTTGGGCGAAAGCCCGGAGCGCAGCACCACACGGCCGCGCTGCGCCTCGGGCTGCAGCAGGTTGACCACCGACAGGGCGATCTCGTTCAGGTTGACGCTGACGAAGTCGAGATCGAGCTTGCCGGCCTCGATCTTGGCGAGATCGAGCAGGTCGTTGACCAGGCTGATGACGTAGCCGCCCGACTGGTGGATGTCGCGCAGGTATTCCTTGTAGCGCTCGTTGGCGATCGGCCCGAAGCGCTCCTCGGCCATCACCTCGGCGAAGCCGATGATCGCATTGAGCGGCGTGCGGATCTCGTGGCTGATCTTGGCGAGCACGTCGGATTTCTGGGCGCTCGCCTTCTCGGCCGCCTTGCGCGCCTCGACCAGTTCGCCCTCGGTCTTCTTCCAGGCGGTGATGTCGCGCAGCACCGCGCAGAAGCGCCGCTCGGCCCCGTCCGCGATCTGGCCCATCGTCATGAACAGCGGAATCCGGCCGCCCTGGCGGACGCGGCCGATCACCTCGCGCCCGTCATTCAGCACCGAGGCGACGCCGCCGCCCTTCAGGCCTTCCAGATAGTCGAGTGCCGGCGCGTGGCTCTCGGGCGCGAAAAGCAGCGTGAACAGCTCGCCCGAGACCTCGCGCTGGTCATAGCCGAACAGCGCCTCGGCGGTCTTGTTGAGCGAGAGGATGCGCCCGCGCTCGTCGATCGTGACGACGCCGTCGGTCGCCGTGTCGAGCACCGCGATCATTTCGCCGATCCTCGCCTCGCGCGCCTCGATGTCGAGACGCAGCGCATCGACGCGCGCGGAGATCTCGGCCTCCTCGGCCTCGAACTCCGCCGCGAGCTCGGCGTCCTCCGCCTCCTCCGGCGTCAGGACCTTGACCTCGCCGCCGCCATTGGGGTGGCGGAAGGCCATCAGGGTCGCGGGCTCGCCCTGCCATGAGACGGTGGAGAGTCTCGCATCGACATTGACCAGATGCCCGGTCCGGTCGATCAGGACCATCGCGCCGCCCTCGGCACGGGCCGCTTCCCTGATCAGGCGGCTGACGCCGCCGGCCGAGGCGAGATCTGCAAGGTCGGCATAATCGAGCAGGTCGAGCAAGGTACGGTTGGCGTAGAGCGCCTCCTCGCCCCGGTTGACCAGGACCGCCATCGGCAACCGGTCGAGAACCTCCGCATGCGAATTCGGCAGGCGCTGGCGCCCGCTCGCGGAGGCCGGCTCCGTCGCTTCGGCGGGTGCCGGCTCCGGGGGCAACTCCTCGAGCGCCTCCCGCGGATCGGCGTCGCTCTCGTCGAGCCTGCCGGCGGGCTCCTGCGGCGCGGGCGCGTCCGCTTCATCGGGATCGTTGTTCAACCGCATGGGCGATGCCGGCGGCAGGCGTGGCTCCGCCTCGTCGTCGCCGGCGATGCGCGCGCCCAGCGCCTTGGCGATCTCGCGGAAGGCATTGCGCTCGGCGGAGCTGAGCAGCGGTTTCGACGGTTCGAGCACCGGCCTGACCGCGGCCAGATGGCCGTTGCGAAGCGGCACGACATTGGCTCCGGATGCACCGGCCTCGCGTGCCGCCGGGGCTTCCGCCGGAAGAACGCCCGGCTCGTCCTCGGTCGCAATCTGGCTCGCTTCCGGCGGTTCCGGCGCGGTTTCGTCCTGCCTCTCGGGGGAGGGCGCTTCTGCCGATGACGTCGCCGCCTCGGGCAGCGGCTCGGCAACGGCCTCGCTCGCAGCCGCCTCAGTATCGTCCGTCGGGGTGACGGCGGCGTCGGGGAAACGCTCGCGTTCGGTCATGCGGGCGAGGCCGAAGCCGCGGAAGCCGGCGAAGGCCCGCGTCGCATCGAGGACCGGCACGCCGGAAAGCTCGACCCGCACGCCCTCGGTCGGGCTGGCGGTGCGCCACAGCACCGCGTGCCCGCTCCAGGTCGCCGGCTCCGCCAGCCGGACCGCGAGATTGCCGTCGCTGTCGAGTACGTCGCGGCCGATCAGGTCGGACCAGTTCCGGCCGGCCAGTCCGGTCGCGGCCTCCGCCCCGACGATCTCGGCGATATCGGGCGAGATCGTCGTGAGCCTGCCGGAGCCATCGCTCTGCCAGAGGAAACGCACGGTCGCGCGCTTCGGCTGCGCGGCGGGAGCGTCCTGCACCGGGGCAGGGGGGGGCGACGCAGGCTCGGCCTGAAGCGCGGGGAGCTCGGCGGCAACGGCGATCGGCTGGGCCGCGACCCCGAGCCGGCGCAGTTCGGATGCGGCGATTGCGACAGCCAGGACCGGCGGCTCGTCGCCAACGGCCAGCAGCTTGCAGCCGCAGGTCACAAGGGTGGCGGTGAAGCCGGGTGTCAGGCGCAGCCGCTCCAGGCGCAGCCCGTCCCGCGGCGCAAGCCCGGCGGCCAGCAGCTTCAGCCGTTCGCGAGTGGGCGCTGGCAGCCCGCCGCGCGCTTGCGCGAGCAGGGCCTGGGCGGCAGGGTTGGCGAAGCCGGGCCGGGCGGCATCCTGGTCCCAGAGCAGCAGCGCGCCGTCGACGGCATAGGGCGCGAGCGCGGCATCCTTTGCCGCCTCGGCGCCCAATATCGTCCATGTCTGTTCGGCTTCGCTCATGCCCGTCCGCTCGTCCGAGACCTGCTCCGATATGGCTAATAAAGCTTTAATAGCGCCCAAAGGATTGCAAATCCATGGAACCTGCAAGCCCTCTCCCGCGTCTGATCGAAACAACGTTAACGGCGCTGCCGCGCCGATTGTCATCGCATCGCAAAAATGATATTGCAGTGCACAATAGCTGTGCCGATCGCGAGCCAGCCACCAAGGAGGACGACCATGAACGGCAAGACGCCTTATGAAGTGCCGACCGAGATGCGCGAATTCGCCGAGCGCAGCGTCGAGCAGGCCCGCAAGGCCTTCGACGGCTTCATCGGCGCGGCCCAGAAGGCGGTCGACAGCGCGCATGGCTCGGCCGAATCCGCGCGCGTCAACGCGCAGGACGCGACTCGCAAGGCAATGACCTATGCCGAGAACAATGTCGCGGCGGCCTTCGACCTCGCCCAGAAGCTGGTCAAGTCGAAGGACCTGACCGAGGTCATGCAGCACCAGTCCGAGTTCCTGAAGTCGCAGATGGCGTCGCTCCAGACCCAGCTCAAGGAGATGGGCGCCGCTGCCCAGGACGTCGCGGCCAAGGCCGCCGAGACTGCCGCCAAGGCGACCAAGATGAAGTGAGCCACGGCGGACCTTCGGGGCCGCCATGCGCGATGGACCATGATGCAGCCGGGCCGCTTGCCCGGCTTCAACCCATAGATCGCTAGGAGAGCCGTGATGGTGAAGCCTGCTCCGACGAAAGCCTCGTCCAAGGCCCCGATCAGCCTCGCTCCGGTGAAGGCGCTCTCGGGCGACGCGCCGGTCGAGGCCAAGGTCGAGGCTCCTGTCGCCCAGCCCGCTACGGCCGCCGCCGCGGCTCCTGCTCCGGCGAAGCCGGCATCGGCCCCGATCGCGCCCAAGCCTGCGCCGGTGGAAGCCGCCAAGCCGGTCGCCGCCGCTCCCGCGAAGGCCGGGTCGGTCTCTTCCACGCCCATCGCAGCCACCGTGCAGGCTCCCAAGCCGCCTGCCGCCACGGCGACGGCCAAGCCGCCGGCGAAAGCCGCTGCGGTGGCGAAACCCGCTGCGCGCAAGGCCCGCAGCGCCAAGCCGCTGGCCAGGAAGGCTGCCGTCGCCAAGGCTGCCGTCGCCAAGTCCACGGTGACGAAAGCGTCCACGGTGACGAAAGCGCTCGCCGCCGCTCCCAAGCCTGCAACGGTTGCCGAGACCATCGGCAAGGCCGCCGTCGCGCCGGTGAAGGTCGCCGAACCCGCCGCCAAGGCGGCGGTGGTCGCGGCCAGGGCAGGGGCGCAGGCCGTCGACAAGGCGTCGAACAAAGTCGCGGAAGCGGCGGAAAAGCTCGCGCGTGCCGTACCAGCCAGCGTGCCGCAGCAGCTTCCGGGCACGCCCGAATTCGCCAGCCTCGCTGCCGAGGCCTGGCTGACGCAGACCCTGGCCGTGGCGCGCATGGCGGGGGTGCTGCAGGCCAAGGTCCTGGACCATGCCTGCGCCGAGCTGAAAGCCACGCTGACCGAGGCCGAGACCCTGGCCCGGACCGAGAGCACCGCCGACGCCGTGGCGCTTCAGGCCAAGGCGCTCCGCCGCGGTTACGAATCCTACTCGGCGCATCTGACGGATCTGGCGCAGACGGCCCAGGCCGCCTTGCGCCAGGATTGAGACGGGCCGCGGCGCGGCGCGGGATTTCGGTCGATACGGTGCATTTCGACGGTTGCAATCGCGCCGCGACGGCACTAGGTTCCGCGCCGCCGGCCATCCCGCTTTTTCGCGCGGCCGTGCGAGGCGCCAGGGTGCCGTGCAGCCATAGCTCAGTTGGTTAGAGCGCTAGATTGTGGATCTAGAGGTCCCCCGTTCAAGCCGGGGTGGCTGTACCACCCGGTCATTCCCGCGAAGCCCTTCCGGCAGTCCCGTGTCACCGGAGGCATAGGCCTGTAGCGGCCGTGCTGGAGAACGGTTTTTGCCGGACTTGAACCTGCCGAACCCTGTTGCCATATCTTGATCAAGCGGAAGGGCTTCGCCTTTCGCCCGCGGAGTGCCGCGCCATTGGGCTCCGACCGATCGACGAGGCGCCTCTCGGGGGCTTCAGCATGACGCGTACGCCTAGCCTGTCCCATCCGTTCCTGCTCGGGTTCGATGATATCGAACGCGCGCTCGACCGGGTCGCGAAAGGCGCCAGCGAAGGCTATCCGCCCTACAATATCGAACGGATGCCGCGCACCGAGAATGAGCCGGATCGTCTTCGCATCACGCTCGCGGTGGCGGGGTTCTCGCGCGACCAGCTCGAGATCACGCTGGAAGAGAACCAGCTGACCATTCGCGGCCGCCAGAGCGACGACAAGAACCGGCAGTTCCTGCATCGCGGCATCGCCGCGCGTCAGTTCCAGCGCTCCTTCCTGCTTGCCGACGGCATGCAGGTTCTGGGCGCGGACCTGTCCAACGGTCTGCTCGCCATCGATCTGGTGCGGCCGGAACCGGAACGGCTCGTCAGGCGTATCGATATTGTCAGCCGCGATTGAGCAAGGGTCGGAAACGAAGCAGTCGGAACGGATGTGTCGCGGTTTTGCATTCGTTCATGATCAGGTGACCATCATGAGAACCGCCATTCGCACTGCTCTGAAGGAGGGCGCGATGACAGATGATGCCAACATTGTTCGGACCCCGCCGCTGACCCCGGCCGAGTTCGCGGCCCTGGGCACGGGCGAGGTCGCCTATCTCAAGCCGATGAGCTCGGAGGAGCTGGTGCGGATCTTCCCGCAGGCTCCCGAGATCCAGCCGGGTCTCAAGCTCTTCGCCCTGCTCTCTGCCGATGGCGCGCCGATTCTGGTGACCGATTCGGCGGAAGCGGCGACGGCCAATGCCTGGGAGCACGATCTCAGGATGGTGAGCCTGCATTGAGGCGGGCGCCTCACGCGGTGGCGATCTCCGCCACCGCAGCCTGCAGCCTGGCGATGTCGGGCGGCGTCGACAATCGGTGATCGCCGCCCTTGATCAGCGTCAGCGCGACCGGGTCGCCGCTCAGGTGCTCGACCAGCTTCATCGCCTGCTGCCACGGCACGTCCGGGTCCTGCATGCCCTGGAGGATATGCACGGGGCAGCCCGTCCGGATCTCGCTTCCGAACATCAGGTGTCGCCGCCCGTCCTCGATCAGGGCGCGGGTGATCGGCGTCGGCTCCGGCGAATATTCAGAAGGCCGCAGCCAGACGCCGTCGCGCATGATCGTGTCGCGAATCGTCTGCGGCATCTGCGCCCACATCAGTTCCTCGGAGAAGTCGACGGCCGGCGCGATCAGCACCATGCCGGCCGGCGCAAGCGCGCTGCCGCGCAGCTTGCGCGCCGCGAGCAAGGCGATCCAGCCGCCCATCGACGAGCCGACCAGAACCGGCCGCTGCCTGCAGCGCGCGGCGATGACGGCGAGCGCATCCTCGAGCCAGTGCGACAGGGTCCAGCGCCCGAAGTCGCTGCCGGTCTCGCCATGGCCGGCATAATCGAAGCGCAGGAAGGCGCGCCCGCTCCGTGCCGCCCAGTCGGACAGCGCCTCGGCCTTGGTCGCGCGCATGTCGGAGCGAAAGCCGCCGAGCCAGATCACGGGCGCACCCGCGCCCTCCTGCTCCAGGACGGCGATACGGCGCCGCTCCTCGCCGGTGCCGACGTCGAGCCATTGCGGGGCGGGCTGCTCCACCTCAAATCTCCTGTGACGAATCCTCGGTTCCGGGTGATTATAGGCTGCGGGCGCTCGCCGCACGTGGTTCATACTGTCCGCCCCCGATCCGAGAGATTTTTGAAACGGTGAACATGTCCTTGCGGCCCGGCGCGCATCTTTCGCTGCCTTCGACGGATAATCATCCGCTGAGCGGGCGCACGATCCTGCAGATCATTCCCGATCTCGAGGCGGGCGGGGCCGAGCGCACGGCGGTCGACATCGCCCAGGGCCTGACCGAGGCGGGCGCGCGGGCACTGGTCGCGACGGAGGGCGGGCGTCTGGTCGCCGAGCTCCAGGCCAAGGGCGGGGTCTGGTTGCCGTTCCCGGCGGCCTCGAAGAATCCGCTGGCCATGATGCTGAACGCGCGCAAGCTGATGCTGCTCTGCCGACAGGAGGGCGTCGAGCTGATCCATGCCCGCTCGCGCGCGCCGGCCTGGGTGGCGCTGGCGGCAGCGAAGGCGCTGAAGCTGCCCTTCGTCACGACCTATCACGGCTCCTATGCCAGCCGTTCGCCGGTCAAGACCCAGTACAACTCCGTGATGGCGCGCGGCGACGTGGTGATCGCCAATTCCGCCTATACGGCCGATCTCATCATCGCCAAGCACGGCTTCGCCCGCGACCGCATCCGCGTCGTCCATCGCGGCACGGATTTCTCGGCCTTCGCGCCGGCTGCCGTCGGGCCCGAACGGGTGCAGGCTCTGCGTCGGGCCTGGGGCGTCGAGCCGCATCAGCGCATCGTGCTGCTGCCCGGCCGGCTGACCGGCTGGAAGGGCCAGCGCGTGCTGATCGAGGCGGCGCGCCTGCTGCGCGACGGTGGCGATGCGGATACCGCCTTCATCCTCGCCGGCGACCATCAGGGCCGCGACGGCTACGTCAAGGAGCTCGACCAGGCGATCGCCCGCGCCGGGCTCGAGGGGCGGGTCAAGCGCGTCGGCCATTGCGCCGACATGCCGGCAGCCCTTCTGGCGGCCGCGGTGGTCACGGTGCCTTCCACGGAGCCGGAGGCCTTTGGACGCGTCGCGGTCGAGGCGCAGGCCATGGGCGTGCCCGTCGTCGTCTCCGACCTCGGCGCGGTGCCGGAAACGGTGCTCGCGCCGCCGCAGACCGCTCCGGGCGAGCGCACCGGCTGGCGGGTGCCGCCCGGCGATGCGCCTGCGCTGGCGGCCGGACTCGGCGAGGCCCTGGCGCTGCGCCCTTCGGCACGCGATGGCCTGGCGCGGCGTGCCCGGCTGCATGTCGAGCAGCATTTCTCGCTCCAGACCATGGTGAGCGAGACGCTCGACGTCTATTGCGCCCTGTTGGGGCGCTAGTTTTAGCGCTTGGCGGGTGTTGCGCCTCGTTTGGCGAGAGTTACGCCTCGTTTGGATTGACAACGCCCGGCTTTGTGCAATGTGTCTGGTCAACGGTGCCGAAAGCACCAATCACAGGAGCATACTGCCATTCGTCGTCCCTTCCGCGCTGCACCAACCCCGACCAAAGACGGCCCGCGCTCGAACCGAGACATCCGCGGCGTCCGCGACGTTCAGCTTATCGACGATACCGGCGCCAACCGCGGCGTGGTCTCGTTCTTCGAGGCTTTGAAGATTGCCGAGGATGCCGGTCTCGACCTGGTCGAGATCGCCCCCAACTCGGAGCCTCCGGTCTGCAAGATTCTCGATTATGGCCGCTTCCGCTTTCTCGAGCAGAAGAAGGCTTCGGAGGCGCGCAAGAAGCAGCGCACCATCGAGATCAAGGAGATCAAGCTCCGCCCCGGCATCGACAAGCACGACTACGACGTCAAGATGAAGGCCATGCACGGCTTCTTCGAGGAGGGCGACAAGGTCAAGGTGACCCTGCGCTTCCGCGGCCGCGAGATGGCGCACCAGGATCTCGGCGTGAAGGTGCTCGAGCGGGTCAAGGTCGACACCGCCGAAGTCGCCAAGGTCGAGAGCGACTGGCAGCTCGAAGGCCGGCAGATGGTGATGGTGCTGGCGCCGAAGTAAGGCCCGGCGGCAGTCGTTCGCCCTTTGCGGATCGTTCAAGGCCCGGCGCTTGCGCCGGGCCTTTTCCATATCGGCTCGCCGGATCAGCGGATCGGATGGGGATATTGCAGGCCGCCGCGGGAGGCGAGGTCGTTCAGGCCGCGCTTGAGCTGCAGCCGCGAGCCCTGGCCGACATTGCGCTCGAAGCTTTCGCCGTAATTCCCGACATGCTTGACGATCCGGTAGGCCCAGTCATTGGTCAGGCCGAGACCCTCGCCGAACTTGCCTTCGACGCCGAGCAGGCGCTTGATCTCTGGATTGCCCGATTTCAGCATCTCGTCGACATTGGACTTGGTGACGCCGAACTCCTCGGCGTTGAGCATGGCGTAATGCACCCATTTCACCAGCGCGAACCAGCTCTCGTCGCCGCGCTTCACCGCCGGGCCGAGCGGCTCGCGCGAGATCAGCGTCGGCAGGATGACGAAATCGTCCGGCTTGGAGAATTTCAGCCGTTCGGCCGCGAGGCCTGAGGAATCGGTGGTGAATGCATCGCACCGCCCCGCCTCCAGCGCCTTCACGCCCTCCTCGTTGGTGGCGAAGCCGATGATCTCGTATTTCAGCTTATTGGCGCGGAAGAAATCCGCGAGGTTGAGTTCGGTCGTGGTGCCTTGCGTCACGCAGATCGACGCGCCGTTCAATCCCTTTGCGTCGGCGACGCCAGCCGATTTGCGGACCATGAAGCCCTGGCCGTCGAAATAGTTGATGATCGGCCAGGACATGCCCGCCGTGGTGTCGCGCGACATCGTGTAGGTGGCGTTGCGGGCGAGCATGTCGACCTCGCCGCTCTGCACGACGACGAAGCGCATCTGCGGTGTCGTCGGCACGAACTTGACCTTGTTGGGATCGTTGAAGATCGCCGAGGCGACGGCGCGGCACAGATCGATGTCGAGCCCGTCCCAGCGTCCGTCCGGTCCCTGCAGGCCGAAGCCGGGCAGGGCGATGTGATTGCCGCAGATCAGTTCGCCGCGCGCCTTGACGCGCTCGAGTGTGCCGGTCTGGGCGCCGGCGGCGCTTGCCGCCAGCGCGGCGGCGAAGGTCAAGGCTGCGCCGGTCAGTCGTTTCATCGGTGTCATGGTCTGTCCCCGTTGTTCTTGGTGGTTCGCGACGGGCGTCAGGACGCGCGCGCGATGGCGGTGTCGACGGCCTCTCCGAGCCGCTCGACGATCATGTCGACGGTGGCTTCGTCGACGATGAAGGGTGGGGCGAGCAGGACATGGTCGCCGGCGAGGCCGTCTGCGGTCCCGCCCATCGGGTAGACCAGAAGCCCATGCGCCATGGCGGCCTGCTTGATCCGGGCATTGAGCTTCAGCTTCGGATCGAACGGCGTCTTGCTCGCCCGGTCGGCGACGATCTCGATGCCCCAGAAATGGCCGCGTCCGCGAATGTCGCCGACATGGTGGTGATTGGCGAAGCGCTCGTTCAGCCGGCGTTCCAGCCGCGCGCCCTGCAGCCGGACATTGGCGAGCAGGTCGTCGCGCATGATCACCTTCTGCACGGCGAGCGCCGCCGCGCAGGCGAGGGGGTGGCCGTTATAGGTCTGGCTGTGCGGGAAGACGCCCGAGCCCTGCCGGACGGTCTCGACGATCGGGGCCGAGACCAGCATCGCGCCGATCGGCGCATAGCCGCCGCCCAGGCCCTTGGCGATCGCCATCAGGTCGGGCGCGATGCCCTCCTGCTCGCAGGCATGGAGCGTGCCGGTCCGGCCCATGCCGCACATCACCTCGTCGAGGATCAGCAGGACGCCATGGCGGTCGCAGATCTCGCGGATGCGCCTGAAATAGCCGGGCGCGGGCGGCACGGCCCCGAGCGTCGCGCCGACGACGGTCTCGGCGACGAAGGCCGCGACCGTGTCGGGGCCGAGCGCGAGGATCTTCGCCTCCAGCTCGTCGGCCATACGCAGCCCGTATTCCTCCAGGGTCTCGCCGCTCGCCTGGCCGCGATAGGCATAGCAGGGCGAGATATGGTGGCCTTGCATCAGCATCTCGGTGAAGGGCGCCCGGTCCTTCATCCGGCCGCCGACCGAGAGCGCGCCGGCGGTGATGCCGTGATAGCTCTGGCGGCGGGAGATGAAATTGACGCGCTTCGTGTCGCCCTTCTCGATGAAATAGTGCCGCGCCAGCTTGAGGCAGGCCTCGATCGCCTCCGAGCCGCTGCTGCAGATGAAGACCCGGGCCATGCCCTTCGGCGCGCGCGCGATCAGGTTTTCGGAGAGCTCCTCCGCGGCCTCGCTGGTGAAGAAGCTGGTATGGGCATAGGCGAGCTTGTCGATCTGCGCGTGCATCGCCGCCAGCACGTCGGGATGGCCATGGCCGAGGCAGGAGACCGCAGCGCCGCCGCTGGCGTCGATATAGGTCTTGCCCTGCGTGTCGGTGATGATGACGCCCTGTCCGCTGACGGCGACGGGATAGCCGCCGGCCAGGTTGCGGTGGAGGATCGCGCTCATGCTTGGCTCCGCTTCGTCGAACGGGGAGTGGCGTAGGTGTCGAAGGCGTCGAGCTGGGCTTCACTCGCGCCGATCGCGCTGAGCGCCGCCTGGCCGCGGCGCGCGGTCATCAGCGCCGCGAGGCATTCCACCGCGGCGAAGGCCGGCGTCATGGTGTGGAAGAAGGACGGCGTCTCGGTGCGAACCAGCACGGCCTCATCGGCCAGCGCCGCGAGTGGCGAGCGCAGGCTGTCGGTCAGCGCGACGATGCCGGCGCCTCGCTGCCGGGCGTAACCCGCCGCCTGCAGGGTGAGGCGGGTATAGGGCGCGACCGAAACGACGAAGAGCACGTCGCCCGGTCCGATGCGGCGCAGGGCATCGATGCCGCGCCCGCCGGCGCCGTCGACCAGGGTGGAGTCCGCCCCGATCAGCGCATGGATGTAGTCGAGCATATAGGCGGCGGGAAAGGACGAGCGCAGCCCGAAGCAGAACAGGTGCCGCGCCGCCACGAGCCTGCCGGCCGCGCGCGCCAGCCGCGCCAGCGAGTCGGGTTCGCGCAGCGCCCGCATATGCTCCGCCAGCGCCGCGAACATGTCCTGCGCGAGCGCGGTGTCGCCCTCGTCGCCATGCCGTTCGAGCAGTTCGCCGGCCCGGCCGGCAAAGCCTTCCGGCTGCCGGCGTATCGAGGCCGCATAGGCGGCGCGCAGCGCGTCATATCCCGGCAGGCCGAGGCTCTGGGCCAGCCGCGTGAAGGTCGCCGGCGACAGGCCGGTCCGCCTGGCCTGCTCGCGCGTCGTCAGCAGCGCCACGTCGGCAGGATGATCGAGCACCCAGCGCGCCGCCAGACGCAGCTGCGTCGGCAACTCGTCAAAGCGTGCCGTGAGCACGGCGGTCAGGCTGGGCTGGTCCATGCCGCCTCATATTGGGATTTGCGAAGAAATGAAACATTTATTCTAGATTATAAGATGGGAAACAAGTGTTTCATTGAGGGTCATGGCAATCGGCGAACGCGGTCGGGTGCAGCCCCTGGCTGTCGGATCAGGCGGTGAGTGCAACAGCGTGTTGCCTCGCTCGCGATGGCGGGTTGCGCAAGCGCGTCAGCGTCCCGCCGCGGGTCGGACCAGTAGTCCGTCGAGCAGGGCATTGAACGCTGCTATCGCCTTGCCGGACGCCTCGGCGGGGTCGGGCGCATGCGCGATCCACTGCGAGGCGTGCAAGGTCGCGCCGCTGATCAGCCGGGCGGCGGCCTCCGCGTCGACCCGGATGATGACGCCGGCTTCGGCCAGTCCGCCGAGGCTTTCGGTCATCGAGCGGATGCACTCGCTCTGGGTCGGCCAGTTCCACGGATCGCCGAGCACGGCCGGGCCGTCGCGCAGGACGATGCGCTGGATTTCCGGCTCCAGCGCCATCTCGATATAGGCGGTGCATTCGTCGCGGAAGCCGGACCATGCGTCGGGGCCTTTGCGGGCGACCACGCGCAGGCGCTGGTTCATCTCCGCGTCGATCTCGGCGATCACCGCTTCGAGCAACCCCTTCTTGCCGCCGAAATGATGGTAGAGCGCGCCACGCGTCAGCCCGGCTGCAGCCGTCAACTCGTCCATCGAGGCATCGGCGTAACCGATCGTCCCGAACGCCTTGCGCGCAGCGCTCACTAGCTTTGCACGCGTCTCCGCGATCATCTCCTTGCGTGGCTTGCGCGCCATCCATGCCCCCTTCGCATACGCTGCGTATGTTAATTGACATGCGTTACGCCTGCAATTAGTCGTTTCGCATACGCTACGTATGTAAGCGCCATTCCGATTGAAAGCAGAGGCTTGGCAATGACCAATCCCTATCGCGAGATTTTCAGGGCCCCCGGCTCGGTCGGCTTCTCGGCAGCCGGTTTCATCGCCCGCATGCCGTTCTCGATGGTGACGATCGGCATCGTCACCATGCTCTCGCAGGCGCGGGGCGAATATTGGCTGGCCGGGGGCGTCGCCGCGACCTTCGCGCTCGCCAATGCCATGATCGCGCCGCAGATCTCGCGGTTGGTCGATCGTCACGGCCAGAGCAGGGTGCTGGTTCCGGCGACCCTGGCGACCCTCATTGCGCTCGCCGCCCTGATGCTGGCGACGCGCCTGCATGCGCCGGCCTGGACGCTCTTCCTCTTCGCGGGACTTGCTGGCTCGACGCCGAGCATGATGGCGATGGTGCGCGCCCGCTGGACCGAGATCTACCGTGGCACGCCGCAACTGCGCACCGCCTTCGCCTTCGAGTCGGTCGTCGACGAGGTCATCTTCATGATCGGCCCGGTGATCGCCATCGGTCTCAGCGTCACCTGGTTTCCCGAGGCCGGACCGCTCGCGGCCGCAATCCTGCTCGCCGTCGGCATGGGCCTCTTCGTCGCCCAGCGCGGCACCGAGCCGCCGGTCCACGCGCAGGAGGCGAGCGGCGGCTCCGTCATCAGGTTGGTACCGGTGCAGGTCCTCGCGCTGCTGATGGTCGCGCTCGGCGCGATCTTCGGCACCGCTGAGGTCACGGCGGTGGCCTTCGCCGAGGCGCAGGGCAACAAGGCGGCGGCGAGCCTGGTGCTCTCGGCCTATGCCGCGGGCTCGCTCATTGCCGGCCTGATCTTCGGCGCCTTGCGGCTGCGGCTGTCGCTCGCCGCCCAACTCGTCGCCGCGCTCGCGCTGTCGGCGGTGACGACCCTGCCGCTGCTGATCGTCTCCTCGCTCTGGGTGCTGGGCGTGGCGCTGTTCGTCGCCGGTGCCTCGATCTCGCCGACGATCATCGTCGCCATGGCGCTGATCGAGCGCCATGTCCCGGCCTCGAAGCTGACCGAAGGCATCACCTGGGTGATGACCGGCATGGGCATCGGCATGGCGGCGGGCGCCGCGGCCTCGGGCTGGCTGATCGATACCTATGGCGCGCGCAGCGGCTTCTTCGTCTCGATCGGCGGCGGCTTCGCCGCGCTCGCCATCGTCGCCATCGGCTTCTGCCTCATCGCCGAGTCGCGACGCGAGGAGCGCCCGGCGCTGGCGTGAGGGCTCCGGGAGGCCGCGCTTGCCATGGCGCGGCTTTTCTGTCATAGGCCCGCCCTTCGATCGCCCGGCTGATAAGGGCTGCCGTGGCGATCGTCTTTGCTTCCAGCAAGCAAAAACGAAGCGGCGCATCTCGCGCGTCCGCGACCATTAAGGAGCTGAAATGCCCAAGATCAAGACGAAGTCGAGCGCCAAGAAGCGCTTCAAGATCACCGGAACCGGCAAGGTGCTCTACGCCCAGGCCGGCAAGCGTCACGGCATGATCAAGCGGACCAACAAGCAGATCCGCAATCACCGCGGCACCGCGACCCTCTTCGAGGGCGATGCGGCCAACGTGAAGAAATATTTCCTGCCGAACGGCTGACGCCCTCTAACCTTTCCGGAGATCACACATGGCTCGCGTGAAACGGGGCGTAACGTCCCACGCCAAGCACAAGAAGACACTCAAGGCCGCCAAGGGTTTCTATGGCCGCCGCAAGAACACGATCCGCGCCGCCAAGGCGGCCGTCGATCGCTCGATGCAGTACGCCTATCGCGACCGCAAGAACAAGAAGCGCTCGTTCCGCGCGCTCTGGATCCAGCGTCTCAACGCTGCGGTGCGCGAGCATGGCCTGACCTATTCGGTCTTCATCGGCGGCCTCGCCAAGGCGGGCCTCGAGCTCGACCGCAAGACCCTCTCGGCTCTGGCCATCGACGACGCGGCTGCCTTCTCGGCCGTGGTCGAGACGGTCAAGGGCGCGCTGGGCACGGAAGCCAAGGCCGCCTGAACGGGCTTCGCCTTCAGGATCTGGAAAAGGCCGGCAGCGATGCCGGCCTTTTTCGTTGTGCAGCTTCGACGTCATTGCGAGCGCAGCGAAGCAATCCAGGAGGGCTCGCGCAGCCCTCCTGGATCGCTTCGTCGCTTCGCTCCTCGCAATGACGACGGTCAGGTCTGCACGCTGTCCTTTGCGGCCGGCGTCCAGGCCTCGCCGGCGCCCTCGACGATGCGCGCATATGCCTCTTCAGGCGAATCGGCGTGGCAGAACAGCGAGAGGTCCTCGGGGCGGATGAAGCCGGCCTCGGTCATGCCGTCGAGCTTGAGCAGGCCCTGCCAGAAGGCGCTGTCATAGAGCACGATCGGCACCGGCGACATCTTGCCGGTCTGGGTCAGTGTCATGATCTCGAACAGCTCGTCGAGCGTGCCGAACCCGCCCGGAAAAACGACGAGCGCCGCCGCCCGCATGGCGAGGTGCATCTTGCGCATCGCGAAATAGTGGAAGCGGAAGGTCAGGTCCGGCGTCGACCAGGCGTTCGGCTCCTGCTCGTGAGGCAGGGTGATGTTGAAGCCGATCGAGAGCGCACCGGCTTCGGTCGCGCCGCGATTGGCCGCTTCCATGATGCCCGGTCCGCCGCCGGTGGCGATGACATGGTGCCGTCCGGCCTCGCCGTTGCGGAGCGCGCCGCCGCGTTCGGAGGCGATGTGGGCGAATTGCCGCGCCGCCTCGTACCAGCGATTGCCCTCCCGCACGCGGGCCGAGCCGAAGACGACGATGGTCGAGACGATGCCGCGCGCCCGCAGCAGGTCCTCCGCCTTCTGGTATTCGAGCATGAAGCGCGCGCCGCGCGTCGAATCGCCGAGGATGAAATCGGGGTCCTGCGCCGCGAGGCGATAGGAGGGCGAGTTCTTCTGGGCGCTGTTGTCAGGCATGGGCAGGCATCTCCGTGAGGCCGCCTGAATAGCCGCAGCATGGCCGCCTTGTCGCCTGACTTTGGCGTCGCGGCCGGCATGGCGTCGGCCGGGCGGGTCCGAGCTGAGACGGAACTGTCATGATATCGCGTTTCGTCGGGCAATCGGCCGCCCGGCGAAACGCCCGCGATGCTTTGCCAGCATGATTGCCCCTAGCATCGCCGCGGGCGACACCATAGAAGATGCCTCGCAAACGGACCGGATCAGGCATGAACGAGATCGATACCCTCAGTGCTTCCCTTCTTGGCGAGATCGCCGCCGTGCAGGACGAGACTGCGCTCGAGCAGCTGCGCATCTCCGCGCTCGGCAAGTCCGGCTCCGTCTCGGCGCTGCTGAAGACGCTCGGCGCCATGACGCCCGACGAGCGCAAGGAAAAGGGCCCGCTGATCAACGGCCTGCGCGACAAGGTCCAGGGCGCGATCAGCCAGCGCAAGGAGGCGCTGGGCGAGGCCGCGCTCGATACCCGTCTTGCCGCCGAACGCCTCGACATTTCGCTGCCGGCGCGCGAGGGGCCGGAGGCGCGCGGACGCGTCCACCCTATCAGCCAGGTCATCGACGAGATCACCACGATCTTCGGCGACATGGGCTTCTCGGTCGCGGAAGGGCCGGACATCGAGACCGACGATCTCAACTTCACCAGGCTGAACTTCCCCGTCGGCCATCCGGCCCGCGAGATGCACGACACCTTCTTCTTCGCGCCCGACGCCAATGGCGAGCGCATGCTGCTGCGCACCCATACCTCGCCCGTCCAGGTGCGCACCATGCTGGCGCAGGAGCCGCCGATCCGCGTGATTTGCCCGGGCCGGACCTACCGCATGGATTCCGACCAGACCCATACGCCGATGTTCCATCAGGTCGAGGGGCTCGTCATCGACAAGAAGACCCATTTCGGCCACATGAAATGGGTGCTGGAGGAGTTCTGCAAGGCGTTCTTCGAGGTCGAGAGCGTCAAGATGCGCTTCCGCCCCTCCTTCTTCCCCTTCACCGAGCCTTCGGCCGAGGTCGATATCCAGTGCTCGCGCAAGGGCGGCGAGATCCGCTTCGGCGAGGGCGAGGACTGGCTCGAGATCCTCGGCTGCGGCATGGTGCATCCCAACGTGCTGAAGAATTGCGGGCTCGATCCCGATGTCTATCAGGGCTTCGCCTGGGGCATGGGCATCGATCGCATCGCCATGCTGAAATACGGCATGCCGGATCTGCGGCCGTTCTTCGAGGCCGATATCCGCTGGCTCTCGCATTACGGCTTCCGGCCGCTCGACCTGCCGACATTGACCGGCGGTCTGACATCGTGATCGCGCTTGTGAACAAGGGGAGGGCGGCATGAGCCTGGCGGCCGCAGCGGGCCTGTTCGCGGCGCTCGTCGTCGCGGCCAATCTGCTGTGCCTGGCGGTCGCATGCCTGCGCCTGCGTGAACGCGTCCCCAATTCCGCGCTGCTTCGACAGCAGCCTGCGATCACCGTCGTGCGGCCGCTGCGCGGCATCGAGGCCTTCAGCCGCGAGACGCTGACATCCGGCCTGATGCTGGATTATCCGCGCTACGAGACGATCTTCTGCGTGGCCGACGGCGACGATCCGATCGTGCCCCTGGTCGAGGAGCTGATCGGCCGGTTCGGCGCCGAGCGCGTGAGGCTGATCGTCGGCGATGTCGCCGTCAGCGCCAATCCGAAGCTCAACAATTGCGTCAAGGGCTGGAACGCGGCCCAGACGGAATGGGTCATCCTGGCCGATTCCAACGTCCTGATGCCGAAGGATTACATCCAGCGCCTGCTCGCTTCCTGGCGCTCCGACACCGGCCTCGTCTGCTCGACGCCGGCCGGCTCGCGCCCGCAGGGCTTCTGGGCCGAGCTCGAATGCGCCTTCCTCAACACCTTCCAGGCGCGCTGGCAATATGCCGGCGAGGCGCTCGGCTTCGGCTTCGCGCAGGGCAAGTCGATGCTCTGGAACAAGCCTTTCCTCGACGCCAATGGCGGGATCGGCGCGCTCGCCGCCGAGATCGCCGAGGATGCGGCGGCGACCAAGCTGGTGCGCGGCGCCGGCAAGCATGTCCATCTCGTCGGCCAGCCCTTCGAGCAGCCGCTCGGCGCGCGCAGCTTCCGCGAGGTGGTGCAGCGCCAGTTCCGCTGGGCTCGGCTGCGGCGGGTGACCTTCCTGCCCTTCTTCGCGCCCGAGATCCTGTCGGGGCCGCTGCTGCCGGCGCTGCTTGCGGTCGGCGCGGCCACGGCCTACGGGGTCTCCTGCTGGGCGGCGCTCATTGGCGTGATGCTGCCCTGGTATGCAGGCGAGATGCTGCTCGCCCGCAGCACCGGCTGGTACCTTTCCTGGCGGATGCCCTTCGCGTTTCTCGTGCGCGACGTGGTCTTTCCCGGAATCTGGGCTTACGCCTTCGTCGCCGGGGACGTGACCTGGCGCGGCAACGATATGAAGATCCGGACGGATGGCGAGGATAGCCTCAATGGAGGCGCTCCCGCCCTGTCCCATGCGAATGTGAGAAGCGACGGACGGCCATGAAGTTCACTTTGTCCTGGTTGAAGGACCATCTCGACACCACCGACACGCTCGACACCATCACCGAGACCCTGACCCGCGTCGGGCTCGAGGTCGAGGGCGTCGAGGACAGGGCGAAGGCGCTCTCCGCCTTCACCATCGCCTATGTGATCGAGGCCAAGCAGCATCCGAACGCCGACCGGCTGCGCGTCTGCCTCGTCGATACGGGCGCGGGCGAGCCCGTCCAGGTGGTCTGCGGCGCGCCCAATGCCCGCACCGGCATGAAGGGCGTGTTCTCGCCGCCGGGCACCTATATCCCGGGCAAGGACATCACGCTCGGCAAGGGCGTCATCCGCGGCGTCGAGTCGAACGGCATGCTGGTTTCCGAGGCCGAGCTCCAGCTCTCCGACGATCATGACGGCATCATCGAGCTGCCGCAGGATGCGCCGGTCGGCCAGCCCTATGCGAGCTATGCCAAGCTCGACGACGCCACGATCGAGATCGCGGTGACGCCGAACCGTGCCGATGCGCTCGGCGTCGCCGGCATCGCGCGCGATCTCGCGGCCGCCGGCCTCGGTGCGCTGATCACGCCCTCCGTCCAGCCGGTTCGTGGTGCCTTTCCGTGCCCGGTCGATGTGAAGCTCGATTTCGCTGCCGAGGACAAGCATCTCTGCCCGGCCTTCGCCTTGCGCCTGATCCGCGGCGTCAAGAACGGCCCGTCGCCGGACTGGCTGCAGTCGCGGCTGCGCGCCATCGGGCTGCGGCCGATCAACGCGCTGGTCGACATCACCAATTTCATGACCTTCGACCGCAGCCGGCCGCTCCACGTCTTCGACGCAGCCAAGGTCACGGGCGATCTCACGGTGCGCCGGGCCAAGGTCGGCGAGCAGATCCTTGCGCTCGACGGCAAGACCTACACGCTGAGCGACGAGCAGGTCGTGATCTGCGACGCCCACGGCGTCGAGTCGCTCGCCGGCATCATGGGCGGCGAGGCCTCGGGCTGTGACGAGAGCACGGTCGACGTGCTGGTCGAGAGCGCGCTCTGGGATCCGCTCAACATCGCCCGCTCGGGTCGCGCGCTCGGCATCAATTCGGATGCGCGCTATCGCTTCGAGCGCGGCGTCGATCCCGATTTCTGCCGGCCCGGCCTCGATTTCGCGACGGCGATGATCCTCGAGCTCTGCGGCGGCGAGCCCTCGGAGATGGTCTTCGCCGGCGACCTGCCCGAGAGTGGCCGCGCCATCGACTTCCCCTGGTCGGAGGTCAAGCGCCTGACCGGGCTCGACCTGCCGCAGGTCGAGATGAAGGTCGCGCTGACCTCGCTCGGCTTCCACGTCTCCGGCTCGGGCGAGCGCGTGCGCGTCGCCGCGCCGTCCTGGCGCGGCGATGTCGAGGGCAAGGCCGATCTCGTCGAGGAGATCCTGCGCATCGCCGGGCTCGACCGCGTGGCATCGACGCCCTTGCCGCGGATCAAGGCGGAGGTGGTGAAGCCGGTCCTGACCGTGCTGCAGAAGCGCACCCGCGCCGCCAAGCGCCTGCTCGCCAGCCGCGGTCTCGTCGAGGCCGTGACCTGGTCCTTTATCTCGCATGACGCCGCCAGGCTCTTCGGCGGCGGCTCGCCGAGGCTCGTCCTGGCCAATCCGATCGCGGCCGAGCTCTCCGACATGCGGCCCTCGCTGCTGCCGGGCCTGATCCGCTCGGCCCAGGCCAATGCCGATCGCGGGCTCGGCGATGTCGCGCTCTTCGAGGTCGGCCAGATCTTCCAGAGCGACCAGCCCGAAGGCCAACTGATCGCCGCCGCCGGTTTGCGGCGCGGCACGGCGCGGCTCGAAGGGGCAGGCCGGCACTGGGACGGCGCGGCGAAGGCAGTCGACGCCTTCGACGCCAAGGCTGACGTGATGGCCCTGCTCGCAGGGCTCGGCGTTGCGGTCGGCGGGCTTCAGGTCGTCGCCGGCGGTCCGGCCTGGGCCCATCCCGGGCGTTCCGCGACACTGCAATTCGGGCCCAAGGGCGTCATTGGCGCCTTCGGTGAGATCCATCCCAAGGTGCTGAAGGCGCTGGACGTGAAGGGGCCTCTGGTCGCCTTCGAGATCCATCTCGATGCCCTGCCGCTGCCGAAATACAAGCCGACCAAGGTCAAGCCGAAGCTCGCCCTGTCCGGGTTCCAGCCGGTCACCCGCGATTTCGCCTTCATCGTCGACGCGAAGGTCGCGGCCGGCGACATGATCCGCTCGGCGTTGAACGCCGACCGGAGCCTGATCTCGGACGTCTCCGTGTTCGATCTCTATGAGGGGCCGGGCGTCGAGGCGGGCCGGAAATCGGTGGCGCTCGCGGTGACCCTCCAGCCCGTCGAGAAGACGCTGACCGATACCGAGATCGATGCGGTCGGCGGCAAGATCGTGGCCGAGATGGCCAAGCGCTACGGCGCGGCGCTGCGGGGATAGGCTCGGGCACGAGCTTGCCGTCATTGCGAGCGAAGCGACGAAGCAATCCAGGGGCCGTGGAACGAGCCCTCCTGGATTGCTTCGTCGCTTTGCTCCTCGCAATGACGAGAGGCGACGCTGCCGGTCGCCCCCGCCGTTATTGATCCAGATTGTGTAATAATCAGCCCGCGCAATTCGCGAACAATCACGCTATCGGCTGCTGAGCGCCACAACTTGTCATGGCTGCATGACCATCTCCGAATGTCCCGTCGCGGACAGCCTCTTCCCCGGATTTCGCCTGCTCGACGTCACGACGTCGGGCGCGCGCATCCGTGTGCGGACGGGCGGGGAGGGGCCGCCGCTGCTCCTGCTCCACGGCTATCCGCAGACGCATGTGCTCTGGCACAAATTGGCCGAGCGGCTGAAGCATCGCTTCACCCTGGTTTGCGCCGATTTGCGCGGCTATGGCGACAGCGAGAAGCCGCCGACCGATGCCGGGCACGCACCCTATTCCAAGCGGGCCATGGCGCAGGACATGGTCGAGGTCATGAGCGCGCTCGGCTTCGAGCGTTTCGCGGTCGGGGCGCATGATCGTGGCGCGCGCGTCGCCCACCGCATGGCGCTCGACAATGGCGGCCGCGTCACCAGGCTCGCGACGCTCGACATCGCGCCGACGCGCGAGATGTATGCGGGCACCACCGACGCCTTCGCCCGCGCCTATTGGCACTGGTTCTTCCTGATCCAGCCGGCGCCCTTTCCCGAGCGCATGATCGGCGCCGACCCGAAAGCCTACTGGTTGAAGAAATGCGGCTCGGGCTCGGCCGGCCTGACCCCGTTCGCGCCTGAGGCGCTCGAGCATTATCTGCGCTGCTTCGCCGATCCCGCGGCGATCCATGCCAGCTGCGAGGACTATCGCGCCGCCGCGACGATCGACATCCGCCATGACGACGAGGATGGCGGTCGCCGGTTCGAGCAGCCCTTGCTCGCGCTGTGGGGCGAGCATGGCGTGATCGGGCGCTGCTTCGAGCCGTTGGCGCTCTGGCGGCAGCGCGCACACAATGTCCAAGGCCGCGCCTTGCCGGGCGGGCATTATCTGGCCGAGGAGATCCCCGATCTCGTCGCCGCCGAATTCACGGCCTTTCTTGGAGATAAACCATGACCGGAACCAATCGCGTCCATCGCATCGCCGTCATCGCGGGTGACGGCATCGGCAAGGAGGTCATGCCCGAGGGCCTGCGCGTCCTGGAGGCCGCCTCGAAGAAATTCGGCTTCGAGCTGCGCCTCGACGAGTTCGATTTCTCGTCCTGCGACTATTACGCCAGGCACGGCAAGATGCTGCCCGACGACTGGAAGGACAAGATCGGCGGCCATGACGCGATCTATTTCGGCGCGGTCGGCATGCCGGCCCAGGTGCCGGACCATATCTCGCTCTGGGGCTCGCTGCTGCTGTTCCGGCGCGAGTTCGACCAATACGTCAATCTGCGCCCCGTGCGGCTGATGCCCGGCGTGCCCGGCCCGCTTGTCGGCCGCAAGCCGGGCGATATCGACTTCTTCGTGGTGCGCGAGAACACCGAGGGCGAGTATTCCTCGGTCGGTGGGCGCATGTATGCCGGCACCGAGCGCGAGATCGTCATCCAGGAGACGGTGATGAGCCGCGTCGGCGTTGACCGCGTGCTGAAATACGCCTTTGAGCTGGCGCAGCGCCGGCCCCGCAAGAAGCTGACCTCAGCGACCAAGTCGAACGGCATCTCGATCACCATGCCGTATTGGGACGAGCGCGTGAAGGAGATGGCCAAGGGCTATCCCGACATTGCGGTCGACCAGTACCATATCGACATCCTGACCGCGCATTTCGTGCTGAACCCGGACCGTTTCGACGTCGTCGTCGCCTCCAACCTGTTCGGCGACATCCTCTCCGATCTCGGCCCGGCCTGCACCGGCACGATCGGTATCGCGCCCTCGGGCAACATCAACCCGACCGGCGATCATCCTTCGCTGTTCGAGCCGGTGCACGGCTCGGCTCCCGATATCGCGGGGCAGGGCATCGCCAACCCGGTCGGCCAGATCTGGTCCGGCGCGATGATGCTCGACCATCTCGGCGAGCATGACGCGGCCAAGGCGATCGAGGCCGCGATCGAGCGGGCGCTCGGCGACGAGCGCACCCGCACGCGCGACCTCGGCGGCAAGCTCGGCACCGAGGCGGCCGGCAAGGCCGTCGAGCAGGCGCTCGGCTGACGGGCGAAACCGGCGCTGCGCGACAAGCGGCGCCGAGTTGGCTAGAACGGGCTGCAATCGCCGGAAGGGCCTGTCTTGATGGATTTCTCCTCGTTGTCGTTCTTCGACCCCCTGATCTGGGGCAAGCTCGCCGAGATCATTGCGCTCAACATCGTCCTGTCGGGTGACAACGCGGTGGTGATCGCGCTCGCCTGCCGGGCGCTCGCGCCCGAGCAGCGCGCCAAGGGCATCGCGCTCGGCGCCGGCGTGGCGGTGCTGCTGCGCGTCGTCTTCACGGTGCTGATCGCCAGCCTCTTCAACATGCCGTTCCTGCATATCGTCGGCGCGCTGCTCCTGGTCTGGATCGCGGTCAAGCTGGTCATCGAGGATGGCGAGGGCGACGAGGACTCGATCGCCGCCAGCAGCAAGCTCTGGAAGGCGGTCCAGACGGTCGCCATCGCCGATATCGTCATGAGCCTCGACAACGTGCTGGCCATCGCTGCGGTCGCCAAGGATTCGATCCCGCTGCTGGTCGGCGGGCTGGTGATTTCGATTCCCCTGATCGTGCTGGGGGCCTCGCTGATCACCAATCTGCTGACCCGCTTCCCGATCCTGGTCTGGGCCGGCGCGGCGTTGCTCGGCTGGGTCGCGGGCGAGATGTTCGAGAGCGATCCCTGGCTGGTCGGCAAGCTCGGCGAGGCGCTGACCCATCAACTCGAATATCCCGCCGCCCTTCTCGGGGCCTTGCTCGTGCTGGGCCTTGGCTATTTCCTCAAGCATCGCCGGCCAGATCCGGCCCTCTGACACAGGGACTGACCGACCTATGGATTTCGCATCTTCCGCCTTCTGGACATCGCTGCTCCAGATCATCTGGATCGACCTGCTGCTCTCCGGCGACAACGCGGTCGTGATCGCGCTCGCGGTGCGCTCGCTGCCGGAGAAGCAGCGCAAGCTCGGCATCTGGCTCGGCGCCGGCGCCGCGGTCGGCCTGCGCATCATCTTTGCGGTGGTCGTCAGCTACCTGCTCAACATCCCGTTCCTGAAGGTGGTCGGCGCGCTCCTCCTGTTCTGGATCGCGATCAAGCTCGCCAAGGGCGAGGAGGAGGCGCATGGCGACATCGAGGCCAGCGACAATCTCTGGAAGGCGGTGCGCACCATCGCGATCGCGGATGCGGTGATGAGCCTCGACAACGTGCTGGCCATCGCCGCCGCCGCCAGGGGCCATTTCGAGCTCTTCGTTTTCGGCCTGCTGCTGACCATTCCGCTGATCATCTTCGGGGCGCGCCTGCTCTCGACCATTCTCGAGCGCTATCCGATCCTGATCTGGCTCGGCGCCGCGCTGCTCGGCTGGATCGCCGGCGAGATGCTGGTCAGCGACATCGCCGTGCAGCAATGGCTCCAGGTCAACCTGCCGAGCTGGGTCGCCACCGTGCCCGTCAGCGAGGTCAATCCTGCTGGCCTCGCCACGGCGAAGGTGCCGTTCTATGGAGCCGCGGCACTGGGTGCGGCCTTCGTCTGCATCGTCGGCTACCTCCTCAAGAAGAAGCCGGTCGACCAGCCGGGCTGAGCCGGTTCAGACGAGAACGACGATTGCGGCGGCCAGGTTCTCCTGGCCGCCGTTTTTCGTGACGATGCGGTTCGCGCCGATGGCGGAGGGTAGCCCGGCCTGGGCAGCCACGGCGAACCGGTCTCCCGAAACCAGCGCGACCGCGAAACTCTCGGGCGGCTGGAGAAAACCTGTGCCGAGCGCCTTCACATAGGCTTCCTTGGCGGCCCAGAGCCGCGCGAAGGTCGACAGGCGCGAAGCCGGAGACAGGGCGAGCAGGCTCGCCCTCTCGCTGGGATGAAGGACCGTGAGCGGCGGTTCTCCGTCCGGCTCCACGCGCTCGACATCGACGCCGACGGGCTGTTCGGCCAGGCCGATCACGACCAGCCCGGCGCGCGTCGCAAGCGAAACATGGAGCCCGCGCCCAGCCGGCCCGCGCAGCAGCGGGCGGCCGCGCTCGTCATGGTCGATCCCGATGGCGTCGGCCGGCAGCCCAAACTGCATGCCCAGCACGCCTCGCGCCGTCGCTCGCCTCAGCGCCGAGCGTTCCGTCAGATTGCCCGGCTGCTCGCCGGTCTCGACCAGCCAGGCCGCTGGGAGGCTGGGGGCAATCGCGTCCAGGGTGGTCAGCCAGATCATGGGTTCAATGCTAGCGGGCTCTCTCTACGGCGTCGCCTGCGCTGATGATCCCCGCGCCGCCCTGCACGCAATTCATGCATCGCCGCCGCCCGCGCACGTTGACGGAACCTTCGCTTCGCTCTTGGAAGAGACATGTCGCAACATGCCGCTCAGAGTCCGCGCAAAGGCCCTGCCGTCATCACCTGGCGTGGCATGCTCCTGGGCATCCGCAAGGTCTCGGTGCTGATGCCGGGGATCATCGTCTTCGCAGTGGCCTTCGGCGCGGCGGCGGCCGCGAAAGGTCTCAGCCTGCTCGAGGCGGTGCTGATGAGCGCGCTGGTCTATGCCGGGGTGGCGCAACTCGTCGCGATGGAACTCTGGCGGCCGGAATGGACCTGGGGCGCGATCGCCGGCGTCGCCGCCGTCACCGCGACGGTCAATGCCCGCATGGTGCTGCAGGGCGCGTCGCTGCAGCCCTGGTTCGCGCCCTATCCCAAGGCGCTGAACGCCCTGCACCTGTTCTTCTTCACCGATGCGAATTGGCTGATCGGCACGCGCTATCATGCCGAGGGTGGGCGCGATCTCGGCGTCCTGGTCGGCGCCGGCTTCGTGCTCTGGCTGGTCTGGATCCTCGCGACGGTGCCGGGCTACCTGCTCGGCGCGCTGGTCGCCGATCCGCGCCAATACGGCATCGACCTCGTCATGCCGATCTTCTTCGCCGCGATGATCGTGCCGCTCTGGCGCGGCCGGCGGGCGGCGCTGCCCTGGGTCATCGCCGGCATCGTCGCGCTGGTCACGGCCAAGCTCGTCGACGGTTACGCCTTCATCATCGTCGGTGCGCTGTCCGGCGCCGTCGCGGGAGCCTTCATCGATGATGCTGCCTGACCTCGCCGGCTGGGGCGTCTGGGCGGCCATCGCGGCGATGGCGGTCGCGACCTATCTCTGCCGCATCTCCGGGGTGGTGATGATGGGCTTCATCCCGCTGACCCCGCATGTCCGGCGTGGCCTCGCCGCCTTGCCCGGCTCGATCGTGGTCGCGACGGTGCTGCCGCTGATCGAGCGCCTGGGCGCTTCGGCGGCGCTCGCGCTGCTGGCCGCGGTTGCCAGCATGGTGCTGCGGCGCAGCGAATTGCTCGCGCTTCTCGTCGGCATGGCCGTGGTGTCGGCGGCGCGCGCTTTCGGGCTCTGATCCATCACCCGGCTGCATTGCTTCCATCACATGACGTCATCGCCATGGAGGGCTCTCCATGTTGACGCGCGCGCCGGCGGGGCAGACGGTGGATCCTTGAAAATCTGACAGATCGAGGACGGCGATGGCCTGGTATTCGCAGACATGGACCTGGTTCGAGGGCAAGTGGCACGAGGGCAACCCAGGCATCATGGGGCCGCGCACCCATGCGACCTGGCTGGCGTCCAGCGTCTTCGACGGCGCCCGCCATTTCGAGGGCACGACGCCGGACATGGACAAGCATGCGGCGCGCGTGAACCGCTCGGCCGCGGGGCTCGGGCTCAAGGCCACCATGGCCGCCGAGGAGATCATCGAGAAGACCCGCGAGGGCGTGAAGAAATTCGCGCCCGGCACCGCGATCTACGTCAAGCCGATGTATTGGGGCGAGGCCGACGGCCTCTCGACCATCATGGCCGATCCGGAATCGACGAAGTTCTGCCTGTGCCTGTTCGAGGCGCCGATGCCGGTGCCGTCGGCCGGCTTTTCGGTGACGCAGGGCGCCTTCCGCCGACCGACGCTCGAGACGATGCCGACCGATTCCAAGGCCGGCTGCCTCTATCCCAACAATGCCCGCGTCCTGCGCGCCGCCAAGGCGGCCGGCTTCGACAACGCGCTGGTGCTCGACATGCTCGGCAATGTCGCGGAGACGGCGACCTCGAACATCTTCATGGCCAAGGACGGCGTGGTGAAGACGCCGGCGCCGAACGGCACCTTCCTGAACGGCATCACCCGCCAGCGCGTCATCTCGCTGCTGCGCCAGGACGGCGTCGCGGTCGAGGAGGCCAGCCTGCGCTACACGGATTTCGAGGAGGCCGACGAGATCTTCATCTCCGGTAACTACTCGAAGGTCATGCCCGTCTCGCGCATCGACGACAAGGCGCTCCAGCCCGGGCCGATGTTCCGCAAAGCCCGCGAGCTCTACATGGACTTCGCCCACAGCAAGACCGCGTAAGGCGCCATGGCGCGCCTCGCCACCCGCCTGACCGAGCGGCTCGGCATCGAGCACCCGATCCTGTCGGCGCCGATGGCGATCGCGGGCGGCGGGGCCTTGGCGGCTGCCGTCACGCGGGCCGGCGGGCTCGGGCTGATCGGCGGCGGCTATGGCGACGGCGCCTGGCTCGAACAGCAATATGCCGCTGCCGGCAATGCCCGGACCGGCTGCGGCTTCATCACCTGGTCGCTGGCGAAGCAGCCGCAGCTGCTGGGGCAGGTGCTGGAGCGCCAGCCGGCCGCGCTGATGCTGTCCTTCGGCGATCCGCAGCCCTTCGTCGCCGAGATCGCGGCCGCGGGCGTGCCGTTGATCTGCCAGTGCCAGTCGCTCGCCCATGTCCGGCAGGCGCTGGCCGCCGGCGCCGCGATCATCGTTGCGCAAGGGGCCGAGGCCGGCGGTCATGGCCATGCGCGCGGCACGCTCCCCTTCGTGCCCGAGGTCGCCGACCTGCTGGCGCGCGAGAGCCCCGACACGTTGCTGCTGGCGGCCGGCGGCATCGCCGATGGCCGCGGCCTCGCGGCGGCGCTGATGCTGGGGGCCGACGGCGTCCTGGTCGGCACGCGCTTCTGGGCCAGCCGCGAGGCGCTCGTCCACGCCAATCACCACGCGGCCGCGGTCGCCGCGACGGGCGACGAGACCGTCCGCTCCTCGCTACCCGACATCGCCCGCCAGCTCGACTGGCCGAAACCTTTCGACATCCGCGTCAGCGCCAACGCCTTCATCGAGAAATGGGTCGGACGCGATGCCGAGCTCCAGGCCGCGATCGGGCAGGAAGCGCCGGCCTATCGCGCCGCCTTCGCGGCCGGCGATCCGCAGAACGCAGCCGTGGTCTTCGGCGAGGCGGCGGGCCTGATCTCCGACATCCCGCCGGCGGGCGAAATCATCGAGCACATGGTCACGGATGCGGGGGCGCTGCTGCGGAGCAAGGCGGCCCTGGTCAGGATGTGAGCCCGGCTTCAGCGCAGGAGCCGGATCAACCCTGCCGCCTTCAGCCCGCCTGCGACGACCACGAGGTAAAGCCCACCCGCGACGAGCCCGACCACCGCGAGGGTGGTCAGGCGCGCCTCGGCGGGAAAACCGGCCAGGGCCTCGAGGAGCACGGGCGCGAGCACCCTTGCGGCGAGCCCCGCGATCACGCTGCCTGCGAGCACGATGACGATCAGCCATGGCAGCCGCCGGTCGGGCCGCGTCCAGCCGCGCCGCAGAGCCAGGACGAACAGTGCCCCGACATTGATCCAGGCTCCGGCCGCCGTCGCCAGCGCCAGGCCCGGCGCGCCCCAATCGCGCCAGAGCAGGAGTTTCAGGGCGACATTGCAGGCGATGGCGGCCAGCGAGACGATCATCGGCGTCGTGGTGTCGCCGCGCGCCTGGAAGGCAGAGACCTGCGAGCGGATCAGCACGATCGCCGGCAGCCCCACCGCATAGGCGAAGAGCACTGCCCCGGCGGCCTGGCTGGCGGCGGCATCGAAGCGTCCGCGCTCGAACAGGGCCGAGACGATCAGTTCCGGGATGGCGAGGAAGGCGGCGGCGAAGGGCGCGGCCATGACGATCGTCAGCGCGACCGCCCGGTTCTGCGCCTTGTCCGCCCCGGCCTCGTCGCCGGCCGCGAGCAGGCGGCTCATGGTCGGCAGCAGCACCGTGCCGACGCCGATCGCGATCACGCCGATCGGCAGCTGGTAGAGCCGCTCGGCATAGTAGAGCGAGGCATAGGCCCCGCGCGGCAGCAGCGAGGCGATGATCGTGTCGGCGAAGAGCGCGATCTGCACGCCGGCCGAGCCGATCACGGCCGGCCCGAAAGCCTTCAGGAAACGCTTCACATCGGCATCGACGCGTGGCCGCGTCAGCGCGGTCGCGACGCCCGCCTGCCGGGCCGCGAGCATCACCAGAAGCCATTCGAGCACGCCGGCTGCCGCAACGCCCCAGGCGGCGGCATAAGCGGCGCTCGGAAACAGGAAGGCGACGAAGAGCGCCGCGATCAGGCAGATATTGAGCAGGATCGGCGCCGCCGCAGCCGCCGCGAACCGGTCGACGGCGTTGAGATTGGCCGAGAGCAGCGTCACCAGCGTGATGAAGAGCAGATAGGGGAAGGTGATCCGCGTCAGCGACACGGCGAGGTCGAAGCGCTGCGGATCATTGGCGAAGCCGGGCGCGAGCAGGCGCACGATCTCCGGCATGAAGGGCAGGGCGAGGCCCAGCAGTACGATCTGCACGATCAGGTTCAGCGTGAAGACGCGGTTGGCGAACAGCGCCGAGCTCGCCTCGCCGGCCTGCTGCCTGATGCGCGCATAGGCCGGGATATAGGCCTGGTTGAACGCGCCCTCGCCGAAGATCGCGCGGAAATGGTTGGGCAGGCGCAGCGCGACGGAGAAGGCGTCCATCATCGCGCCGGCGCCGAGCACGGCCGCGAGCACGACGTCGCGGCCGAACCCGCTCAGGCGGGACAGGAGCGTGAAGCCGCCGACCGAAAGGATCTTTCTGAACATCAGGGCCCGCCGACTTTGTCCGAAACCAAGCTGCCGTCATCCCGGACAAGCGGCGAAGCCGCGCCGCTCCGGGATCCATCGTAAGGCTCTGGAGCCCTATGATGGAGCCCGGCGCTCCGCTTCGCTGCGTCCGGGATGACGGCGTGATTGCGGTGAGGGAGGGCTTGGCGAGATCGACTCATCTCGCGGCATGATGCGCCTACCGGATCAGTGGCGGCAAGGCATCGCCGCGCGGATGGTCGACAGTGCGGGCGTCGAAGCCGACGCGCTCGCCGATCAGGTAGAGCGGCCGGCGCTTCACCTCGGCGAAGATGCGCCCGACATATTCGCCGATCATGCCGAGCGAGATCAGCTGGATGCCGGAAAAGAACATGATCGAGACGATCAGCGACGGGAAGCCGGGCAGGTCGGTACCGAAGAGCAGCGTCCTGAGCAGGAAGAACAGGGCGCTGAAGGTGGAGACCACGGCGATCAGGACGCCGGCCCAGGTCGCGATCTTCAACGGCACCGTCGAGAAGGACGACAGCCCGTCGAAGGCGAAGCTGAACAGCTTGCGGAAACTGAACTTGGTGACGCCATGCTGGCGCTCGGCCACCTCGAAGGTCACGCCTGTCGACGGGAAGCCGACCCAGGCATAGAGCCCCTTGGAGAAGCGGGCGCGTTCGGGCAGCGCCCGCAGCGCGTCGACGACCTTGCGGTCGAGCAGGCGGAAATCGCCAGCGCCCTCCGGCAGCTCGGTCTCGCCGAAGCTGGCGAAGAGCCGGTAGAAAGCCTTGGCGAAGCCGCGTTTCAGCCGGCTTTCCCCGGTCCGGTCGGCGCGCTGGCCATAGACGTTGAGATAGCCCTCGCGCCATTTGGCGAGGAAGACTGGAATCGTCTCCGGCGGATGCTGCAGGTCGGCATCCATGATCACGACGGCGTCGCCTGCGGCATGGTCGAGGCCGGCCGCGATCGCGACCTCCTTGCCGAAATTGCGGCTGAAGGAGATGGCGCTGATGCGCTGATCGCCGGCATTGAGCAGGCGCAGGACGGAGAGCGTCCCGTCGCGGCTGCCGTCATCGACGCAGATCAGCTCCCAGGACGAGACCGCATCCGCCAGCACCGCATTGAGCCGCTCGACCAGCAGCGGCAGGTTGTCGGCCTCGTTATGGACGGGCACGACGACGGAAAGCTCCGGCCGGGCCAAAGGCTGACGCTGCGCTCCGGAACTGGATTGGGGCGATGTTTCCGGCACGACGAACCTCTTGATCCGGCCTTGGTTGGGGCCGGCGCCTGCGTCCTCGCCCGGCGAGACTCGACAGGGCTGACGCGAAGGGCACAGAACCGTAAAGCTGGCTTGCTCACAAGCTCCGCGATCGGCCCTTACACCATCGCAGATGAACCCAGGACAACGAACCGATGGCGACCCGTTTCGTTCTTTGCGCCGACGATTTCGCGCTGACCAGGGGCGTCAGCCGTTCGATCCTGGACCTGCTCGCGCTCGGCAAGCTCTCCGCGACCGGCGCGATGACCAACAGGCCGCATTGGAAGTCGCTCGCGGGCGAGCTCTCTGCCTTTTCGGGCCGGGCCGATCTCGGGCTGCATCTCAACCTGACCTGCGCGGCGCCGATCGGCGGCATGGCGCGGGTCGCGCCCGGCGGCGTGTTTCCGAGCCTCGGCGAGCTTGCGCGGGCGGCGGCGTCTTCGGCCGCAGCCCGCGTGGAGATCGAGGCCGAGATCGTCCGCCAGCTCGACGCCTTCGAGGAGAAGCTTGGTCGCGCGCCCGATTTCGTCGACGGCCATCAGCATGTCCATGTGCTGCCGGGCGTGCGCGGCGCCGTCCTGCGCGCCATCCAGCGGCGCTATCCGGAAGGGACCATCTATTTGCGCGATCCGGCGGATTCGGCCTCCGCGATCCGCCAGAGAGGCGTCGCCGTCGGCAAGGCGCTGGTCATTGCCGGTCTGGCGCTTGGGTTGCGGCCGCAGGCGCTGCGGCGCGGTATCCGGGTCAATCGGGGCTTTTCCGGCGTGTCGCCCTTCGACCCCGCCCGCGATTTCACCGCCGATCTGCACCGCTTCCTGATCGCGCCCGGTCCGGCTCATCTGGTGATGTGCCATCCAGGGCATGTCGATGACGAGCTGGCGGCACTGGACCCGGTGATCGCGACGCGGCCGCTCGAGCATGCGGCGCTCATGGCCTTCGCGCCTCCCCAGGGCTTCGAGATCGCGCGCTTTTCCGCGCTGTTCTGATCGCAGCGGCAAGGATGACCGAAAAGCCGGACCAAGGTCCTGCTGCGCAATCGAATATTTACCGGCATCGTTCAGCGTCGCATCCGTCGGTCCGTTCGGATCTCACCCATTGAAGCTTCCGGCGGGGACAACAACACGATGATGGGGTTGAAGCGAGCGGCGGCGAATGCTTCCGGCACGCCAGGGCTGCCCAGGGAGCGAGCGGGCGGCTCGCTCGGCAGCCAGATCGCCGGCGCCGCGGTCGCCATCGTCGCGATCGCCATCGTCGTCGTCGTGATTGCCGTCGCGCGCTATAACGACGCCAAGACGCGCGGCGATCTCGATCAGAAGATGACCTCCCTGACCACGATGGTGGTCAATGCCTCGCCGGCGCTGATCCTGGCGCGGGACACCACGACCCTCGGCTACATCCTCGAATCGCTGCGCCGCGACCCGGATTTCGACGCCGGCATCGTCGCCGACGACGTCTCGACACTGGCGAGCGCCGGCCGTTCGGAAGAGGCGCGGCTGTCGCTCACGCCGCGATCGCTGACGGCGATGCTCGGGCGCGCGCCCTGGGATGTATTGGCGGAATCGACCTCGACCCAGCTCGAGGATGCGACCTATGTGACCAAGCTTCATGTCGTGAAGGTCGGCGGCCACCAGAAGCAGATCGGCTATATCGCGATCCGCTTCGACAAGACCCGGCTCGTCGCGCGCGCCGCGTTCGAGCAATTCGTCACCATTGGCGTCGGCCTCCTGATCCTCCTGATCCTCGGCCCCCTGCTCTGGATTTCGCTGTCGCGCACCATGCGGCCGCTGAAGAGCATGACCAAGGCGATCGTCAGCATTTCCGATGGCAAGCTCGATACCGCGATCGACGCTGTGGGGCGCCGCGACGAGATCGGGGCGATCGCGCACGCGCTCGGCATCCTCAAGGTCAGGTTGGCGGAGCGCGCGACGCTTCAGGAGAAACAGCACGTCACCGAGTCTGAGCGCCGCCACCATCAGCAGCGCGTCGACGAAGCGATCGGATTGTTCCGCGGCGAGGTCGGGGTCGCGCTCGAAGCCTTCAAGAGCAACGCCGAGCGGATGACCGAGGCGTCGGATGGCCTCGCCCGCGTCGCGGCGGAATCGTCGGGCCGTGCGGCGCGTGCCGCCCAGAATTCGCATGGCGCTTCAGCGAATGTCGAAAACGCCGCCCAGGCGGCCGAGGAGATGGGCGCGGCCATTCGCGAGGTCGAGTTCCAGGTCCGGCGCGTCCGGACGGAGATCGTCGAGGCGGCTTCCGTCTCGCGCGATACCGCGAGTTCGGTTCAGGCCCTCGACGAGACCGCGCGCGCCATTGGCGAGGTCGTCAATCTCATTCGCGACATCGCGGCGCAGACCAATCTTCTCGCGCTCAACGCGACCATCGAGGCGGCCCGCGCCGGCGAGGCCGGCCGCGGTTTCGCCGTGGTGGCGTCGGAGGTGAAGAGCCTCGCCTCGCAGACCGCCGATGCGACCGACCGGATCGTGACCCAGGTCGGCGCCATTCAGGGCGCCACCGGCGAGGTCGTCTTCGCCATCCAGAACATCGCCAACCGGATGGGCGCGATCGAGAACTTCGCCAACGCCGTCGCGACCTCGATCGAGCAGCAGGCGATCGCGACCGGCGAGATCGCCAGCGGCGTCGCCATGGCGAGTTCCTCGGCGCTCTCGGTCTCGAGCGATCTCAGTGTCCTCGCCGACAGCGTCGAGGAGACCGGCCAGTCCGCCGAGCAGGTCCGCGGCGCCGCTGGCGAGGTCGCGGCGCAGGCCTTGCGCCTGCGCGCCACGGTCGACCAGTTCCTGCGCAGCGTCGCAGCCTGATCCACGCATGAAAAAAGGGGCCCCGGAGGGCCCCCTTCGATCAGTCGGTGCCGGGCTTGTCAGCCCTTGGCGCCGTCATGGAGCTCCGCGACATAGTCCCAGTTCACCAGGCTCTCGAGGAAAGCCTTGAGATAGTCGGGGCGGCGGTTGCGGTAGTCGATATAGTAGGAATGCTCCCAGACATCGACGCCGAGGATCGGCGTTGCGCCATGCACCAGCGGGCTTTCGCCGTTAGGGGTCTTGCTGACGGCGAGCTTGCCGCCCTTGACCTCGAGCCAGGCCCAGCCGGAGCCGAACTGGCCGACGCCCGCCGCGACGAAGTCTTCCTTGAACTTGTCGACGGAACCGAACGAATCGACGATCGCCTTCTCCAGCGAGCCCGGCAGCTTGCCGCCGCCATTGGGCTTCATCCACTTCCAGAAATGCAGGTGGTTGTAGTGCTGGCCGGCATTGTTGAACACGGCCGGATTCTTGCCATACGAACCCTTGACGATCTCCTCGAGCGATTTGCCCTCGAATTCCGTGCCCTTGATCGCGTTGTTGCCGTTGGTCACGTAAGCTTGGTGGTGCTTGTCGTGATGGTATTCGAGCGTCTCCTTCGACATGAACGGCTGGAGCGCGTCATGGGCATAGGGCAGATCGGGAAGGGTAAAGGACATTTGGCCTCTCCTTGGGCTGTCAAATCGCACTGCTGAGAATGGCTTCGTCATGAACGGCTTGAGCCTTGCAGGCCCGGCGGAACGTGCCGCCATTCCACCCGTTAGTTAAGCCTCCGGTGGCTGGTCGGCAACCGCTGCCGGAGCCTCATCAGCATGCCGTTGCAGCGGAGAGATCGACCCGGAACAGGCCAGGTTCTGAACTTGTGAACCGTCTTTTTGCGCAATGGTTTCGGCGCGAATTGTGAAACTGTCTCTTATTCAATAAGTTAGAGGATGATCGGGCAGGGCGGGGATACTGCCTGCGTTCCGGTGAATGCTGAGGATACTGCGTTGATCACGATCTTCGTTCTATTGGGGCTGGCCCTTTTTGGTGGCGGTATCGCGGCCATTGTCGACGGCTGGCCCTATCTCGTGCTGGAGCGCGGCTTCACGCAGGTCATCATCGGCACGGTCGCGGCGACCGGCGGCGTCATTCTTCTGGCGCTCTCGCGCGTCTTGGTGGAGTTGCGGCGGGTGAAGGCCTCGCTCGCGGACATCGCGACGGTGCGGCTCGCAGCGCCTCCCGAAGGCGAAGCGGCGGCTCTCGCTGAGAAACCGGGCAGCGAGGATGTGCCGGCTCAGGCCGAGGCTCAGGCGACCCTTCCGGGCTTCGCTCCGATCGCGGCCGGGGCTGGCCTGGTCGCAGCCGGAGGAGCGCTCGCGGCCCTGCATGAGGGCGCCGCCGATTCGAAGGACGGCGAGAAGACGTCGGCTTCGCAGGATGATGATGCGCCGGAGCCGGTGGTCAGCGACCTCTTCGAGGATATCGAGGTCGAGGCCGAAGCGGCGGACGAGACGCGCGGTGGAATGGCTGACAAAGGCCCGGAGCCGGCGCTGACCTCGGAGCAGGCCGGCGAGCCTGTGGCGGCGGAAGCTGCCGATCTGCCAGCGGCCGACGTTCCGTCCGATGCCATCACCTCCGCGATTACCGCGGCCTTCGAGCCGAAGGCTCCATCGACCGAAGCCGTCTCGGCCGACGAGAGCGCGGATTCGCGAGATGTCGAAGGCAAAGACGCTGAAAGCCAGCAGGCTGAGGATAGCGACGGCGACGAAAGCAAGCCGCGCGAGCCGTCGATCTGGTGGCCCCAGGTCGATACGCGGCGTCGGACCGGGGCGGAAATCGGCGGGGCGGCGCCGGATCCCGATGATTTCGGGTCGCTGCGGCAGCATCTGACCCTCGGCCCGCAATTGCCGGAGAAGGACAACGGCACCAAGGCCGAGCCGGCGAACCCTTCTTCCGAGGCGCGCGACGCCGACCTTGACGACGCGGCGGCCTGGATGCCTCCTGCATTCGGGCGGCGCGATCCGCCCTTGGGCGAGCCTGTCCCGGACCCGGACGAGCCGGCAGCGCCGCGCTGGCCGCCGCTGACCGCGGAAAGGGCACGCGCGGAGCCCGAAACCGGGGAGCAGGCGCCGGCAAAGGATGATGAGCCGGCCGGGGAAGGGGTTTCGCCGGGCGAGCCCGCGCTGGAGGCGGCCCCGCCGGCTTCGGCGAAGGACATGCCGGAGGACGAGGCTGCGGCAGACGAGGAGCCGGAGGGGCCGGCCAAGCAGTCCGGGCCCGCCTCGTCCGAAGAGGGCGTCGTCGGCGCCTATCAGGTCGGCGACACCCATTTCACCATGTATGCCGACGGCTCGATCTCGGCCCGCACTCCGGATGGCGAATATAGTTTCGCTTCGATGGACGAGCTCAAGGTCTATCTCGCCAGCGAGAAGAGCAGGCTCGGCGTCTGATCAGGCGGAGGCGATGCGAGCCTCCGGCCAGCCTTCGCCGACCGCATGGATGGCGAAGGCATAGGCCAGCGCCACCTCCTTCAGCGAGTCGAAGCGGCCGGCTGAACCGCCATGGCCCGCTTCCATATTGGTGTGCAGCATGATCGGGCCGCCGGCGGTCATGGTGGCGCGCAGCCGGGCGACCCATTTCGCCGGCTCCCAATAGGTGACGCGCGGATCGGTCAGGCCGCCCATGGCCAGGATCGGCGGGTAGGCCTGTGCCTTGACGTTGTCATAGGGCGAATAGCCCCTGATCGTGTGGAACGCCGCCTCATCGCGGATCGGGTCGCCCCATTCGGGCCATTCGGGCGGCGTCAGCGGCAGGCTGTCGTCGAGGATCGTGTTCAGCACGTCGACGAAGGGGACCTCCGCGATGATGCCGGCGAACAGCTCGGGCGCCATGTTGGCGACCGCGCCCATCAGCATGCCGCCGGCGCTGCCGCCCTGCGCGACGATCCGCCCGCGCGCCGTGAATCCGGCATCGGCGAGCATCTCGGCAGCCGCGATGAAATCGGTGAAGGTGTTGGCCTTCTTGCCGCGCTTGCCGTCGAGATACCAGCGCCAGCCCTTGTCGGTGCCGCCCCTGACATGGGCGATGGCATAGACGAAGCCGCGATCGACCAGGCTGAGCGGGTTGGTCCGGAACGATGCCGACATCGCCGAGCCGTAGGAGCCGTAGCCATAGAGCAGGCAGGGCGCCGAGCCATCGAGCGCCGTATCGGCCCGGTGCAGCAGGGAGATCGGCACCGTGGCCCCGTCCTTCGCCGTGGCGAAGATGCGCCGCACGCGATAATCGGCCGGATCATGGCCCGAGGGCACCTCCTGCCGCTTCAGCAGGACCCGCTCGCCGCTCGCCATGTCGTAATCGAAGGTCTCGGCCGGCCGCGCCATCGACGCGTAGAGGAAACGCAGATTGTCGGTCTCGAATTCGTAGCCGGGGTCGAGGCCCAGCCCATAAGCCTCCTCCTCGAAGGCGATGCTGCTCTCAGTGCCTGTCGCCAGATCCCGGATCACGATGCGCGGCAGCCCCTCCTCGCGTTCGAGCCGGATCAGCCGGTCCTTCAGGCACAGATGGCTGAGGATCAGCCGGCCCGGCTTGTGCGGGACCAGGTCGCGCCAGGTCTCGGGGGAGGGCTGCGCCACGGGGGCGCTAACGATCTTGAAGTCCTCGGCGCCGTCGGCATTGGTCAGGATCAGGAAATCGGCGCCGTGATGCTCGACGCTGTATTGGCGCCCGATTAGCCGCGGCGCGATGATCACCGGCTCCGCCTGCGGCTCGGCGAGGTCGAGGACGCGCACTTCCGACGTCTCATGGTCGCTGATCGAGATCAGCAGGAAGCGCCCGGACTGGGTCTCGTCGATATCGACGAACATGCCCGGATCCTGCTCCTCATGGAGCAACTCGTCTTCGCTGGCTGAGGTGCCGAGCCGGTGTCGGAAGACCCGGGACGGGCGATGATCGTCATCCAGGCGGACATAGGCGAAAGAGCGGGAATCGCGCGCCCAGATGATCTCGCCCGTGGTGTCGGCGATCCGGTCGTCGAGATCGGCGCCGGTCGCCAGGTCCCGGACCCTGATGCCGTGCAGCTCGGAGCCGGCCTCGTCGGCACTCCAGGCGAGCAGGCGATGGTCCGGGCTGTGGGCCGCATCGCCGAGGTCGAAGAAATCCTTGCCCTTCGCCAAGGCGTCGGCGTCGAGCAGGATCTCCTCGCGTCCGGCCTTGCCTGTCGCGGCCTTACGCGGCTTGCGGCAGATCAGGGGATGTTCGCCGCCGCGCCTGTAGCGCGAATAGTAGAGGAAGGGCCCGTCAGGCTGCGGGACGCTCGCATCGTCCTCCTTGATCCGGCCGCGCAGCTCCTTGACCAAGTCCTTCTGCAGGCTGCGCGTCGGCGCCAGGAGCGTCGCGCAATAGGCGTTCTCCGCGTCGAGATAGTCGCGGATATCCTTGGGCAGCGCGTCGGGATCGCGAAGCACGTCCTTCCAGTTCGCTGCTCGCAGCCAGGCATATTCGTCGCTCAGCGTGACGTCATGGACGGAGCGTGTTTCGAGACGCGCCTCGGCGCGCGGCGGCTGGGGAGGGCGCTTGCCCGCGATCCTGTTCATGCTGCTTCCGCGCTGCCGGCCAAAGGAATGGCGATCTGGTATCGTTGCTTAGTCAACATTCTGCTGCGCGGCGCCTGAACGCCATCGCCGTTCGATTTCCGGCTTTCGCAAGACATGTCTTCCCTCCGGACCGGCAACAGACAGGTAGAATCCGGTGGTCAAGCTGGCAAGACAACCTGGCGGCGCATGATCGTGACTGGGTGCATAATTTGGTTACCATGTACACCATTGGTCGCTGCAATATTTTACGAGAACAAGCGTATTCGGCCGGCGCATTATTGGCTTGCGGGAGTGTTTTCTTTGTATTACACGATTACCCGACCGTCTCGCTTTTTGTGATTCTGTGTCCGGCTGTCCTTGACCTGCAGTCGGCCTTGAAGAGCGGGGGCCTAGGCATCGAGGGGGCAGGCGGTCTGACGAAATTTGTCCAAGAACACATAAGGAGTAATCTCACCATGGCCGATAATGACGGTTCGGATTTCATCGAGCTGACGGCTGACATCGTATCAGCCTATGTTTCCAACAATTCCGTTCCTGCATCCGAATTGCCCGCGCTGATCAGCGATGTGCACGCTGCCCTGAGTCGCGTTGTCGGCGGTGCTGCGCCGGTTGCTCCTGCCGAGGCGCCGAAGCCCGCGATTCCTGTCAAGAAGTCGATCACGGCCGATTATTTGATCTGCCTGGAGGACGGCAAGAAGTTCAAGTCGCTGAAGCGTCATTTGCGCACCCAGTACAACATGTCGCCTGAGCAATATCGTGAAAAATGGGGCTTGCCCCCGGATTATCCGATGGTCGCTCCGAACTATGCCGAGGCGCGCTCGCAGCTGGCGAAGAAGATGGGCCTGGGGCAGCAGCGCCGCAAGCGGCGCTGAGTGCGCGGCGACGGGCGGGGGTAGGCCGCCTGGTGTCGCAACCCTGGAAGATCGCAAGGCCGCCGGGCTTACCGGCGGCCTTTTTCTTTGTCTCGAGGTCTGACGGGGATAGGCGACAATAGCGCTTGTCAACGGGGACATAAGAATATAATCCTATATACCTGCTTTGCGCTCAGGCGCCTGCGCGGGAGAGGATAAGAACAAATCATGAACATGCGTCAGATTGAGTCACGAGACCCGCTGCGGCAGGCCGCGCTCGCACGCCTCGTCGAGGCCGCGGCTGCGACCACCACGGGTGTTTCCGCCCCGGCGCTGCGGGATCGCTTTCGCGGCAACCGCGCCAATGCCTTGGCCCGGCAGATGGCGATGTATCTCACCCATGTCGCCTTCGGGATGCCCTTCACCCATGTCGGCATCTGCTTCGGCCGCGATCGCACGACGGTCAGGCATGCCTGCGCCCTGATCGAGGACCGGCGCGACGATCCCGGGATCGATCTGGCGCTGGACGCCCTGGAGACCGGCCTGACGGCGATGAGCCGCAGCCTCGTGCCGGAGGCGCGGTCATGACCGGCGCTGAACGGAAGGACCATCCCGGTCGCCTCGAACGGTTTCTGGCGGAGCCCGGCGCCTTCGGAGCCGTTTCGCCCTTCGGCTGCGGGCGCATTGCGCTCTATCGCAGTGCCGACGGCGCCACGCTTGGCGCCGGCTATGCATCCGCAGCGGAGGCGGAGGCTCTGGTCGCCAATGGCACTGCCTGCTGGAGCGGCTCCGGCAGGGGGCGGCGGCTTTCGCTCGCCGCCGCCGCCACGTCGGAACGGGCTTTGTCGATCCGCAAGGTCGTCGTCGACGGTGCGGAGCAGCCGGTCCTGAGCGACGATCGCGAGAGTCCGTTGCTCTGGCTGCATCGGCGCCCCGGGAAGGATGGCAAGCCGCAGATAAGCGCGGCCGAATTCGCGGCAGGCGAGCGTTTTCGCGCCGACCTGACATTGGCCCGGATGCTGCCGCGCCTAACGATGAACTGGGATGCCGCCTTTGCACCGGACGATCGTCGCTCCGCGCGCGATCCCGCCAGCGCGTCCGACAGCGCGCTCGCGGCGCGCCAGCGCGTCAGGCGGGCCTGCGACCGGCTCGGCCCGGAGCTGTCGGGCATCGCGATCGATGTTTGCGGCTTTCTGAAGGGGCTCGACCTGGTCGAGCGCGAGCGTCGCTGGCCGGCCCGTTCCGCCAAGGTCGTGCTGCGCCTCGCGCTCGCGGCGCTGGCATCGCATTACGGCATCGAGGCGCTGGCGCGCGATTCAGAGCGTTCCCGTTCGGTCTGGCGCGCCGATGACGCGCGTCCGGAAATTGCCCCGGCCGGCATCTGCTCCTGAGGCGCCTTACGCGGCGGCCTGGCGGGCGTCGCCCTTGATCCGCTCGATCATCGCCCGCACGCCGTTCGAGCGCTGCGGCGTCAGATGCGCGGCGAGGCCGAGGGATTCGTAGATCGAGAAGGCGTCGGTCGCGAGGATCTCCTGCGCCGTGCGCCCGGAATAGATCGCCAGCGCCAGCGCCACGAGGCCGCGCACGATATGCGCGTCGCTGTCGCCGGCGAAATGCAGGCGGGTGCCCGGCCCCGGCCCGCCCTCGCGCCGCGCTTCGAGCCAGACCTGGCTGGCGCAGCCGCGCACCTTGTTCTCGTCGGTATGGGCGTCCTCCGGCAGCGGAGCGAGGCTCCGGCCGAGTTCGATCAGGTAGCGGTAGCGATCGTCCCAATCATCGAGCAACGCGAAATTGGCGACGATCTCGTCGAGATTTGCAGTCATGATCCGTCCGCTCGAAGGGTCCGCGCGGTGCACGGACCCGTGATGGCGAGCGTCTTCCGCATCGCCGCGCCTGGCGTCAAGCGCTGCCTTCTCGAAGATATGGGGTCAGTTCGCCGAGCGGGTAGGGTGCTCGGGCTTGGCGGCCCCGGTTCCCAATGCGAGCGCCAGGACACGGGAGCGCGTCTGCGGATCGAGGCCGGCCATGATCTGGGCCGCCTCGCGCGCGGCGGTCAAGCCGCTCGCAGCGGTCTTCACGTCGAGCTGGCTCGCGACCTTGGCGACGGTGCGCAGCGTCTCGCCGGCGCCGCCATCTTCGGATTTCGTGCCATGGACCGGTGAATTGAGGGCGATCGCCCCGATCACCGCCAGGCTGCGAAGAAGATAAGCCATGGTCCATCCCCAATTTCAGCCGGGCCATCCCGGCTCATCCCAGACCCGAAGCCATCCTAGAGCGCAGCTCGAAAGATCACGTCATTCGGAATGATCGCTTTTGAATCAAAGGCGCGGTTTCATCTTCAGCTTCCGTTCACCCTGCTTCCAACATGGAGAAACATCGGAAAACCCGGGAGATGGCGGCCTAACCGGCTGTGATGTTTGGGTTATTGTCGGTCGCCGATCGAAGCCCGCCGCGCCGGCCGACGATCGCCTTAAACCCCGCTTAAACCGCCGGCCGCCAGGATCGGGTCGATACAGGCGAGTCGGCCTGCCGAGGTGAGCGTTGCGTTTTCCCATCACGATGACGGCGATCAGGACACAGGTGGCGGCGATGGTGCACCCATCGGTGCTGCCGAATTCGCTCGAGCGCATGCGCCACGAGCGATTCATGCTGACCCGGCTGGCGCTCGGCGCCGCCGCGCTCAGCCTCGCGCCTGCCTATCTGGCCTGGCGCGGAACGCTCGGCGCGCTCGAGACGCTGGTGCTGGTCGCGGTGACGCTGCCCCTCCTGGCGGTCTTCGTCCTCTCGCGCAGCGGCCGTCTCGATATCGCCCATTGCATTTCGGCGGCGGCGCTGGCGCTGCTCGTCGTCGCCGTCTCGGGTATGACCGGCGGCGTCGCCTCGCCGCTTCTGCTCTGGCTCGCCGCCGTTCCGGCCGAAGCGATGTTCTTCGGCTCCAGACCCTATGTCGCGCGTGCCAGCGCCATCGCCGCGATCGCCCTCGGCTGCGTCGTGATCATGCATCAGATGGGCTTCAACGCCGCGCCCGCGCCCTGGATCGCCAATGCCATGCCGGTCCTGGTGACGGCCGCGATCCTTCACGCCATGCTGATCGCCGTCGGCTTCCTCAGGCGGCGCGACGACGAGCTACGCGAGCATCGCGCCTCGGATGCGCGCGCCCAGCTCCTGCTCGATCATGTCGGCGACCTGGTCACCTGGCATGACGCCACCGGCTCGGTGGTCTTCGCCAATGACGCCGCCCGCGCCCTGGCCGGCGCCGAGCCGCGCGAATTGTTCGGCCGCGGCCTGTTCGACCGCGTCCATGTCGCCGACCGTCCGCTCTTCCTCAGGGCGCTGAGCGACGCAGCCCATGGCGCTGGCCAGGCCACCGCCTGCTTCCGCACGCTGTTCGTGCCGCGCGAGGGGGCGAATGCCGGCGTGCCGGTTGCGCTCTGGCTCGAGATGCAGGCGCACCGCATCGCCAATGCCGGCCCGAAGGATGGAGCCGCGGTGGTTTGCGTGATGCGCGACGTGACGGCGCGGCGGGCCCTCGATGAGGAGCGCGCCCGCGGCCATGCCGAAGCGGTCAAGGCGAGCGACGAGAAGGGCCAGTTCCTCGCCACGGTGAGCCACGAGCTGCGCACGCCGCTGAATGCCATCATCGGCTTCTCGGAGATGCTGGCGACCGACACGCATGGTGTGCTCGATGCGGCCAAGCGGCTCGAATACGCCAATATCATCCACGCCTCGGGCCACCACCTGCTCGACGTGGTCAACACTTTGCTCGATGTCTCGAAGATCGAGAGCGGCTCCATGGCGATCGAGCAGGAGCCGCTCGATCTGGCGGAGCTGACGCTGGATTGCTGCAGGCTGATCGCGCTGCGCGCCGAAGCCGGGCAGGTCGCGCTCGAGCGCATTGTCGGTCCGGAGCTGCCGATGGCGCTCGGCGACAGGCGGGCGCTCAAGCAGATCCTGCTCAACCTGCTGTCGAACGCCGTGAAATTCACCCATGCCGGCGGCCGCGTCACGCTCGCCGTCGTGCGCGACGGAGACATGATCGATCTCTCCGTGTCCGACACCGGCATCGGCATCGCCGCCGCCGACCTGCCGCGCCTCGGCGATCCCTTCTTCCAGGCCAAGGGCTCCTATGACCGCGCCTATGAGGGCACGGGCCTCGGCCTGTCGGTGGTGCGCGGGCTGGTCGGCCTTCATGGCGGCCGCCTCACAGTCGAGAGCGCGCCGGGCCTCGGCACGCGGGTTTCCGTGAGACTGCCGGTCGGAGGCGTCGAGGCCGCGTCGCAGCCGACAAAGATCGTGACCTTCGCACGTGCGCCGCGGCGCAGCCTCGAAACCAAAGAACCCTTTCGCCTGACCGCCTGACGAGAGCCTGAGCATGTCCGCTACCATTGCAGCCCGCGCCCATTCGCACGCGACGATTTCCGCTCCGGCGCGGCGCGGTCAGTCGGCGCGCCGCAAGGCGTCCTGGTTCGCCCGCTTCTGGCGGCTGGTCTGGCGCCGGCCCGGCCGCAGCCTGATCCTGTTCATCTTCTCGGCCGTGGCCGCCGCCATCCTCCTGAATGCCCTGATGTTCCAGAAGGCCCGTCACCCCGCGCCGATCGTCGCCGCGCCGGCGGCTTCCGCGCCTGCGCCGGCGCGCAATGTCGAGCGCCGTGTCGAGCAGGCGCCTGCCGCGGTCGCTCCCGAGCCGTCGACGCCCGCGTTGCTCCCGCCCTCGCGTCCCGGCGACCTCTCGCAAGCCGCGCGCGGCGCGCCGCCGCGCCCGCAGGCGAATGTCCCGGCGCCGTCTCGCCCGGCGCCGGCCGCCTCGGTCCAGCCCGCCGCGCAGCGCAATCCGGCCCCGCGTGACCCGATCGCCGACCTGATCAACGGCGTCGACATGCGCCCGCCGGCCGAGATTCGTGGCGGCGCGGCCCGTCCGGCTACACCACGCCGCACGGACAACTGAACAGCGGCGGGCGCGCAGAGCCATGGCGCGTCTCACCAGCGATTTCTGGGTCTCGGCCTATTTGCGCCAGGCGGCGCTCGACGGGCTCGTCGCAGTCCTGCGCCGTCGCGGCGCGCATGAAGCGGGCGCGATCTTCGTCAAGCTCGACCGGCTCGACGGCACCGCCGCGCTCTATGGCCCGGCGCCGCAGGCGCTGGCCGATGATGACGGCGCCCGGCGTTTCCAACTCGTGCTCGATTCCGATCCTGCCAGCGTCGAGGAGAGGGTCGAGCGCGAGCGCCGCTTCGATTCCGATCTCTGGCTGGTGGAGATCGAGAATCGCCAGGGCGATCCGCGGCTCGATCTCGTGGAAGGCTGAGCGGCTCAGCCTTGCTCGCGTCCGCGCGCGAGCGTGCGCCGGATTTCATCGAGCAGCGAATGATGGCGCTCGGGCTTGGCCGCGCCAGTGCGCGCTGGCGTCCCGCTTGGGTCGAGTACCGGCTGGTGCTGGCCCCGGCGCCCGGCGGGCTGGCCGGTTTCGCCCGATATCTGCATGACGAGCCGGTGGGCGAGGGCAGGGCTGACGGCACGCATCAGCGCCACGAGGGCGAAAATCCTCTCCACTGAATGCGCCGTCTCGTCTCCGAACCGGATCAGCATCCGGGTCGCGTCCTCGACGCTGACGCCGCCGGCGATCAGCGAAAGCGCCGTCAGGTCGCGCGAGTGGTCGCGCGCCATCGCCTCGCTGAGCTTCGATGTGGCGCCGAGCTGGCTCGCGATCGCGCCGAAGAGCCCCTCGCGATCCTCATCGGCGGTGGCGAGCCAGCCCGTGAAGGTCTCTGCCGCCAGCATCGGCCGGCGCTCGGATGGGTCGACCGCCTCGAGCGTGGCGAGGGCCTCCAGCATCGCAAAGCGCCGCTCGGGGGGCGCCTGGAGGAAGAGCGGGATCAGCTCCACATCGGCGAGATCGCTGCGGGCGAGCAGGCCGGGCGCATAGGCGTCGTCGTCACGCGAGCGCGCGAGCAGCAGGTCGAGCGCGGCGCGGGGCAGGATCGCCGCCGGATTGGCGATGAGGGCGAGGTCGAGCTGGCGTTCGCCGCGACCGGCCAGCAGCAGGCTCGCCGTCGTCGGGATGTCGGCCCGCTCGGCGATGGCGGCTGCGGCCGCGACATCGCCATGGGCTGCGATCGCTTCCAGCTCCGGCGCCGGCATCGCCATGCCGTGGCGCAGCAAGGCGGTGAGGACGTCTCCGCCGCGCAGCTTCAGCGCCTGCAGCACGATGTCCGGCGCGTGGCGCCAGCCTGCGAGCTTGCGGGCCAGGATCGTGGCGGTGGCCTCGTCGATCGATGGAATCAGCGCGACCGCCATCTCGGCGAAGGCCGCCAGATCCTCCGCCGCCGGCTGCGGCGTCGACATCAGCAGGTCGGCCTTCACCCGCAGCGAGACCTGGCTCAGATCGAGGCCGCCATCCCGCGCCAGACGGGCGAGTTGCGCGAGATCAGCGGAGATACGGGACGGCATGCGGCGGACTCGGCGGGAACTGGGCGCTTTCCGCCAAGTTATCCCCGAGGCTTTAACATGGCGTTAACTATGTCCGGGCCTGATGCGAACAAGGAGGGTCTCGGCTTGGCGGCGCAGGCCCGCGTCGCGCGATTCCGACCCTGCTTCGATCGCAACCCTGGCGCCAACCGAAGGAGGCGCATCATGGCCGTCGTCATTCCTTTCGTGCCGCGCGCCCGGAAGAACGAGCACCCGCCCGTGAGCCTGCCGGAGACCGGGGTGATCCTGTTCTTCACCGGTGTGCGCTACGAGCGTCATGCCGAGCCCTTGCCGGCCGTCAGGTTGGAGCGCCCGGCGTCCCGGCCCGTGAATCGGGCGAAGCGTGTTCGCAAAAGTGTCGGACAGCCCGTGTGACGCAGCCCCGGCCCAGATGCGAGCGGCCCGGGCCGGCGCGACGCCCGGGTCTTGCCCTGGTGTTGGCCCTCTCGGCCGCGTCCTGCACCAGCAGCGGCGATCTCGGCCGGCCGCGCCCGGGCATCTGGAACGACGTGATCGCGCCCGGTGTCGGCTTCTGGTCCGCGACCGCGCGCGGCGAGGCGGCATCGCCCTTCCACACCACCGATGATGAGGAGCAGCTCCGCGACCGGGCCTGGCGCTTCATCATGCCCGGGCACGAGCGCAGCGTCTTCGCTGGCAAGGTGTCGAACCTCGCGCATGCGCGCATCCTGCCGGTCGAGGCCCAGTCGAGCGAAGTCTCCGACTATTTCCGCGCCCTGACCTCGGGCCAGTTCCGCTCGCAGGCCTCGCGCTACAACCGGCTGGCCGAGGACGTGAACGCCGACCGGCTGCTGATCGGGCCGTTCCGCGCCAATGCCGGCCGGGTCGTCGCGGCCGACAGGATACGCCTGCGGACGATGGAGGCCTCGCCGCAGGTGCCGCCGGAGCAGCAGGACCCCGCGCTCGCCCGCGTCATCGAGAACGAGGGCCTGATCCTGTGGGTCTGCGAGCGCGTCGGCTTCCGGCTGGAGAGCTACCGCTATGCGCTCGCCAATCTCGTCGTCGAAATGCCGTCGCGCGATGCCGTCCGGGCCGAGCGTGCCCTCATGGCGTTGGAAGCCGAGGCGGGCCCGCTTTGCAAGCTGCCTTTGGTCGGGGTCTTCGGCGACGGGAAGCCGGCCGATGGTGGTGCCGGCAAGACAGTCGTCTACAAGGGCTGATCAGTCGGCCAGGCCGCAGGCGACGCCCGTCGCCGTCGCTTCGGCCTCCGCCCGGTCCGATGGCAATTTCGCCAGGACGCGCGCGACGATCAGGCCTTGCGTCGTGTCGGACACCACACGCAGCTCACGCGTCGTCTCGCCGTCCTCGTCACGGGCCAGCCTCTGGTCGAGCTGCTCCTCCGTCATCACCACGAATTCCAGCACGCCTCGGATCGCGGCGCGATCGGTGATCGCATAGACGACGCCGCCGCCGCGCCGATGCAGCGAGAGCCCGAGCGGAAGCGTGCCGGCGCGTGCGACCACGCGCATCGGGCCGGCGCCGAGGTCGTAGCTGCAGACCGCGGTGACGGCGGCGGGGTCGGCGTCGCGGAGCGCGGGCAGGCCGGCAGCCGGCGGCGTCACCAGTTCGGCCCGGCCCCCCGCTCCCAGCGCCATATAGGCCGTGCCGGCATCGCGCTCCGACAAGGACGGGATCAGCAGGATCGCGACGATATGGACCATGCCGGCCAGCACCAGCCCGGTCAGCGTCGCCAGGAGGAAGCCTCGCAAGGTCGCGGCGACGCGCTCGCGCCATGCCGCCCTTGCCGGCGCCCGCGTCGGCGGGGAGAGGTCGGCATGCGGTTGTTCGAGCGCGGTCATCGGCAATCGACCCGGCTGATGCGCGGCAGGCCATCGGGCCGCAATTCGCTCGCATGGCCCGAAATCGGCGTATCGTAGAGTCTGAGCCGCAGCTGGAAGCGCCCGCTGGCCGGGAGAGGGAGCCAATTGCCGGCCTCAGGCGCCGTGGCGGCGGCGATCCGCAGGCCCGGCCGCTCATCCCGGACGAGTTCCGCGTCGGTGAAGCCGCTGCGTTCGAGCGGCAGGCGAAAGGCCTGCCCGTCGAGGTCGGTGACGCTCAGCGTCCAGGCCCGCGTCGCCGGCGTCGTCCCGGTGACGAGATAGCGGCAGCGCCCGTCGAGCGCCTGGCCGCTGTCGTCGCGCTCCGCCACCAGCTCGAGCCCTTCGCCCGAGCCCAAAGGCAGGTGGACGCCGCGTGCCAGATAGGCGCGCAGATACGGATCGATGCTGCGCCCGCCACTACGCGGCAGGGCGGTCCAGGGCCCGACCTCCACCATTCCGAAAGGCGGCCGGCCGGCCACGGCATAATGCGCGGAGGCCAGGCCGAGGCCGGCGCCCAGCACGATCACATAGGCGAGGGCGAGAATGCGCAAGGGTCCTCCGCGATGGCCTTGGTCAGCACTGCGCGAGCCCATCGAGACGGGCTGCTTCGGGCGCCATTATGGCACGAGTGGGCGCGCCACGGATATTCGCGCGCCTGGCAGGTGCCTTCGCAGGCGGGCCCGGCATGAGGCAGGGCGGGTGGCTCCTGTAGCCTTGGCCGAGTAGTCTCCGACGTGCGGATGGCTGGAGATCTGGAGGGACATTGGCGATGAGAACGACCATTGGCCGGGTCCTGCTGCTCGTTTCTGTGTTGAGCGCCGGTTTCTCCGCGCGCGCCGACGTGCCCCTGGCGGTGATTCGCGACGGGCTGGCTGCAAGCACCGAATTCGCCGCCTTTGCGAAGGAGACCGAAGCGAGCCAGGCCCTGCCGCCGCTCTCCGATCCGCGCGCCGGCCCGATCCTGCGCCGCCTCTGGAATGTCGAGGCGGTTCTCGCCGGCAGGCCCCAGGGCACGACCGATATGGACGCCTTCCTCACCTGGGGCAACGCGGCGAACGCGATCCTCACCCGCTATACCAACGATGGCGACGCGGCCCGGAACAAGGAGAGGCTCCAGCGCAATTTCGTGCGCTATCAGGACGAAATGGCGCTTGGCTACACCTTCCTGATCCGGTCGATGGCCAATGTTCGCGACGCGACTTTCGTGCGGGCCGGCCATATTCCCGATCCGACGGAAAAGGAGCGAATTCTCAAATCGACCCGCGTCAAGCTCGCCGGCAGTTACATCGGGACGGCATATTGGGTCTTCCGGATGGCGGGAACGCGCGAATTCGGCCTGGAGAGCACGCGCAAGCTGGTTGCCGCGCTCGTCGACGAGTTGCCGCGTTTCCAGGAAGGGCTGAACGTCACCCAGGTCATGCAGCTGGCGAAATTCGCCGATGAGATCGCGGCCACGCGGCCTGATCCCGCCTTGCGCGGCGATCTCGACCGGTTGACCCAGCTCCGCCGCGATGTGGTCGACGGCAAGGCGGTGGTGACGATCGCCGACATGGCCGAATGGCAGCGCCTGATCCAGGAGAAGCTGCGGCGGAGGACCCGCTATCCCGCCGCCTTGAAGGAGCAGGCCGACAAGAATGCGGCGCGACCCAGCGGCACGAGCATCGTCGCGATGCGCCTCGACCGGCAGGGCAACCTGGTCGAGGCGCAGCTCGCCACGGGGTCCGGCATTGCGGCCTTCGACGAAGCCGCGATTGAGGCCGTGCGCGGTGCCGCGCCGTTCCCCGCCGCACCGGACGACGTCAAGGGCGAGAGCATCGCCCTCAACGTGCCGATCCTGTTCAGGCCATGAACCGGCCGGATTGGAACCCTAGTTGAGATAGCCCGAGCGCGTATCGGCGAAACGCCCTGCGCGCGCCTGTGTCGTGCCTGTGCCGGGCCGGCGGACACCCACCTCCCTGAACATTTGCCCGACCGAGTTCAGCACCTCGAAGGAGCGCTGCGGCATGTGCCCGGCGCCGGGTCCAGACGCTGCGGCAGCGGGTGCCGTCGCGGCGGCGTTCGCCTTGGCGAGCGTGGCCACCTTGGGATCGGAACTCGGCGTGACGCCTGGAATCGGCTTCAGCTCGATGCCCTGATGGGCGAACTGCATGATCTCCTTCCAGGTCATGGCCGGCAGCGATCCGCCCGTCATGTTGGCGGTCTCGGAGGAATCGTCATTGCCGAACCAGACCGCGCCGACCAGATTGCCGGAATAGCCGACATACCAGGCGTCCTTGTAGCCGTTCGTCGTGCCGGTCTTGCCGGCGGTGACGACGCCTTCGAGCGCGGCGCGGCGGCCGGTGCCCTCGGTCGGCACTTTCGAGAGCATGAAATTCATGTCCTGCGCCACCTGGCTGCTCAGCACCTGCTTGGCGGGAGGCTCGTCCCGGTCATGCCTGTAGATGACGTCGCCCTGCGAGTTGCGGATCTCGGTCGCGACGTAGGGCTTGGCCCGCTTGCCGCCATTGGCCAGAACCGAATAGCCGGCCGCCATGTCCATCACGGTCACCTCCGCCGCGCCGATGGGCAGCGAGACCGTGTCGGTCAGCGGCGTGGTCAGCCCCATGGCACGGGCGGTCTCGACGATCTTCGTGCGCCCGATGCGGGCGGCGCGCGCCTCGTGCGTCTCGCCGGTGGCGCGGCCGATCGCGATCGACATCTGCACCGGGATCGTGTTGATCGATTTGGCGAGCGCGACCGTGAGCGGCACCGAGCCGGCATAGGAGCGCCCATAATTATTGGGGCACCAGTTGCCGATGCAGACAGGCCGGTCGGTGACGATGGTGCTGGGCTTATAGAGCCCGGCCGACAGCGCCGCCGCATAAACGAAGGGCTTGAAGGACGAGCCCGGCTGACGGTTCGCCGTCGCCCGGTTGAACTGGCTCGCGCCATAGTCCCGGCCGCCGACGATGGCGCGCACCGCTCCGTCGGGGTCCATGATCACGGCGGCCGCCTGCTTGGCATGATAGGCCGGTCCGTGCTGGCGCAGGATCGCTTCCACCACCTTGTCGGCCTGGCCCTGGATCGCAGGGTCGTGCGGCGTCTTGACCGTCAGCACGCGGTCGGGGCCGATCTTGCCGTCCTCGGAGAGCTTGCGGACCTCGTCGAAGGCCCAGTCGAGATAGTAGTCCGGGCTCGAATCGCGCTTCCGGTCGATCGGTGTCGCCGGGTTGCGCCGGGCGCTGTCGATCTGCCCCGCGGTCATGAAGCCGGCATCGACCATCGCGTTGAGCACGTCGTTGGCGCGGGCGCGCGCCGCCGGCAGGTTGACATGCGGGGCGAACTTGGTCGGCGCCTTAAACAGGCCGGCGAGCATCGCGGCTTCGGCGACGCTGACATCCTTCACCGACTTGCCGAAATAATACTCCGCCGCCGCAGCCACCCCGAAGGTGCCGCCGCCCATATAGGCGCGGTCGAGATAGAGCTTCAGGATCTCGTTCTTGGTCAGCCGGCATTCGAGCCAGAGCGCCAGGAACGCTTCCTTGATCTTGCGGTCGAGCGAGCGCTCGTTGTTGAGGAACAGGTTCTTGGCGAGCTGCTGGGTGATCGAGGAGCCGCCCTGCACCACGCTCGCCGCGCGCGCATTGACGGTCAGGGCGCGGAAGGTGCCGAAGATGTCGATGCCGAAATGATCGTAGAAGCGCCGGTCCTCGGTGGCGAGGACGGCCTTGAGCAAGTGATCGGGCAATTCCTCGAGCTTCAGCGAATCGTCGTGGCGCGCCCCGCGATGTCCGAGCTCGGAACCGTAGCGGTCGAGGAAGGTCACGGCGAAGACCTGATGCTTCAGGGCCTCCTCGCGCCCCTCCCGGAAGGCCGGGATCGCCAGCATCAGCATCACCAGCGAGCCGACGATGCCGATATTCAGGCTCTCGCTGGCGAACTCGGCGGCGACGCGCTTGCCGCCGGTCGCCGTGAAGCGGTCGGCGAAGCTGCGGATCCGCTCATAGCGCTCGCCGGCGCGCCGGCCGGCGCCCCAGAGCGTGTCGCCGATCCATGCATCGACGGCGAGCGCGAAGCGCTTGAGACGGGTCGTCCAGCGTGCCTTCCGGAACTCCATCGCCGTTCTCGGCCACCTCGATCAAAAGCCGCCGCCGCTGTCCTGCCGCGGCCGGCCCATGTTGGCATCCTCAACCGCCGCGGGAAAGGACATAAGAACTGCCTGTCCACGCCGTAAGGTCCCGGCGCCCGATAATGGCGGCCTGTCTATGGGCCCGGAAGCGTCGAAATCGACCATTCGGGGGCATCCGAACCGGATACGCTGGTGCGGGCGATCCGGATGATCGAGGCCGCGGCGCTTTCTTCTCGCGGCCGGAAAGCGCATAAGCCCACCATGACGGACGCACCGACACGGCCGGAGCCCTTCTGGCGCGCCAAGACGCTCGACGAGATGAGCCCGCAGGAGTGGGAATCGCTCTGCGACGGCTGCGGACGCTGCTGCCTCGTCAAGCTCGAGGACGAGGATACCGGCCGCATCCATGCCACCGATATCGGCTGCCGCCTTTTCGACGCGGGCGCCTGCCGCTGCAAGGATTACTCCGCCCGGTCCAGCAAGGTGCCCGATTGCGTGACGCTGACGCCGGAGGCCGTGCGGACACTGCCCTGGCTTCCGCCGACCTGCGCCTACCGCCTCATCGGGGAGGGGCGCGATCTGCCCTGGTGGCATCCGCTGGTCTCGGGCGATCCCGAGACCGTGGTCGCGGCGGGAATCTCGGTCCGTGGACGGGTCTTTGCCAGCGAGGAGGATATCCATGAGGATGATCTTCCCGAGCGTATCGTCGGCTGGCCGCTGCGCTGGCCGCGCGCCGCGCGCGCCGAACGGCGCAAGTGAGGGACGACCGCGCGATGTCACGGTGTCGTCACGGTCGCGCTCATTGATTGTTCATGCGCTTTTCGGCATGACCGCGCGGTCCCCGTTGCCCGGATGCTGATGCGCCGGCGGCATTTCGCAGGAAACTTTTGGATAGCCGGGCGTTGCTGAGTCCGGCCGAATGAAGAGGTATTCGTGATGGCAGGCGGGAAGTGGGTCTATACCTTCGGCGACGGCAAGGCCGAAGGCGAGGCGGGGATGAAGAACCTGCTCGGCGGCAAGGGGGCGAATCTCGCCGAGATGAGCAATCTCGGACTGCCCGTGCCCCCCGGCTTCACCATCACCACCGAGGTCTGCACCCACTACTATGACAACGGCAAGAAGTTTCCGTCCGATCTCGACGGCCAGGTCAAGGCGGCGCTCGCCGAGATGGCGCGGCTGACCGGCAAGACCTTCGGCGACGAGGCCAATCCGCTGCTCGTCTCGGTCCGCTCCGGGGCGCGGGCCTCGATGCCCGGCATGATGGACACCGTCCTCAATCTCGGTCTCAACGACGTCACCGTCGAGGCTGTGGCGAAGGCCTCGGGTGATGCCCGCTTCGCCTGGGACAGCTATCGCCGCTTCATCACGATGTATTCCAACGTGGTGCTCGACGTCGATCACGGCCATTTCGAGGAGGCGCTCGAGGACTACAAGGAACGCAAGGGCCTGCATCTCGACACCGACCTCTCGGCCGATGACTGGAAGGTCCTCGTCGGCCGCTACAAGGAGATCGTCAGGAAGGCGCTCGGCTCCGACTTCCCGCAGGAGCCGGAAAAGCAGCTTTGGGGTGCGGTCGGCGCGGTGTTCTCGTCATGGATGAACGCGCGCGCGATCAAGTATCGCGAGCTCAACAGCATCCCCGCCGCCTGGGGCACGGCCGTCAACGTTCAGTCGATGGTCTTCGGCAATATGGGCGAGACCTCGGCGACCGGCGTCGCCTTCACCCGCAATCCCTCGACCGGCGAGAACGCGCTGTATGGCGAGTTCCTGATCAACGCGCAGGGTGAGGACGTCGTCGCCGGCATCCGCACGCCGCAGGACATCACCGAGGCGGCCAGGCAGGCGGCGGGCTCCGACAAGCCTTCGATGGAGAAGGCGATGCCGGAGGCCTATGCGGAGCTCGTCCGCATCTACGGCATCCTGGAAAAGCATTACCGCGACATGCAGGACATGGAGTTCACCATCCAGGAGGGCAAGCTCTGGATGCTGCAGACCCGCTCCGGCAAGCGCACGGCCAAGGCAGCGCTGCGGATCGCGGTCGATCTGGCGCAGGAAGGGCTGATCGGCGAGGAGGAGGCGGTGGGCCGCGTCGAGCCCGGCGCGCTCGAGCAGCTGCTGCATCCGGCGATCGACCCCAAGGCGGAGCGCCGCGTGCTGACGACGGGCCTGCCGGCTTCGCCCGGCGCGGCCGCCGGCGAGATCGTCTTCAATTCCGACGAAGCCGAAGCCGCCAGGAAGGCCGGCCGCAAGGTCATCCTAGTGCGCGTCGAGACGAGCCCCGAGGACATTCACGGCATGCATGCCGCCGAAGGCATCCTGACCACGCGCGGCGGCATGACCTCGCATGCGGCCGTCGTGGCGCGCGGCATGGGCAAGCCCTGCGTCTCCGGCGCGGGCCAGATCCGCGTCGACTACGCCAAGGGAACGATGACGGTCGGCCCGACCACGCTGAAGGCCGGCGATTTCATTACCATCGACGGCGCCGCGGGCCAGGTCCTGCTCGGCGAGGTCAAGATGCAGCAGCCCGAGCTCTCGGGCGATTTCGGCACGCTGATGGGCTGGGCCGACAAGGTCCGCCGCCTCAAGGTCCGGGCCAATGCCGAGACGCCGCGCGACGCCCGCGCCGCCCGCGATTTCGGGGCGGAAGGCATCGGGCTCTGCCGCACCGAGCACATGTTCTTCGACGAGGACCGCATCCTGCCGATGCGCGAGATGATCCTCGCCGGCGACGACAAGGGCCGGCGCGACGCGCTCGCCAAGCTCCTGCCGATGCAGCGTCAGGATTTCGTCGAGCTCTTCACCATCATGCAGGGCCTGCCGGTGACGATCCGCCTGCTCGATCCGCCGCTGCACGAGTTCCTGCCGCATACCGACGAGGAGATCGCCGAGGTCGCCAAGGCCATGGCGGTGACGCCCGACATGCTGAAGCGTCGCGCGGCCGAGCTGCACGAGTTCAATCCGATGCTCGGCTTCCGCGGCTGCCGGCTCGCGGTCGCCTATCCCGAGATCGCCGAGATGCAGGCCCGCGCCATTTTCGAGGCGGCGGTCATCGCCGCCAAGGAGACCGGCAAGCCGGTCATTCCCGAGGTGATGGTGCCGCTGGTCATGGGCGTTGCCGAGCTCGACCTGGTGAAGGACCGCATCGACGCCATGGCCAAGGCGGTGATCGCCGAGAGCAAGGCCGAGCTGACCTACCAGGTCGGCACCATGATCGAGCTGCCGCGCGCCGCCTTGCGCGCCGAGGAGATCGCGCGCAGCGCCGAGTTCTTCTCCTTCGGCACCAACGACCTGACCCAGACGACGCTCGGCATCAGCCGCGACGATGCCGGCTCCTTCCTCGGCTCCTATACCGCCAAGGGCATCCTGGAATCCGACCCCTTCGTCACGATCGACCAGGATGGCGTCGGCGAGCTGGTCAGGCTCGCGGTCGAGCGCGGCCGCCGTAGCCGGCCCCGGATCAAGCTCGGCATCTGCGGCGAGCATGGCGGCGATCCGGCCTCGATCGGCTTCTGCGAGAGCGTCGGGCTCGACTATGTCTCCTGCTCGCCCTTCCGCGTGCCGATCGCCCGGCTGGCGGCGGCGCAGGCCGCGCTGGGCGCGATCAAGGCAAAGGACGCCTGAGCGCGATCGCGCGAGATATCCGATCACGAAGACGGCGGCGCATCCCCGCCGCCTTCCGCAGGCCCTGCGGTCAATCGTCGATATATTCTTCCGTAACGGCGCCATCGAGGCGACGGATGCGCGCCTGCGCCACGACCTCGAGCGGCATCAGCCGCGCATTGACGCCCATGCGATCGCGCGTCGGATCGACCGCGGCCCAATGGGTCACGCATCCGCAGGTCCTGCAGCGATGGAAGGCTATGGACCTGTCATCCCACATATAGGTTTCGGTGGCCGGCTCCGGCGGCCCGAACCGCACCTGCTTCGGGGAGTAATAGGCCCAGAGCACGCCATAGCGCCGGCAGATCGAGCAGTTGCAATCGGTCACCGTCTCCGGGGCGGCGTCGATGGTGAGGCGGACGGCGCCGCAATGGCAGGAGGCTTCGATCATGGGATGTCGCTCCGTCGATGAGGCATCCTAATTTCACCGGAGGCGACGCACGAGCCCCGGTCCGGCCCTTCGCTGGACCCGCATTGCAATTTATGCTAGTGCCACCCACGTAAGACGAGATGCGGCCGGGTTCTGGCCAATCCTCCGCGCGGGATGTCCCGGTCGGCGGGCACGATTCAGATCCACCACACATCGTTATCAAGGCCACGGCGAGGCGTCCGCGCGTCGACCCGTGTCTTCCACGACCATACGCGGATCTGAAACGTAAGGACTACCCCTATGAACAAGGGCACCGTGAAGTGGTTCAACACCACCAAGGGCTACGGCTTCATCACCCCCGAGGCTGGCGGCCAGGACGTGTTCGTCCATATCAGCGCCGTCGAGCGCGCCGGCCTTCGTGAGCTTCTCGAAGGTCAGGTCGTCTCCTATGAGCTGATCGCCGATCGCAAGACCGGCAAGTCCTCGGCCGGCAACCTCGTCGTCGCCTGAGACCGATATCGACCGGGAGGGTGCCAGCACTCTCCCGGCCCCGCAAAGAATCCCTTCGGCGCAGTGGCTAGCGGTTCGCCGGACGGAAAGAGCTCATTCAATGCCGGACCCATTCGGCGGCACAGCCGGTATCCACGTGTGCCCCTTGCGTCACGGCTTCAGAAAGACCTGTTTTGACACAATTTACCGACCTCGGCCTTGCCGAGCAGCTTCTCAAGGCGCTCGCAGCCGAAGGTTACACCAAGCCGACGCCCATCCAGGCGCAGGCCATCCCTCACATTCTCGAAGGCAAGGACCTGTTCGGAGCGGCTCAGACCGGCACCGGCAAGACGGCCGCCTTCTCGCTCCCCATGCTGCACCGGCTGCTGAACCAGCCCCGGCGCATGCAGCCGCGCTCGGTGCGCGCCCTCATCCTGAGCCCGACGCGTGAGCTCGCGGCCCAGATCGAGGCCAATATCCGTACCTATGCCCAGTTCACCACGATCAAGTCGACGGTGATCTTCGGCGGCGTCCCGGTCGGCAAGCAGATCCGCGCGCTCGGCCAGCATGTCGACATCCTGGTCGCCACGCCCGGCCGCCTGCTCGATCTCGTCGACCAGCGCGCCGTCTCGCTGCGCGAGATCGAGTTCCTGGTGCTCGACGAAGCCGATCAGATGCTCGATCTCGGCTTCATCCATGCGCTGCGCCGGATCGCCACCCTGATCCCGGCCAAGCGCCAGACCTTGCTGTTCTCGGCGACCATGCCGAAGCAGATCCGCGAGATCGCCTCGGCCTATCTGACCGATCCGGTCGAGGTCGCGGTGACGCCGGTGGCGACCACCGCGGAGAAGGTCGAGCAGCGCGTGATCTTCACCCAACCCGGCGATAAGCCGGCCCTGCTGGCGAAGACGCTCGGCGTGCCCGAGATGGAGCGCGCCATCGTCTTCACCCGCACCAAGCATGGCGCCGACAAGGTCGTGCGCCAGCTCGACCAGGCCGGCATCAAGTCGGCCGCGATCCACGGCAACAAGAGCCAGGGCCAGCGCGAGCGGGCGCTCGGCGCCTTCCGCGACGGCGAGCTGCGCATCCTGGTCGCGACCGACATCGCGGCGCGCGGCATCGATGTCGACGGCATCAGCCATGTCGTCAATTTCGACCTGCCCAACGTGCCCGAAACCTATGTCCATCGCATTGGCCGCACCGCGCGCGCCGGCGCGACGGGCGTCGCGGTCGCCTTCTGCACGCCCGAGGAGCGCGGTGATCTCGCCGCGATCGAGAAGCTGACCCGCGTCTCGCTGACGCCGATCGGCGAGGTGCCCTATTGGGATGGCCGCACGCCGAAGAAGCCGCCGCAGAACCAGGGCCGCGGCCGCAATAATGGTCAGGGCGCCGGCGGAGGCCGCGATCACGGCCGGCCGCAGGGCCAGCGCCATGGCGCCAAGCCCAATCACGCCGGCAAGCCGAACCATGCCGGCAAGCCGCAGCAGGGCGGCGGCCAGCGCGCCGACGCGCAGCGCAACGAGCGCCCGGTCCACCGCAACGAGGCGTCCGCCCCGCGAAAAGACGCGGTTTCCGGCAAGGAGGGGCTTGGCGGCGTCGCGTTCTTGCAGCAAAGAACAGAGCAACGCCGCAATGGCGGCGCCCGGCGGCGCGCGAACTGACGTAGCGCTTCGCTAGAGCACGCGCCGATCAGATTGCGCAGCAATCCGATCGGACCACGCGTTCTCTATTACTGGTTTAGAGGCGGATTCACCGATCAGGTTGTTTCGACCTGATCGGATCCGGCTCTAGGCGACGATCGGAAACGCTGGATCAGCCTGATCTGGTCGTCCGCCCAAGGCGCAAAAGAAGGACCAAGGAATGGCGAAAGAAGAACTTCTCGAGTTCGACGGCACGGTGGTCGAAGTGCTGCCCGACGGAAACTATCGGGTGAAGCTCGACAACGACCACGTGATCCTGGCCTACGCGGCCGGCAAGATGAAGAAGAACCGCATCCGCACCATCGCCGGCGACAGGGTCGTCGTCGAGATGTCGCCTTACGATCTCGACCGCGGCCGCATCAATTTCCGCCAGAAGACGGCGGGCCCGGGCCCCGCGGCACCGCCGCGCCAGAACTTCCGCCGGCGCTGAGCCGCCTTCGTGCAGTTCGGCCGGGCCGATATCCTGTTCATCGCCGCCGGCGCCGTGCTTGGCGCTGCCGTCGGCTGGGGGGTCAAGGCCGGCTTGCTCGCGACCTATGCCGCGTTTCCGCATTATCTCTTCGTCCTGATCGGCATGGGATTGATCGAGGTCGTCGCCGGCTTCGTGCTCGGCCGCTCGCCCGGAACGCTGGTCGGCATGCCGGCCCGCCTCGCGGCCTTCATCGTCGGCGTCGGCGCCCTGATGCTGGTCGCCGGCGGAATCTCCTGACCTTAGTCATAACCTGAGCACATGTTTGACCCGGCGTCCGTGCGATAGGCCGGACGCTAGCCAGCCCATGGCAGTCATGGTAATATCCTTATGCTCAAAACGAGCATAGCTGGCTCGCAAAAGAGCCGGCGGCAACGCGGAAACGGTCCGGCGTTGTGAGGATAGGAGGACGCCATGTCGCTGGGTTTGGAAAAGACACGGGGCTTCGAAGGCTCCGAACCCGCCATCCGCTCGGCAGGCCTCCCGCGCCGCAAGGACGATCCGCGCTTCCGGCCCTTGCCGATGCCGGACCTGAGCTGGACGCCCGAGGTCGAGGCTGCGACGGCCCATCTCTACGAGAAGGTCAGGACCGTCATCCCGGCGGTCGAGTGGCCGTTCTTCGCGCCGACCATCAAGGCGATCAACGAGCTCAAGCAGGTCCGCAACGCGGTCATCCTGGGTCATAACTACATGACGCCGGAGATCTTCCACTGCGTCTCCGACATCGTCGGCGACTCCCTGCAGCTCGCCAAGGTCGCCGCCAAGACCAAGGCCGAGGTCATCGTCCAGGGCGGCGTGCACTTCATGGCCGAGACCTCGAAGCTGCTCTCGCCCGAGAAGATCGTGCTGATGCCGGACATGCAGGCCGGCTGCTCGCTCGCCTCCTCGATCACCGGGGCCGATATCCGCCTGCTGCGCGAGCGCTATCCCGGCCGTCCGGTCGTCGCCTATGTCAACACCTCGGCCGATGTGAAGGCGGAGGTCGACATCTGCTGCACCTCGTCCAATGCCGTGCAGGTGGTCGAGAGCCTCGGCGTGCCCGAGGTCATCTTCGTGCCGGACCAGTATCTCGCGAGGAACGTCGCAGCGCAGACGAAGGTCAAGATCATCTCCTGGGCCGGCGCCTGCGAGGTGCATGAGCGCTTCACGGCCGAGGAGCTGATCCGTTATCGCGAGGCCGATCCGAGCATCAAGATCATCGCCCATCCCGAATGCCCGCCCGAGGTGGTGGCCGTCGCCGACTATACCGGCTCGACCAAGGGCATGATCGACTGGGTCAGGGACGAGCTGCCCGGCCGCGTCCTGCTCGTGACCGAGTGCTCGATGGCCGACAATGTCGCGGCCGAGACCAAGGGCGTCGAGTTCGTGCGCCCCTGCAATCTCTGCCCGCACATGAAGCGTATCACCCTCCCCAAGATCCTCGAGACGCTGGTCTATATGCAGCACGAGGTGGTGGTCGATCCGGCCATGGCGGAGCGTGCGCGCCGCTCGGTGGAGCGCATGATCAACCTGACGATGTGAGTGGCGCTCCGGACAGAGGGAAATCCCTCCCCCTTGCGGGGAGGGGCAGGGGTGGGGGGCGGAAAGTCGAAGCGGTCACACCGCGATACTAATCGCTCCGCCGATACAAACAGCACTGCACCCAGTCATTCTCCCCCCATCCCCATACCCTTCCCCACAAGGGGGAAGGGAGGAGACCCACCTTTCAAAACGGCGCTTCCATGCCCGGTATCCAGACCAATATCCTCATCCTCATCGTCGGCGGCGGGCTCGCGGGGCTCTTCACGGCCCTCAAGCTCGCGCCGCTGCCCTGCACCGTGCTGAGCCCGCGCCCGCTCGGGGAGGGCGCCTCCTCGGGCTGGGCGCAGGGCGGCATCGCGGCTGCGATGTCCGAGGGCGATACGCCCGGGAACCACGCGGCCGACACCATCGCGGCCGGCGCGGGCACCGTCGATGAGGCGATCGCGCATATGGTCGCCGGCGAGGCGGCCGAGCGCGTCCACGATCTGCTCGCCTATGGCGTGCCCTTCGACCGCGACCTCGCCGGCAAGCTGGTGCAGTCGCGCGAGGCGGCGCATTCGGCCCGCCGCATCGTGCGCGTCGGCGGCGACGGAGCGGGCGCCGCCATCATGCAGGCGCTGATCGCGGCGGTGCGCCGGACGCCGTCGATCACTGTGCTGGAAGGTTTTATCGCCGAGGACCTGCTCCTGACGGACAGCGCCTGCGCCGGCGTGCTGGCGCGGGCTGAGTTCGGCAAGGCCCGCGAGGCGACGCGGCTTCCTGCCGCCGCGACGGTGCTCGCGACCGGCGGCATCGGCTATCTCTATGCGCTCACCACCAATCCCGTCGAGGCGCGCGGCGAGGGCCTCGCCATGGCGGCGCGCGCTGGCGCGGCGATCGCCGATGCCGAGTTCGTGCAGTTCCACCCGACGGCGCTGGCGCTCGGGCTCGATCCCGCGCCGCTCGCCACGGAAGCGATCCGCGGCGAGGGCGCCATTCTCGTCAACGGCGCCGGCGAACGCTTCATGCCGGCGCTGCACAAAGATGCCGAACTCGCGCCGCGCGACATCGTGGCGCGCGGCGTCTTCGCTGAGATCGTGGCCGGGCGGGGCGCCTTCCTCGATGCGCGGGCCGCCATCGGATCGGGCTTCGCCGGCCGCTTTCCCGCCGTCGCCGCAGCCTGCGCCAAAGCCGGCATCGACCCCGCGACCGAACTCATGCCGGTCGCCCCGGCCGAACACTACCACATGGGCGGCATCGCCACGGACGCAGAGGGGCGCTCGACCTTGCCCGGGCTCTACGCCGTGGGCGAGGTCGCCAGCACGGGCCTGCACGGCGCCAACCGGCTCGCCTCCAACTCGCTGCTCGAGGCGGTGGTTTTTGGCGCGCGCGTCGCCGAGAACCTGAAGGCCCGGCCGCTTCCCGACGCGATCAAGGGCCGGCCCGCGAAACTGACCGGAACGATGCCCTGCCTGCCGACGCCGGCAGATCGCGACGCCATTGCTCGCCTACGCGCCGTCATGTCTGGGAAGGTCGGCGTGCTGCGCGACGGCGCCGGTCTGCTGGCGGCCTCGCGTCAGCTCCAGGCCATCGCCTCCTTGGCGGAAAGCGCGACGCTCGTGAACATGGCGAGCGCCGCGCTCGTCGTCACGGCCGCGGCGCTGGCGCGTCGGGAAAGCCGCGGCGGCCATTGGCGCAGCGATTTTCCGCGCACCGACCCCGCCCTCGCACAACGCAGCAAACTCACGCTCTCGCCGCCGCCCGGCGCGCGCGGCGCCCTTTCGTGATCCGGAGACTGCCATGAGCCAACCCGTTCTCAATCCCCTGCTCATCACGGAGGCGGTGCGCGCCGCGCTGATCGAGGATCTCGGCCGCGCCGGCGACATCACCACGCTCGCGACCATTCCGGCCGGGCGGCGGGCGAGGGCGGTGATCGCCGCCCGCAAACGCGGCGTCGTCGCCGGCCTGCCCTTCGCGCGCGAGGCTTTTCGGCAGTTCGATCCGTCCGTGCGCTTCGAGGCGCTGGTGTCCGACGGCGACCGCCTCGAACCGGGCACCATCGTCGCCCGCATCGAAGGCGAGGCCCGCTCCGTCCTCTCGGCCGAGCGCGTGGCGCTGAACTTCATGGGCCGGCTCTCGGGCATCGCCTCGCTGGCCGCGACCTATGTCGAGAAGGTCGCCGGCACGAAGGCGACGATCGTCGACACGCGCAAGACGACGCCCGGCCTGCGCGCCTTCGAGAAATACGCCGTGCGCTGCGGCGGCGCCCAGAACCACCGCTACGGCCTCGACGACGCCATCCTGATCAAGGACAACCATGTCGCGGTGGCTGGCGGCATCGGCCCGGCGCTGCAGGCGGCGAAGCGCCAGGCCGGCAATTTCGTCAAGATCGAGATCGAGGTCGACACCCTGGCGCAGCTCGAAGAGGTGATCGCCGAGGGCGCCGACATCGTCATGCTCGACAACATGTCGGTCTCCGACATGACGCGTGGTGTCGCCATGGTCGGCGGCCGGATGAAGGTCGAGGCCTCCGGCGGCATCAATCTCGACACGGTCGCGGCGATCGCCGCCACCGGCGTCGACATGATCTCGGTGGGGGCGCTGACCCATTCCGTCAGCGTGCTCGATCTCGGGCTCGACATCGAGATGGTGTAAAAAAAGCCCCGGCCGAAGCCGGGGCATGAGGTCATTTTCCGTGGATGATAAAAGGGTCTGCGTAGAAACTCTTGGTCGTCGAAAATTCAGTAGCGGCCGCGCGCCCAGTATTGCGAGCCGGGGCTGATCAGCACCTTGCGCTGGCGCGTCTCGTAGACGGCGGGAATCGTCTCGTGCACCACCTGGGTCTGGCGCACCATCACCTTGCGCTGGCGCTGGGCGTAGACGGCGGGAATGGTCTCGTAATCGACGCTGGCCGGAGCGACCTCGACGGTGCGCTGGCGCCAGCCATATTGCGCCGGCACATGCACCCAGCAGCCCGTGACATTGCCATAGGCGTCGCGGCTGACCTCCCAACGCTTGCCAGCGGGCGAGATCAGGACCTTCTCATTGACCGTGCCGTACTGGGCCGGGCGATGATGCGGGATGACGCGCTTGGGATGCACCATCACCTGCTCGGTGGTGTACTCGTACTCGGCCGGGATCACCCGGGACTGAGTCTGAGCCGGGCGGGCGACATAGGTCTCGTCGACCGTGCCATAGACCGGCGGCGTCTGCTGCAGCGTGTAGCAGGAAGAACCGGAACAGCTGGACCGAGCCGGCGTGTAGCAGGAGGAGCCGGCGCATCCGCCGGCCTGTGCCGCCTGGGCGCCGAACACCAGAGCCGCGGCGGCTGCCGTAGCGGCGAAAGCGGAAACCGAAAGTACCTTGCGCACCATGTCTGGCCCCAACCCTGTCCGTCGGCGTCATCGCGCCGCGTTGTTGGGATGAGAAAGCCAGTGCGAGGTGATGAACGCAAGGTAAACGCAAAAACAAGGTAAAATTAACCACGCCCCGCAGCGCCCTTGCGTTCATGCCTGTTGAGGCTTGATGAGGAAAATGCCTCGCATTCGATCGATTTGCCGGGACCTGTGCATGACGCGGCGGCCCGGCCCGCCGCTGCGGCCGGGCGCGAAACCCGCCCGCTCAGATCTCGTTCAGGACGAGATCGAGGTTCTGCCCCTGTCCCGGCTTGCTTCCGCGCAAGCTCAGCGCCACGCCCTCGCGCTGGCGACTGATCGTCAGCGTCGCCGGCGGGTTCGGGCGGACGCTTTCCGCCGTCTCGACGAAAGAGAGCGAGAGCCGCTGGCCCTGCCGTGCTCCGGCGAGGTCGGCGACCGTGCCCTTGCCCTCCCTGAACGCCCCGCCATAGCGCCGCGTCTTCGGATCGTAGCGCAGCTCGATCCGGACGGTGGTGCTGAAGACGAGCTTGGTGGAGCAGTTGCCGTTCAGGGTGACGCGGGAGCCCTCGTGGTCGCCGTCGAATTTGCAGGTCAGCGAATGGCTGGCGCCGCCGGCATTCTCCAGTTTGCCGGTGCCGCTGAACTTTCCTTCGAACGAGCGCAGGAAGGGCGCCTCGTCATTGCCGCCCTGCTGGGCCGTGCCCGGCCCTGCCGCCGCCAGCAGCAGCATCGCGCCGAGCGCCCTGGGTATGAGATCACGTCTCATGATCGGTCCTCCTGCCGGCTAAACGCCTGAGAAGCCGATTGGATCGGTCGCGGGGGAAATAATTGGGAAGAGGCGGTGGCGACGTCTACGTCTGCCCCGGCCTGAGCTTGTAGAAGACGTGCCGGCCGATCACGTCCATCTTCTTCAGCTTCCTTGCCCAGTACGGCTTGACGTAGTCGGCATGGTAATGGGTCGAGGCGCCGACCTCGGCGAGATAGGTCGTGCCGTCATAGACCTCGCGGGCGATGCGCACGGCGGCGCGCCAGGGCTCCGGCTCGGTGATGCGCAGCGACTTGCCTTCGCAGGCGAAGGTGAACTGGCAGGCGAGGTAGCGATTGCGGTTCTGGTAGACCGTGCCGCAGACGGTGTCGGGATAGAGCCCGCTCTTGACCCGGTTGAGCACGACCTGCGCCACGGCGGCGCGGCCTTCCTCCGATTCCGAGCGCGCCTCGAAATAGATCGCCTCCGCCAGGCAGCGCTGCTCGCGCGCCATGTTCGCAGGCACGATCAGCCCGGTATAGATTTCCCGCGCGCCAGGCTCGCCCTTGCGCGCGATGCTGGTCGCGGAGGCCGAGGCCCTGGTGGCGGCGCCCGCCCGTGCCGAGGCGATGGCGGAGGCCGATGGTGGCATGGCGATGGTCGCGACGTTGTAGCTCACCGGCGGCGTCGAGGATGACAGCGAGGCGGCCTGCGGCACCGACGGGGTTGAGCCGTCGATGCTTTCCAGATGCAGCTCGGCCTGGCGCGGCGAGGTGATGATCGGCTTGAGCGAGCTCGGCGAGGAATCCGACAAGGCCGGGTCGGTCAGGCCCTCGTCGGGCCTGAACGGCTCGAAGCCGACCGGCGGGCCGTCGATGCCTTCGGCCTCGCGCGCCGCATCGAGCGCGAAGCCGCCCGAGATCAGCCCCGGCTGGTTGTCGCCGAAGACGACGCGTTCGAGCTCGCGCGGCGGCGGGTTCAGGGTCAGGCTGGGGCGCAGGCCGGGCAGCGGGTCGCCCTTGGCGCTGCGGTCGACCTCCGGAAAGCCTTCGACGCTGCGCTTCATGTCCTCGCGCGGCCGGCGCGGATCGACCGTGACGCGCCGCTCAGGGTCGTCGAAGGAGAGATGGGCCTGCCGGACGGCCGATGACAGCGAAAGCCCTGGCAGCCGGAAGGCGCTGGCCGCGATCAGCATCGAGGGACCTTCCTCGAGCACCGAGGCGGCTCCGGGCAGGCTGCGCTGGACCATCGAATACGGCAGACTGTCCTTGTCGTGGTTCTGGCCGGCCGAGGCGGTGAAGGAGACCAGCATGCCGACTGACAGCGCCCAGGGCGCGACCGTCGCCACGGCCCATTTCAGCCCGAGCGATCCGATCCGCCTCGTACGTCGCCGCAACCGCAACTGACTCAACGCTTTTCCCGCCTCGCCACCACCCGCCGTCGCCCGCGCGGCCGATGGCGCGCTTTTCGACGATCCCGTTATCCGTCCGGTAGGGTTGAGGGCCGGTTAATGGTGCATCGGCAATCGCATCCCGGCGCCTCTTTCCATGTGCGCCCGTGATGTGGGATTTCACGAAAAGGCGTTGTTGCGGCGCGGCATTGAGCGGTATCGTGCAGCCACACGATCGTCATCGAATCCTCTCGGAGATGTCCATGAGCGCGACTACTCGGCGCAACTATGCGCCCGAAATCATCGTCGCGGCTGGCTGCCTCATCGGCCTGATCACCTTCGGCCCCCGCGCCAGCGCCGGCCTGTTCCAGATCCCGATGACGCTCGAATTCGGCTGGGGCCGCGACACCTTCAGCATCGCCATCGCTCTCCAGAACCTGCTCTGGGGTCTCGGCGCTCCCTTCGCCGGCGCGATCGCCGACCGTTTCGGCATCGTGCGGGTGCTCTGCGTCGGCGCGCTGCTCTATGCGGCCGGCCTCGTGGTGATGGCTGTCGCCACCACGCCGCTGACCCTGCATTTCGGCGCCGGCGTGCTGATCGGCTTCGGCCTGTCGGCGGCGTCGTTCAACCTCGTGCTCGCCGCCTTCGGCAAGCTCCTGCCGGAGGCTTGGCGGCCGATGGCCTTCGGCGCCGGCACGGCCGCCGGCTCCTTCGGCCAGTTCCTGTTCCCGCCGATCGGCAACATCATGATCGAGCAGATCGGCTGGCATCAGGCGCTCGTCGTCTTCGCCTTTTCGGTGCTGCTGGTGATGCCGCTCGCGGTCGCGCTCGGCACGCGCAAGGGCGCCGGGCCGGCGCCCGCCGCCTCGGCGGTCAACCTGCCGAACCAGAGCATCATGCAGGCGCTGACCGAGGCCTTCCGGCACCGTTCCTACGTGCTGCTGGTGCTCGGCTTCTTCACCTGCGGCTTCCAGCTCGCCTTCATCACCGCCCATATGCCGGCCTATCTCAAGGATGCCGGCCTGCCGGCCTGGGTCGGCGGCTGGACGCTCGCGGTGATCGGCCTCGCCAATGCCGCGGGCTCGCTCGGCTCCGGCTGGCTGTCCTCGCGCATGCCCAAGCGCCATTTGCTGGCCTGGATCTATTTCGGCCGCGCGGTTGCCATCGCCGCCTTCATCCTGGTCCCGGCGAGCCCGGCGACCGCGCTCGCCTTCGGCGTGGTGATCGGCCTGTTCTGGCTCTCGACCGTGCCGCCGACCTCCTCGCTGGTGATGCTGATGTTCGGCACGAAATACATGGCGATGCTCTATGGCTTCGCCTTCTTCTCGCATCAGGTCGGCGGCTTCCTCGGCGTGCTGCTCGGCGGCATCCTCTACGAGCAGTTCGGCTCCTACCAGATCGTCTGGTGGCTTTCGGTCGCGCTCGGTGTCGCCTCGGCGCTGATCAACCTGCCGATCGTCGAGAAGCCGGTCGAGCGCGTGGTGGCGCAGCCCGCCTGAGCGGGGCGGCGCAAAGGCGCACGGGCTTGCGCCTTGCGGATCGCGTGCTCCCGTTCCACTCCTGTCGTGATCCGGATGGCACGACAGGAGTGATCGCATGTCCACTTTCAAGGCGCTCGTCGCGACCAAGGGCGAGACCGGCCCGAACCTCGCTTTCACCGATTTCGCCGAGGCGGATCTGATGGAGGGCGACGTCACCGTCCGCGTCACGCATTCGACGGTGAACTACAAGGACGGGCTCGCTGTCACCGGCAAGGCGCCGGTGGTGCGGCGCTGGCCGATGATCCCGGGCATCGACTTCGCCGGCCGGGTCGAGACCTCGGATCATCCCGAATTCAAGCCGGGCGACCTCGTCATCCTCAATGGCTGGGGCACGGGCGAGACCCATCTCGGCGCCTATGCCCAGAAGAGCCGGGTCAAGGGCGACTGGCTCGTGCCGCTCCCGGCCGGGATGAACCCGGATGAGGCCATGGCGATCGGCACGGCCGGCTATACCGCGATGCTCTGCGTGCTGGCGCTGGAGCGGCACGGGCTCAAGCCCGCCGACGGCCCGGTCGTCGTCACCGGCGCCGCCGGCGGCGTCGGCTCGGTCGCGATCGCGCTCTTGGCCAAGGCGGGCTGGCATGTCGTCGCCTCGACCGGACGCGCCGAGGAGGCCGATTACCTGAAGGGGCTGGGCGCGGCCGAGATCATCGACCGCAATGAGCTTGCGGCCCCTGGCAGGCCGCTCGGCAAGGAGCGCTGGATCGCCGGCGTCGATGCCGTCGGCTCGCACACGCTCGCGAATCTCCTCGCGATGACGAAATATGGCGGCGCCATCGCCGCCTGCGGCCTGGCTCAGGGCATGGATCTGCCGGCCTCGGTCGCGCCCTTCATCCTGCGCGGCGTCGCGCTGCTCGGCGTCGATTCGGTGATGTGTCCCAAGCCGCGCCGGCTGGAAGCGTGGCAGCGCCTCGCCAGCGATCTCGACCGCGCCAGGCTCGCGACCATGACCACGACGATTCCGCTGGACAGCGTGATCGAGACCGGCAAGGCGATCGTCGAGGGCAAGGTGCGCGGCAGGGTCGTGGTCGAGGTGGGGTGAGGGCTGCTCGTCATTGCGAGGAGCGCAGCGACGAAGCAATCCAGGGGCCGTCACACGTAGCCTTCTGGATTGCTTTGCTGCGCTCGCAATGACGGTGAGCCTCACCCCGCCCCCTCGAACAACCCCCGCTTCTTCGCCAGCTCGTTGCCGCAGAAATCCATGAAGGCGCGCACGCGTGGCGCGTGGCGGATGTCGGGATGGGTCAGGATCCACAGCCCCGTCGAGAAATCCGGGTTCGGCGGCGTCAGGCGCTTCAGGCAGGGGCGCTGGTCGGCGATGAAGCAGGGCAGGGGGCCGATGCCGAGCCCCTGCTCGACCGCCTCGGTCAGGCCGATCACCGCCGAGCTCCTGAGCGCGATCCGCTCCGGCGCGACATGGTCGCGCACGAAGCGCGCCGCCTTCACATAGCCGAGCTGGTCGCCGAGCGTGACCCAGTTGCGGTCGAACAGCGTCGTGAGGTCGGTCGTGCCCTCTTGCTCCAGCACGTCGTCATGGCGCGCATAGATCGCCCAGGTCAGGGTCGCGAGCCGCCGCCCGACCAGCGTCTCGCCCGGTGAATCGCTGGCGCGGATCGCGACATCGGCGTCGCGCTTCGACAGGTTCAGCGTCTGGTTGCCGATCGCGACATCGAGCCTGATCGCGGGATGCGCCCGGCGGAAGGCCGCGAAGATCGGCAGCAGCATGTTGAGATAGAGCGTGTCGGTCGTCGTCACGCGGACCTCGCCGGAGGGCGCCACGTCGCGGCCGGCAAGCCGGCGGTCGAAGGCGGTGACGTCCTCGTCCATTCGGCTCGCGAGTGTCGCCATCTCCTCGCCGGCCACGGTCGCGACATAGCCGGTCTTGCGGCGCTCGAAGAGCGGCAGCCCGAGCTGCTCCTCGATCTGGCCGAGCCGGCGGAAGACGGTGGAATGGTTGACGCTGAGCGCCGTGGCGGCGCCGGTCAGGCCGCCATGATCGGCAATGGCCTTGACCAGCCTGAAATCATCCCAGGCGAGATTGGACTTCATCGCGGGCTCCCTTCCGGCGGGAGCATCGCGATATCTTGCGCGATTGCAAGATGGTGTTTGCGGCTGCCCCGCGGCTCTTCAACGCGGAGCGGCGGCCCGGCGCAGCCTGTCATTGATCGCCTCGCCGAGCCCGTGATCCGGGATAACGGCGACGGCGATCGCCCGGGGGCCGCGCGCGTCGAGCTGGCGCAAATAGCCGAAGAGATTGGCGGCGGCTTCCCGGAGATCGCCGGCCGGGCTGAGATTGAGCGAGATCGCGGGCGCAACGAAGCCGTCGGCCTCGGACCCGAAGCCGAGCCAGGCTTCGTCGGCACGCGGCGCCTCGGCCGCGAGCCGGACCTGTGCCGCCGGGGCGTAATGCGAGGCCAGCAGGCCGGGCGAGATCGGCGCGGCGCTGCTTTCGCCGGCATCGACGAGCGCTCGCCCGATCACGCCTTCGATCGCCGCGCGCGGCACGCCGCCGGGCCGGAGCAAGCGCGGCGCGCCGTCGAGACAGGCGACGATCGTCGATTCGACGCCGACCTCGGTCGGGCCGGCATCGATCACGGCATCGATGCGGCCGTCGAGATCGGCCAGCACATGCGCCGCGCTCGTCGCGCTGATCCGGCCGGAGCGGTTGGCCGAGGGCGCTGCGATCGGGCGGCCGGCGGCCTCCAGCACGGCATGGGCGAGCGGGTGCGACGGCACGCGCAGCGCCACCGAGTCGAGCCCGGCGCGGGCCAGTTCGCTGACCCGGCAGGAGGTGGATGCCGGCACCACCAGCGTCAGCGGCCCTGGCCAGAAGGCCCTCGCCAGCGCCAGCGCATTGGCGTCGAAGATCCCTTCGCGTCTTGCGGCCTCGACGTTCGGCAGATGCGAGATCAGCGGGTTGAAGCTCGGCCGCTCCTTGGCCGCGTAGATGCCGGCGACGGCCTGGCCCGAGGTCGCGTCCGCGGCCAGGCCGTAGACGGTCTCCGTCGGCAGCGCGACGAGGCCGGCGGCCCTGAGCAGGCGCGCCGCCTCGGCGATCCCCTCCGGGTCGGCTTTCAGGACGCGGGTCGGGCGCGTCTCATGCCCCGTTGACCTTGAATGGTTCATATATAAACTGTGTCGCGTGCCGGCGCTTGGCGGAAAGTCGAGAGGCTTGCGCGTGGCGAAGGGGATAGTTCGCCGCTAACATCGCCGTCAACGCATAATGGCGGCATCAGACCTTCCAGGGGCGTCCCGCCCGGCAGCGAAGGCGTTCAGGGAGAAGGTCATGAGCTATCGCGCTCCGGTCGCGGATATGGTCGCCACCTTGCGGCATGCCGCAGGCCTCGACCGGCTGATCTCCGACGGCCTCGCGCCGGAGCTCGACGAGGGCATGACCGAGGCGATTCTCGACGAGGCCGCGAAATTCGCCGCCGACGTGATCGCGCCGCTCAACACCGTCGGCGACAAGATCGGCTCGAAGCTCAAGGACGGCGTCGTCACCACGCCGCCGGGCTGGAAGGAGGCCTACAAGGCCTGGGCCGAGGCCGGCTGGAACGCGCTGCCGGCGCCGGAAGCCTATGGCGGGCAGGGCCTGCCGGCGCTGGTGCAGTCGGCCTGCATCGAGATGTGGAACTCGGCCGCCTTCGCCTTCGCGCTCGGCCCGCTGCTGACCGTCGGTGCGATCGAGGCGCTGCACGCCCATGGCTCGGAAGAGTTGAAGCAGACCTATCTCGCCAAGCTCGTCTCAGGCGAATGGATGGGTACGATGAACCTCACCGAGCCGCAGGCCGGCTCGGACCTCAACGCGCTTCGATCGAAGGCGGAGCGGGCCGCGGACGGCACCTACCGGATCACCGGGCAAAAAATCTTCATCACCTATGGCGAGCACGACCTGACCGAGAACATCGTGCATCTCGTCCTCGCCCGCCTGCCCGATGCGCCTCCCGGCACGCGCGGCATCTCGCTGTTCCTCGTGCCGAAATATCTCGTCAACGCCGACGGGACGCTCGGCGCTCATAACGACCTGCGCTGCTCCGGCATCGAGCACAAGCTCGGCATCCACGCCTCGCCGACCTGCTCGATGGCCTATGGCGACGAGGACGGCGCGATCGGCTGGCTGATCGGCGAGGAGAATCGCGGCCTCGCCTGCATGTTCACGATGATGAACAATGCCCGGCTCAACGTGGCGCTGCAGGGCGTCGCCATCGCCGAGCGGGCCTATCAGCAGGCGCTCGCCTTCGCTCACGAGCGCAAGCAGGGCGCGGCACTGGACGCGCCCAAGGGCGCTCCGATGAGTCCGATCATCGTCCATCCCGATATCCGTCGCATGCTGATGGACATGCGCGCCAAGACGCAAGGTGCGCGCGCGATCTCCTACATGGTCGCCGAGGCGCTCGACCGCTCGCATCGCGAGACCGATCACGGGAAACGCAAGGCCGCCGCCGAGCGCGCCGCCGTCCTGACCCCGGTCGCCAAGGCCTATTCCACCGATATCGGCGTCGAGGTCGCCTCGACCGGAGTCCAGATCCATGGCGGCATGGGCTATGTCGAGGAGACCGGCGCGGCCCAGCATCTGCGCGATGCCCGCATCGCCACGATCTATGAGGGCACCAACGGCATCCAGGCCATCGACCTCGTGCTGCGCAAGCTGCCTCTGTCGGGCGGCGCGGCGGTCGAGGCGCTGATCGCCGAGATGCGCGGCGTCGTCGCGCAGGTTTCCGAGGCGAACACGCCCGGCTTCGGCCAGAGCGCCGCGCGGCTGGGCGCGGCGGTCGACGCGCTCGATCGCGCGACCCGGTGGATGCTCGCGACGATGGGGACCAGGCAGGGCGAAGCGCTCGCCGGCGCGACGCCCTATCTCAAGCTCTTCGCGCTCGCCCAGGGCGGCACCGGCCTGGCGAAGAAGGCGCTCGCCATGGGCACGGAGAAGGATGGCGCGGCAGCGCTCGCGACCGCGCGTTTTTTCGCCGAGCACCTCGCGACCGAGGCCCCGGCGCTCGAGCTTGCGGTGACGGAGGGCGCCGGCGCGCTCGAGGATGCCGACGCGGTCTTCGCGGCGTGAACCAGGCGCAACGCGTCTCAGCCGGCCTTGCGCACCCGCATGTGCAGGAACAGCGGCGCGACGCGCGTATCCGCGAGATAGGGCTCGCGGGCCGCGGTATCAGCGTCGATCATCGGCTCGTGCAGATGCTCGATGATGAAGCCCGCCGCGATGACAAGATTGACCCAGTCGCTCAGCGTGCGGTGGAAGCGCGGCACCTTGAACGGCTCGACCTTGGCCTTCTCATGCGCGGGCGCGGCGCCGAAGCGCCAGGTCTCGATCTCGCCATTGGTGGCGCGGAAATAGTCGCGCACCTCGATCCCGAGCACGGTGCCGTTCTCGTCGCGCAGCACCTTCCGGAAGGGCGTCGCGAAACAGGGATGCAAGATCGAGAATTGCAGGAAGCCGCCCGGCCGCAGCACGCGCTCGGCCTCGGCCAGGACGCGATCCTGCTCCGGCATATCCATCAGCGACATGAAGGCGGTCGCGAAATCGAAGGTCCGGTCGGCGAAGGGCAGGTCCATGCCGTCGCCGAGACGGTAGGCGATGCCGAGCGGAGCAGCCGCCTCGGCCTCCTGCGCATGGCGGATGAAGGTCGGCGCGATGTCGATGCCGGTCATCGCCGCGCCGGCCTGCGCCAGCTTGCGGGTGTTGGCGCCTTCGCCACAGCCGATGTCGAGCCCGGCCAGCCCCGCCACCTTCGGCAGGTTCGCCATGAACTGGGGCGTGTTCAGGGCATCCCTGTAGAGGTCGTAGCCGGCGCGGGCATGGCGCGTCCAGGTTTCGGCATTGGCCTCCCAGCAGGCCGCGACGTCGCTCGCATCCATGATCGCTGTCCTTCGCTCGGGGAGCGCTCGTCTAAAGGATCGGACTGCACGACGCCACCGGAATCGGGGCGCCCATGACGGTCGATCCCGCCAGTCCGGGCCGGCGGCTTTCGGGCCATGTCTGCCTCATTGCCGGCGCCTCGCGCGGGCTCGGCCGCGGCATCGCGCAGGCGCTCGGGGAAGCGGGAGCGACCGTCATCGTCACCGGCCGTTCCAGCGAGGCGGGTCCGCGCACTGACCAGCGCCAGGAAACCTTCGAGGACGCCGCGCGCGAGGTCGAGGCGGCCGGCGGCAAGGGATATCCCTATCGCTGCGACCATACCCAGGAGCGCGAGGTCGACCAACTCGTCTCCTGGGCCCTGCGCCGTTTCGGCCGGCTCGATTGCGTCGTCGACGCGGTCTGGGGCGGCAACGAGGGCTATGACGGGGAGCGCTACCCGGACGGCTCGGCCTTCGGGACGCCGTTCTGGCGTCGCCCGGTCGCGCGGCTGGGGCAGAGTTTCGAGAGCGGCGTCTATGCGCAATTGCTGCTGGCGCGGGCCGTCGCGCCCGCGATGGTGCAGATGCGCAAGGGGCTGATCGTCACCGTCAGCTTCGACACCGCGACCTATCTCGGCGATGCCTTCTACGACCTCGCCAAGGCGGCGATGAACCGGCTGACGCTGGCGATGGGCCAGGAGCTCAGGCCCTTCGGCGTCACCGCGCTCGGCCTCTCGCCCGGCCATGTCCTGACCGAGCGCGTCAGGGATGCCGGCCTGGCCGGCGAGACCACAGAGACGCCGCTCTATGCCGGCCGCGCCGTCGCCGCGCTCGCCGGCGACCCGGACGTCGCCCGCCATGCCGGCACTGTCCTGCATGTCGCCGATCTGGCGCGCGCCTATGGCTTCACCGACCAGGACGGCACGCAGCCGGCCCGGTTCACCATTCCTGGCTGATTGGAGGCATCCATGTCGCTCAAGAACAAGACGCTCTTCATCACCGGCGGCTCGCGCGGCATCGGGCTCGCGATCGCGCTCAAGGCCGCGCGCGACGGCGCCAATGTCACGATCGCCGCCAAGACGGCCGAGCCGCATCCAAAACTTCAGGGCACGATCTACACGGCTGCGGCGCAGATCGAGGCGGCCGGCGGCAAATGCCTGCCGCTGATGGTCGATGTCCGCGACGAGGCCAGCGTGGCGGACGCGATCGCCAAGACGGCCGAAACCTTCGGCGGCATCGACATCGTCGTGAACAATGCCAGCGCCATCAGCCTGACCAACACGACCATGACCGACATGAAGCGCTTCGACCTGATGCAGCAGATCAACACGCGCGGCACCTTCATGGTCTCGAAATACGCGATTCCCGTCCTGGAAAAGGCGGAAAACCCGCATATCCTGATGCTGTCGCCGCCGCTCGACATGAAGACGCATTGGTTCGCGCCGCATCTGGCCTATTCCATCGCCAAATACGGCATGAGCCTCTGCGTGCTCGGCCTTGCCGGCGAGCTCGCGTCCAAGGGCATCGCTGTCAACGCGCTCTGGCCGCGCACGACGATCGCCACCGCCGCCGTCCAGAACCTGCTCGGCGGCGACAAGATGGTCCAGGCCAGCCGCACGCCCGAGATCCTGGCCGATGCCGCTCACATGATCTTCCTGAAGCCGTCGCGCGAGTTCTCCGGGAATTTCCTGATCGACGACAGCTTCATGGCCGGCGAGGGCGTCACCGACTTCTCCGGCTATCGCGTCGACCCTTCCGTGCCGCTGATGCCGGATTTCTTCGTGCCCGCCGAGAGCAAGCCGCCTGCCGGCGTGAAAGGCGGCGTCTGACCTCCGGCGGAGTGTCATCGGTTTGACACCGTCACGGGTTTGGAGTTCCTGCGCTGCAGCAAGATTGACCGCCGCCGTTAGCCTGAGTCGCCTGCCATGCTCCTGATCCACGGCATTTGCCCACAACATGGCGACCGGCTGATCCACCGCGCTCTGGCCGAGGACGAGGCGATCCCACCCGGCGCGGTCTGGATCGACCTGCTGAACCCGACATCGCTCGACGACAAGCGCGTCGAGGCGCATCTCGGCATCTCGATCCCGACCCGCGAGGAGATGCACGACCTCGAACCGTCCGAGATCATCTATACCGAGAACGGCGCGCATTACATGACGGCGCGGGTGATCTGCCAGTCGGACACCGCGGTGCCCAAGCTCGCCGACGTCACCTTCATCCTGACCGAGAAGGCGCTGGTCACCGTGCGCTATGACGAGCCCGGCGCCTTCGGCATCTTCCTCAACCGCGTCGCCAAGCCCGGCGGCTGCGGCCTGCAGCCCGAGGGGATCATCGAGGGCCTGATCGAGGCGATCGTTGACCGGGCGGCCGAGGTTCTCCGCGGCGTCGGTGACAAGATCGACAGCGCCTCGCGCCGGATTTTCGACGGCAAGTCGGCCGAAGTCGAGCAGGGCAGCGCCTATCAGGGCGTGATCCGCCGGATCGGCCAGTACGAGCACATCATCTCGAACGTGCGCGAGAGCATGGTGGCGATCGAGCGCGTGCTGCTCTTCCTCTCCGCGAACTACAAGAAGCGGCCCAAGAAGGCGGCGAGCGGATTCGCAGCGGAATGGCGCACCTCGATCCGCGACGTCCAGGCCATCGAGGAGCACGCGACCTTCCTGTCCAGCAAGCTGCAATTCATGCTCGACGCCACGCTCGGCCTCGTCAGCATCGAGCAGAACAAGATCATCAAGCTGTTCTCGGTCGTCGCCGTGGCGCTGATGCCGCCGACCCTGATCGCCTCGGTCTATGGCATGAATTTCAAGACGATGCCGGAGCTGGATTGGCAGTTCGGCTACCCGATGGCGATCGGCCTCATGGTCCTGTTCGCGGTGCTGCCCTATCTGTTCTTCCGCTGGAAGAAGTGGCTCTAGCTGTTTTCTTCTCTCCCCGAAGGGGCAAGGAAGCGCGGGGAACCCTCTCCCGGAGGGAGAGGGCAGGGTGAGGGGTAGGCCGTTGGACGCGTTGCGCGAGCGCTCACCGCGGCCTGCGCTGCGACTTCACTGGTGTTCGGTCCGGCCCTCACCCCTACCCCTCTCCCACCCGGGAGAGGGGATCCCGCGCCCATGCGTCATCCCCGCCCGCGTGCCTGCACGCGGGCGCTTCGATCATGAGGGGCAGCGGAGCGCCGCGAGGCGCGTGGGTATCGGTCCGCATCCATTGAGCCAGGACGCGGCGCGGATGGATTGAGCCACCATCCGCACGCCCCGTGGCGCTCCGCCGGGCGGCGTTCTTCAAGACTCCGGGCCGCGCTTCTGCGAATCCGGCTGCGGGCGCATCCCAAAAGCCCTCGGAAGCCAGTGCCCCTCAGCGGGTTGTCGCCTCGTCGGTCCCTCGGGGCGGCTTGCGCCGCCGGTTCATCTAGCGAGCTCCTCGCGCAGGGGCCGTAATACCCCCAGGGCGGTTCCCGAAGCCTCCCGAGTCCGGGCTGCAAACCCGTCCGCAGGCGCCGCACCCACCCCGCCACACGACATGCCTCCGGTTGGCCGCCCCTCGGGGATGGGATGCGGGGGATTATAGGGGCGGTGCGGGCGGCGGGGATAACGTTGCAACTTCATTCCGCGGCATTGCAAAACTCAGACGCAAAACCGATTCAAAAGCCGGGCTTGCGACAGGATCTCAAGGCGCGCGCAGTTTTTCGATCGAAACGTGCAAATTCATTCCCAAGAGCATCGAGCAGGCTTGCGGCCGATATACTCTACCCAACCCGGGGGAAGGCCGGCATTGCGCTGATGGAGCTTTGTGCTGTTGTTCAGGGTTTTTGCCGCAGGATCGTGAGCGAACTCGCCATCGGCGCATTTGCCGGGCTCTTCACCGGAAAAGATCCGCACAACCAGCACTTTCCTTTGCGCGTCATAGCGGCTGATAAGCTGAACGCCGATCGGTGGCGGCCCACCGATCAACATGCCCCTGCCATCCGCCCGCAAATAGACGGCCTGCCCTTCGAACAAGGCGCCTCTTTCGTTGAAAACGGCACCGTCGCTTGCCCAAATGCCGACCAGTTCCGGCGGGAGGGCATCCTCAGCCTGGACCGGGAGGGCAGACAAGGAAGCGGAGAGCAACGCGGCGGCCAGTTGATATCTCATAAAGAACCTCAACGACGTAGATATCTCACAGACTGTCCAAAATCGCTTGCCGGGCACCCACCAACGCGCCGACATAGCGCCCCCGACGCCCGCCTCACGCCATCACGCGCGCCATCACGTCCTTCAGCCCTGCGCCGTCCCGCGTCAGCCAGTCCGGCACCGGCAATCCCTTCGAGCGCAGGAAGTCCGGGTTGAACAGCTTTGATTGATAGCGCGTGCCGTAATCGGCGAGGATGGTCACGATCGTGTGGCCCGGCCCCATCGCCCTGGCCAGCCTGATCGCGCCGGCGACGTTGATGCCCGACGAGCCGCCGAGGCAGAGCCCCTCATGCTCCAGCAGCTCGAAGACCAGCGGGATCGCCTCCTCGTCCGGGATCTGGAACGACATGTCGATCGGCGCGCCCTCGACATTCCTGGTGATGCGGCCCTGGCCGATGCCCTCGGTGATCGAGGAGCCCTCGGCCTTGAGCTCGCCGGTGGTGAACCAGGAATGCAGCGCCGCGCCCATCGGGTCGGCGAGGCCGATCCTGACGGCGGGGCTGAAGCTCTTGAGCGCGATCGCCGTGCCGGCCAGCGTCCCACCGGTGCCGACGGCGCAAATGAAGCCGTCGACCTTGCCGTCGGTCTGGCGCCAGATTTCCGGCCCCGTCGTCTCGATATGGCCCTGGCGGTTGGCGACATTGTCGAACTGGTTGGCCCAGATCGCGCCGTTGGCTTCGCTCTTCGCCAGTTCCTCGGCCAGCCGGCCGGAGACCTTCACGTAATTGTTCGGATTGGCGTAGCCGACGGCGGGCACCTCGACCAGCGTCGCGCCGGCGAGCCGCAGCATGTCCTTCTTTTCCTGGCTCTGCGTCTCGGGGATGACGATCACCGAGCGATAGCCGAGCGCGTTGCCGACGAGCGCCAGCCCGATGCCGGTATTGCCGGCCGTGCCCTCGACGATGACGCCGCCGGGCCTGAGCTGCCCGCGCTTCTCGGCGTCGCGGATGATCGCCAGCGCCGCGCGGTCCTTGACCGACTGGCCCGGATTCATGAACTCGGCCTTGCCGAGGATGGTGCAGCCGGTCGCCTGCGAGGCGCGCTCGAGCTTGATCAGGGGCGTGTTGCCGATGGCCTCGACGACGCCGTTGCGGATAGCCATGTCGAAATTTCCCTGTTTCGCCTCAACCTGATAGGCGAAAGGCGAAACAAGGTCACGAGCCCCTCACGCATGCCGCTCCACGCAGAACATCCCCTTGCGATGAACGAGACGCTCACCATCGCGCGTCTCGGCCAGCGCGGCGACGGCATCGTTGAGACCGGGCACGGTCAGGTTTTCGTGCCTTACGCCTTGCCGGGCGAGACCGTGCGGGCGGTGCGCGACGGCGATCGCGCGCAACTCGTCGAGATCCTGGCGCCGGCGGATTCGCGGGTGGCTGCGATCTGCCCGCTCTTCACCCGCTGCGGCGGCTGCGCGGCGCAGCACATGGGCCCCGCCCTCTACCGGGACTGGAAGCGCGATCAGGTCGTCACGGCGCTCCGGCGCGCCGGACTCGAGGCGCCGGTCGCCGAGATGGTCGATGCCCATGGCGCCGGCCGCCGGCGCGTCACCTTCCATGCCAGGCGCGAGGGCGCGGGCATGGTCGTCGGCTTCATGGCGGCGCGCAGCCACGATCTCGTCGCGGTCGAGGCTTGCCCGGTGCTGGCCTCAAGGCTGGCGCGGGCGCCGTCGGTGGCGCAGGCGCTCGCCAACAGGCTCGGCGGCTCCAACAAGCCGCTCGACATCCAGGTCACGGCCTCCGAGGCCGGGCTCGACGTCGATATCCGCGGCCACGGCCCGGCCGGCGACAAGCTCAGGCTCGCTTTGACCCAGGCCGCCGAGCGGCTCGATCTCGCCCGGCTCGCCATGCATGGCGATGTCGTCGTCGAGCGCCGGCCGCCCTTGCAGCGCATGGGCAAGGCCTATGTCGCGCCGGGTCCGGGCGGCTTCCTCCAGGCGACGGCCGAGGGCGAGGAGCGCCTCGCCGCGCTCGTTGCCGCGGCATTGCCGAAGGCGAAGCGCGTCGCCGACCTCTTCGCCGGCTGCGGGCCCTTCACCTTCCGGCTGGCCGAGCGCCTGCAGGTCCATGCGGTCGAGAGCGACAAGCCGGCCCTGCAGGCCTTGCTCAAGGCGGCGGGTGCGACGCAGGGGCTGAAGCGCATCACCGCCGAAGAGCGCGACCTCTTCCGCCGGCCGCTATTGGAGCACGAGCTCGACGCCTTCGACGCCGTGGTGCTCGACCCGCCGCGCGCCGGCGCGGAGGCGCAAGCCAAGCGGCTCGCCGCCGCGAAGGTCCCCGTGATCGTCTATGTCTCCTGCGATGCCGGCAGCTTCGCCCGCGATGCGGCGCTTCTGGTTGCGGGCGGATATGCGCTGGAGGGCGTCACGCCGGTCGACCAGTTCCGCTATTCCGCTCATATAGAGCTCGTCGCCCGCTTCCGGCGGACGGCCAGAAGATGAGCGGGAGATATGATGAGCCCGGAGACACGATGAGCGCCCAAATTCTCGACCGGATCGCCGGCCTCGTCGGGCCCAGGAATGTCATCACCGATGCCGAGACCATGGAGCCCTATCTCCTCGAGGGGCGCGACCTCTATCGCGGCAAGGCGAGCGCCATCGTCAGGCCCGGCTCGACCGCCGAGGTCGCGGCGGTCGTCAAGCTCGCGGCCGAAACCGGCACGCCGCTGGTGCCTCAGGGCGGCAATACCGGGCTCGTCGGCGGGCAGACCCCGATCGCGGACGGGCGCGAGATCATCCTGTCGCTGCAGCGGCTCGACAAGATCCGCGCCGTCGACCCGGAAGGCGACACGATGATCGTCGAGGCCGGCGTCACGCTGCTGCGGGCCCAGGAGGCGGCCGAGGCGGCCGGGCGGCTCTTCCCGCTCTCGCTGGCCTCGGAAGGCAGCTGCACGATCGGCGGCAATCTCTCGACCAATGCCGGCGGCACCGCCGTGATCGCCTATGGCAATGCCCGCGAGCTCTGCATGGGGCTCGAGGTCGTCCTCGCCGATGGCCGCGTCTGGAACGGCCTGAGGCAGCTGCGCAAGGACAATACCGGCTACGACCTGAAGAACCTCTTCATTGGCGCGGAAGGCACGCTCGGCGTCATCACCGCCGCCGTGCTGAAGCTGTTCCCGCTGCCGGCGGCGCGCTCGACCGCCTTCCTCGCCGTGCCGGGACCGGCGGAGGCGCTGGCGCTGCTCAACGCCGCCAAGGCCGGCGCCGGCGGCACCCTGACCACCTTCGAGCTGATGCCGCGCATCGGGGTCGATTTCGTGCTGAACCATGCGCCCGGCACCCGCGACCCGCTCTCCGAGCCTTCGCCCTGGTATGTGCTGATGGAGGTCGCGGCCCAGAGCGCGGCGGGGCTCGACGAGGCTGTCGAGACCTTCCTCGGCCAGGCGCTCGAGGACGGGCTGGTCACCGACGCGGCGCTCGCCGGCTCGCTCGAGCAGCGCAAGGATTTCTGGAAGCTGCGCGAGGCGCTCTCCGAGGTGCAGCGCCAGGAAGGCGGCTCGATCAAGCACGACGTCTCGGTGCCGCTGCATGCGGTGCCGGAATTCCTGGCGCAGGCGATCGCGACGGTCGAGGCGATGATCCCCGGCTGCCGGCCGGTGCCCTTCGGCCATCTCGGCGACGGCAACATCCATTTCAACGTCAGCCAACCGATCGGCGCCGACAAGGACGCCTTCATCGCCCGCTGGGACGAGGTCAACCACGCCGTCCACGCCATCGTCACCCAGATGCACGGCTCGATCTCGGCCGAGCATGGCATCGGCCGGCTGAAGCGCTATTTGCTGCCCGGCGTCAAGGATCCGGTCGAGCTCGCCCTGATGAAGACGCTGAAGGCGACGCTCGATCCGCAGCGCATCCTGAACCCCGGCGCGGTGCTGTAGGTGGAGTTCCGCGTCATCACGAGCGCAGCGAAGCGGTCGAGAAGGTCACGCGCGCGCTAGATTGCGTAGAGTCTGTGACAACTCTCAGGCCTCATCCTGAGGAGCCATTCCGAGAGGAATGGCGTCTCGAAGGATGCTTCAGGAGGCTCCGGCGATATCTGGAGCATCCTTCGAGACGCCGCTTTCGCGGCTCCTCAGGATGAGGGCTGGGGTTGGCTCTCAGTCGCTTACGCCCCTCGCAATGACGCTTCAATTCGCCCCGACATGCGTCAGAACAGCGAGCCCTGGGCCGGCGGCAGCTCCGGCTTGGCTTCGGCTGCCTCCCCCGCGCCCCCGTCGAACGGCTCCTGAAGCTCCGGTCCGTCATTGGCGACGCGGTTCACCGCCGGGCTGACCCTGACCATGTCGAGCAGGCTTTCCGGCGGCGGCTTGAGCAGCGCCGCGGCCTCATTGCCACTTGCCGCCTCGTCGAGCCAGGCCTCGTGGTCGCGCGGCTCGATGATGACCGGGCAGCGATGATGGATCGCCGACATCAGGCCGTTGGCCGGGCCGGTCACCATGGCGACCGTGTCGATCTCCGATCCGTCCTGCGAATGCCAGGTTTCCCACAGCGCAGCGAAGGCGAACAGGCCGCGATCCGGCCTGCGGAAGAGATAGGGCCGATTCTCCTTGCCGAGCCTGTGCCATTCATAGAAACCGTCGACCGGCATCAGGCAGCGCCTGCGCGTGAAAGCGGCGCGGAAGGACGGCTTCTCGCGCGCGCTTTCGCCGCGGATATTGATCACCAGGGGAAAATCCTTGGCGTCCTTGACCCAGCCCGGGATGAAGCCCCAGCGCATCAGCATGAACTGCCGCGCGCCCTCATGCATCCGCACCACGGGGACGGGCTGCGTCGGCGCGATGTTGTAGCGCGGCGGAAAATTCGGCTGCTCGGGATAGGCGAAGAGCTCGCGCATCGCCTGCGGCGGGAGGGTGATGGCGTAGCGACCGCACATGGCCGGCAGATGTGCCAAGGCTCATCAGGCCGATCAACACTTTATTGGGGTTTGATCACGCATATTCGCGCCGATTCACAAGGCCTCACGATGACCGTCCCCGCGATGAGAGCGCCGGCCGTTGCCGCGGATGAACGGCCGGGCCCGACCGGGACGCCGCTGCTCTCGACCGACTATCTCAATCGGTATGGCGAGGCGCTGATGCTGATCGAGATGGCGCCGATGGATGGCGCCGTCGTCGAGGAACTCCGGGCCTGGCGGGCCGTCGGCTATCGTGAGCATTTCCTGGCCTCCAGCCTGCGCTGCGCGGCTGATGCGCTCGCCGCCTATGACCGGCTCGACGCAGGCCAGCGCGAGGCGTTCGAGGATCTCTGCAAGGCGATGAGCCGGCTGATCGCGACCGTCACCGCGCTGCTCGGCGACAAGGACAGGAGCGTCGACATTGCCGCGCTGGTCGAGGTCGCGAGCGCTTCGCTGCGCAGCCTGATCAGCCGCGGAACCCAGTTCATCAACGCCAATGGCGCGGTCGATATCGCCGAGTTCCACACGCGCTCGCTGCAGGACGAGATCGACGCGCTCTTCGCGCGCTGAGTCTAGCCCGGCCGTCGCCCACCGATCAGGAATTCGCGATTGCCGTCCCCGCCCTCGATCGGGGAGGGGACCGGGCCGCTAGTCGCAAAATCCAGCCCCGCCAGGCGAGCTGCGATCTCCTCGCAGACGCGGGCATGGATGGCCTCGTCGCGGACCACGCCCTTCTTGAGCGCGGCCCGTCCCGCCTCGAATTGCGGCTTGATCAGCGCGACGATCAAGGCATCCCCGGCCAGCAGCCCGGCGACGGCGGGCAGAACGAGCTGCAGCGAGATGAAGCTGACATCGATCACGGCCAGGCTCAGTGCCTGCGAGAAGTCGGACGCGGTCATCGTCCGGATGTCCCTGGCCTCGAGACTGGTGACGCGCGGGTCGCTCCGCAGGCTCGCATGGAGCTGCTCGCGGCCGACATCGACGGCGAAGACATGCGCGGCGCCGCGCTTCAGCAGGACATCGGTGAAGCCGCCCGTCGAGGCGCCGACATCGAGGCAGGTCCGGCCGGACGGGTCGAAGCCGAAAGCGTCCAGCGCCGCCGCCAGCTTGAGCCCGCCGCGCGAGACATATGGATGAGCGGCGGCGGCGACGATTGTCGCGCCGGGAGCGAGCGTCTCCGATGCCTTGCGCACCACGACGCCGTCTGCCGTGACCAGGCCGGCCGCGATCGCCGCTTGCGCGCGGGCCCGGCTTTCGAAGAAGCCGCGCTCCACGAGGAGATGGTCGGCCCGGCTTTTCATCGCGCCGCGCTCAGGCGCGACGGATCGCGCTCGGCGCGCCCAGCGCCTGCTCGACGCTGCGCACGATGCCGGCGGCATCGAGCCCAGCCTCAGCGTACATGACCTCGGGCTTGTTCTGGTCCTGGAAGGTGTCCGGGAGCGTCAGCGCCCGCACCTTCAGCCCGCCATCGAGCAGGCCGCTGCGCGCCAGCAGATGCAGGACATGGCTGCCGAAGCCACCGACCGAGCCTTCCTCGACAGTGACGAGGATCTCGTGCTCGCGGGCGAGCCGCAGGATCAGCGCCTCGTCGAGCGGCTTGGCGAAGCGGGCATCGGCCACGGTCGTCGAAAGGCCGCGCTGGCCGAGCAGTTCGGCCGCCGCCAAGCTTTCCGCAAGCCGCGTGCCGAGCGAGAGGATGGCGACGCGCGAGCCCTCGCGGACGATCCGGCCCTTGCCGATCTCGAACGGGATGCCGGTTTGCGGCATCTCGACGCCGACGCCTTCGCCACGCGGATAGCGGAAGGCGATCGGCCCGGCATCATAGGCGGCCGCGGTCGCGACCATATGGGTCAGCTCGGCCTCGTCGGCCGCCGCCATCACCACCATGTCGGGCAGGCAGGCGAGATAGGCGACGTCGAAGGCGCCTGCGTGGGTCGCACCGTCCGCGCCGACGAGCCCGGCCCGGTCGAGCGCGAAGCGAACGGGGAGCTTCTGGATCGCGACGTCATGCACGACCTGGTCATAGGCGCGCTGCAGGAAGGTCGAATAGATCGCGCAGAACGGCTTGTAGCCCTCGCTCGCGAGACCTGCGGCGAAGGTGACCGCATGCTGCTCGGCGATGCCGACATCGAAGGTACGGCCCGGAAATTCCTTGCCGAAGGCGTCGAGTCCGGTGCCCGACGGCATGGCGGCGGTGACCGCGACGATCTTCTCGTCCTCGCGCGCGGCCTTGATCAGCGCGTTGGCGAAGACGCCTGTATAGCTCGGCGCATTGGCCGGGGCCTTGGCTTGCTGGCCGGTGACCGGGTCGAACTTGACGACGCCGTGATATTTGTCGGCGCTGGCCTCGGCGGGCGCGTAGCCCTTGCCCTTCTGCGTCACGACATGGACCAGGATCGGCCCGGTCCCGGCGTCGCGGACATTGCGCAGCACCGGCAGCAGATGGTCGAGGTTATGGCCGTCGATCGGCCCGACATAATAGAAGCCGAGCTCCTCGAACAGCGTGCCGCCGGTCCAGAAGCCGCGCGCATATTCCTCGGTGCGCTTGGCCTTCTCGTGGAGGAAGCGTGGCAGCCTCCCGGCCAGATATTTCGCGACCTCGCGCAGCGAGCGATAGGTCCGCCCCGAGACGAGCCGCGCGAGATAGGCCGACATCGCCCCGACCGGCGGGGCAATCGACATGTCGTTGTCGTTGAGGATGACGATCAGCCGCGAGCCGAGCGCGCCGGCATTGTTCATCGCCTCATAGGCCATGCCGGCCGACATCGCGCCGTCGCCGATCACCGCGATGACGTTGTTGGGCTTGGCCGAAAGGTCGCGCGCCACCGCCATGCCGAGCCCGGCCGAGATCGAGGTCGAGGAATGGGCCGCGCCGAAGGGGTCGTATTCGCTCTCGGCCCGCCTGGTGAAGCCGGAGAGGCCGCCGGGCTGGCGCAAGGTGCGGATGCGCTCGCGCCGGCCGGTCAGGATCTTGTGCGGATAAGCCTGGTGGCCGACATCCCAGATCAGCCGGTCGCGCGGCGTGTCGAAGACGTGATGCAGCGCGACGGTGAGCTCGACCACGCCGAGGCCGGCGCCGAGATGGCCGCCGGTGACCGAGACGGCGTCGATCGTCTCCGCCCTGAGCTCGTCGGCGAGCTGCTGCAGCTGGCCGTCGTCGAGCGCGCGCAAGGCGGCCGGATCGGAGACCTGATCGAGGAGAGCTGTGGCAGGGCGGGGCACGGCGCGGCGACGCAATCTTTCAAGCTGATCGATCTCGAATAAAGCCTGCGGGCGGCGCTGGCAAACCGGTGCGTCGTCGCATGCCCGCCCGGGCAGGAAACGGGTGGGGCCGGGCACGGCCGCGTGAGACGCTTCGGCAGCCTCGCAACCCTGGGTTTCCGCCATGTCGTCCCGCCTGCCTTTCGCCCTGATTCTCACCGGAATCGTCGCGCAATTCGCCGATAAGCTGGCGCTGGACACGATCACGCTCGCGGCGACGCAAGCCGGCGCGACGCCGCGCCTCGTCGGCCTTCTGGTCGCGGCGCAATCGGCCGCCTGGCTGCTCGTCTCGCTGCCCGCCGGCGTCGTCGCGGACCGGATCGCGCCGCGTTCGCTGATTCTGGCGGGCGGGGGGCTGATGCTTTTCGGCTCTCTCGCCGGCGCGGTTTTGCTCGCCTCGGGGCAGGCCGGATGGGCACTGGCGCTCTCGGCCTTCATCGCGGCGTCCGGGCCCGTGATCATCGTGCTCTCGATCTTCGTCCTGCTGCCGAGCCGGGTCGCGGTCGCCGATCTGCCGCGCGCCAATGGCCGGATGGAACTCGGCCGCGCCGTGCTGAGCCTGGCCGCGCCGCTGCTCGCCGGCTGGGCGGTGGCGCAAGGCGCGGGCGCGCTCGGCCTCGTGCTCTGCGCCCTGTGCGGCATCGCCGTGATGGTCGCGGCGCTGCGCCAGCCGGCCGAGCGTCCCGCCGCTCCGGCACGGCAGTCCCTGCATCGCGCCATCGCCGAGGGCGGGGCCTTCGTGGCGCGCCACCCCTATCTCCGGCCGATCGCGCTCTGCGCCATCGGCTGGAACTTCGCCTTCTTCGCCTTCATGGCGCTGTTTGCGCCCTATGCCGCCCGCGTCCTGCTGATGGAGCCCGGCGCGATCGGCCTCGCCTCGTCGGTCTATGGCGCCGGCCTCGTGCTCGGCGCGCTGGTCGGGCCGGCGCTGATCGCGCGCCTGCCGACCGGCGTCCTGCTCGTCTTCGGCCCGGCATCGTCGCTGCTGGGCGCGCTGGTCGCCGCCGCGGCGCCGGCCGGCCTCGGCTGGGCGGCGCTCGCCTTCGCCTTCTTCCTGTTCGGCTTCGGCCCGATCCTGTGGTCGATCGTCCAGACCAGCCTGCGCCAGGCGGTGACCCCGCAGGCGCTGCTCGGCCGGGTCAGCGCGACCTTGACCACCGCGACCTTCGGCATGCGCCCGCTCGGCGCGCTCGCCGGGGGCCTCGCCGGCGAGTGGCTCGGGCTGGAGCTGGCGATCTGGCTGCCGGTCGCCATGTTCGGCCTCTCGACCCTCGCGATCCTGGTCTCGACGATGCCGCGGCTGAAGATCATGCCGGCCGGGGAGCTGAGCCCCGGCTGAGTCGCCGGGGCAGGGTGGGCGGCCTCCCGCCCGGATCAGCGCGTTTGGGCCCGCGACGGCCGGGCTGCCAGCAGGACGCCGCCGACGATCAGTGCGATCGAAATCCCTTCGGCTACCGCCGGAATCTCGCCGAGAAAGACGATCGCGAGGAGCGAGGCGGCCACCGGCACGAGCGCGATCATCGCCGCGGCCGCCGAGGAGCCCAACAGGGCGACGCCGCGATTGAAGCTGATCAGCGCGACGCTGCTCATCAGCACGCCCTGATAGACGCCCTGGATCGCAACCTCCGCGATCGGGGCCTGCCCGAGATGGCTGACACCGAGGACGAGATAGACGGGCACGAAGGTCACGGCCGACCAGAAGCAGATCAGGGCGGCCGACTGGATCGGCGTCAGGCCGCTGCGGCGCAGGATCAGCGTGTAGCCGGCCCACATCGCCGCCGCCAGGGCCAGAAGCACGAAGCCGAGCAGGCCTGGCGCGGCCCGCTCGCCGCTCGCGGTCAGGATGAGGCCGCAAAGCCCGGCGGCGATGCCGCCATAGCCGGCGAGGCGGGCCTTGCCGGGGCGCTCGCGCAGCAGCAGCCAGCCCAGCAGCCCGGCGAAGACCGGCATCAGCGTCGGCGTCACCGAGGCCGCGCGGCCGGCCGAGGTCATCTGCACGCCGAGCGCGACCAGGATCGCGAAGGGAGCGCCCCAAAGCGCTGCGAAGACGAAGCCGTTGCGCCAAGCCCGCGGCGGCAATCTGCGCAGCAGCACCGGCGCGAGCAGGATCGTGCCGATGCCATAGCGCAGCGCGGTCAGGTCCCAGACGCTGAGAATGCGGGTGACGCTGAAGCGCGTGACCACGAACCAGCCGGCGAAGATCGAGACGGCGAGCCCGGCCCAGAGGAAGCCGTGCAGCAGCGTCGATGCCGCTTCCGGCGCGGGCAATTCCCGTTGCGATGGCATGGCGGCTCTCGAAAGGGACCCTGAGGCGACTGCAGCCCGGCCGGGATCAGCCTTCAGGCAGCGGAATGAACTCTTCCGCGTCGCCCGGCACCGTGTCGAAGCGCCCGGCCTTCCACTCGGCCTTGGCCTGGTCGATGCGCTCCTTCGAGGAGGAGACGAAGTTCCACCAGATGTGGCGGGGGCCGTCCATCGGCTCGCCGCCGACCAGCATCAGCCGGGCCTGGTCGAGCGCCAGGATCGAGATACGGTCGCCGGGCTTGAAGATCAGCAATTGCCCCGCGCCGAACTCGTCGCCTGCGATGTCGATCTTTCCGGAGACGATATAGAGCGCGCGCTCGTCATAATCGGGATCGAGCGGCAGGATCGCGCCCGGCGCCAGCACGGCCTCGGCATAGAGCGTCTCCCAGGGGAATTTGACGGGCGAGGTCTGCCCGAAGGCCGAGCCCATGATCAGGCTGATACGCTTGCCCTCGCCGGTGATGCGCGGCAGCTCCGGCGCGGCGTGGTGGATGAATTCCGGCGCGTTCTCCTCATGCGTCTTCGGCAAGGCGAGCCAGGTCTGGATGCCGTAGAGCTTCGGCGCCTTGAGCCGCTCCTCCGGCCCGGTGCGCTCGGAATGGACGATGCCGCGCCCGGCCGTCATCAGGTTGACCGCGCCCGGGCGGATCGGCAGCGCGGTGCCGAGCGAATCGCGATGCATGATCTCGCCGTCGAAGAGATAGGTCACGGTCGAGAGCCCGATATGCGGGTGCGGGCGCACGTCGATGCCTTCACCGAGCAGGAACTCGGCCGGGCCCATCTGATCGAAGAAGATGAAGGGGCCGACCATCCTGCGCCCGATCGAGGGCAGGGCGCGCCTGACCGAGAAGCCGCCGAGATCGCGGGCGCGCGACACGATCACCTGTTCGAGCGCGGCGCAGGAGCGGGCGTCACCGGGGATGGGATCGTCTGCGGGCAGTTGCGACATGAGAACCTCCTTCCGGGTGAGGGGCGGAGTCTGGGCGCAAGCCGGGCCGGGAGCAAGCAGCCTGCAGGCTTGCCGGTCATTCCGCGATGGACAGTCGAGGTCTGCAAAATTATCTATAAAAAATGAGCCAGCCACCCAAGGAAACCGCCGCGATCCGGATCAGCCGGATTCTGGCCGACCGCATCATCTCCGGCGCGATCGAGCCCGGCTCCCGCCTGCGGCAGGACCATGTCGCCGCCGAGTTCGGCGCCAGCCATGTCCCGGTCCGCGAGGCCTTCCAGCGTCTGGAGGCGCAGGGCCTCGCCGTCAGCGAGCCGCGCCGGGGCGTGCGGGTCGCCGCCTTCGATCTCCGCGAGGTCCGCGAAGTGGCCGAGATGCGCGCAGCGCTGGAGGTGCTGGCCTTGCGCCATGCCGCGCCGCATTTGACGCGGGCGATACTCGACCAGGCCGAGGAGGCGACGCGGGCGGGCGACCATTCGCCGGATGTCCGCTCGTGGGAAGAGGCCAATCGCCGGTTCCACCGGCTGATTCTCGCCCCCTGCGGCATGCCCCGCCTGCTGGCTGCGATCGACGACCTGCATGCCGCCAGCGCCCGCTTCCTGTTCGCCGCCTGGCGCTCCGAATGGGAGGCGCGCACCGATCACGATCATCGCGCCATCTTGTCCGCACTGCGCGAGGGGCAGCTCGAGCAGGCCGCCGCGATCCTCGCCCGGCATGTCCAGTGGATCGGACGCAAGCCGGTCCAGACCGCGTCGGGCGCGACCCGCGAGGCTTTCGCCATCGTCGGCTGAGCCTGCCGGCACTGTCGAGCTTGCTTTCCCGGCCGTGATGTGGAGTCAGTAATAGATCAGATTCAAGAATTATAGATAATTTGGATCTGACCTCATCACGGAGATTGCAAATGACCGATAGGATTCTGTCCGAGACCCGGCCGCTGGCCGGCCCGCTGCGCCTCTCCGCGCGCCCTGTCCTTCAGCAGGCGGGCGCCGTGCTGGCGGGCACACTGCTCCTGGCCCTGGCCTCGCAGATCAGCGTGCCGATGGTGCCGGTGCCTGTCACCATGCAGACCCTGGCGGTGACGCTGATCGGGGCCTTCTATGGTTGGCGGCTCGGCGCGGTGACGGTTCTGGCGTGGCTGTTCGAGGCGATGCTCGGCCTGCCGGTCCTGGCGGGCGGGGCCTCGGGCCTGGCGCCCTTCATGGGACCGACCGCGGGCTATCTCGTCTCGTTCCCGATCGTGGCCGCCCTGGTCGGCTGGCTCGCCGAGCGCGGCTGGGGCGGCGGCAGCCTGCCGCGCTCCTTCGCGGCGATGCTGCTCGGCAACGCGCTTTGCCTCGTGTTCGGCTGGGCCTGGCTTGCGACGCTGATTGGCGCAGAACGGGCGCTGCTCGCCGGCGTGGCGCCGTTCCTGATCGGCGCCGTCCTGAAATCGGCGCTGGGCGCCGCGATCCTGAAGGTTTCGAGCCGCAACGCGGATGCAGGTGTGAGCGCCTGACGATAGCGGCCCTGCCGCGCGCAGGTCCCGGCCTGCCGCGGCAGGGAGCCTAGCCCGCCACTTCGAGTCTGGAAGCCGGCATGCGCCGGATACGCCCGACATAATGCTCGCCGGCGAGCTGCAGCGTCTCGGCATCGGCCTTATGCACCGCATAGAGCAGGAACGGTTCCTGCCAGACGAGGCCGCAGCGATGCGCTGTCGCCTCGAGCGGGCGCATCAGTTCGCGCAGCGAGAAGCGGTTCTGGCCGCCGGGAGCATAGGCCTCCGGCACATTCCCGGCGGTCGCTGCGATCAGCAGCGGCTTGCCCTCGATCAGGCGCCCCTCGCTTTCATAGGAGATGTAAAACATCCGGGTCAGGACCGCGTCCTGCCAGGCCTTGAGCAGCGGCGGCGTCGAATACCATTGCACGGGAAACTGAAAGACGATCCGGTCGGCCGCCAGCAGGCGCGCGACCTCGGCATCGGCGTCGATGGCGCCGTCCGGATAATGCGCCTGCATGTCGACGATCGTGACGCCGCTCAATGCGCCCGCGGCCTCGTGCAGCGCACGATTGGCGCGGGACCGTGCGAGATCGGGGTGAAACAGCAGGATCAGGGTGTTCGGCATGATGTCCTCCCTTGCGACGGGCAAAGGATGGAACCGCCCCGAAAATCATTCCAATGGATGATTGATATAGCGTATTATCGTTTTCATGAATTTGCGTTCGGTCGACCTCAATCTTCTCGTCGTCCTCGACGCGCTGCTTGACGAGGCCCATGTCTCGCGCGCCGCGCAGCGGGTCGGCCTGTCGCAACCGGCGGCGTCGAGCGCGCTCGATCGCTGCCGCCATCTCTTCGGCGACCGGCTTCTGGAGCGCGGCGGCGCAGGCATGCGGCTGACCGCCAAAGCGCAGGCTCTGCAGCAGCCGATCAGGGACCTGCTCGCCCGGACGACGGCGCTGCTCGACCCTCCGGAGCCGGACCTCTCGACGCTCCGCCAGACGGTCAGGGTCGTGACGGCGGAGCTGCCGCCGACATTGCTGGCGGGCAGCCTATACAGCGAACTGGCGCACACCGCGCCGGGCCTCACGCTCGCCTTGATGCCCTGGCGCGGGGCTCCGGACGCGCTCGACGGGCTGGCGCGTGGCGCCGCCGACCTCGCCGTCTCGGTCTTTCCCAGTGTCGAGAAGGACTTCACGCGCAAGGAGCTGCTCCGCGAACGCTATGTCGTCGCGATGCGCAGGGGGCATCCCGCGGCCGAGGGCTTCGACCTGGATCGTTGGCTCGCCTATCCCCATGTCCTGGTTTCAGGGCGAGGCGAGACCCATGGCGCGCTCGACGAGGCGCTCTCGGTCCATGACCGCAAGCGCCATATCGGCCTGGTCGTCCCGAGCTTCCTGAGCGTGCCGCCGCTCCTGCTCGGCTCCGACCTGATCGCGCTGCTGCCGAGCCGAACCCTGCCGCAAGAAATGCTCGAGCGGCTCGTGACGCTGGAGCCTCCCATCCCCGTCGCCGGGTTTCCGCTACATATCGCATGGCATCGGCGCAGCGATGGCGACGCGGCTGTCCGGCATGTCGCGCGGCTGATCGAAACGCTTCTCGGAGCCGCCGCGTCCGGGCCGGGCGATAACGCAGCCGGCCTCAATCCGCCGGCCTGACGCTTTCGATCATCCCGCGCCCGGCTTGATGGCGCAGCTTGCCGGTCTCGCAGGTCTTGCAGATCACGCCGACATACCAGCCGTCGACGATCGTCTCGGCGAAGAGGCCGGATTTGTAGTTGTGCCGCGCGTCGGTCTCGATCAGGTACCAGGGCCGCGCGCCGATTTCGGTCAGCCCGAGCGGCTGCAGCACCTCGGCGTCCTGGCTCGTCGCCTTGAGCACGGCCCTGATCCGCAAATAGCGGTCGAACGGCGATTCGTAGAGCGCTTTCAGCCGCGCGGCGTCGTCCGCGCCGGGCCGGCGTTCGGCCTGGAACAGGAATGTGCAGGTCTCCTGCGTCCGCTTGCAGTCCGGCGTCTCGCAGATCAGCTGGACGCGGGTGCGGCCGTCCGATCCGGTCTTTCCCTCGGCCGGGCCGTCGAGCCGCCAGCCTTCCGGCAGATCGATCGCGATCCCGCGCGGCAGATGCAATGTCTCTGCGCCGGCCAGGCTGGGGACAGCGAGCATGAGGGCGACTGCGAGCCATCGTGAGCCGGTCATGCGCGTGCCTCCGGTCCCGGGCGGATATGACCCCGGATCAGCCGATCGAAGACCGCCATCTGTTCGGAATCAAGCGCGCGCCGGGGCAGGAGCATGGGCTCCTGCCGCTTCAGATGCAGGAAGATGTGCTCGCCCTTGGTCTCGGCGCCGCTGAAGGCCGCCCAGTCCCAGCGGTTGACGAGGCCGTCCTGCCGCGTTTCCACGCCGCTTTCGGAGAAGCGGACCTCCGTCTCATAGGTCGTCTGCCGCTCCTGCAGCATCTTGCCGAGCGCGCGCGCATGCTGCCGCCTGAACCAGGGATGCGCCGCCCCGATCGCCAGCACGAGGGCGCAAAGGCCGAGCGCCGGCTTCCAGAGCTGCGTCAGGATCATCTCGCCGAAGAGCGGCAGCGCGAATTGCCAGGGCACGCGATTGGAATCGATGCTCCACAGGAACAGCATCAGCGCCGGTACGGCGAGGACGGCGCAGAGCATCGCGATGGCGAAGCTGCGCCTGCGGCGCCGGCGCATGCCGGGCCGGTCCAGCTGGCGGTTCAGCCCCGCCGTGCGATCCTCGAGATTCTGGCTGAACCTGATGCTCAACGCCGTCGGGGCGGGCGAGGCTTCGATGGTCCCGTTGCCGGCGGCATCGCGTCCCTCGGCCGTGCCGCAATGGGCGATCCAGTCATGCAGCCGGCTTTGCTGCTCGGCCGGAATGTCGCGTTTCGGCAGCGCCACGACATCCTCGACGCCCACCGGCGACAGGAAGAGATGCTCCGGGCCGTCGGTCAGGCTCCCCGCCCGGTGGCAGGCGAGATGGCTTCGATGATGCGGCGCCGAACTCGCGAGGCCCGTCGCGTCGAAGCGGTGGTTGACCGGCATCGGCGCGTCCTGCCCCTCGTCGATGAACCAGCGCCGCAGGCTGCGGCGGGCATGAAACGGGTAGAGCAGGTAATAGGACAGGAGAGTGACGGTGAAGATCGCGATGCCGATGCCGGTCGGCCCGGCCAGCGATTGCAGGAAGAGCCTGAGCAGCAGCGCGCTGTCGCGCTTGCCGCCTTCGCCCCAGGCGCTCGACAGCGCCCCGAGCAGCGTGAGGAAGCAGAGGACCGCGAGCACGATCAGGACGCGCCGGCGCGCCTTCGCCATCAGGTCGCGATAGGCGAAGGCGGCGGCCGCGATCCGGTCGTCCAGCGTGAGCGAGATCGCGATCTCGACCGGCTGTGGGGGCATGTCCGCAGGAAGCGGCTTTGCCGCGATGCTGGGGGTCCGCATATCCGCCGGCCGCGAAAAGGCTATTTGTCGACGTCGAGCGGCGCCGTGCCGGTCGGCTTGCCGTCGGCACTGAGCGTGATCTTCTCGATCCGCGCCTCGGCCTGCTTCAGCAGCGCGTCGCAGCGCGCCTTCAGCGCCTCGCCGCGGGTGTAGATGTCGATCGATTCCTCGAGCGGCACGTCGCCGCGCTCGAGCCGGGCGACGATCGCCTCGAGCTGTTTCAGCGCCTCCTCGAAGGGCAGGGCGGCGATGTCGGAATTGGATTTGGCGTCGGTCAAGGTCGGCGATTCCCGTTGGGCGCCTGTTATCGGCCCTGCCTCCGGCCGCCGCAACCCCGCGCAAGCCTCGTCCCCCAGCCTTACCCTCCGGTCCTCATCCTGAGGAGCCGCGAAGCGGCGTCTCGAAGGATGCTCCAGATGGTTGCGGAGCCTGCTGGAACATCCTTCGAGACGCGCTCTGCGAGCGCTCCTCAGGATGAGGGCTGGAGGTTGGGCACGAGGGGCTTCCTTGCCTCAGACCGGAAGCGCCGAGGTCTTCTTGATCGTGCGCAGCGTCAGCGTCGACTGCACGCGCGTCACGCCCGGAAGCTGCGTGATGATATCGGTGTGGATCCGCTCGAAATCGGCGCTGTCGCGATAGATCACGCGCATCAGGTAATCATGCGCGCCGGCCAGCAGATGGCATTCCAGGATCTCGGGCAGGTTCTGGACCGCCTGCTCGAAGCCTTCCAGCGAGGCGCGGCCCTGCTGGTCGAGCGTGACGAAGACGAAGGCCGTGCCCGGAAAACCGGCGATCTTGTCGTCGAGCATCATCGCGTAGCCGCGGATCAACCCGCTCTCCTCGAGCTGCCGGACCCGGCGCAGGCAGGCCGATGGCGAGAGATGGACCTTCTCCGCCAGGTCCGAATTGGTGATGCGGCCGTCATTCTGCAGGATCCGCAGGATGGCGCGGTCGCGGGAATCGAGTTCGATCGTCATAGAATTTCCTTCTCGCCGCGATGGTTCGTCGCAAATTTCGCGAGAAGCAAGCAATTTTCTGCATCTATCACCGGCAGATGCGCCGATATCCGCGCCAACTCCCTTCGCAATCGCACAAAACTAGCGCTCCGCGCCCATCGCCCGGCTGCCGACGCGCAGGCCCGGCGCCGGCCGTTCGGCGATGACCTCGCGGCGGTATCGGAACAGCGCCGCCGGTCGTCCGGCGGTGCGGGTCATCGTGCCGGTCGGCTCGACCAGCGCGGCGCTTTCCACCAGCCGCCTGAAATTCTGCTTGTGCAGGTGCCGGCCGGAGATCGCCTCGACCGTGTGCTGGAGCGCGGTCAGGGTGAAGGCGTCGGGCATCAGCTCGAACACCACCGGGCGGTATTTGAGCTTGGCCCGCAGCCGGCCGATCGCGGTGGCGAGGATGCGGCGATGATCGAAGCGCATCGGCTGGCCGAGCAGGGGGCCGGGCGCCTGCTCGCGCGTGCCCGCCCCGCGGTCCCGCTGCGCCTCGAAGGCAAGGCCCGAATCGTAGAGCAGCTCATAGCGCTCCAGCGTCTTCTCCTCGTCCCAGGGCGCGCCGGCCTCGCCGAAACAGGCCGCCAGCCGCTGCTGCCGCGACAGCGCGCGCCGATCCTGCTCGGCACGCTCGGCCGCCTTGTCCCCGGCCCAGCGCCGCAGCAGCGGCAGGATCGTCGAATCGAGCAAGGCGGGACGCCCGGCGCGCCAGTCCTCCCAGGGAAAGAAGCCGTACCACGGGCGGAAGGCGGCCTGCGCCGTCAGGGTCGGAGCGCGCGTCAGCGCCAGGTAGCCGACGGAGACGACATGGGGGCCGGCCTCGCGGATCTCGGCCTGGCGGCCGCGATCGCCGAACGTATAGAGCTGCTCGACATAGCCCAGCGACAGCGCCGTCTGGTCGGCCACCCAGGCGCGCAGGCCGATCTCGAAGGTCCGGTGCGCCAGCGGGTCGAACGGGCCATAGGGCAGGCCCGGCGTCGCGTCGCCGTCGCCGGCCTGGGCGGTCAGGATATGGGGCTGGCCGTCGGAGAAGGCGACGATGGCGGCCGCGAGGCCGATCTCGATGGCGGGGGGCGTCAAGTCTGGCATGGAGTCAAATCTGGCATGTCGGGGCCACGATGCCGCAAGCCTGCGCCGGCCTCAATCGAGATCGATCCGGAACGGCGTTCCCTCGAACGCGTCGGCACCCCGCCCGATGCGCTCGACCGCGAGCGTCATGCGCCCGCCGCGCCCCAGGATCTGGTCGGCGACGGCGACCAGCCGGGCATTGGGCGTCGCCGAAGGCGAGGCGGCCCGCAAGGCGAGCGCGATCTCGTTCTCGCAGCGGCCCGGCCGCAGGGCGCAGGCCGCGATATAGGCGGCCGCCGTCGAGCGGCTGATGCCGGCCCAGCAATGGAACAGGATCGGGGCGGCGCGGTCCCAGTCCCGCACGAAGCGCAGGACGCGCTGGACATGCTCCTCGCCGGGCATGACATGCCCGTCCAGCGGCGCGGTGATGTCCGACATGCCGATGAAGAGATGGCGCTCGGCGGCGATACCGGCCGGGCGCTCCACCGCCGTGTCGACATTGATCAGCGTCACGACATGGCTCGCGCCGATGGCGACGACCGTTTCGTGCAGCCGGGAAAGCGGCGAGACGTGGAGGCTCGGCATGGGGCTTTGTTCCGTCGCGTATCGCCCCGAAGGATGGCGCGAGTCGGTGACGATGATATGGCCTGGAGCGGGTTTGGGGCTAGAAGAGCGCTGCCACCCTCGCGGCACCGGTCCACAGGAGCCTTCATGAATCTCTGGCTGCGCCTGCTCTGGCTCCTGCTGACGACGCCGTTCCGGCCGAGGCTGAAGCCGCCTTTCGAGACTTCGGTCCTGCCGTTCCGCGTCTGGTTCCACGATCTCGACACCAGCCTGCACATGAACAATGGCCGCTACTGGAGCCTGATGGACCTGGGCCGCACCGACCTGATGCTGCGCACCGGCCTCTGGCGCACGATCCTGCGCGAGCGCTGGGTGCCGGTGGTCAATTCCGGGATGATCCGCTTCCGCCGCGAGCTCAGGCTGTTCCGGCCCTTCCGGATCGAGACGGCGATCCTGTGCTGGACCGAGAGCTGGCTCGTCTTGCAGCATCGCGTCGTCAGCCGCGGCCGGGACGGCAGCGAGATCGTCGCGGCGGTCGCGCTGGTGCGGGCCGCCCTCTATGACCGCACGGCCAAGAGCTTCGTGCCGGTCGCGCGCCTCATGGGGGAGATGGGCCTCAGCGTCGAGAGCCCGCCGGCGAGCCCGGAGGTCGTGGCCTTCCTCGCCTCGGAGGAGGCGATGCGTCAGGCGGGGGCCGCCGAGAGCTGAGCCTTGCGGAAACACGCCGTCATTCCGGGGCGCTGCGCAGCAGCGAGCCCGGAACCCAGAAACACCTGAGAGTTGGAATAGGGCTCCTGCCCGCTATGCAAGGCTGGTCTTGACCCGCGGTTCTGGGTTCTGGGCTCTTCGCTGCGCGAAGCCCCGGAATGACGCGAGTTTATTCCGCCGCCAGCCGCGTCGCGCGCCATTGCGCCAGCAGGGCCCGGAGCGCGCCGGGCTTCAGCGGCTTGTTGAGGATATGCACGTCGAAGGCGCAGGCCGCCTCGCGGACCTGCGGCGAGCGGTCGGCGGTGAGCAGGATCGCCGGAAGGGGCAGGCGGGCGCGCTCGCGCAAGGCCGCGATGGCGGCCAGGCCGTCGCCATGGTCGAGATGATAGTCGGCGATCAGCACATTGGGCTCGCCGCCGGTCCTCAGTAGGGCGAGCGCCTCGTCGAGCCCGGGCGCGATCGCGACGGTGCAGCCCCAGCCTTCGAGCAGCCGCTTCATGCCGTCGAGGATGGCCGGCTCGTTGTCGATCACCATCAGCCTGAGCCCGGCCAGCTGCCCGGCGGGGGAATGGCGCGGCGCCGCCCCGGTCGCCATCGCCGGAAGCGGGGCCGCGCGCGGCACCAGCACCGAGAAGCGCGTGCCGCGTCCCGATGTCGAGACGAGCGTCAGCTTGTGATCGAGCGTGCGCGCGATGCGCTCGACGATCGAGAGGCCGAGGCCTAGCCCGCGGGCGACCTTGGCGCCCTGGTCGAGCCGCTGGAACTCGCGAAAAACCGTCTTCTGCTTGCTGAGCGGAATGCCGAGCCCGGTATCCAGCACCTCGATCGAGATCTGGTTGCCGCGCCGGCGGCAGCCGACCAGCACCTTGCCGTTCGGCGTGTATTTGAGCGCGTTCGAGATCAGGTTCTGCAGCAGGCGCCGCAGCAGACGCCGGTCCGAGCGCAACGCGACGGAGCTCGCCACGAAGACCAGCCGCAGGCCCTTCTCCTGGGCGCTCGGCTCGAATTCGCGCTGGAGCTGGCGCATCAATTCGTCGAGCCGGAAGCTCGTCAGCTCCGGCTTCAGCGCACCGCCGTCGAGCCGCGAGATCTCCAGGAGCGCGGTCAGGATCTCCTCGACCGCGTCGAGCGAGGCGTCGATGTTCTCGGCGAGTTCGGGCGTGGCCGCGATCCGGTCGCGCTCGACCAGCGCTGTCGCGTAGAGGCGGGCGGCGTTGAGCGGCTGCAGCAGGTCATGGCTGGCGGCGGCGAGGAAGCGGGTCTTCGAGGCGTTCGCCTCCTCCGCTCCAGCCTTGGCCCGCTGCAGCTCCTCATTGACGTGCAGGATCTCCTCGGTGCGCTCGGCGACGCGGCGCTCCAGGCTTTCGTTGGTCCGCTCCAGCTCCTCATGCGCCGCGACCGTCTCGGTGATGTCGGTATAGGTTGTCACGAGGCCGCCGTCCGGCAGCGGGTTCGAGCGGATCTCGATCACCTTGGTCGACGGGTAGAGCTTGAGCCGGACCGGCTCGCGGTCGTTGACGAAGCTTTCCAGCCGCGCCGCCATCAGGTCGTCCTGCTCGCCGTCGCCATAGGCGCCGCGCGCCGCGTTGTAGCGCACGATCTCGTCGAGCCCGGTGCCGAAGCGCACCAGCGATTGCGGCAGGTCGTAGAGCTCGATGAAGGCCTGGTTCCAGGCCAGCATCCTGAGGTCGCGATCGAGCACGGTGATGCCCTGTCCGGCATGGTCGAGCCCGTGCTGGAGGATGTCGCGGTTGTATTGCAGCGCCGCCGAGGCGTCGTCGAGCAGCTTGAAGGCGGCCTCGGTCGACAGGTTCCGCCGCCGCAGCAGAAGCGAGAGCACGAGCCGCGAGGAGGCCGCGCCGATGGCGGAAGAGAGCAGATGCTCGCCGAAGCGCAGCATGTGGATGTCGGCCTCGCGATTGCCGTTCGGCACCTCGCCCCGCCCGCTGGCGAACCCGTCGAAGGCGCGCTGCGTCCGCTCCTGGCCGAGATAGCGGCCGATGGTCGATTGCAGCTCCGCTTCGGTGACGCTGGAGCGCCAGAGCGAGAAGGACTGGGCCATGGTCGCCCGGTCGGATTCGACGAAGGCATTGGCCTGCAGCCGTTCCATCGCATTGGCCGGGCGCAGCAGCGAGAAGCCGACATAGCAGAGGATGTTGAGCCCGAGGCTCCAGACCACGCCATGCGGCAGCGACGGCAGGTCGAGCCCGAACAGCGCCTCGGGCCGCAAGGCCGCGATTCCGAGCGGGCCTTGGGCGATCAGTTCGCTCCAGGGACCTTCCGGGTGAGACAGGCTCGGGATCAGCAAGGTATAGGCCCAGACCGTGGTGCCGACCGTCAGGCCGGCCGCCGCGCCGAGCGCCGTCCCCCGCCGCCAGAGCAGGCCGCCGAAGAAGGCCGGCGCGATCTGTGCCGTCGCCGCGAAGGAGAGAAGGCCGATCGAGACCAGCGCCGCCTCGCCGGCGGCACGGTAATAGGCATAGCCCAGGAGGATCACGATCAGGATCGCGACGCGCCGGATGATCACGACCTGCGAGCCGAGATCGCCGCCGGTGCTGCTGTTGCCGGCGCGCCGGGCCCGCGCGGCCGAGCGGTCCGGATCGCTCAGCAGGCCACGGCCACGCAGCAGGAGCGGCATGACGAGGTGGTTCGAGATCATGATCGCCAGCGCGACCGAGGCGACGATCACCATCGCGGTCGCGGCCGACAGGCCGCCGATGAAGACGACGAGCGCGAGCACGCTCGCGCCGCGCTCGAGCGGCAGCAGCAGGACGGTCATGTCGCGGTCGATGCCCGAACCCGGCATCAGCAATTCCCCGGCGGCGGCGAGCGGCAGCACGAACAGGTTGATCAGCACGAGATAGAGCGGGAACATCCAGGCGGCGCGGCGCACGTCGCGCACGTCCCGGTTCTCGACGATGGTCATGTGGAACTGCCGCGCCAGCAGCAGCGCGGCGAAGGCCGAGAGCAGGCTGAGCGTCAGGAAGGTCGGCCAGCTCGAGGTCCGCTCCCAGATCGGCAGGGCGCCATCCGGCATCCGGGCCGCCTTGGTCAGGAGGTCGCCGGGCCCGTTGAACAGGCCATAGACCACGAAGACGCCGAGCACGAGGAAGGCGACCAGCTTGACCACCGACTCGGACGCGATCGCCAGCACGAGTCCGTCCTGGTGCTCGGTCGCGTCGATATGCCGGGTGCCGAAGGCGCAGGCGAAGCCGGCAAGCACCATGGCGACGAGGAAGGCGAGATCGCTCAGCACCGGCACGTCGGGCGTCAGCGCCTTTCCGCCGGTCGCGGTCAGGAAGACCGAGAGCGAGCTCGCGACGGCCTTGAGCTGCAGCGCGATATAGGGCAGTGCGCCGATGACGGCGACGAGGCAGACCAGCGCCGCGACGCGCTCGCTCTTGCCGTAGCGCGCGCCGACGAAATCCGCGATCGAGGTGATGTTCTGCGATTTCGCGATATCGACGATGCGCGCGACGAAGCGGTGGCCGAAGCCGATGACGAGGATCGGCCCGACATAGATGCCGAGGAAGTCGAGCCCGGCCCGATTGGCGAAGCCGACCGAGCCGTAGAAGGTCCAGGAGGTGCAATAGACCCCGAGCGCCAGCGCATAGATCGTGGTGCGCGCCCGCCCGGTCATCAGCCTGCGGCCCGAGGTATCGGCTGCGTGCGCGATCGCGAACAGGACGCAGAGATATCCGAGCGCGACCAGAACGACGGACCAGGCCGGGATCATCTTGTCTCCATGGCAGAACGGCGCGACAGCAGCCTAATCCATGACGCTGCCGAGCGCGATTCGGCTTTCGGCCGAGCCCAACCCTCTGATCGGGCGTGGATTCCGGCAAGTTCGGCTTCTAACCAATGCGAGTCTCGGCTAGCCTGCCGGCGTCGCGCAGGCCGCCGAGCACGCGACGCGCCGACCATTCGCACAGAAGGGGCAGGGTAATGCTGAAGGAATTCAAAGAATTCGCCATGAAAGGCAACGTCATCGACCTCGCCATCGGCGTGGTCATTGGCGCCGCCTTCGGCAAGATCGTTGATTCGCTCGTCAGCGACATCATCATGCCGATCATCGGCGCCATCCTCGGCGGACTAGACTTCTCGAACTATTTCGTCGGGCTCAGCGGCGCCGTGAACGCGCCGGTCCTGGTCGAGGCCAAGAAGCAGGGTGCGGTTCTCGCCTATGGCTCGTTCCTGACGGTCGCCGTCAACTTCCTGATCATCGCCTTCGTCCTCTTCCTGGTGGTCAAGGCGATCAACCAGTTGAAGCGGACCAAGGAGGCCGAGCCGGCTCCGCCTCCACCGCCCCCGGAAGACGTCGTTCTGCTCGGCGAGATCCGCGATCTGCTGAAGCGTAAGACGGTCTGACTTTCCAGGGCCTGACTTTCCTGGATCGGGCGCGGGCGATTCATCACCGCGACCGATCGACCCGATCTCCCGATTTCATGCCTCCCGGCGCCGGCTTCGGCTAAAGGGAGGCATGGAACCTGCGAGGTCATATCGATGACGACGAGCACGCTGCCGGGCGCCCGCCTGATCGCCGATTTGCGGCCGGAGGCCCGCAACGCCCCCGAAAGCGGCATCGTCGAGGTCGTCAATCACGGCCGGCTCAAGCCCGGGCTGATCCCGCTCTGGGTCGGCGAAGGCGATCTCCCGACGCCGGACTTCATCATCCGCGCCGCCAACAAGTCGCTGGCGGATGGCGAGACCTTCTACACCTGGCAGCGCGGCATCCCCGAATTGCGCGAGGCGCTGGCGCGCTATCATACGGCGCTCTACGGCCAGCCGCTCTCCTCCGAGCGCTTCTTCGTCACCGGCTCCGGCATGCAGTCGGTCCAGATCGCCGTCAGGCTGATCGCGGGACCCGGCGACGAGCTCGTCATCCCGACGCCGGCCTGGCCGAATTTCGCCGCTGCGATCGGCGTCGCCGGGGCCAGGGCCGTCTGCGTACCGATGGACTATGTCCAGGGCCGCTTCTCGCTCGATCTCGACAAGCTCGCGGCGGCGATCACGCCGAAGACGCGCGCGCTGGTGATCAACTCGCCGGCCAACCCGACCGGCTGGACCGCGACCAAAGACGAGATGGCGGCGCTGCTCGCGCTCGCCCGCAAGCACGGCATCTGGATCATCGCCGACGAGATCTATGGCCGCTTCGTCTATGGCGGCGCGCCGCGCGCGGCCTCCTTCCATGACGTGATGGACGAAGAGGACCGCGTCCTCTTCGTCCAGACCTTCTCCAAGAACTGGGCCATGACGGGCTGGCGCATCGGCTGGATCGAGGCGCCGGCCGCCTTCGGGCAGGTCATCGAGAACCTGATCCAGTACTCGACCTCCGGCTCGCCGGTCTTCGTCCAGCGCGCCGCCATCGCCGCGATCGACGAGGGCGAGCCTTTCGTCGCCGAGCAGATCGCGCGCGCCGCCGAGGGACGCAGGATCATCGCGGAGGGCCTCAAGGCGACGAACCGGGTCTCGCTCTCGGCGCCGGATGGGGCGTTCTACCAGTTCTTCAGCGTCGACGGCCGCGAGGACTCGCGCGCGCTCGCCATCGAGCTGGTCGACAAGGCCAATGTCGGCCTCGCGCCCGGCACCGCCTTCGGGCCGGGCGGCGAGACCGGCCTGCGCCTGTGCTTCGCCCGCAAGGCGTCCGATCTGGTCGAGACGGTGGCGCGGCTGCAGAAGGCGCTGGCCGGCTGAGGCCTCGCGGCGCGCAACGCTGCCCTGCGCGCCGGCGGCATCTTCCCGTTTGACCGGAACGGGTGCCGTGTCCATTGATCGGCCTCGCGTCGTGCCTCCTCGGCGCCTGTTCGCAGAGACATGACCGGTCCGACCTATATTCCCTACCGCTTCAGGACATTGTCGCGCGAAGCGGCGGTGATCGGCTGCGCGGCGGTCGGCGGCGCGCTTTTTTCGCTGTTCGACGTGCCGGCGGCCTGGCTCTCCGGCTCGATGCTGCTGGTCTCGATCGTCGGCGTCGCCAGGCGCCTGCCCGACCTGCGCAAGCCCTGGTTCGATTCGACCATGCTGATGTCGGGCGTGCTGATCGGCTCGTCGGCGACGCCGGAAGCGCTCGCCGCCACGGCGCGCTATCCTGGCTCGCTCGCGGTCCTGTTCGTCGCGCTCGCCGCCATCATGCTCGCGACCGGCGCCTATCTGCGCTATGTCGCGCGCTGGTCCTGGATCGACTCCTTGCTGGCGGCGGCGCCGGGCGCGCTCTCGGCAGTGATCGCGGTCGCCCATGCCAAGGGCGCCAATCTCGGCCGCATCGCCGTGATCCAGCTCTTCCGCATCCTCGTCCTGGTCGCGATCCTGCCCAGCCTGATGCGGGCGATGGGCGATGGCGCCGTCGGTCAGCCGCCGGTCGTGATCGTCGCCAACCTCCCCGATACGGTCCTCCTGCTCGGCGCTGCTCTCGCAACGGGGCTCGTCTTCGAGCGCATCGGCGTCACCGCGCCCTTCATCCTCGGGGCGACGATGGCGAGCGCCGTGCTGCACGGCGCCGGCATCGTCCACGGCACCTTGCCGCCCGAGATCGCGACCGTGGTGATGGTCATGCTCGGCGCCGCGATGGGCGGGCGTGTCTCGAACCTCAAGCGCGGCGAGATCGCGGGGCTGTTCCCGCTCGCCATCGGCGGCTTCTTCGTCTCGATGGCGGTGGCCTTCGCCTTCGCCTGGCCGGCGGCCTGGCTCGCCGGCGTGCCCTATGCCAGCGCCATGGCGGCTTTCGCGCCGGGTGGGCTGGAAGCGATGGCGATGCTGGCCTTCGCCATGGGGCTCGACCCGCTCTATGTCGGCGCGCACCACCTCGCGCGTTTCATGCTGCTGGGCCTCGCCATGCCGCTGCTCGTCGCCCGGATGAAGCCGGAAACGAAGTCCTAGAGCCTGACGCGTTGGACCGAAACCGGGGCAGTGAACATGCCGGCGCCATGTCTATTTCAACACATCAGGTTCCAGTGGCTATAGCCGGAGCGGCGGTTTGTTCGTCCTGTGCGCGACCTGCGCCGAAAGCGTTTAATCTATCGCGAATACCGTAGGAAATCCAATTTGGTCAGCGGTTTCAGAATGAAAATGGCTCCCCGTTGACAGAGCGCTCGACTGGAATTCTTAAGTATTGGAAATTAATCTATAATACTCGTTTCGGTTTCGGTTGAAATGAGAGGGTTTGCTGAGGCAATAATCCTAAATTAAAACTTAACTCCCGTCGCTGCCTAGACGCGAACAAGATAACGGTCGCGCAAAGTCTTGCCCGTACAGTCAGGCCGGGTTCAGCGCCGGGCCTGTGTTGCTCGGCTGCGGGGGGCGGCGACATGGCAGGCGAGCACAAGCGGACATCGCGCTTCTGGAACAGGCTCGGCAGGCCGATCGCGATTCTCGGGGCGGGCATTGCCGGTCTGACGGCAGCTATGGATTTCGAGCGCAGGGGCCTGCCGAGCATCGTCTTCGAGGCGAACAAGTCGGTTGGCGGCATGGCCTCGTCGTTCCGCGATGCCGAGGGCTTCACCTACGATTTCGGTGCTCATTTCGTCAGCAACCGCCTGGCGGCCGAACTCGGCGCCTCCGACATCTCGCACACGGTCGCGCATTATGGCGAGGCCGTCATGCTCGACGACAAGAGCTATAGCTATCCGTTCGGGCTGATGCGGTCGCCGCGTTTCGTCGCCAGCGCGGTCGCCGCCCGGCTCGGCGGCGGCGAGGTCAACAACGCGGCCGACTGGTTCAGGCGGGCCTATGGCAATGCGCTGGCGGAAAAAGTCGCGATCCCGCTGGCCGAGGCCTGGTCCGGCGCGCCCGCCGATGAGCTCTCGACCGCGGTCGGCGAGAAGCTCAGCTCCGGCGTTCTCAAGACGCTCTATCTGAAGGCGGCGTCACGTGTCACCGGACGAGCGGTGTGCAACGGCTATTCGCATGAGAAGCCGGAAAGCGCCGGAATCTACCACGTCTATCCGGAAGGTGGCGTCGCCAAGCTGCTCGAGCCGATGGCGCGCGATCTGGTGCATCGGATTCGGCTGGAATCGCCGGTTCAGAAAATCCTGGTCGAGAACGAGCGTGTCACTGCCGTCCGCGTCAATGACGAGGATATCGAGGTTTCGGCCGTGATCAGCACCGCGCCCGTGCATGTCCTGCCGAAGCTCGTTTCCGGCACCGATGCGCTCGATGATCTCGCGCAGTTCCGCTACCGCCCGATGATCTTCGTCAACTTGCGCTTCGAGGGGCGCAACCTGCTGCCGGACACCATGCTCTGGGTGCCCGACCGCTCGCAGCCCTTCTTCCGCCTGACCGAGGCGCCGTTCTCGATGCCCTGCCTGGCGCCGGAGGGGAAGACGCAGATCACCTTCGACATCGGCTGCCAGGTCGGCGACCAGTACTGGACGATGTCGGACGAGAGGCTTGCCGAAATCTGTCTCGATGGCCTGAGCCGGATCTATCCGCACCTGCGCCAGAAATATCTCGGCGCCGGCGGCATTCTGAAAACGCCCGTCGCCTATCCGGTCTATCTGGCGAGATACGAGGAGCGCCGTCGCCAGTTCGCGAAATCGACCGGCGTGAGCGGACTCTACAGCATCGGCCGCAATGGCGAGTTCGCCCACCTGTTGATGGAGGACGTCTACTGGCGCACCCTGAAGCGCACGGCAGAGGCCGCTGACTATCTCGGCGGGGCCTCGTTCAACCGTGCTGTCGCCGGCTGGCAGGGCGAGCCCGACGGCTTTGCGGAATCGATCGTCCCGTCGACGGCGTCGTCCAGGCTTTCAGAGACGTAGGCTCGTAAGCCGCGGCTCGCCGTTCACGCTGGCCAGCCCGCGCCATTGGTATGGGTGAGGATGGCGTAGAGCGAGGTCGTTCCGCAGATGAACAGGCGGTTGCGCTTCGGCCCGCCCCAGCAGAGATTCGCCACGACCTCCGGGACCAGCACCTTGCCGATCAGCGTGCCGTCGGGGTGGTAGATATGTATGCCGTCGGCCGCGCTGGTCCAGAGACGGCCCGTCGAGTCGAAGCGGAAGCCGTCGAACAAGCCGGCCGTGCAGGTCGCGAAGACCTCGGAGGCCCCGAGCTTCGTGCCGTCGCCGGTCACGGCGAGCTTGCGGATATGGCGCGGGCCGTTGACGGGATCGTGGCTCGCCCCGGTATCGGCGATGTAGAGCATGCTCTCGTCGGGCGAGAAGGCGAGGCCGTTGGGCTTGACGAAATCATCGGAGACGATGGTCAGCGCGCCGCTTTGCGGGTCGATGCGATAGACGTTGCAGCGCCCGATCTCGCTCTCGGCCCTGTCGCCCTCATAGTCGCTCAGGATGCCGTAATCGGGATCGGTGAACCAGATCGAGCCGTCCGACTTCACCACCACGTCGTTGGGCGAATTCAGGCGCTTGCCCTGGTAGTGGCTCGCCAGCACGGTGATCGAGCCGTCATGCTCGGTGCGCGTCACCTGCCGCCCGCCATGCTCGCAAGTGACGAGCCGGCCCTGCTGGTCGACGGTGTTGCCATTGGCGTTGCGGGCCGACTGCCGAAAGACGCCGACCTGCCCGGAGAGGGTGTCGTAGCGCAGGATCCGGTCGTTCGGGATGTCGGACCAGACGACGCTGTTATGCGCCGGGAACCAGGCCGGCCCCTCCGTCCAGCGCGCGCCGGTCCAGAGCCGCTCCATCCGGGCCGAAGCCGGGACGATGCGGTTGAAGCGCAGATCGAGCACCTCGACGCGGAAACCCTCGATGAAGCCGAATGTCATGCCTGTCCTCCCTGCGGCGCGGCAAGATCGACGATCGCGGCGGCGGAGGCAATCGCGGTCCGGGCATTCGCCTCATGATCGGGGCGCGGGGAACCCTCTCCCCTGTGGGAGAGGGTAGGGTGAGGGCCGGACGGTGCGGCAAAAGGGCGAGCGATAGCCGCTGCATCAGGTGAAGTGTTGAGCTCTGGCGTTTTCGGGCCTGCCCTCACCCCTGCCCCTCTCCCACACGGGAGAGGGGTTCCCCGCGCCTCTACAGATCCAGCCCTGCGTCCCAATAGGGCGTCGCCCCGTAGAGCTCGGCCAGATAATCGACGAAGACCCGCACCTTCTGCTCCATATGCCGGCGGCTCGGATAGACGGCATAGACTGCGACGCGCTTGCCGACCGAATAGTCCGGCAGGACGCGCATGAGCTGTCCCGATTTCAGTTCGGGCCCGACATCCCAGGTCGAGCGCAGCGCGATGCCGACGCCGGCCAGCAGCGCCTCGCGCACGACCTCGCTGGAATTGGTCCGCAGCGGCCCGTTGACGCGTACGCTGACCGGGCCCGACGGCCCGTCCAGCCGCCACTGGTCGGCATTGTGGGCGATCAGCGTGTGCTGCGAGAGCTCCTCGATGCTGCCCGGCATGCCGCGGGCGGCGATGTAGTCCGGCGCGGCGCAGAGCACGCGGTGATTGGGCGCAAGGCGCTTGGCGACCAGGCTGGAATCCTGCAGATCGGCGATCCTCACCGCGAGATCGAAGCCTTCGGCGATGATGTCGACGAAGGAATCGCTCAGGATCAGGTCGACCGTCACCATCGGATTGGCGTCGAGGAAGGGCTTGAGATGCGGCGCGATATGCAGCCGGCCGAACGAGGTCGGGGCCGAGACGCGCAAGGTTCCGCGCGCCTGACCCGTGCCGCTGGCGACCCAGGCCTCGGCATCCTCGATCGAGGCGAGCACCGAGACGACGCGCTCGTAGAAGCCCTGGCCGGCCTCGGTCAGCGACAATTGCCGCGTCGTGCGCTGGAGCAGGCGCACGCCGAGCCGTTCTTCCAGCCGCCGGATGCGCTTGGAGATCACGGCCGGCGAGAGCTTCAGCTGGCGCCCGGCCGCCGACATGCTCTTGGCCGTCACCACATGCGCGAAGACATCGAGATCGCCGAACCGGTCCATGGTCGCCCACCTTTTCCAATTCGGAAATAATCATGGCTTTTGCCTGCGCTGCAAGCGTGTTCGAATTCGTCTAACTTGTTTGCAAGGCGCAGGGCGCAGGCGCTATGTCCTGGCCACGGCCGAGGAGGGAGACCATGAGCGCCATCGCATTTCCGACGCCTCGTGCCGACATCCTCGCTCGGCGCGATGCGATCATCGCCGGCCTCGCCGCGCTCGTCGCACCCGACGCCCTGATCACCTCCGACGACGAGCGCCGCCCCTATGAGACCGACGCGCTGACCGCCTATCGCCGCATGCCGCTCGCGGTCGTGCTGCCCTCGACGACGCAGGAGGTCGCGGCCGTGCTGCGCTATTGCGGGGAGCAGGGCGTGCCGGTCGTGCCGCGCGGGGCGGGCACCTCGCTCGCCGGCGGCGCGATCCCGCAGGAGGACGCCGTCGTGATCGGCGTCTCGAAGATGAACCGCATCCTCGAGATCGACTACGCCAACCGTGTCGCGAAGGTGCAGGCCGGCGTCACCAATCTCGCCGTCACCGGCGCGGTGATGGCGGAGGGCTTCTTCTACGCGCCCGATCCCTCCTCGCAGCTCGCCTGCTCGATCGGCGGCAATATCGGCATGAATTCCGGCGGCGCCCATTGCCTGAAATACGGCGTCACCACCAACAACGTGCTCGGCGTCACCCTGGTCATGCTCGACGGCAGCATTGTCGAGATCGGGGGCTCCCACCTCGATTCCGGCGGGCTCGACCTGCTCGGCCTCGTCGTCGGCTCGGAAGGCCAGCTCGGCATCGTCACCGAGGCGACGGTGCGCATCCTGCGCTCGGCCGAGGGCGCCCGGCCGGTGCTGTTCGGCTTCCCGACCAGCGAGGAGGCGGGCGCCGCGGTCGCCGCCATCATCGGCGCCGGCATCATCCCGGTCGCGATGGAGTTCATGGACAAGCCGGCGATCGAGATCTGCGAGGCCTTCGCCAAGGCGGGCTATCCGATGGATGTCGAGGCGCTGCTGATCATCGAGGTCGAGGGTTCCGACGAGGAGATGGACGCCCAGCTCGCCCGCATCGTCGCCATTGCCCGCGAGCACGGCGTCAAGACGGTCAAGGAGAGCAAATCGGCGATGGAGACGGCGGCGATCTGGAAGGGCCGCAAATCCGCCTTCGGCGCGACGGGGCGCATCGCCGACTATATCTGCATGGACGGCACGATCCCGACCGGCCAGCTGCCCTTCGTGCTCAGGCGAATGGCGGAGATCGTCAAGGGCTATGGCCTGCGCGTCGCCAATGTCTTCCATGCCGGCGACGGCAACCTGCACCCGCTGATCCTCTACAACTGCAACGACCCGGTCGAGGCCCGGAAGGCGGAGGATGCCGGCAACGACATCCTCAAGCTCTGCGTCGAGGTCGGCGGCTGCCTCACCGGCGAGCACGGCGTCGGCATCGAGAAGCGCGACCTGATGACCGTCCAGTTCAACGAGGCCGACCTCCACCAGCAGATGCGCGTGCGGGCGGTGTTCGACGGGCAATGGCTGATGAACCCGGCCAAGGTGTTCCCGCTCGAAGGCAGGGTGGCGGCGTGACTATCCACACGCCCACCACCGAGGCGCAGGCCTGCGCCGTCGTCGCCTCGCTCGCCACTGGAGGCACGCCGGTCTCCCTTCAGGGCGGCGGCACGCGGGCGGGCTTCGGCCGCCCGGCCCAGGTCGTCAGCACGATCTCCAGCGCCGGGCTGACCGGCATCACGCTCTACGAGCCGGCCGAGATGGTGATCGGCGCACGCGCCGGCACGCCGCTCGCGCTGGTGCAGCGGACGCTGGCCGAACGTGGCCAGATGCTGCCCTTCGAGCCGATGGACCATCGCCCGCTGCTCGGAAGCGAAGGCGAGCCGACGATCGGGGCGGTCGCGGCCGGGAACATTTCCGGCCCGCGCCGGATCAATGCCGGGGCGGCGCGCGATTCCCTGATCGGCATCAGGCTGATCAACGGCCGTGGCGAGATGGTCAAATCCGGCGGCCGCGTCATGAAGAACGTCACCGGGCTCGACCTGGTCAAGCTCGTCGCCGGCGCTCATGGCACGCTCGGCTTCCTCACCGAAGTCGTGTTCCGCGTACTGCCACGGCCCGAGCGCATCGCCACGCTGGTCTGGCACGGCCTCGCGGACGAGCGCGCGGTGAGCCTGCTTTCGGCGGCTTTGGGCTCGCCTTTCGAGCCGATGGCGGCGGCGCATCTGCCGGCCGGCATCGGCGCCGAGCAAGCGCGCACGCTGCTCCGGCTCGAGAATTTTTCCGCCTCGATCGACTATCGCGCCGGCGCTCTTAGCGAGCTGCTCGGCGAATATGGCGAGCCAAAGCTGGTCGAGGGCGAAGAGTCCGAGGCGCTGTGGCGCATGGTGCGGGACGCAGCCTTTTTCGCCGATAGCGGCGAGGCGGTCTGGCGCCTGTCGCTCGCACCGAGCGCGGGGCCACGCGCGGTGGCAGCGATCGCCGCTGCGTTGCCACGGGCGCGCTGGTTCTATGATTGGGGGGGCGGGCTGGTCTGGCTGGCCGTGCCCGCTGCGGACGACGCCGGAGCCGCCGCCATTCGCGGCGCGGTCAGGCCGCTCGGCGGCCACGCCACGCTGGTGCGCGCGCCCGATGCGATCCGCGCCGCGGTCCCGGTCTTCGAGCCGCTGTCCGAGCCGCTGCTGCGGGTGACGGCGGGCATCAAGCAGAGCTTCGATCCGGCCGGCATCTTCGAGCCGGGCCGGATGTATGCGGGGATTTGAGATGATGCGCGACCGTCATGCGGGCCGCTACATGACCCCTCCCCCTTGTGGGGAGGGGCAGGGGTGGGGGGCGATTGACTACGCGAGCGAGTTGCCCGGTCATTCGCCCCCCCTCTCCAACTCTCCCCCACAAGGGGGGAGAGAGTCGCGCCGTTTGGTCACCGCTCAGCATGATCGAACCGACTTTGCGTCGCTTTATCGAGCCTAGTCATGCAGACCAATTTCACGCCCGAGCACCTCGCTTCCGATCCGCGCCTGCCGGCTTCGGAGAAGATCCTGCGCACCTGCGTGCATTGCGGCTTCTGCACCGCGACCTGCCCGACCTATCTCCTGCTCGGCGACGAGCTCGATTCCCCGCGCGGGCGCATCTACCTGATCAAGGACATGCTGGAGAACGGCAAGCCCGCGACCGAGCAGGTGGTGACCCATATCGACCGCTGCCTCTCTTGCCTGTCCTGCATGACGACCTGCCCCTCCGGCGTGAACTACATGCATCTGGTCGACCATGCCCGCGCCCATATCGAGGAGACCTATGAACGCTCCTGGCACGACCGCGCCCTGCGCCGCGTGCTGGCGGCGATCCTGCCCTATCCGGACCGTTTCCGCTGGGCGATGCTGGCTGCGATGTTCGGCAAGCCCTTTGGCGGGCTTTTCGGATTGTTGCCGCAGGTCGGCGGTCGGCTGAAGGCGATGCTGGCGCTGGCTCCGGCAGGCCTGCCGACGCGCTCCAGCATGGAGGGTCCGCGGGTCTTCCCCGCCGGCGTGCGCCGCAAGCGCGTCGCGCTGCTCTCGGGCTGCGCCCAGCCGGTGCTCGACCCCGCGATCAACGAGGCGACGATCCGGCTGCTCACCCGCCATGGCGTCGAGGTCGTGCTGCCCAGGGGTGAGGGCTGTTGCGGGGCGCTCGTGCACCACATGGGCCGCGAGCATGACGCGCTCGGCTTCGCCAGGCGCAATATCGACGCCTGGATGGCGGAACTGGAGAGCGAGGGGCTCGACGCGATCCTGATCACGGCCAGCGGCTGCGGCACGACGATCAAGGATTACGGTTTCATGTTCCGCAACGAGCCGGCCTATGCCGAGAAGGCCGCGACAATCTCCGCGCTCGCCAAGGACGTCACCGAATTCCTCGAGACCATCGAGCTGCGCCATGTCCGCGAGGCGCCGCTGCCCGTCACCTATCACTCCGCCTGCTCGATGCAGCATGGCCAGCAGCTCAAGGACGGGCCGAAGCGGCTGCTGACCGACGCCGGCTTCAAGGTCAAGGAGGTGCCGGAGGGCCATATCTGCTGCGGCTCGGCCGGGGTCTACAACATCCTCCAGCCCGAGCTCGCCGGGCAGCTGCGCGAGCGCAAGATCGGCCATATCGAGAAGACCAGGCCGCAGATCGTCGCGACCGGCAATATCGGCTGCATGACCCAGCTCGCGAAGGGCTTTGCCGACAGGGGCGCCGCGACGCCGGTCGTCCACACCGCTGAGCTGCTCGACTGGACGACAGGCGGGCCGCTGCCCGAGAAGCTGGCGCGGGCCGGCATCGAGGACGTCGCGGCCACCGGGCCGCGGCCGCGCAAGGACATGCTCTTCGCGGCGGAGTAGTGGCGCGCGAATGCGCCTTACAGCCGCTCGTCGCCTGCCGTCGGCGGCACGTCTGGGGCATTGTCAAGAAACCAGCGCAGGTCGCTGGGCTTGGCGTCACCAGCACGTCGCTTCAGAATGACGGCGGCTGTTTCGACGGCTCCGATCTTCTCGGCGACCGCTACCGAGATCCATTGATTGAGCGAGACGCCGTCCTGCTTGGCGAGGCGCTGGGCCGCGTTCTTGACCGAAGCCGGCAGCTTGAGAGGGTAGGATGTTCTGTTCATGGTGTTAGCTCCCTCAGCCAAGTGCCGGGCGTGACCGCACGCAGCCTGAAGCGGTTTGCTGCGACGACGAAATCCCGGACATTATGCGTCACGATGGCATCGGCTCTCCCATTCGCCGCTGCTTCGAGCACCATTTCGTCGGCCGGATCGGACAGCTGGGGCCGCCATTGGAAATGAATCTCGACAGGATCGCAGGCGCTTGCCAGAGCAGCCAGGAAACCGTCAATCTGAGCGAGTGTCAGGCCATGCGCCAATCGCTGCTCGGCTCGCTTCAGGACGTCTTCGTATTCAAGAAACAATGCCACCGTCATCAGAGGGCGCAACTGTTCGTCGGCAACCATTGTCAGCAACGCATGACTCGCGCCATGTCGACTTCGCAGGGCCGAGACGATCACCGAGGTATCGATCACGATCCGATGCATATCTCATAGGATATCACATCGAATGAGATGTTCAAGCCGTGAACCAAGCGCGGCTTGCCCCTTGCGCGCCATCGGTCTAACCGAACCCGAGCGTTTCCGCCGGCTGGCCGGCTCAAAAGAAGCTTGAACCATGTCCGTCCCTTCCAAACTCAAAGCCCGCCAGCCGCGCGGCTTCGTCGATCGCGGTCCGGCCGATGTCGCCGCGACGGAGCGCATGCTCTCCGTCATCCGCGAGCAGTTCGCGCTCTACGGCTTCGACCCGGTCGAGACGCCCTTCGTCGAATATACCGACGCGCTCGGCAAATTCCTGCCGGACCAGGACCGGCCGAACGAGGGCGTCTTCTCCTTCCAGGACGATGACGAGCAGTGGCTCTCGCTGCGCTACGACCTGACCGCGCCGCTCGCCCGCTACGTCGCCGAAAATTTCGACGCGCTGCCGAAACCCTATCGCAGCTATCGCGCCGGCTATGTCTTCCGCAACGAGAAGCCGGGCCCGGGCCGCTTCCGCCAGTTCATGCAGTTCGACGCCGATATCGTCGGCGCGGGAAGCGTCGCCGCCGATGCCGAGATCTGCATGCTGGCGGCGGATACGATGGAAGCGCTCGGCATCAAGCGCGGCGACTATGTCGTCAAGGTCAACAACCGAAAAGTGCTCGACGGGGTGATGGATGCCGCTGGCATCGATCAGGCTGCACGCCTTGCCGTTCTGCGAGCGATCGACAAGGCCGACAAGTTTCCGTTGGAGGAAGTCGGCAAGCTGCTCGGCGAGGGCCGCAAGGACGAGAGCGGGGACTTCACGAAGGGGGCGGGGCTTTCGGGTGCGCAGGCCGAGACGATCCTGCGTTACCTCGCGCTTGGCCAGAAGCTGGCCGAGCTCGGCAAGTCGACGGCAGCCGACAGCGCCAAGGCGGGCGAATTGTCGGCCGAGGCCGTCTCCGAGCTGGGCAAGCTCGTCGAGACCGCCGAGAACGGCCGCGCCGGCATCGAGGAGCTGGAGCAGATCCGCGCGCTCGTGACGGCTGCGGGCTATCTCGGTCGCATCATCATCGACCCCTCCGTCGTCCGCGGCCTCGAATACTACACCGGCCCGGTCTACGAGGTGGAGCTGACCTTCCCGGTCACCAACGAGGACGGGCAGGTCGTGCGCTTCGGCTCGGTCGCGGGCGGCGGGCGCTATGACGGGCTCGTCGGCCGCTTCCGGCCCGAGCCGGTGCCGGCGGCCGGCTTCTCGATCGGCGTCTCGCGGCTCTATTCGGCGCTGAAGGCAGTCAAGTCGCCGATCGTCGATGCCAAGGCCGAGCTGCCGCTCGTCGTCGTCACGGCGATGGACAACAAGTCGCCGGAGCACATGCCGGCCTATCAGGCGATGGTCTCGCAGCTGCGTCAGGCGAAGGGCGAGGACGACAAGCCGTTGCTGCGCGCCGACCTCTATCTCGGCTCCTCGGGCTTCAATGCCCAGATGAAATATGCCGACAAGCGCGGCGCGGTCTGCGCCGTGATTCAGGGCTCCTCCGAGCGCGAGGCCGGCACGGTGGTGATCAAGGACCTGATCCTCGGCGCCGAGCTCGCCGCCGCTGGCCGCGACGTCAAGGATTCCGCCGAGCACAAGGAGCGCCAGGCGCAGGCGCAGTTCGCGGTACCGGTGGCGGACCTGGTCGAGGGTGTGAGGCGGGTGCTGGGACGGCACGGGTGAGCCCTTCTCCCCTCGGGGGAGAAGGTGGCAGCGCGAAGCGCTGACGGATGAGGGAAGTCCAGGCTCTCGGCAGCAAGCAGAGGGCCGTGTCCGCGCCCCTTCCCTCATCCGCCTCACTGCGTTCGGCACCTTCTCCCCCGAGGGGAGAAGGAAACCCGTTCACCCATTTCCCGAAAAACAATCGAAAATGCGCGGCATCGCTGCTAGGACCGCCGCGCAACAGGATGAGTGAACCGTGCCCGCGACCCGCGCCAGCATCGAGACCGTGATCGCGCTCCTCGCGGGCGAGGGCTATGCGCGCGCCGAGCCGGCGATCCTGCAGCCGGCCGATGTCTTCCTCGACCTGTCCGGCGAGGATATCCGCCGCCGCATCTTCATGACGCAGGATGCCGACGGCCGCGACTGGTGCCTGCGGCCCGAATACACCATCCCCGTCGCGCTCGATCACATCGCCTCGGGCGTCAGCGAGCCGGCCGCCTATGCCTATGCCGGCCCGGTCTTCCGGATGCGCTCGCGCGAGCCGGGCGAGTTCGCGCAGGCCGGCCTCGAATCCTTCGGCCGCACCGATTTCGCCGCCGCCGATGCCGAGATCATGGCCCTGACCATCGATGTGACCGCAGCGCTCGGCCTGACGCAGCCGCGCATCCTGATGGGTGACGTCGCCTTGCTCGGCGCGCTGCTCGACGGGCTCGGCGTGCCGCAGGGCGCGCGCCGCCGGCTGATGCGCGCCGTGGTGCAGGGCAAGGGCGCGGAGGCGGCGGAGTCCCTCGATCCGCCGGCCGTCAACGGCGAGACCGCCCATGCCGGCCTGCTCAAGGCGTTGGAGGGGCAGGACCCCAAGGCGGCCAAGGCCTTCGTCGAGGACGTGCTGTCGATCGCCGGCATCTCGACCGTCGGCGGCCGCTCGGCCGGCGACATCGCGGAGCGCTTCCTGGCCCGCGCCGCCGAGCGCGAGAACCCGGTCAATGCCGATGTGAAGGCCGTACTCGGCCAGGCGCTCGCCGTCTCGGGCGATCCCGACAGCGCCAGCGCCGCCTTGCGCGCGCTCGCCGACCAGGCCTCGCTCGATCTCGGCCGTGAGCTCGACGCGTTCGATGAGCGCACCGGCTTCCTCGCCGTGCGCGGCGTCGATGTCGGCGCCATCGCCTTCCAGGCCGGCTTCGCCCGCAATCTCGACTATTATACCGGCTTCATCTTCGAGCTGCATGACGCCAGGCGAAGCGACGGCCGGCCCGTCGCCGGCGGCGGGCGCTATGACAACGTGCTCGGTCGCCTCGGCTCGCCCCGGCCGATCCCGGCGGTCGGCGCCTCGCTCTGGCTCGACCGGCTGGCGGGAGAACAGGCATGAGCGACGCGCCGCTGGTCCTCGCCGTCCCCTCCAAGGGCCGGTTGCAGGAGAACGCCACCGCCTTCTTCGGCCGTGCCGGCCTGAAATTCGTGCAGTCGCGCGGCTCGCGCGACTATCGCGGCACGATCGCTGGCCTGGACGGCGCGGAGGTGGCGTTCCTCTCGGCCTCCGAGATCGTCTCGCAGCTCGCCTCCGGCGCCGCTCATCTCGGCATCACCGGTGAGGACCTGGTGCGCGAGCAGGTTGCCGATGCAGATGCGGCGGTCGAGCTCTTGACGCCGCTAGGCTTCGGCAACGCCAATGTCGTCGTCGCCGTGCCTCAGGCCTGGATCGACGTCCGCACCATGGCCGATCTCGACGACGTCGCCAGCCACATGCGCGCCCGTCAGGGCCGCAAGCTGCGCGTCGCCACGAAATATGTGAACCTGACGCGCCGCTTCTTCGCCGAGCACGGCATCGCCGATTACCGCATCGTCGAGAGCCTGGGCGCGACCGAGGGCGCGCCGGCCGCCGGTTCCGCCGAGATCATCGTCGACATCACCACGACCGGCTCGACGCTCGCCGCCAACGCGCTGAAGATTCTCGACGATGGCGTGATGCTGTCCTCCGAGGCCAATCTCGTCGCCTCGGTCCGGGCGCCCTGGAGCGAGCGGGCGCGCGTGGCCGCGAGCGCCATCCTGTCGCGTATCGCCGCCGAGGAGGAGGCCCGCTCGGTGCGCGAGATCCGGGCGCGGCCCGCCGGCATGACGACCGAGGCGGTCGACGAGCTCGCGGCGTCTTTCGGTGCGCGGCTGCCGTTCGGCGCGGCCGGCGAGGGCGGGCTCGTGACGCTCCATTGCCCGGAAAAGGCGGTCTTCGCCCTGGTCGACCAGCTCGCGCGCTCCGGCGCGGACGAGATCACCGTCAACGCGCCGGCCTATGTCTTCCGCAAGGCCAATCCGCTGATCGAGCGGCTCCTGGCCCGCATCTGACGCAGTTTGCGCCGCGGGTCGGATTTTCGACGCATTCGCCGGTGACCTTGGGTGCGCTGCGCGTCCGCCCGGACGGAAAGGGCCGATGATCGCAGTTGATCCCGCAGCGATAGGGCTCTACGCGCTTTCATGAGACCGGGGCGTGGGTTAATGTCCCGGCCCCGGATAGGTAAAGACATGATGAATCGACGCCTTGGCTACGCCGCTGTCCTCGCTTTGAGCCTCGCACCGCTGCTATTGGTGTCTCCCGTTTCTGCTCAGAACCGCGCCCCGACGCCCGAGCGGCCGGCGGAGCCCCAGCAGCGGCAGACCGCGAAGCCCGAGCAGAATTTTCCGCTTGGCGCCTCCTGGAGCGCGGTCACGCTGAACGGCAAGCCGATCAGGGATCGCAAGGCGACCTTGCAGGTCGACGCCAACCTGCGCGGCACCGGCTTCAGCGGCTGCAACACCTTCTCCGCCTCGGCCTATCCGCTGCGCGAGCAGGGTTTCGCCGTCGGGCCGGTGGCGCTGACCAAACGCAGCTGCGACAAGGCCGCGCAGGATTTCGAGCGCGCCTATCTCGTCGCCCTGCGCGCGGCCCGCAACTGGGATCTCGTCGCTGGACGGCTGGTGATCAAGGGCGCTGGCGGCGAGCTGCAGTTCGATCGCGGTATCTGAGCGGCCGGTCTCCCGGTCTTAGGGCGTGCTCTTGGAGCATGCTCAGCTTACTTGGAAGCGGCTTGTCATTCCGGGGCGCTGCGCAGCAGCGAGCCCGAAACCCAGAACCGCGGCCGGTCGTCAGGGGGGGCCGCAACGCGCGCCGCTTGTTCTGGACAAGTCTGCGGTTCTGGGTTCCGGGCTCGGCCCTGCGGGCCGCCCCGGAATGACGGCGTTACTTGTCGAGACAGCGAGCCCTAACCTGTCGGCTCTGCCGCCATTGCCCGCGGGCTGTAGGTCCCGTCCTCGTTCGGCTGCATGGTGACGATCTCGTCATGCATCTGCCGCAGCGTCGAACGGTGGCCGATCGAGACGATCCTGGTTTCCGGCAGTTCCCGGTCGATGACGGCGTAGATCTCGCCCTCAAGCTTCTCGTCGAGCGAGGCCGTGGCTTCGTCGAGGAACAGCCAGTCCGGCTTGGCCAGCAGGGCCCGCGCGACCGCGAGGCGCTGCTGCTCGCCGCCCGAGAGCCGCTGCCCCCAGAGATCGACCTCGTCCAGCCGCTCGGCGAGATGGCCGAGCTTCACCTTGCCCATGGCCGCCACGATATCCGCATCCTGGTAGGCGTCCTCGGCGGCGGGATAGGCGATCGCCGCGCGCAGCGTGCCTTGCGGCAGATAGGGGCGCTGCGGCAGCAGCATGATGTCCGCGTCCGCCGGAATGCCGACCTTGCCTTCGCCGAAGGGCCAGATCCCAGCGATCGCCCTGAACAGGGTCGACTTGCCCGATCCCGACGGTCCGATCAGCAATGTCGAGCGCGCCTTGCCGAGGTCCAGCCCGTCGAGCCGCACGATCGGCTGGCCGTTGGGCAAAGCGAGCGTCGCCGCGCCGAAATGGACGGCCGGCTCGGCAATGCTCTCGCGCTGCAGGGCGGCCTCGCTCTGCGGCTGCTGGCGCGCATCGGCGATGGCGTTCTCGAAGGAGGTGAGGCGGTTGATCGAGGCGAGGTAGGACGCGATCGACGAGTAGCTGTTGATGATGAAGGAGAGCGCCGTCTGAACCCGATCGAAGGCGCCGGCGACCTGCATCATGATGCCGAGCGTGATCGTGCCGGCGAAATAATAGGGCGCGAGGATGATGTAGGGCAGGACGACGCTGATCTGGTTGTAGGACAGCGTGAAGCTGGTCAGTTTCAGCCTGCGCCAGACCAGCCGGTAGAAGTTCTCGACGATGTCGAAGAAGCGCTGCTTGAGATGGGCGCGCTCGACCGGCTCGCCCGACATCAGCGCGATCTGCTCGGAATATTCGCGCAGGCGCGCCAGCGAGAAGCGGAAATTCGCCTCCCGCTTCTCCTGTTCGAATTCGAGCCCGATCAGCGGCCGGCCGATCAGATGCGTGATCCAGGTCGCGGCGGCGGCATAGAGGAAGGCGACCCAGAAGATATAGCCTGGGATCTGGAGATTGGTGCCGGGCAGGGTGAAGGCGACCTGGATGTTCCAGAGGATGATCGAGAAGGAGACCAGCGTGGAGACCTGCGACAGCAGCGGCAGGGCGAAGCCGTAGGTCTGGTTGACGAAGGCCCGGGTGTCCTCCGCGATACGCTGGTCGGGGTTGTCGACGCTGCCGGCGAGCGCGATGCGGTAATGCGTGGCGTGGTCGAGCCAGCGCGCGCTGTACTCGTCCGCCATCCACTGCCGCCAGCGGATCAGGACGGTGTAGTTGGCGAACATTTCGACGAGATTGGAGATGACCCAGAGCACGGCCCAGAAGCAGAAGACGTAGAAGAGCTGGTACCAGAACGCTCCCGCATCCTTGTTCTGCAGCGCGTCATACATGTCGCGATTGAAGAAGCTCAGGCGCAGCGTGATGCCCACCTGCACCTGGTTGAGCACGATCAGGAAGGTGAACAACGCGACGGCGAGCGTGCCGAGGCGGATGCTGAACGGGCCGATCGGCCAGAGATTGGCCGTGGTGATCTCGTCGGATTGGAAATAGGGCGAGGCCAGCCGCGCGATCCGCCCGATCACCGGCACGAAGGATATCGCATAGATCAGGATGGCGAAGACGCCGACGGTGGTGGGCAGGCTCGTCGGCACGGCCGGAATGCCGGACGCGGCCGGCCACATGCCCGCCTGCGCGAGCAGCGCCGCGCCGCCGAACAGCACATATTCGATGGCGAAGACAGCCGAGAATATCCGCAGGAAGAAGGCCAGCGTCGGCGCGCGGAAGGTCACCAGCGCCAGCAGCAGCCCGACCACCCCCATGCCGAGCGTGCCGGCGCTGCCGCTTTGCTGCCCCACCACGAGCGCGATGACGGCCAGCGCGGCGACGATGAAGCTCAACGGACGCATAGGTCTTCCTTATCGGGGAATCGGCGCCGGGACCGGCGCATGCGGGCTCTTGTTGTAGCCGACCGCAGCAGACAAAAAAGCCCGGCTCAAGGCCGGGCTTCGCTTTTCAGCGTTTTGTGATGGGGCTCAGGCCCGGTCGAGCGACCAGCGCCCGGCGCCGGCGGCGAACAGGACGAGGAAGCCGCCGACCACCGAGATGTTCTTCATGAAGATCATCTGCTGCATGGGCTGCGCCCAGTTGGTGTGGAAGAGCAGCGTGGCGGCGAGCGTGAAGATGGCCAGCGCGAGCGCGGCATAGCGGGTCTTCCAGCCGACGACGACCATCAGTCCGCCGAGGAGCTCGACGGCGATCACCAGTGGCAGCAGCACTCCGGGCACGCCGGCGGAGGCCATGTATTGCTGGGTGCCGGCATAGCCGCCGATCTTGGAATAGCCGGCGAGGACGAACATCAGCGCGAGAAGGACCCGGCCGACGAGCTTGGCGGTGTCCGAGAGGGCAGGTGAGTTCAGCATGAGGCAGGCTTTCGCGAAGGGTTGCCACAGAGCGCGGCAGGATGCCGCAGCTGCGGCAATCTAGGGCCTACAACCAAAGTCGAGGCAAGGGACGGCGCGCCGCGGCTGACCGAACCGGCCCATTCCGTTGTTGAAAACACGCTATGCGAGCCTCTTTGCGGTCATTGCGAGCCCGGGTCTTGCCTTCGGCAAGCTCGAGGACAGGCTCCACGAAGCAATCCGGGAGGTTTGGCGCAGTTCCCTGGATTGCTTCGTCGGCTGCGCCTCCTCGCAATGACGGTGAGCGTCGCCAACGAAAAAGGCCCGGCTTGCGCCGGGCCTTTCCCATTATGGAGCCGGATGGCTGGATCAGAAATCCATGCCGCCCATGCCGCCGCCGCCGCCCATCGGGGGCATCGGGGCTTCCTTCTTCGGCGTCTCAGCGATCATGGCCTCGGTGGTGATCAGCAGGCCGGCGATCGAAGCCGCGTCCTGGATCGCCGTGCGCACGACCTTGGTCGGGTCGATGATGCCGGCCTTGACCAGGTCCCCATACTGGCCGGTCTGGGCATTGTAGCCGTAGGCGTAGTCCTTCGACTCGAGCAGCTTGCCGATCACGACCGCGCCGTCATCGCCGGCGTTGTCGACGATCTGCTTGGCCGGGGCCGTGATGGCGCGACGGACGATCTCGACGCCGGTCTTCTGGTCGTCGTTCTGGGTCTTGATCGCCTTGACGGTCGAGAGGGCGCGCAGCAGGGCGACGCCGCCGCCCGGCAGGATGCCTTCTTCCACCGCGGCGCGGGTCGCGTTCAGCGCATCGTCGACGCGGTCCTTCTTCTCCTTGACCTCGACCTCGGTCGCGCCGCCGACGCGGATGACCGCGACGCCGCCGGCGAGCTTGGCCAGACGCTCCTGGAGCTTCTCACGGTCGTAGTCCGAGGTGGTCTCCTCGATCTGCGCCTTGATCTGCGCGACGCGGCCCTCGATGTCCTTCTTCTTGCCGGCGCCGTCGATGATCGTGGTGTTCTCCTTCTCGATGCGCACCTTCTTGGCGCGGCCGAGCATGTTGAGCGTCACGGTCTCGAGCTTGATGCCGAGGT
>JAESGM010000127.1_pt1 | contig 181764 bp, 159 predicted proteins | sample 9269721 | NCBI WGS metagenome assembly JAESGM01 (sample SAMN15720920, study PRJNA650825) | algae metagenome | isolation source: Komarekiella atlantica HA4396-MV6 and co-occurring heterotrophs from... | place: USA: Theobald House, Kauai, HI | collected 2009-07-29 | reverse complement strand
CCGCCGCCTCCTTGAAGGCAAGCGCTGTCATCGGGCGGAACTCGTGCTTGTCCTTGCCCGAGACGCGCTCGGACCAGGGGTCCACCTGCGCGAATTTCTGGCTGAACACGAAACGGTCGAAATAGGCCCTGCGCCGCTCGGCATCGTCGAGCACCTGCCGGCGCACCTCGTCCGTGCCGACGCGCTTGGCCCATTTGTAGATGCGCTCCAGATAGCGCGCCTGCTCGCGATACATCTGGACGACCGCGACGATCACCTCCAGCGCCTCGTCCTCGGTCTTGACCAGGCCCAGCACCTCCGTGCCCTTGATGTCGAGGCCGGCGGCACCCGCGAAATGGATCTCGTAGCCGGAATCGACGCAGATCACGCCGACATCCTTGCACGTCGCCTCGGCGCAGTTGCGCGGACAGCCGGAGACGGCCATCTTGACCTTCGCCGGCGTCCACGAGCCCCACATGAACTTTTCGATGCGGATTCCGAAGCCGGTCGAATCCTGCGTGCCGAAGCGGCACCAGTCGGTGCCGACGCAGGTTTTCACGGTGCGCAGGCCCTTGGCGTAGGCATGGCCGGAGACGAACCCCGCCTGGCCGAGATCGGACCAGACGGCGGGCAAGTCCTCCTTGCGGATTCCCAGCATGTCGATGCGCTGGCCGCCGGTGACCTTCACGGTCGGGATCGCGAACTTGTCGACCACGTCGGCGATGGCGCGCAGTTCCGCCGCGCTCGTCACACCGCCCCACATGCGCGGCACGACCGAATAGGTGCCGTCCTTCTGGATGTTGGCGTGGACGCGCTCGTTGACGAAGCGCGACTGGTAGTCGTCGGCATATTCGTCCGGCCAGTCGCAGACGAGGTAGTAGTTCACCGCCGGCCGGCACTTGGCGCAGCCGCAAGAGGTCTTCCACTCCAGTTCCTGCATCACCGCCGGGATGGTCTTCAACTCCCGCGCCCGGATCAGCCGGCGGACATCGTCATGGCCAAGGTCCGTGCAGCCGCACATGGGCTGGACGGCGGCGGGGTTGTAGGTGTCCCCGAGCGTCAACGTCATCAGCTTCTCGACGAGCCCGGTGCAAGTTCCGCACGATGCCGACGCCTTGGTGTGCGCGCGCACCTCGTCGAGGCTCGTCAGGCCCTTCGCGGTGATCGTGCCGGTGATCTTGCCCTTGCAGACGCCGTTGCAGCCGCAGATCTCGGCCTCATCCGCCAAGGCCGCAACGGCCGCCAGAGGGTCCGCCGGGGCGCCCCCCTGGAACATCTGGCCGAAGATCAGCGTGTCGCGCATCTGCGAGATGTCGGCCGCCTTCTTCTTCAGGTCGTTGAACCAGGCGCCGTCGCCCGTCTCGCCGAAGAGCACCGTTCCGATGATGCGGTTGTCCTTGAGGACGACGCGCTTGTAGATGCCGGCCGCGGCGTCGCGCAGGATGATCTCCTCGCGATCGTCGCCATCGGCGAAGTCGCCCAGCGAATAAAGGTCGATGCCGGTGACCTTGAGTTTGGTCGGCGTGTCGGCATGGACGAAGCTGCCTTTCGTTCCGCCCGCCAGTTCGTCGGCCGCCACCCGCGCCATCTCGTAGAGCGGTGCGACGAGGCCGTAGACATGGCCGCCGACTTCGGCGCATTCGCCGACCGTCAGGATCGCCGGGTCGGAGGTGCGCATGCGTCCGTCCGTGACGATGCCGCGATTGACCTCGAGCCCCGCTTCCTTCGCCAGCGCGGCGTTGGGCCGGATGCCGACCGCCATGACGACGAGACTCGCCGGGACGATCGTTCCGTCTGCCAGTTCGACGCCCTCGACCCTGCCGTCGCCGACGATCGCCCTGGTGTTGGCCTTGGTCAGCACCTTAATGCCGCGCGCCTCGACTGCCTTTTGCAACAGATACCCGGCCGCCGGGTCGAGCTGGCGCTCCATCAGCGTCGGCATCACGTGCAGCACGGTTACCTCCATGCCGCGTTCCTTCAGGCCCGCCGCTGCTTCCAACCCGAGCAGGCCGCCGCCGATCACCACCGCCTTCTGCCGCGACTGCGCGGCGAGGAGCATCGCGTTGACGTCGTCGAGGTCGCGATAGGTGATGACGCCCGGAAGGTCCGCGCCGGGCACCGGGATGATGAACGGCACGGAGCCGGTCGCGATCACCAGCCGGTCGTAGGGCTCGGTCACGCCCTGATCCGAGGTCACCGTCTTCGCGTCGCGGTCGATGGCGACGATGCGGTGGCCCTTGTAGAGGGTGATGCCGTTGGCGATGTACCAGCCGTCGCCGTGGATCACGATCTCCTCATAGGCCTTCTCGCCCGACAGGACCGGCGACAGCATGATGCGGTCGTAGTTCACGCGCGGCTCGGCGTTGAAGATGGTGATCGCATAGCGGCCGGGCGCGGCTTCGATCAAATGCTCCAGCATGCGCCCGGGGGCCATGCCGTTGCCGATGATGACTAATCTTTCCGACATGGGTTCGCTCCTCGCGGTCATTCGGCGGCGGGCGCCAAGGCAGGCGCGCGCTCGATGTTGCGGATGGCCAGGTGCATCCAGGCAAGGCTCGCGGCGACGATGAGGAAGAGCAGCATGAAGCAGCTCGTCCACTGGCCCGTCACGTCGCGCAGCACCCCGAAGGCGAAGGGCAGGACGAAGCCGCCCAAGCCGCCGATCATGCCGACGAGGCCGCCGACCGCACCGACATTTTGCGGGTAGTAGACGGGGATGTGCTTGTAGACCGCCGCCTTGCCGAGGCTCATGACGAAGCCGAGGATGAAGACGAGCACGATGAACACCGCCGGCCCGATCGCATAGGCCATTGCGTCCTCGCCCGCGACGAGGCCGAGCGAATAATCGGGCAGGCCGAGAAGCGACGTCACTGCCGCCGCGACGAGGAACATCGCATACATGACCGCGCGCGCGCCGTAGCGATCCGACAGGACGCCGCCATAGGCGCGGAAGATCGAGGCCGGGATCGAATAGGCCGCGCCGACGATCCCCGCCGTTGCGATGTCGAAGCCGTAGACGCCGATCAAGTAGCGCGGCAGCCAGAGCGCCAGCGCAACGAAGGCTCCGAAGGCGAAGAAGTAGTAGAGCGAGAAGCGCCAGACGCGCAGATCCTTCAGCGGCGCGAATTCGGCGGCGAAGCTGCGGACCTGCCCCGCGCCCGTGCGCCGGCGCTCGCGTATCACCGGATCGTCCTCGGTCGCCAGCCAGAAGACGACCGCCATGACGACGAGCGCTGCCGCCCAGATCAGCGCCACCGACTGCCAGCCCCAGGCGATCATGACGAAGGGCGCGACAAACTTCGTCACCGCCGCGCCGACATTGCCGACGCCGAAGATGCCGAGCGCCGTGCCCTGCCGCGCCGTCGCGTAGAAGCGCGAGACATAGGCGACGCCCACCGCGAACGAGCCGCCCGCGAGCCCGACGCCCAGCGCCGCGACCAGCATCTCGCCATAGGTGGTGGCGAAGGCGAGGAGGAACGTGGCCACCGCCGCCGCGAGCATCGTCATCGTGTATACGAGCCGTCCGCCGTAGCGGTCGGTCCAGATGCCGAGCAGCATGCGCACCAGCGAGCCGGTGAGGATCGGCATGCCGATCAGCAGGCCGAACTCGGTCTCCGTCAGCCCCAGCTCGTCCTTGATGCGGATGCCGATGATGGAAAAGATCGTCCACACCGCAAAGCAGACAGTGAAGGCGATGGTCGACAGCGACAGCGCCTGCGTGGCGCCGGGATGGGAGTGTTCCGGTTTCAGTGCTTGTGTCATTTCTGGCTCCTTGGCCGGCGTGGGAGGCGCCGCGCGGGTGGCTGAAAACGAAAAAAGCTGCCGGCCAGGCCGCTGCCCCGCGCCAGTCGCGCGAAGAAGGAACCTGAACGGCAGCTTTGCCTGGAAGCGCCCGCCATTGGACGCCGATCTCGTGACCCTTACGGGCCTACGACATGAGAAGCATGGACCGTGCCAGTTTTCGCACACCGGCGAAAATTACATGAATTCATGAGCTTAATCCGAATCCGTCGAGACCGCCCAAGATCGCGTCCTCGTGCATCTGCGCTCATCGCAGCACGAATCCGCCCATTGATTGTGCAGGTGCAGCATGATGATGCCGAAGGCGGCAGTCAGAACGAGGTAAGATATTGGTCCAGGCGATCCGGGTCGAAAATCCGGCCGTCGAAGAAGCCGTCCGGTCCGAGGACGAGGCTCGCCCCGGCCGAGCCGACCGGCGTCGCCGCCGTCAGCGCGCCTTCCACCTTGGCATTCGCGCCGGGCAGCGCCACGCCGAGCGGCTTCAGCGCCGCGCGGTAGAGGTCGGGCCGGTAGGTCTCGCGCGCGATCGCGGCATTTTCCGCACTCGCCGTCACCTGTTCCCAGCGCACCATCTGGCTGTAGAACCAGAGCGCGTGGCTCTTCCAGGGAAAGGTCGCGGCCTTGGCCTGCGGCACGAAAAAATCGGGAACCCCGATCGTCTCGCCCGCCCCCGCCGCGATGCGGCCCGTCAGCGCCGGAAGCAGCCATTCGGCCGGTGCGCCGACATGGTCGGGCGCGGCCAGCATCGCCGCCAGTTCCTCGCGGTTGCCCGCCTCGCCGCACCAGGCGGCGGCGCGATAGAGCGCGCGCAGGAGTGCGGCCAGCGTGTCGGGATTGGCCTCGGCCCACCCCGCGGCGACGCCGAGCACCTTTTCGGGGCTCGAATGCCAGATCGCCGCCTTCGTCGTGACGATCCGTCCGACGCCCTTGGCGACCGCCGCAGTGTTCCACGGCTCGCCGACGCAATAGCCGTCGATGCGGCCGGCCGCCAGCGCGTCCGACATCAGCGGCGGCGGCACGACGACGATCTCGACATCCATATCGGGCGCGATGCCACAGGCGGCCAGCCAGTAGCGCAGTTCGTAATTGTGCCCCGAATGGGGATGGACGACCGCAAAGCGTGGCCGCTGGCCCTCAGCTATCGCCGCGCGCAGCGCCGCGCCGGTCGCGGCGGGGTCGAAGTCGCCCGTCGCGCCTTGGGCGCGCATCGCGTCCCAGAGCGGCAGCGAGACCGTCACCGCATTGCCGCCGAGCCCCAGCGCCATCGGCACGATGGTGCGGGCGGCGAGCGGCGCGAGGCCGAGATTGTGCGCGATCGGCATCGGCGCCAGCATGTGCGCGACGTCGAAATGGCCGACCGCCAGCCGGTCGCGGATGCTCGCCCAGGAGTTCTCGCGCACCAGCGCAAGCTCGATGCCTTCATCTGCGGCAAAGCCCTTCTGCCGCGCAGCGACGAGGATCGCACTGTCGAGAAGCGGCAGGAAGCCGGCCGTCACGCGTGCGGTCATGTCTCGTCTCCCGGCCCGAGCAGGCTTGCCGCGGTGATCAGGCTTTGCGCGATCTCGGCGATCTTGCGATTCTGGTTCATCGCCGTCCTGCGCAGGAGCGCGTAGGCGGCCTCCTCCGAGAGTCCGCGCGATTTCATCAGGATGCCCTTGGCCTTTTCGATCAGCTTCCGGCTTTCGAGTTCCGTGCGCGCCTCGTCGAGTTCGCGCGCCATGCGCGAGAAGGCGTTGAAACGGCTGATCGCCATGTCGAGGATCGGCTTCACCCGCTCCTTGCGCAGCCCGTCCACGACATAGGCCGAAACGCCCGCCTCCACCGCCGCCTCGATCGACGCGCTGTCGGAGCGGTCGACGAACATCGCGATCGGCCGCTTCACGGTGCGGGTCAACTGGAACATCGATTCCAGCATGTCGCGGTTGGGATTCTCGAGATCGATGACGATGACGTCGGGCTGCTCGTCCGCGATCCGCCGGGCGATACCGGCAACGTCGTGGATGACCGTCACGGCGGCATGCCCCGCCTCGCGCAACCCTTCCTCGATGATGGCCGCGCGGATGCGGTTCTCGTCGATGATCAGGATCTTCACGGCGGCAGCGCTCATGCCCGCCTTTTTTGCGCGGAAGCGGCGATTGTGCAATGCAAAAAGAAGAACGCCTCAGCCGAGCCGGTAGGCCTTACGTGCCAGCTCGCCAGCCAGCAGCCTCGCCGTCTCGAAGGCCTCGTCCTCGTCCATGCGGTGGGTGGTCACCAGTTCGGCGAGGTAGGCGCAGTCGGTGCGCCGCGCGACGTCGTGGCGGGCCTCGATCGACGTCACCGCGCGGGTGTCGTCGTTGAAGCCGGCCGTGTTGTGGAAGCCCGCCGTCTCCGTCACCTGCTGCCGGTAGCGCCGGATGCCCTCATAGCTGTCGTGGAACCACCAGGGGGGCCCGAGCATCAGCGACGGCCATGCGCCGGCCAGCGGCGCCAGTTCGCGCGCATAGGTCGATTCGTCGAGCGTGAAGAGGATCACCCGCAGCTTCGGCGCCATGCCGACCGCGTCGAGCAACGGCTTCAGCGCTTCCGTAAAGCTGACCGGCGCGGGAATATCGAAGCCGCGGTCCCGGCCATAGGTAGCCAGCACGTCACGCGAATGGTTGCGGTGTGAGCCACAATGAAGCTGCATGACGAGCCCGTCCTCGGCCGACATGCGCGCCATCTCGGTCAGCATCTGGGCGCGGAAGAGTTCCGCCTCGCCCGTCGCCAGCCGGCTCGACCGGGCGCGCTCATAGAGGCTCGCCGCCTCGCTCTTCGGCAGGTCGGCCGTGCGCGGCGTCGCGTGGCCGTGATCGGTCGCCGTCGCGCCGAGTTCGCGGAAGGCCGCGCGGCGCGCACGGTGCGCGTCGAGATAGCCGTCCCATCTCTGGATGTCGATGCCGGCGATCTGGGCGAATTTTTCCAGGTTCTCCGCGAAGCCGGGCAGGTCCGGGTCGGTGACGGCATCGGGCCGATACGTCGGCACGACCCGGCCACTCCAGCCGGAGTCGCGGATCGCGCGGTGCCAGGCAAGATCGTCCAGCGCGCCGTCCGTCGTGGCGATCACCTCGATACTGAAGCGCTCGTAGAGCCCGTGCGGCCGGAACCCGTCCTGCGGCAGGCTGGCGGCGATCCGGTCGTAGGCGTCGTCGGCCGTGGCGGCGGAAAGCCGCTCGGTGACGCCGAACACCGTCTCCAGCGCATGCTCGATCCACAGTTTCGACGGCGTGCCGGCGAAGAGGTGGAAGTGTGCCGCGAAAATGCGCCAGATCGCGCGCGGGTCGGTCTCGGCTCCCGCGCCGATGCCGAGCGCCTCGAACGGGACGCCCTGGCTCACCAGCATCCGCGTGACGTAGTGGTCCGGCGTGACGAACAGCGTCGCCGGGTCGGAAAACGCCTCGTTCGTCGCCCACCAGCGCGGATCGGTATGGCCGTGCGGCGAGACGATCGGCAGGTCGGCGACCGTCTCGTAGAGCGCGCGGGCGATCCGGCGCGTGGTTTCGTCGGCGGGAAAGAGCCGGTCGGGATGAAGCATCACATCAGCCAGTTCGGCAGGAACAGGACGACCTGCGGGAAGAGGATCATCACCGCGACCAACAGGAGGACGGCGATGGCGAGCGGGATCAGCTCGATCGAATAGTCCTTGTAGGAGCAGTTGAGGATGCCGCAGACGGCGAACATCGACACGCCGAAGGGCGGCGTCATGCCGCCGAAGGTGACGAGCGTCATCATCACCAGCCCGAAATGGACCGGATCGACGCCCGCCGCGGTGACGACCGGAACGAGGATGGGCGTCAAAAGCATGACGAGCACCGTCGCCTCGACCAGCATGCCGAGCACGAGCAGGAAGCCGGCGATGACGAAGAGCAGGATCGTCGGGTCCGACAGCGTCGTCAGTGCCACTTCGGCGATCGACTGCGGCACGCGCTCGAAGGTGATGACGTAACCGAACGTGCCGGAGAACAGGATGATCAGCATGATCATGCCGATGTCGTTGATGCTCTTCGCCATGGCGTCGACGAAGCCGGCGATCGTCATCTCGCGATGGATGAAGAAGCCGACGATCAGCGCATAGGCGACGGCGAAGGCGCCCGCTTCGGACGGGGTGAAGAAGCCGAAGCGGATGCCGACCAGGAGCCAGACCGGAAACATCACCGCCCAGAAGCTCTTGCGGAATTCATGGCCCACTTCGCGTAGCGTCGGCAGGCGGTCGTTGATCGGCTGGTAGTCGCGCTTGTAGGCGATCATCCAGGTGGCGACCATCAGGACGATGGTCAAAAGGATGCCCGGCACGATGCCGGCGATGAAGAGCCGGCCGATCGAGACCTCGCCGAGATAGCCGTAGAGGATGAGGCCGAGGCTCGGCGGCAGCGTCGCGGTGATCAGGCCGCCGACCGAGAGGATCGCCGCCGTGAAGCCGCGGCTGTAGCCCTGCTCGATCATCGGATTGCCGAGAATGCGCGCCTGCATCGCCGCATCGGCGACGGCGGAGCCGGAAATGCCGCCCATCAGCGCCGAGAGGATGATGGTCGACTGCGCGAGCCCGCCGCGCATCCAGCCGGCGACCGTGGTGGCGAGCGCGACGAGGCGCGGCGTGATGCCGGCGCTGTTCATCAGATTGCCGAGGAGGATGAAGAGCGGCACGGCCAGGAGCGGGAAGGATTGGCTGGCGGCGACGATGCGCTGCACGGCGGTGCTTTCCGGCAGGAAGACCGATGGCAGCAGGAAATAGCTGGAACCGGCGATGCCGATGGCGAAGGCGACCGGCATGCCGAGCACGATCAGCCCGAGTGCGGCGGCGAGGATGAGAGCGGAAATCATAGAACGCCTTCCTTGGCCTCATGGGCGGGCTCGTAGGATGCGATCAGCCCCTTCTCCCAGAAGCGGCGCAGGAACGAGATCGCCAGAAGAACCGCGCCGGCCGGCAGCGCAAGCGTGACGAGGCCGTAGCTGAGGCCCGACGCACCGAGCGTGCGCTTCCAGTTGCCGACGGAAAGTTCGACGCCGAGCCAGGCGACGAAGCCGAGGAAGACCAGCATCAGGAGAAGGTTGAACCCTGCGATCGCGCGGCGCAGCGGCACCGAGAGGATGTCCGGCAGCGCTGAGACGCGGATATGCTCGCCCTGTTTGGCCGTCAGATCGGCGCCGAACATGCAGGTCCAGATCAGGAAGAGCTGGGCGAATTGCGGGGCGGAGGTGACCGGCATGCCGAGCGACCGGCCGACCGCCGCCGCGAGCACGGCGGCGACGGTGGCGGCGAGCATGGCAAGCGCGAACACCATCTCCACGCGGTCGTAGATTTTCCAGAATGCGGACATGCTGTTCCTCGCCGGCTGTCGTCGACACGTGCCGACGGGACGCGGGCGCATCCCGTCGGCGTGTCATGGTTTCAGGTCGGCTCAGTCGGCCGACGGCAGGTAGGGCTGCAGCGCCTCGCGCGCCTCGACGAGGCCGACTTCCTCGTATACGCTGGCGGTCGCCTCGCGGAAGGGCGCCATGTCGACCTCGTTGAAGGTGACGCCGGCCGCTTCCATCTCGGTCTGCACTTCGCCCAGGCGTTCGACCGTCATGCGCGTCGCCTCGTCGCCGGCCGCCTTCAGCTCCTCGTCGATGATGGTGCGCATCTCCTCGGGCAGCGACTGCCACCAGGATTCGGAGGTCGCGAGGCCGGTGAAGAGCTGGATGTGGTTGGTCAGGGCGATGTTGGTCGCCACTTCATGCAGCTTGATGCCGTAGGCGCCGGTCAGTTGCGCCTCGGCGCCGTCGACCGCGCCGAGCTGCAGCGCCGAATAGACTTCCGACCAGGCCATCGGGGCGGCCGTCGCGCCCATCGCCTCGACCGTCGCGATCCAGCTCGGGGCGTCGATGGTGCGCACGCGCACGCCTTCGAGGTCGGCGGGCTGGGTGATCTCCTTCTTGGTAATCATCTGCCGCGTGCCCTGGAACCAGTTGTAGTTCAGGAGGCGAATGGCCGAGCTTTCGGCCAGTTCCTCGACCCATTCGCCATAGACCGGCGAATCCGTGATCGCGGCGTACTGCGTGTAGTCGTCGACGAGGTAGGGCGCGGCGAGGATGCCGAGCTCGGCATGGAGCGGCGCGAGGCGGCCGGCATCGACCAGCGCGGCGATCGGCGCGCCGTTGCGGATCTGCTCGAGCACGTCATTGTCCTCGCCGAGCTGCGAGCTCGGATAGATGGTGACGTCGATCTGGCCTTCCGAGCGCTCCTCGATGCGCTTTTCGGCGCCCTGCATGGCGATGACCAGCGGGTCCTGCACGGTCTGCGAAGTCGAGAGGTTGAGCGAATATTCCTGCGCCGAAGCGGCGCCCGCCGCGACGACGAGCGCGCCCGTCAGTCCGATGGTCTTCAACAATGCGGTCATGATCTTTCCTCCTGGTCGTTGTTTTTCAGTTTTTCGGTTTGGATACGGGTGCGAGCGTCCAGAGCCCGGCGCGCGCGCCTTCGGTGACGAAGATGGCGACGTGGTAGAGAAGCCGGCTCAGCGCCTCCGCCCAGACCGGGCGGCCCTCGCCGTCGAGCCGGTTGAACCAGACCGGCCGGCCGGATTGCGCGGCCGGCGCGAAATAGCGGGCGAACATGATCGCGGCGAGGTCTTTGGCGCGCGCTGCATGCGCCGCATCGCCGGTCGCGAGATGAAGCGCCGCCGACAATTTGCCGGCCTCGGTCAGCGGCCACAGAAGGTGCGTGTCCTCGCGCACCCGTCCATCGGCGCCGAGCGCGTCGAAGGGAACGCCCGCCATCGGGCCGGACGAACGCAGCCCATGGCGCTCGGCGAAGGCCGCCATCGGCAGCGCGATCTTTCGCACATCCTCCTCGCCCGACAAATCGGCGAAGCGGTGCAGCAGCCACGCCCATTCATACTGGTGCCCCGGCTCGCGCCGCTCGCCCTGGACGCCGGCAAACGGCGTAAGGTCGTGGCCGACGAACTCCCGCACGGCGCCGGTCTCCGGATCGATGAAATGCCTCTTGGCCAGATCGGGCAGCGCCCGCGCGCGGTCGAGCCACACCGGCTCGCCGGTCATTTCGAACGCCTGCAGCAGCGCCTCGAACATGTGCATATGCGGGTTCTGCGCGCGCAAATCGCCGGGCATGGCGCCGGTCGCGGCCATCGCGTCGTCTTCCCAGAGCGAGCCGTCGGATGGATCGGTCAGGCGCTCGGATATGAACCGCCAGCAATCGTCGATCCGCGTTTGGTCTACCGCCTCAGGTGCCGCCTTTTGCAAGGTGACGAGCGCGAGCAAGACGAAGGACTGGTCGTAGCTGCGCCGCAACCGTGACTGAGGGTCGGCGAGCGGGCTTCCGTCACCCGCCACACTGAAACGATAGCCGCCATCCTCGTCCCGCAGATGCTGGTCGATGAATCCGTAGACGTCCCGCGCGGCATCGAGCAGCCGCGTGTCGCCGGTCGCAAGGTGAAGATGGAGGTGAGCGAGCGTGAAGACGATGCGCGCCTGGACGAGCGTCGTCTTCGGGTCGCCGGCGACAGGCCGGCCTTCCATGTCCAGCCGATCGAACACACCGCCATGCGCCTCGTCGCGCGCGAGTTCCAGCCAGCGCGGCACAAAGTGCGCTGCGAAGCTGCCGGCATCGAGGGCGTGGATCGGCACGGCGATGCTCATGGCGCTTCCGCCCGCTGGTCGAAATAGGCCGGCAGGGCCGCGATCACCGCCGGCAGGTCGTCGAGGATCTGTCGCAGATGCGTGCGCATCGCGCGCTCGGCGCCGTCGGCATCGCCGTTGCGGATCGTGCCGACGACCTCCTCGTGCTGCGCCAGCAGCTGGCGCAACGGAAACTGCTTGGCGCTCAGATGCCGCACGCGGTCCATCTGCGTCTTCAGCGGCTGCAGGATGTCCCAACTCGCGCCCTGCCCGGCCTCCGACGCCAGCGCGCGGTGAAACCGCTCGTCGAGCTGGATGAAACTCGCCGGATCGCCCTTTTCCACCGCGGCGCGCTGCCGGGCGACCAGATCGTCGAGCTCGGCGAGGAAAGCGCTTTGCGCACGCCCGGCGAGCAGCCGCACGATGTCGGCCTCGACCGCCTCGCGAACGAAGCGCGCCGACATCACGGCTGCGACGTTGATCTGGCTGACATAGGTGCCGCGCTGGGGGCGTATCTCGACGAGGCTTTCCTCGGACAGCTTGATGAAGGCCTCGCGCACCGGCTGGCGGCTGACGGCATAGCCGGCGGCGACGTCGACTTCGGACAGGCGCGTGCCGGGCATCAGTTCGCCCTTCACGATGCGCTCGCGCAACAGACGGTAGAGCCGCGGGCCGACGGCCTGGCTCCGTTCCTCGTCGCGCGCCTGCAGCGCGGATGCCTGTCGCAATGTCACGTCGAATTCCTCCCGGAAGGACAAATGAACCATACTACCATACTAGTCAACAACAAATCCGGATGCTATCTGCTGGCTGGGGTCGCTGAAGACGACAGGCATGCAGGAGGAGTTCATATGCGGCAGACATGGCGATGGTTCGGGCCGAAGGATCGCGTCTCGATCGACGACATGATGCAGGCCGGCGTCGAGGGCGTCGTCTCCGCGCTACATCACGTGCCGACCGGCGCGGTCTGGACGCAGGACGAGATCGCCCGACGCCAGTCCGAGATTGGCCGCATGAAGGACGGCGCGCCCTCCGGGCTCGCATGGGAGGTGGTCGAGAGCCTGCCCGTCTCCGAGGACATCAAGAAGCAGACCGGCGACTGGCGCGCCCATGTCGACGCGTGGCGCACCTCGCTGCGCCATCTCAACGCCGCCGGCATCGAGACGATCTGCTACAATTTCATGCCCGTCCTCGACTGGACGCGCACCGAACTCGCCCACCGGCGGCCGAACGGCGCGACCTGCATGCGCTTCGACCTGACCGATTTCGCCGCCTTCGACATCCACATCCTGCAGCGCCCCGGCGCCCGCGAGGACTTTGCCGCCGCCGTCGTCGAGGATGCTGGCCGCCGCTTCGCCGCGATGTCCGACGCCGACCGCGCGACGCTGGCCGACAACATCGTCTGCGGCCTGCCGGGCGCCGCCGAAAGCTTCACGCTCGACGACATCCGCGACCATCTCGCCGGCTATGCCGCGCTCGGCGAAGCGCGCCTGCGTCAGAACCTCGTCGATTTCCTCACGGAAGTCGCGCCGCTCGCCGAAGAGCTCGGCATGCGGCTTTGCTGCCACCCCGACGATCCGCCCTTCCCGCTCCTCGGCCTGCCGCGCATCATGTCGACGGAAGCCGACTACCGGGCAATCCTCGACGCGGTCGACCTGCCGTCGAACGGCGTGACGCTGTGCTCGGGCTCGCTCGGCGCGCGGCCCGACAACGATCTGCCCGCTTTGATGGACCGGCTCGGCGAGCGGGTGCATTTCCTTCATCTGCGCAACGTCACGCGCGAGAGCGACGACATTTCCGGCAGCTTCTTCGAGGACGAGCATCTGGCCGGCGGCACCGACATGGTGGCGCTGATCGCTGCCGTGATCCGCGAGGAGCGCAGGCGCGAAAAGGTCGGCCGCCGCGACGTCTTGATCCCGTTCCGTCCCGACCACGGCCAGGAAATCCTCGACGATTTCCAGCGCAAGGCGCAGCCGGGCTACCCCGCCATCGGCCGCCTGAAGGGCCTTGCCGAACTGCGCGGCATCCTCACCGCCCTGTCGCACGAACGCGAAGGCCTGCGCACATGAGCCGGCCGCGCCTCGCCGCCCCGTCCGACGTCACGGGACCGGCGCGTCTGCCCGGCTACCGACCGGAGGCGCACGGCGCTGGCATCGTCCATCTCGGCCTTGGCGCGTTCCACCGCGCGCACCAGGCCGTCGCCACCGACGATGCGCTCGCGGCCCAAGGCGGCGACTGGCGCATCTGCGCCGTCAGCCTGCGCAGCACCGCGCTTGCCGAAGCGCTCGCGCCGCAAAACGGGCTCTATACGCTGATCGAGCGCGGCGTCGACGGTTCGCGCGCCCGCGTCATCGGCTCCCTCTCGCACGTGATCGCCAACGATCCGGCCGCGACGCTGGCGGCGCTCTGCGACCCGTCCGTAAAGATCGTCACCCTGACCGTGACCGAAAAGGGCTACGGCATCGATCGGACAAGCGGCGCGCACGATCCCGCCCATCCGGCCGTCGCGGCGGACCTCAAATCCCCGCAAGCCCCATCGGGCGTGCTCGGACTTCTGACCGCCGCGCTCGGCGCGCGCCGAAACGCCGGCACCGCGCCCTTCACCCTCCTTTGCTGCGACAACCTCCCCGAGAACGGCCGGCTCCTGCGCGGCGGCGTCATCGGCTTTGCCCGCGCCGTCGACCCCGACCTTGCCGATTTCATCGCCGCCGAGATCGCGTTTCCGTCCTCCATGGTCGACCGCATCACCCCCGCCGCGACCGACCGGACTCTGGCCGACGCCGCTGATGCGACCGGCTGCATCGACCTTGCCGCGGTCGAGACGGAAGCCTTCAGCCAGTGGGTGATCGAGGACCATTTCCCTCAGGGCCGACCCGCCTGGGAGGCCGGCGGCGCGATCTTCGTCGCGGATGTCACGCCGTTCGAGCGCGCGAAGCTCACCATGCTCAACGGCACTCATTCGATGCTCGCCTATGCCGGCTTCCTATCGGGCCGCGAATTCGTGCGCGACGTCATGGAAGACGGCGATCTTTCCGCCCTCGTGCGCCGCCACCTCAACGCCGCCGCCACGGTCCTGCCCGTCCTGCCCGAACTCGACCTCGGCGACTACGCTGCGGCTCTCGAAGCGCGGTTTCGCAATCCTTCGATCGACCACGCGACCTACCAGATCGCGATGGACGGCACCGAGAAGCTGCCGCAGCGCATCTTCGCGCCCGCCCGCGCCGCGCTGGCCGCCGGCCGGCCGGTCCGACCCTTCGCTTTCGCGGCGGCCGCCTGGATGCGCTATGCGCTCGGCGCCAGCGATGCCGGCGCGCGCTATGCGCTGCGCGATCCGCGCGAGGCCGAGATCCGCACCCGCCTCGACGGCCTGCCGCGCGATGCGACAGCCATCGCCGCCTCGCTGCACGGCCTGCCGAACTTCACTCCGCACGAATTGGCATCGTCGCCGCAATGGCGTACCGAGGTCGAGCAGGCGCTTGGCGCGATGCTGGACAAGGGCATGGCGGCAGCCATCGCAGCGGAGGCAAATTCGTGACCGCAAGGCTCTTCCTCTCGATCGGCGAGCCGATGGTGGAACTCGGCCGCGCGGGCGATGGCGATGGCGACCTCTGGCGGATGGGTTTTGCCGGCGACGTGCTCAACACGCTCTGGTATGCGCGCGCCAGCCTTCCCGAGACCGGCTGGCGCACCGCGCTCCTGACCCGGCTCGGCACCGAGCCCTTCTCCGCGCGCATGCGCGACTTTCTCACCTGCAACGGCCTCGACACCGCCTATGTCACCCCGGACGAAAAGCGCAGCGTCGGGCTCTACGCGATCGACCTGTCGCCGAGCGGCGAACGGCGCTTTTCATATTGGCGCTCCGCGTCCGCCGCCCGCGGGCTCGCCGACGATGCCGAATCGCTGGGGGAGGCGATCGATGCCGCCGACCTCGTCTACTTCTCCGGCATCACGCTCGCGATCCTGCCGCCCACCGGCCGGCAGAACCTCATCGACGCCGCCCGCGCCGCCAGGGCGCGCGGCCGGATGGTCGTGTTCGACCCCAACATCCGCCCGGCCCTTTGGGAGGATCGCGAGACGATGCGCCGCTGGCTCCGCGAAGGCATCGCGGCCGCGACTGTCGGCCTACCCAGTTTCGACGACGACGCGGAACTGTGGGGCGACGCCTCGCCCGAAGACTGCCTTCGCCGCTGGCAGGCGGCGGGCTGCGGCGAAGTCGCCGTCAAGAATGGCGGCGGCGACATCGCGGTCGGCACGCCGGGCAACATCGAGACGATAACCGTCGAGCGCATCCGGCCCGTCGACACGACCGGCGCCGGCGATGCCTTCAACGCCGGCTACCTCGCCGCGCGGCTTGGCGATATCGCGCCGGCCGCGGCCGTCCTTGCCGGCCATCGCCTCGCCTGCCACGTCATCGGCCAGCGCGGCGCGCTCATCCCCATGGAGAAGCTTCGCGACCTCGGCCTGCGCGGCTAGGCGCTAAAGCCGATGCTCGAGGCCGCGCGCCGATACAAGAGCTCCACGTCCGGCGAAAAATGGAAGGTCGCCAGGAAATCCTCGACGCGGAAGGTCGGGATCGTCTGCCGCACGAGACCGGCATAGGCCCGCGCTTCCTCGACCCGCCCCGCCAGCGCCAGGCAATGTGCCGCGATCGCCAGGATGATGACGTGCGCGTTCGGCCGCGCCGCGGCCTTCAGCGCCCACTCCGCCGCCTCCTCGAACTGGCCGAGGCGCACATGCGCCATGGCGCGCGCGCCCATCATCCCGAACAGCAGCGGGTCGAACGGGCTCAGGCTGCGCGAATGGTCGGACGAGGTGATCGCCGCCGCCGGGTCGCCGGACTGCGACTGGACGAAGGACAGGGCATAGTGCCCGAGCGCGAAGTTCGGGCTCAAATCCACCGACCGCTCCAGTTCCACCACCGCCTGGTCGTGCCGATTTCGCAACCACAGCGCCCGTCCCATCGCCCAGTGCGCTGCCGGGTCGTGGTCGTCGGCCAGAAGGCTGCGCCCCGCCGCCTCGAACGCGAAATCGGCCTCCTTCTGCCGGTCCTCCCAGTGCTGGAAGGCGTTCTGCCAGTGCGTGAAGGAAAGCCCCGAATAGGCCCGCGCGAAGGTCGGGTCGATCGCGCTCGACTGCCGGAAGAATTGCTGCGCCAGATCGTTGTCGGCCTTGGTGAAGCGATACATGTGCCACAGGCCGCGATGATAGGCCTCCCAGGCATTAAGGGAATTGGGCGGCTTCAGGATGGCGCGGTTCTTCTCCGCCGTCTCGATCTCGTTGGCGATCGAGGCGACGATCATGTCGCCGATGTCGTCGAGGACGAGGAACGCGTCGTCGCGCCGGACCTCGAATTCCTCCGACCAGACGATGCGCGCCGTGCGCATCTCGACGAGTTCGACCGAGACCTCCGCCCGCTCGCCATGCCGCCGGACGATGCCGTGCGCGAAATAGTCGACGTCGAGCCGCCGCGCGGCTTCCGCCGGCGCGATGCCCTCTTCGGACAAGGCGAAGACCGAGCCGCGCGCGATGACGAAGAGGTTCCGCAGCTTGGCCAGCCGCGTGATGATGTCATGCGTCAGCCCGTCGGCGAGCCGGCGCTCGCCGATCATCAGATCGTCCTCCGTGAACGGCATCACGGCCAGCGAAGCGCGGGTGGGCGCGGCAGGCCGCTCGGCCGGTTCGGGTGCGATTTCGGCCTTGGGCGGCGCAACGGCAGCCGGCGCGGCGGCGCTCTTGCGCAAATCCCGCCACGCCCTCGCCACCGCGTCGAGGTCGACATCCTCGGCCTGGTAGAGCCGCGTCACCGCTGCGAAATGCCGCTCCGCCTCGTGCGGCAGCCCGCCCTCGAGCAGCGTCTTCAAGAGGAGCGTCTGCGCGCGCGGGTCGAACGGCGACAACTCGACCCAACGTTCTGCATACGGCCGCAAATCCTGCGGGCTCTCGGTCTTCAACTCGACCAGCCGCTCCAGCATCGCCGCGTGGCAGGAGCGGTAGTGACGCCGCTGCGTCGCCAGCCAGTGATCGAGTTGCGGGCTGCGCGCAAGGTCCAGCCCTTCGAGGAAATCGCCGATGAAGAGGTCGCAGAGCCCGCGCAGCGCCGCTGCGTCGAGCGTTCCGAGCCCGGCGCGCGTGGCGGCATCGACGAGCAGCACGTCGACCGTGCAATCGGCAAAGTCGAGCGCGATCATCTCGTCGCGCGCGGAAAGGCGGACGCGGCCGGGCTCGTCGAGGATCGTGCGCAGCTTGCTCAGGCACCAGCGCAATTCGCCGCGCGGGTCGTTGGCGACGTCGCCGAGAAGTTCGCACAGCCGGCTTCGGCTGACGGGATGGCCGGCGGCGGCGAGATAGGCGAGAAGCGCGCGCACCTTTCGCGAGGGCGGCAAGTCGATCGCCACCCCGTCGCGCGCGACCGACAGGCGGCCGAACATGCGCAGCACCAGCGCCGCGGAAGCCGGTTTTGCATGGGATTGCGAAATTTCCATGCGCGTTTCCACGCTCGTTACAACGATCCCACCCTCGTGCCGAGACTATCACTCGCGAAGACGACTGGCATCCGCCATTTGAGCGGGCCCGTCGCGGCCCTTTGAGGAGAAGATCATGCAACGCAGCCAGACCATCCGCACGACCGCCGGCCGGGGCCGGCTCTTCGACAGCATCCTCGAAACGGTCGGCGACACGCCGGTCGTCAGGATCAACAATCTCGCCGTTCCCGGCGTGACGATCTACGCCAAGGGCGAGTTCTTCAATCCGGCGGGCTCTGTGAAGGACCGTCTGGCGCTCAACATCATCGAGGACGCCGAGCGGCGCGGACTCCTGAACCCCGGCCAGACCGTCGTCGAGGCGACCAGCGGCAATACCGGCATCGGCCTTGCCATCGTCTGCGCGCAGAAGGGCTATCCGCTCGTCGTCACCATGGCCGACAGCTTCTCCGTCGAGCGGCGCAAGCTGATGCGGATGCTGGGCGCCAAGGTCGTCCTGACCCCGCGCGCGCTGAAGGGCTTCGGCATGTACCAGAAGGCGGTCGAGCTTGCCGAGGCGAATGGCTGGTTCCTTGCCCGCCAGTTCGAGACCGAGGCCAACGCCGCCATCCACGAGATGACGACGGCGCGCGAGATCGTCAACGATTTCGCCGGCAAGCGTCTCGATTTCTTCGTCACCGGCTACGGTACGGGCGGCACGGTCACCGGCGTCGGCCGCGTCCTGCGCCGCGAAATGCCGCAGACGCGCATCGTCTTGAGCGAGCCAGCCAACGCGCAGCTTCTCGGCAGCGGCCATGCCCAGCAGCGCGGCCGCGACGGCTCGCCGACCGCAAGCCACCCCGCCTTCGAGCCGCACCCGATCCAGGGCTGGACGCCCGATTTCATCCCCAACGTCCTGCAGGAGGCCGTCGACAAGCATCTCTACGACGAGGTCATCCCGATCGCAGGTCCCGAAGCCATCAAATGGGCGCGCGAACTCGCCCGCCGCGAAGGCATCTTCACCGGCATCTCCGGAGGGGCGACTTTCGGCATCGCGCGCGGCATCGCCGAAAAGGCGCCGGCCGGCTCGGTGATCCTGTGCATGCTGCCGGACACCGGCGAGCGCTATCTGTCGACGCCGATGTTCGAGGGCATCGAGGAGGACATGGACGCCGAGGAGCGGGCGCTCTCCATGTCGACGCCCGGTTTCCAGTTCGCAGCCTGATGTCGGGAGCAAGGCGGGCCATGGACGCGCGGCGCGAAATGCTGGAGGAGACGCAGGAAGAATCGCTCGATCCGAAGGACTGGGGGGCGCTTGCCGCCCTCGCCCACAGGATCGTCGATGACGGGTTCGCTCATATGGCGACCCTGCGGGAGCGTCCCGCCTGGCGGGACCTGCCGCCCGACATGGCGGCGGTCTTCTCGGGGCCGCCGCCGCGCGCCTCGCAGTCTCTGGAAAACGTGCTCGAGACCGTCACCGAGACGGTTATGGCCTATCCAATGGGCAACAACCACCCGCGCTTCTGGGCCTGGTTCATGGGCGCGGGCAACATGACGGGCGCGCTCGCCGATTTCATCGCCGCCGTCCAGGCCTCCAACCTCGGCGGCGGCAAGCACGCCGCCGCCCTTCTCGACCAGCAGGTGGTCGACTGGCTGCGGCAGATGGTCGGCTTTCCCGATACGGCGAGCGGCACGCTCGTCAGCGGCGGTTCCATCGCCAATCTCATCGGCCTCACGGTCGCGCGCAACGTCAAGGCCGGCGTCGACATCCGCGAACTGGGCGTCGGCGCGATATTGAAACCGCTGCGCTTCTACGGCTCCGACCAGCTCCATAGCTGCCATCGCAAGGCGGTCGAAACGCTCGGCCTCGGCAACCGCGCCCTGCGGCGCATCCCCAGCGACGCCGACTGGCGCATCGACATTTCCGCCCTGCGACAGGCGATCGTGGAAGACCGTGCAGCCGGTTTCCAGCCCGCCTGCATCATCGCCAATGCCGGCTCGGTCAACACCGGCTCCATCGACGATCTGGACGCGCTTGCCGACCTCGCGGCCGCGGAAGGCCTCTGGTTCCACGTCGATGGCTGCATCGGCGCACTCATCGCCATCGCGCCGGCCCACCGCGGCCTCGTCGGCGGCCTTTCCCGCGCGGATTCGCTCGCGCTCGACCCGCACAAATGGCTCCACGCGCCGTTCGACGTCGGCTGCTGCCTCGTGCGCGACGCCGCCGCGCATCGCAAGGCGTTCGTCACCTCGGCCGAATATCTCGCGACGTCCGAACGCGGCCTCGCCTCGGGCGCGTGGCTCTACGAACTCGGGCTCCAGACCACCCGCGGCTTTCGCGCCTTGAAGGTGTGGATGGCGCTGAAGGAACACGGCGTCGACAAGTTCGGCCGGCTGATCGACCAAAACATCGACATGGCGCATCACCTCACGCACCTTATCGAGCAGGAACCGACGCTCTCGCTCACCGCGCCGACGGTCATCAACATCGTCTGCTTCTGCTTCGATCCCGGCGGGCTCGACGAGCCGGCGCTGAAGGCGCTCAACACCGAGATCATGCTGCGGCTGCAGGAATCCGGTCTCGCCGTCCTCACCGACACGACCCTCAACGGCCGCCACAGCCTGCGCGCCGCCATCTGCAACCACCGCACCCGCTACGACGATCTCGACCTCGTCGTCCACGAGATCGTGCGGATCGGCAAAGGTCTGGTCGCGTAGCGCTATTGAGCGGCGGCAAGTTCCGCGTCGGCGAGCAGCGAGGACGGCGCGGTCTTGCGCGCGCTTGCCAGCAATTGCCGCGTATACGCCTCGGTCGGCGCGTCGAAGATTTGCGCCGTCGGCCCCTGTTCCACGATCTTGCCGCGCTGCATCACCAGCACCCGGTCGCAAATCTCGCGCACCACGGCGAGGTCGTGCGAGATGAAGAGGTAGGTCAGGTCGAGCTCAGCCCTCAGATCCTTCAGGAAGTCGAGGATCTGCGCCTGCACCGACACGTCGAGCGCCGAGGTCGGCTCGTCGAGGAGCAGGAGCTTCGGCTTCAGCGCGACGGCGCGCGCGATGCACACGCGCTGCTTCTGCCCGCCCGAGAGTTCGTGCGGGTAGCGGTAGCGGAAGGCCTTCGGAAGCTGCACCGTGTCGAGAAGCTTCTCGACATTGGCCTCGATCTCGCGGCGGGAGAGCTTCGACTGGATGCGGAACGGCTCGGCGATCGCATCGCCTATCGTGTGCCGGCCGTTGAGCGCCGAATGCGGGTTCTGGAACACGAGTTGCATGTGCCGGCGCATCCGGCGCAGCGCCTCGCCGTTCATCGCCGTGATGTCGCTGCCGTCGAAGGCGACCGCGCCTGCCGTCGGCTCGACCAGGCGCAGCACCAGCCGCGCGATGGTCGACTTGCCCGAGCCGGATTCGCCGACGATGCCGAGCACCTCGCCCTGCGCGACCGAAAAATCGACCTCGTCGACCGCCCTCACCGGGCCGCCGGACTTGGTCGCATAGGTCTTGGCGAGGCCTTTCACTTCGAGAAGCGGGGGCGTCGGCTTGCGTTCGTCGCGCACGTCCAGCGGCGCGTCGATCTCCGGCACGGCGGCCAGAAGGCGCTTCGTATAGTCGTGCTGCGGCGCGCGCAGAATGTCCTCGGTCGCGCCTTCCTCGACGATCTCGCCGCGGAACATGACGGCGCAGCGCTTCGCCACCGTCGCGATGGCGCCGACGTCGTGGCTGATCATGATGACGGTCAGGTTCAGCTTCGCCACCAGTTCGTTGATCAGGTCGAGCACCTGCGCCTGCACCGTCACGTCGAGCGCGGTGGTCGGCTCGTCGGCGATCAGCAGGTCCGGCTTGCCCGAAAGCGCCATGGCGATCAGCACGCGCTGGCGCATGCCGCCGGAGAGCTGATGCGGATACTGGTCGCAGACCCGCGTCGGTTCGGGAATGCCGACCTGGTCGAGCAATTCCTCGCTGCGCGCCCGCCGCCCGGCCGCCGACATCGCGATGCCCGTCGCCCGGTTGTGCGCGGCGATGACGTCGCCGATCTGCCGCCCGATCGAAAAGAGCGGGTTCAGGTAGGTCATCGGGTCCTGGAAGATCATCGAGATCCGCACGCCGCGGATCTTCTTCCACCCCTTGTCGCCCAGCGTCGAAAGGTCGGTGCCATCGAAACGGATCGACCCCGCCACCACGCGCGCCCGCTTCGGCGCAAGGCCGAGGATCGAGCGCACGAGCACGGTCTTGCCCGAGCCGGATTCGCCGACGATGCCGAGCGTCTCGCCGCGCCTGACGGCGAGGTTTATGTCCTTCAGCACGTGGACCGGCCCGTCGAACGTGTCGATGTCGAGCGTGTAGTTCCTGATGTCCAGCAAGTCGCTCATCGCTCACGGCTCCGGGGATCGAGGATGTCGCGCAGGCCGTCGCCGAGGAGATTGAAGCCGAGCACGGTCAGGAAGATCGCGGCGCCGGGGAAGAAGGAATACCACCACCAGTCGGGCATGTAGCTGCGCGCGACCGAGATCATCGCGCCCCATTCGGGCGCGGGCGGACGGGCGCCGAGGCCGATGAAGCCGAGGCTGGCGGCGGCGAGGATCGCCATGCCCATGTCCATGCTCATCTTGACGATGATCGGCGACCAGCAATTGGGCAGGATATGGTGCCACATGATCCAGGGCGTCCGCGCGCCGAGCGAGCGGGCGGATTCGACGAAGAGCTCTTCCTTGACCGACAGCGTCTTCGCCTCCACGAGGCGCACATAGCCCGGCCACCAGACGATGGCGAGGGCGATGACGCAGTTGGTGATGCCGGGTCCGAGCGCGGCGACGATGGCGAGCGCCAGCGCCAGCCCCGGCACGGCGAGGAAGAGTTCGGTGAAGCGCATGATCGCAGCTCGCGTCCAGCCGCCGGTATAGCCGGCGATGATGCCGAGCGGCACGCCGACGCCCGCGCCGATGCCGGTGATCAGGAGCCCGATCCACAGCGACGTGCGCGCCCCGACGATGACGCGCGACAGGATGTCCGAGCCCATCTCGTCGGTGCCGAACCAGTGCGCCGCGCTCGGCGGCTGCAGCCGCGCGGCCATGTCGAAGCCGCCGGTCGTGTGCTCGGGATAGGGCGCGAGCCATGGCCCGAAAGCTGCTAGCACCAGGAACAGGAGGACGAGCACGAGGCCGAGCATCGAGGAGAAGCTGCCCGCGAAGGTGTAGGCATAGAGCCGCAACTGGCGGATGCGGCTTTCATGGCGCTCGCGAAAGCTCAGCCGAACGGGCGTGGTCAGGTCGCTGGTCGTCATCACGCACTCCTCAGGCGGGGGTCGATCCAGGCATAGGCGAGGTCGACGATCGTGTTGGCGACGATGAAGAAGAAGCCGATCAGGAGCGTCACGCCGATCACCGGCTTGAAGTCGGAGGCGAGCGCCGACGAGACGGCATAGAGCCCGATGCCCGGCCAGTCGAACACGGTCTCGACCAGCACGGTCGAGCCCAGCATCCAGCCGAAGCGCAGGCCGATCATGGCGAGCGTCGGCAGCATGGCGTTCTTCAGCGCGTAGAGCGCGACGATGCGGCGGGAGGAGAGACCGTGCGCGCGCGCCGCGACGACGTGGTCGGACTGCAGCACCTCGATCATCTCGGCGCGGTTCACCCGCAGGATCGAGGCGAGGCAGGGAAAGGAGAGCACGACCGCCGGCAGGATGATGTGCTTGAGCGCGGTCGCAAACGTGTCGAACTGCCCGCGCAGAAGGCTGTCGACGAGCAGGAGATGCGTGATCGGCTCGGGCGGCAGCGCGACGAGCGGCAGGCGCCCGGAGACCGGCAGCCAACCCATCTTCACCGCGAACAGAAGCTGCAGGAGGATGCCGAACCAGAAGGCCGGAATGGCGACGCCCGAGATCGAGAAGATGCGGGTCACATGGTCGAACCAGCTATTGCGGTAGACCGCCGAGAGCATGCCCATCGGCACGCCGATGAAGATGCCGAGCGCCATCGCCACCAGCACCAATTCGATCGTCGCAGGCGCGTAGCGCAGCAGTTCGTCGAGCACGGGCCGCGTCGTCACGATCGAGGTTCCGAGGTCGCCGCGCACGAGGTCGCCCATGTAGATGACGAACTGCTCGGCCACCGGCTTGTCGAGGCCGTTCTCGACGCGGATCGTCTCGACCATGTCCTCGGTCGCGTTCGGGCCGGCTACGAGCCGTGCCGGGTCGCCCGGCGCGACATTGGTGATGAGGAAGGTCAGCGCGGCAATGCCGAGCATGGTCCCCACCAGCGCCGCCAGCTTGCGCAATGTGAAACTCAGCATCGTTTCCGTCCCTTGATGCGGGAAGCGCCCGTGGCGCTCCCCGCCGTTTCGCGTTCGTCCCGGCCTATTCGGCCTCGACCCAGAGCGGGTAGAGGTCGACCTCGCCGGTGAACCGGACCGGGCTGAACTGGAAGCCCTTCAGATAGTCGCGGTGCGCCCAGCGGCGGTTCTGCAGCATGCCGAAGACTTCCGGCTGGTCGGCGACGATCTGCGTCTGGATCTTCGCGTAGAGGTCGGCGCGCTCGTCCCAGTTCGTGCTGGCGCGGGCGTCGTCGATCAACTTCGAGACCTCCGGATTGTCGTAGAACGCCATGGCGTAATACTGGCCCCAGGAGTTCTTGTGGTACTGGTAGGCCACCGCATCCGGGTCGGTCGAGATCGGCGTCACATAGACCGAGGTCATCGCCGGCGACGTCTCGACGCGCGAGCCGTTTGCGACCATGTTCGGCCACTGCTCCGGCTTGATCTCGACATTGATGTTGAGCGCCTTGAGGTTGTCGAGCAGCACCAAACCGATGCGGCGTGCCTCCTCGAGGCCGGCGACGTGGACATATTCCAGCGTGATGCCGCCTTCGGGATGCTCGGACTGGGCGAGATATTCCTTCGCCTTCTCCAGATCCTGGCGCGGAATGTCGGCGACGTCGATATGGCCGCGCATCGCGTCCGGCAGCGGGCTCGTCTGCAGCGAGGCGGCGCCGTTGTAGATCTGCACCAGCGCATCGTAGTCGAGCGCATACGCGATCGCCTTGCGCAGATTGATGTCGGCGGTCGGGCCCTGCTGCGTGTTGAACTTGATGCCGAAGGTCGTCATGCCCTTGTGGTCCTGGATCTCGATCCCGGGCATGTTGGCGATCTGCACGTAGTCGTCGGAGGTCAGGCCCTCGACGATGTCGACCTCGCCGCGCTGGAGCGAGGCGCGCTGGGCGGACGGCTCGCGGATGATGCGGTAGATCACGCCGGCGGGACGGTTCTCGCCCTGTGGCCAGCCCTTCCAGTAGTCGGCGACGGCCTGCATTTCGTAGAGCACGTTCGGCTCCCAGCGGCCGATCTTGAACGGGCCGGAACCGGCGGCGTGCTCGGTCAGCCAGGCCTCGCCATAGTCGCCGTCGACCTCGTTGGCCTGAACTTCGGCCGGATTGACGATGAACCACCAGGGCAAGAAGGAGAGGAACGGCGCGTAGGGCGCCTTCAGTTCGAACTTGACCGTGTAGTCGTCGACCACCGTCACACCTTCGGGCGCGAGGAAGTCCTTGAGCATCCACGCGACGCCCTTGTTCAGCTTCAGCCCGCGCTCGAACGAGTAGCGCACGGCCTCGGCATCGACCGGGTCGCCATTGTGGAACTTGGCGTTCTCGACCAGCTTGAAGGTCCAGGTCTTGCCGTCCTCGCTGGTCTCCCAGCTCTCGGCGATCCACGGCTTGATCTCGGCCGGGTCGCCTTCATACTTCACCAGCGCGTCGTAGACCGCCTGCTGCACCATGCGCGTCGACCAGTCGTAGCGGACATGCGGATCGAGCACCGGGATCGCCTGGCGGCCGGCGAAGACGATGATCTCGCCATCCTCGGTGCGCTCGAAGGCGGATGCGGGCGAAGCCATGAAGCTGCCGGCAAGCAGCGTCGCGGCCATGGCGGATAGAATCAATTTCCTCATCATCGACAGTTCCCCTTTGTCATAGCGAAAATCATCCGGTTTCAGATCATCTGGCGCACGACGCCCGCGACGACGCGGCGCGACAGGAGCACCGGCGCGGCGACCGTGCGGCGAACCTCGTCGAGCATGGCGGCCGTGTAGCCCATGCAGTGCATCACCACGAGGTCGCAGTCCGCGACGCCCTTTGCGCCAGCCGCCATGCCGCCGCCCGAATAGGGCGAGGCCGACACGACCGTCGGGTCGCCGGTGAAGACATGGCGCTGGCCGAATTCGGCTACCTGCCGCTCCAGCGGAAGGATGACGCCCAGATTGCGGCAGGAAGCGGCCAGCGCCTCGACCGTCGAATCGACGATGCGTTGCGCCTCGACCACGAGCGTGTTCTTCAAGGGATCGATGCGGGTGCCCGTGCAAAGAAGCACGACGATGTCGAACCCCTTGCCGTCGATCTCGGCCAGCAATTCGTTGAGCCGCTCTTCGGTCAGCGCCTTCGACGAGACGATCTCCTGACCCGAGGCGAGGCGCGTGGCGAAGGAGTGCTCGCCGTCCCTGGCGCGGTAGGCGTCGAGCGCGGCGCCCTCCAGCCCGTCGAGCACGCCGAACTCCTCATAGGAGGGCTGCGCGTCGAGGCCCGCGGCGATCTCCGCCATCATTTCCGGCACGATGTCGGAACGCGGCGTCTGGCCGATCGTGACGAAGGCGATACGTGAAATGCGCGACATGCGGCTTGGTCCTCGGGCAATCGAATGCCGAAGCCTAGCCGTCAAAAAGTCCGCCGGACTATAGGGAACTCCCCCTAGGTGAGCGATGAAATGCCGTTCGCGACTGCAGCACTCGCGGGCATCTGCCTGCCCTTTTCCGCGGCAGCGGTCAGGGGTGGCCGGCCTGGACGACCATGCGGATGAGCGCTGCCGACGACGTCACCTCCATCTTCGCCATGACGTGCGAGCGATGGATCTCGACGGTCTTCGGGCTGATGCCGAGCTGGCGCGCGATCGCCTTGTTGGACAGGCCCTCGGCGGCCAGCGACATGACCTGCCGCTCGCGCGGCGTCAGCCGGTTGACGCGCTCGGCGAACTCGCCCGACATTCCCGGCAGGCTAATCGGCTGCGGCCTGTAGAGGAGCAGCCGGATCGCGCTCGAGATGATCCGCCGCGCCAGCACCACCGGCTTGCCGGTCACCTTCGCCGCCATCTCGCGGTCGGCTTCCGAAAAGCTGACCGAATTCAGGACGATGATCTCGCATTCGGCAAGGTCGAAGAGTGCCCGCGCCAGCGATTCCCGGTCGCCGTCGACCGCGTGGCTGGCCGTGATCCGGTAAGGGTCGAGCGCCGGGATTTCGAGTTCGTCGATCTGCTGTTCCAGCGGCTGGATCAGCCCGACCGACGAGCCCTGCGCGGCCAGTGAGATGACAGCCGATTCCAGCGCCCGCTGGGCGTTGACCGTCGGGCAGGTGCTTTCGAAGTCGCGAAACAACCCGGTCGACAGGATCACGACGAGGTCGAACTCGTTCGGCCTGAAGCCGGCGACGAGGCGCGCCATGCGCTCGCCGATGCGCGGCTTGGAGACGACGATCTCGCTGTTGTCGGCGAGCCGCGTGACGATGCTCGTCTCGCCCGGACGTACCCGCAGATCATCGATCTCGCGCCGTGAGAGACCGTCGAGTGCGCCGAGTTCGATCGCCTCGATCGGCATGTCGAGATTGGCCAGCATTTCCCCGATGAGATCGGCGCGCGGCGTCTGCCCGACGCTGACGAACATCACCTTTTTCGGCGATATCGTTCCCGAACTCATATCCTGCATGGTCACGTGACGCGAGGCTCCTCGTCCGCCGCCTGCGAACTGCTCAATTCGTGAGCAAGCGCAATCTAGGGGCAGTTCCTTATATTGTCGGCCCGCCCGCGAAGCTAGCTTCTAGCCGATTATTTGGAGGCAAGACATGATCCGTGACTTCGAGGCGGACGAGATCGATCCGCTGGCCGTAGGCGCCTGGATATTGGGAACCGGCGGCGGCGGCAGCCCCTATCTCGCGCAGCTCAACCTGAAGAAGCTCTATCGCGACGGCAGGAAGTGCCGGCTGATCGACCCGCTGGCGCTCGACGACAACGACGCGGTCGCGGTCGTCTCCAAGATGGGCGCGCCGCTCGTCGGCCAGGAACGCCTCGTCGATCCGGCTCATCTCGCCCGCGCCATGACGCTGATGGAAGAATATACCGGCAAGCCGTTCCGCGCCGTGATGAGCGTCGAGATCGGCGGCGGCAACGCGCTGTCGCCCTTCCTCGCCGGCGCGATGCTCGACATTCCGGTCGTCGACGCCGACGCGATGGGCCGCGCCTATCCCGAAGCGCAGATGACGTCCTTCGCCATCGGCGACCTCCAGATGTACCCGCTGACGCTGGTCGACTGCCGCGACAACGAGGCGATCGTCGCCAAGGCCGCGAGCTGGAAGTGGATGGAGCGCATCTCGCGCAAGGTCTGCACCGAAGTCGGCTCGACCTCGGCCACCTGCAAGGCGCCGCGCACCGGCCGCGAGGTCAAGGACTGGGGCGTCCTCCACACCGTCACCAAGGCGACGAGCCTCGGCCGCGCCGTTCTCGACGCGCGCGCCCGCCATGCCGATCCCGTCGCCGCCGTGCTGGAGCACGAAGGCGGCGTCGAGCTCTTCAAGGGCAAGGTGACCGACGTCGACCGCACCACGACCGGCGGATTCCTGCGCGGCGCGGCAAAGATCGAGGGCCTCGACGCCGACCGCGGCGCGAGCTTCGAACTCTCCTTCCAGAACGAGTGGGCCGTCGCCTTCCGCGACGGCCAGCCCATCGCCATGACGCCGGACCTTATCTGCCTCCTCGACACGGTGTCCGGCGAAGCGATCGGCACAGAGACGGTGCGCTACGGCCAGCGTGTCACCGCCGTTGCCCTGCCCGCGCCCGCCGTCCTGCAGACGCCGAAGGGCCTCGAACATGTCGGCCCGCGCGCCTTCGGCTACGACCTCGAATTCAAATCGGTATTTGCATCATGAAGCGTATCGGCATTGACGTCGGCGGCACCAACACGGACGCCGTCCTCATCGACGGCGAAACCGTTCTTTCCGCCATCAAGTTCCCCACCACGTCGGACGTGATGAAGGGCGTCGTCGACGCAATCCGCCACGTCACGTCGAGCCAGCCGGCCCATGCCGCGCCGGTCGACGCGGTGATGATCGGGACGACGCATTTCACCAACGCGGTGGTCGAGCGCGCGCGGCTCGAACGCGTCGCCGCGATCCGCATCGCCATGCCGGCCGGCGCCTCGCTGCCGCCGATGGTGGACTGGCCGGACGATCTGCGCGAATCCGTCGAGCCGATGAGCTTCATGGTCGAAGGCGGCCACGAATATGACGGCCGGCCCCTCGTCCCGCTCGACCGCGATGCGGTGCGCGAGGCGGCGATGAAAATCCGCGACGCGGGCATTCAGTCGGTCGGCATCACGGCACTCTTTTCGCCGCTGACCACCGAATGCGAGGTCGAGGCGGCCGAGATCGTGCGCTCCGTCATGCCCGATGCGCGCATCACGCTGTCGCACACGCTCGGCCGGATCGGGCTCCTGGAGCGCGAGAACGTCACGCTTCTCAACGCCGCCCTCCAGGGGCTCGGCCAGCGCACGGTCGGCGCCTTCGGACAGGCGCTGAAGGAATCGGGCGTCCACGCGCCCTTCTACCTGACGCAGAACGACGGCACCGTCGTTTTGGCGGAAGTCGCGGCCGCCAACCCGGTCTACAGCTTCGCCTCCGGCCCGACCAATTCGATGCGCGGCGCGGCCTTCCTGACCGGGCTCAAGGAAGCCATGGTCGTCGACGTCGGCGGCACGACCAGCGACATCGGCTGCCTCGTCGGCGGCTTCCCGCGCGAGGCCAACAATGTCGTCGAGATCGGCGGCGTGCGCACCCTCTTCCGCATGCCCGACCTTCTTCCGATGGCGCTCGGCGGCGGCACCATCATCGATCTCGATCGGGGCACGATCGGACCGCGCAGCGTCGGCTACCGGATCACCAGCGAGGCGCTGGTATTCGGTGGCTCGACGCTGACGACCACGGACGTCGCCGTCGCCGCCGGCCTTGTCGAGATCGGCGACCGCGACCGCGTGAAGCATCTCGACGCCTCGACCGTCTCGACGCTGCTGAAGCGCATCGAGAAGATGGTCGAAGACAGCGTCGACCGCATGAAGACTTCGGCCGAGGGCGTCCAGCTCATCGCCGTCGGCGGCGGCTCGTTCCTCATTCCCGAGAAGCTCGCCGGCGTCAGCGAAGTGCTGCGCGTCGAGCATGCCGGCGTCGCCAATGCGCTCGGCGCGGCGATGGCGCAGGTCTCCGGTGAAGTCGACCAGGTCTTCTCCGGCCTCTCCCGCGATGCGGCGATCGCCGAGGCCGAGAAGCTGGCGCGCGAGCGTGCGATCGAGGCCGGGGCTCAGCCGGGCACGATCACCACGCTCGACACCGAGGACATCCCGATCGCCTACCTGCCCGGAGACGCCCGCCGCGTGCGCGTGCGCGTCGTCGGCGACATCGCCTTCAACGAAAAACGCAAGGTCGCCTGACCGGCATCTTGCAAACGACAAGGGGCGCGGAACCGGCAGGTCCCGCGCCCCTTTTTCGTGATGGGATCAATCGCCCGTCGCGCGCGCCAGCAGATCGGGCGCGAGCGTATCACCGGCAAAGGCGACGAACTGGTCGGGCCGCACCAGCACGTATCGCGCGCCGTAGTCGACCGTCTCACCTGCCGCATCGTCCGCGACGATCGTCAGCGGAATGCCCGCCTCGTCCGCCGCCGCGCGAAAGCGCCCGACGCCGTCGTCGCCGCCGAGCGCCAGAAGCGTGAAGCCAGATCCCAGCCGGTCGTAGACGTTCTCGCCATTCGACAGGCGCCGCGGCGCAAGGTGATGGCCGGCCCGCGCCTTGAAGCTGTGGCCGCCGATGGCATTCGTCGCGCCGCCCGCGCCCGTCACGATCGACGAGCCGCGATAGTTCGGCTCGAAGGCGTTGACCTCGTCGCGCGCGCCCGAGCCCCGTGCCGACCATTCGCGTTCGAAGGCCGCGCGGTCGCATTCGGGATCGTGCGTTTCGAGAAAGGCGCGGTCGCTCTCGATCGCCTTTTCGATGAAATCCTTCGCCGTCGAAGCGAAGACCGGCCGGCGCTCGGCGTCGTAGGTGTCGAGCAGTCCCGCGCCGCCCCAGCCCTGTAGCGTCGCGGCAAGCTTCCAACCGAGGTTTCGCGCATCCTCGAAGCCGGTATTGATTCCGTAGCCGCCATAGGGCGGATGGCTGTGCGCGGCGTCGCCAGCGATGAACACCCGACCTTTGCGATACGTGTCGGCGGTGGCGACGCGCAGATCCCAGAAGCCGATATGCTCGAATTCGACGTCGAATTTTGCCCCCACCGCACGGTGCAGATAGGCGGTGAAGTCGAAATTGTCCTTCGTCGTGTCGGCCGGCACCGGCGCATGGAAGAACCAGGTGTTGCCGAGATCGACGCGGCCGAAGAACTGCCAGTAGCCTTTCAAATCCGGGTGCAGGACGTTGTAGAACGACTTGCCGGGAAAGCGCTTCAGGAGTTCGTGCAACCCGGCCGAGCGGAAGACGAGGAGCACCATCAACCTGTCGTGGTCGGAGCGGGTCTGCGCGATGCCGGCCATGTCGCGGACGGCCGACTTGCTGCCGTCGCAGCCGACGAGATAGCGCGCGCGGATTTTCACCGGCGCACCGCCGTCGCGCGGCACGGCGGTCACCGTCACGCCCTCCGAATCCTGTTCGATCACGTCGCCCGAATAGCCGTAGAGCGTCTCGATAGCGTCGATCTCCGCCGCCCGCGCCCGCAGCACGTCCTCGGTCGCATATTGCGGCAGCCGCTCATTGTCGGTGAAATAGTAGGGCCGCACGAGTTCGCGCTGCAGCCAGTCATAGTGGTAGTCACCGAGAAGCGTGCCATAGGCGGTCAAGCCGCCGATGCCGTATTCCTTCGGCACGGTGCGCGCGGCGCGCAGCTCCTTTTCGGCGCCCCAGAAATGGAAATGCTCCATCGTGCGCTGGGTCAGGTTCTGGCCCTTGGGCACGCGCTGCGGCGTCGGGTAGCGCTCGACGACGAGCGTGCGGATGCCGCGTTGGCCAAGCTCGATCGCCAGCCCCGTGCCGACGGGTCCGCCGCCGACGATCACCACATCCGCCTGCCGTTCCATCTCGCCCGTCATCATCATCCGTTCATTCATTGCATCGGGGCCGGCGCGATCAGATCGCGCCGGCTTCCAAGTAAACATGCTTGGTTTCGAGGAAATCGTTCAGCCCCTCGACGCCATGGAGCCGCCCGAGGCCCGACTGGCGATAGCCGCCCGTCTCGCCCTCGGCGAAGAGCCGTCCATGACAGTTCAGCCAGACCGTGCCGGCACGAACGGCGCGCGACATGCGCATCGCCCGGTTGAGGTCGCGCGTGAAGACGCTCGCCGCGAGGCCGTATTCGGTCGCGTTCGCCTTCTTCACGGCTTCGGCCTCGGTCTCGAAGGTCTCGATCGAGACGATCGGGCCGAAGAGCTCTTCCTGCACCAGCGGCGAGGCCAGATCTTCGATCTTGAAAAGCGTCGGTGTCAGGAACGCGCCCTTGGACAGCGACCCGTCCGGCACGCCGCCCTTCAGCACCATCTCGCCCTCGTCGCCGGCCTGTTCGATCAGCCGCGAGACGCGGTCGCGATTGCCGATGTCGATGAGCGAGCCCATCTGGCTTTGCGCATCGCCGCCCGGCCCGACCTTGACGGCCGAGAACGCCGCCCTGATCCGGTCGGTGAAGTCCTTCTCGATCGACTTTTCGACCAAAAACCGCGCCGCCGCGACGCAGATCTGGCCCGCCATCACCAGCGAGCCGCCGGTCAGTTCGCGCACCGCCTGGTCGAGATCGGCATCGGCGAACACGGTCGCCGGCGCCTTGCCGCCGAGTTCCAGCGAGAGGCGCTTCAGGGTCGGCGCCGCGCCCGCCATGATCCGCTTGCCGGTCGCGCTCGATCCGGTGAACGAGATGACGTCGATGTCGCCCGAGGCGACCAGCGCCTCGCCGACTTCCGAGCCCTGCTCGTTGACGGAATTGACGACGCCCTTCGGCAGCGACGGGCAGTCGGCAAGGCAGCGCATGATCCGCGCGTGGATCAGCGGCGTCTGCGGCGCGGGCTTGATCACCGTCGTGCAGCCGGCGGCGAGCGCCGGGGCCAGCGAGCGCGCCAGCAGCGTCACCGGCGCGTTCCACGGCACGATGATCGCCGCGACGCCCGCCGCCTCGCGGTTCATCATCGAGAAATTGCCGGGCATGGTTTCGAGCGTGCGGCCAAGCACGGTGCGCGCGAGGCCCGCATAGTAGCGGATCTCCGAGATCGCACCCATGGTCTCGCCCAGCGCCTCGCGCCTCAGCTTGCCGTTCTCGGCAACGACGAGGTCGGCGATTTCGTCCTTCGCCGCTTCCAGCCGGTCAGCGAATTCGAACAGGACCGCGGCGCGCAGGCGCGGCGACGACGCCCAGCCGGTCGTCTCGAAGGTCTCGCGGGCAAGGGCGGCCGCCTGGTCGGCGAGCGCCTTCGTGCCCGGCTCATAGGCGCCGAGCACGCTGCCGTCGGCGGGGTTCAGGCTGTCGCGCGCACCCGCGCCCTTCACCCATTCGCCGCCGACATAGTTGAGCGCGGCCGTCATGCCGCGCCCAGCCCCAGGAACTTGCGCGCATTGCCCTCGAAGAGCTTGGAGCGCAGTTCGTCGGAGATGTCGAGTTCGTCCAGGATGCGGATCGTCTCTCGGATATACATCGGCCCGCCTTCGGGATCGAAGGGCGCATCCGAGGCGAACATCACGCGGTCCTCGCCGAAGAACTCGATCGCGTGCTCGATCGCCTTGGCCGAGCCGAACGAGGCGGTGTCGGCGTAGAACTCCTTGAAATAGTCGAGATGCGGCCGCCTCAGCGCCTTGCGCACCGCCGCCAAGTCGCGGTCGGTCGTGCGCTTGCCCATCTGGTCCCAGCCGGGGCCGACGCGGCCCTCGAAGAACGGGATCATGCCGCCGGCATGGTGGGTCAGCACCTTCAGCCCCTCGAACTTGTCGAAGAAGCGCGAGAAGACCATGCGCGCCATCGCGGCCGACGTCTCGTAGGGCCAGCCGAACGTCCACCAGATCTCGTATTCCGACCGGCTCTCGTTCTTGTAGTCGGAAAAGTTCTCGCCGCGCGCCGGGTGCAGCCAGACCGGCTTGCCGGCCTTCGCCATGTAGTCGAAGAACGGCTCGTATTCCGGCAAATCGACCGGATTGCCGGCGATGTTGGTGAAGATCTGCATGCCGGCAGCGCCCAGATCCTCGACCGCGCGGCGGCATTCGGCGACAAGCGCGTCGGGATTGTTCATCGGCGCGGTGCCGACGAAGGCTGGGAAGCGCTCGGGATATTTGCGGCAGAGCTCGGCCATCGAATCCGAGCCGATCTTCGACAGTTCGAGCGCCTTTTCGGGGCCGGCCAGCTTTTCGAGCGGCGGCGAGGCGAGCGAGAGCACCTGCTGGTAATCCTCGCCGAACCTGTCCATCACCTCGAAGCGGCGGTCGAGATCGGTCATCATCGGCACCGCGCCGGAGCGCATGGTGATGTCGGTCATCTCGCCGATATGCGCGATCAGCGCATCGAAAAACGGCTTCGGCCAGATGTGGTTGAAAATGTCGATCTTCTTCATGGGACCTCCCTCGGCAATGGCCGAGGATGCCTTCGCGGCGCCCATCAAGTCAACAAAAAATCTCATTCAATGAGATTTGGTCTCGTCACTTTCAACCCGGCCGCGCAACAGCGATTCCGAAACGATCCGCGCCGTCGCCTTCACGTCGGCCGCGATGCGCTCGATCGCGGCCCCGTCGACGAGATTGCCGGCAATGGTCACGCAGACGCTTGCGACCGGGCTGCGCCCCGCGTCAAAGACCGGCGCCGCGATGCCGACGACGCCCGGCGTCACCTCGCCATAGGCGACGCTGACGCCGGCCTTGCGCACCTTCTTCAACTGCTCCATCACGTCCTCGACGCTGTTGCCGAGCCCGACGGCGCGCAAATCCTCCATGGTCCGCTCGACGAGCGGCACGAGGTGCCGGCGCGGCAGGAAGGCCATGATCGAACGCGCGATCGCCCCGCGCCCCAGCGGCATCGGACGCCCGCGCGGATAGGAGGAGAGCGGGTTCTTCGTCGACGTGTCGGAATCGACGCAGAGCAGCCGGTTGCCGTACCACCGCACCAGAAGCGCCGTGCAACTGTATTTCGATGTGAGATTCCTGAGATGCGCCGAGCCGTTGATGATCAGCCGGTCGGACTTGCGCATCAGATAGTCCATCTCGACCACTTTCGGGCCGAGCGTGAAGCCGGTGTTTGGCATGGAGGTCAGAAGCCCCGCCTCCTTCAGCGTCTTGAGGTAGCGATAGAGGGTGGGCCGGCTGTAGCCCAGTTCCTCCATCAGTTCCTCGGGCGTCCATTCCAGCCGGTCCTCGCTGAAGACTTCGAGGACCGCCAAGACCTTTTCAAGACTGTTGCCTGCCGGTTTGGTCAAGACACCGCCTGTGGGCTGAGAACACGCGAGCGTCGCCAGTCGACGATCATCACGAAGACGCCGCCGATCACGCCGACGATGTCGGTGTATTCGGCGCCCGGGAAGGCGCCGGCCGGGATCAGCGCCAGAAGGCCGAACACCGCGAAGGCGGCCCGCATGACGGGCGGCAGCCTGGTCATGAAGAAGCCGGAGAGCGCCGCCGAGATCAGCCAGACGCCCAGCGTCGCGGTGACGATGGCGATCGCGATGTCGACCGGCTCGCCGATCATGATCAGCGTCGGCGAATAGACGAACAGGAACGGGATGATGAAGGCGGCCCAGCCGAACTTCATCGATGCGAACCCGGTCGCCATCGCCGATGCGCGGGCGATGCCGGCGGCGGCGAAGGCGGCGATGGCGATCGGCGGCGTGATCATCGACATCATGCCGAGATAGAGGATGAACAGATGGGCGGCAACGGGGTTGATGCCCACTTCGATCAGCGCAGGCGCGACGAGGGCTGCGAGGAGCACGTAGACGCCGAGCGTCGGCAGCCCCATGCCCAGCACGATGCAGATCACCGCCGACAGGAGCAGCAGCACGAGCTTGTTGCCGCCGCCGAGCTGTACCAGCGCATAGGTCAGGTTGAACGACAGGCCGGTGACGTTCAGGATGCCGATGACGATGCCGGCGGCGGCCGAGATCAGGATGATCTCGACGACGTTCTTGCCGGTCAGCGGGATCGTCTCCCACAATTCGCGCAGGCTCGGGCGCTTCGACTGGTAGCCGAAGACGAGCGACGTCGCGATGACGACGAGGCACGAGACGAGCGCGGCGCGCTCCGGTTGCCAGTTGAGCGCGAAGAGCCCGTAGATCAGGACGGCGAAGCCGAGAATGAAGTGCCAGCCACCGCGCACGATCTTCCGGTCGGGGATATCCGACTCCTTGACGCTCGAAATGCCGAGGCGGGCGGCGTCGAGATCGGCCTGGATAAACAGCGCCGCATAGTAGAGCAGCGACGGAACGATCGCCGCGACGACGACCTCGGCATAGGACATCTGCAGGAATTCGGCCATCAGGAAGGCGGCCGCGCCCATGACGGGCGGCATCATCTGGCCGCCGGTCGAGGCGACGGCCTCGATGGCGCCGGCCTTGTGCGCCGGATAGCCGTCGCGCTTGATCATCGGGATGGTGACGATGCCTGTGGCGACGACGTTGGCGACGGCCGAGCCCGAGATCGAGCCGAACAGCGCCGAGGCGACGACCGCGATCTTCATCGAACCACCGCGGAATCGGCCCATGCCGAGAAGCGCGGCGTCGGTGAAGAATTTCGAGCCGCCGGTGGCGGCGAGGAGGTTTCCGAACAGGATGAAGGTGACGACGACCGTCGCCGCGATCGACAGCGGCAGGCCGAGAATGCCGTTGGAATCGAGCGCCATATAGCCGGCGAGCCGCTCCCAATCCTGCGGACGGCCGGCGAGGCGACCGGGGAAGAGATCGCCGAAAAGCCCGTAGAACAGGAAGACGGCGATGATGATGACGAGCGCCCAGCCGGCAGCGCGGCGCACGGCTTCGAGCAGCAGCAGGATGATGATGATGCCGGGCACATAGGCTTCCGGCGGGCCGGAGAAGATCAAGTTGACGATCGCCGAATAGTTCCAGGTCACATAGGCGAGCGCGGCGAAGGAGAGCACGGCCGCGACGCAGTCATACCAGGGCACGACCGTCCGCTCGGTGTCGCGCCGCGCCGGCAGCATCAGGAAGGCGATCGGCAGCGCCAGCGCCAGGATCGCGCTCATGAATTGCTGCGGATAGAAGGCGATGCCCATGGCGCGCGGCAGGGCGAGCGCCCAGGCGATGGCGAGCCCCGTCAGGCAGACGGCGAGGAGACCGCTCAGCGGCCGCCAGATGGCTTCGGGCAGGCCGCCCGGCGAACGGCTCTCGGTTGCAGAATTCATCACGCATACTCTGGTCGGTGGATCGGTCGGGCGCGCCGCAACGCGGCATTTCATGGCCGGGCGCCGCCTTGCGCGACGCCCGGGCCGATTGCGGTCATTCCTTCCAGATGCCGACTTCCTTGTAGAAGCGGATCGCGCCCGGATGGAATTCCGACGCGCCGGTTTCGCTCGCCATGTCGGCCGGATCGAAGGCGTTGAAGGGCGGGAAGGTCTGGGCCATCGCCTCCTTGCTCTCGTAGATCGCCTTGGTCATCTGGTAGACCGTCTCCTCGTCGACGCCGGCATGGGTGAAGATCACCTGCGGATAGGCGAAATAGGTCGAGGTCTCCTCGACGCCCGGCGCGTTCGGGCCCGGCTCCATCGTGGCGAAGAAGCCGACCGGCCAATGCTCGCGGATGGTCGCGAGGTTCTCCTCGGTCTCCTCGATCGGCAGCGCGCGAAGGCCGCCGACGGCCGCATCCGCCTCGCGCACCTTGCCGGCGCCGTGGGCGAAGATGAAGCCGACCGCGTCGCCGGCGATGAAGGCGTCGGCGCCGCCGACCACGCTCGGCACCTGCACCGGCTGCATGTCGGCGCGGGTCATTCCGGCCGTCGCATACATCGCGTCGAGCTGCGGCAGGATGGTGTTCTGCGCCGTGTAGCCGTCGACCATCGGCTGGCCGCGCAGATCCTCGATAGAGCGGATGTCGCTGTCGGCGCGCACGAAGATCGCCTCGACCAGTGGCATGACATGGCCGACGATGCGCAGGTCCGCATTGACCGAGCCCTCGAACCACTCCTTGCCTTCCAGCGCGTAGTTCACTTCCTGAAGGTTGGCGGCGCCGAACTCGATGCCGCCCGAGGCGACGAAGGGAATGTACTGGTTCGGGCTCGTCGCGGGCTGGATCGTCGCGTTGATGCCGGCCTTGTTGGCGGCGTTGGCGACGGCCGTGCCGATATTGTGGAAGATCGAACCCGGGTTCGACGTGGCGATGCCGACGGCCTGCGCCGAAGCCTGGCCGCCGGTGACGAGAGCGGCCGCAATGACGGCCGAGGCGAGAACGTATTTCATCGGTTTCCTCCGGTTTGTGCCTCCGTACCGCCACCTCAAGACGATACAAAATCCCATAAAGAGAGATTTTGTGCGATTATGCACTTGCGTTTGCGCGGATGACAAGGCCATTTTTACCATGGGGCAAGACAGGCCGCGGCGATGACGGAATCAGGCGTTTCGTCGTTGCCGCTCCTTCCCCGCGCAATCTGGAGCAGACGAAAGGGTGGAGACGATGGACGGTCACGAACGCGCTGTCGAGGCGAAAACGGGCGCCGAGAGCCTGCTTCTGGGGCTGAAGGCGAGCGGCATAGACTATCTCTTCGCCAATGCCGGCACCGATTTCCCGCCCATCATCGAGGCGCTTGCGACGCTCGATCCGCAATCCGTTCCCGTCCCGGTCACCGTCCCGCACGAGACGGCGAGCGTCGGCATGGCGCATGGCTACTACCTCGTCACCGGCCGCATGCAGGCGACGATGGTCCATGTCAATGTCGGCCTCGCCAATTCGGTCATGGGCGTCATCAACGCGGCGAGCGACAACATCCCGGTCATGGTCCTCTCCGGCCGCACGCCGATCACCGAGCGCGGCCGCAACGGCGCGCGCATGACGCCGATCCAGTACGGGCAGGAAATGTACGACCAGTCCTCGCTCGTCGCCGACAGCGTCAAGTTCCACTACGAGATGCGCTATCCCGAGCAGGGCGAAATCCTCGCCCAGCGCGCCGCCGTGCTGGCGCGATCCGAGCCCTCGGGCCCCGTCTATGTCAGCCTGCCGCGCGAACCGCTCACCGAGCGCGTTCCCGAAACAGTCGGCCGCGCGACCTCCGCGCAGGCCGTCTCCACCCGCGCCTTTCCCGATCCCGACGCCATCGCCCAGGCCGCCGGCTGGCTCGCCGCGGCGAAGCACCCGGTCGTCCTCTGCCAGCGCGGCGACACGGAAGGCCGCGTCGGTGCGGCCCTCGCCCGCCTCGCCGCCGATTTCGCGGTCGGCGTGTGCGAGCCCTTCTCGATCCGCAACGTCATGGCGAGCGCCGATCCGATGTTCCTCGGCAACGACCCGAAGGCGGCGCTCGAGGGTGCCGACTTCGTCCTCGTCGTCGACAGCGGCGTGCCGTGGATCGAGGCCGTCCACCGGCCCGATGGGAAGGTGAAGATCGTCCAGATGGGCGCCGACCCGCAATTCGAGCGCATGCCGATCCGCGGCTACCAGGCCGATCTCGCCATCACCTCCGACCCCGCCGCCGGGATCGAGGCGCTGCACGCGGCGCTTTCCGGCCGGCAGGTCGACACCGCCCGCCGCGACGCCCTCGCCGCACGTTCCGCAGAGCGACGCCGTGCAATCACCGACGCGATCGAAGCCGGCAAGGCGTCGCCGATGGGCGCCGAATGGCTGTCGAAATGCGTCTCCGACATTCTCGACGACGATGGCGTCGTCTTTTCCGAACTCGGCATCGTGCCCGCCGCCATCGATGCCAAGGGCCCCAACCGCGTCTTCTGCAATCCGCATTCGGGCGGCCTCGGCTGGGCGCTTCCCGCCGCGCTCGGCGCGCAGCTTGCCGATCGCGACCGCCTCGTCGTCGCCTGCGTCGGCGACGGCTCCTACATGTTCGCCAACCCGACCGCCTGCCACCAGATCGCCGAAGCGCTCGACCTGCCGCTTTTGACCATCGTCAAGAACAACGGCATGTGGAACGCGGTGCGCCGCTCCGTCGTCAACGCCTATCCGCAGGGCGCGGCCGCCAAGGCCAACCGGATGCCGCTGACCTCGCTGGAACCTTCGCCCGACTACACGATGCTCGCCGCCGCCAACCGCGCCCATGTCGAGCGCGTCGAGCACGGCGCGGACCTGCCCGCCGCGCTCCAGCGCGCGCTGAAAATCATCCGCGAGGAGAAGCGGCAGGCGATGATCGAGGTCCGCGTCGCGATTTCGGATCGCTATTGATCGCGTCTATCCTGCCGCAAACCGGAGGGCAAATCGCAATGACCATCACCATCAACGGCCAGGATCTGACGCTCGCCGATATCCGCGCGGTCGCCAAAGGCGCGAAGGTCGCCCTGACCGACGATGCCGCCATCCTCGCGCGCATCGAGAAGTCGCGGCAGGTCATCGACGGCGGCGTCGAGCGCGGCGAGCAGATCTATGGCGTGACGACGCTCTTCGGCGGCATGGCCGACCAGTATGTCGAGCCGGACCTCCTCGCCGACGTCCAGCGCATCGCCGTCTGGCAGCACAAGAGCACCACCGGCCCGCGCCTTCCCGCCGAGGACGTGCGCGCGGCGATGCTGCTGCGCGCCAATTCCTTCGTGAAGGGCGCATCGGCCGTGCGACGCGAGATCATCGAGCGCTACATCGCCTTTCTCAATGCCGGTGCGCATCCGCATGTCCACCAGCGCGGCTCCATCGGCGCGTCGGGCGACCTCGTGCCGCTCTCCTATATCGGCGGCGCCGTGATCGGCCTCGATCCCGCCTTCCTCGTCGACATCGACGGCGAGACGCTCGACGCGCATGCGGCGCTTTCCCGCATCGGCCTCGAGCCGCTGACCCTCCAGCCGAAGGAGGGCCTCGCGCTCAACAACGGCACCGGCGCCTGCACCGGCGTCGCCGCCAATGCGACGGCCCGCGCGCTCGACCTCGCCTCGCTCGCGCTCGGCATCCACGCGCTCTACGCGCAGGCGATGCTGTCCACCGACCAGAGCTTCGACCCCTTCATCCACGCGATGAAGCCGCATCCCGGCCAGGTCTGGGTGGCGCGCCAGATGGGCCGCCTCGTCGCCGGCTCGAAGGTCATCCGCTCGGAAGCGGCGGGCGGGCGCAGCCACCGCATGGGCAAGCTCATCCAGGACCGTTATTCGCTGCGCTGCCTGCCGCAATATCTCGGCCCCGTCGTCGACGGCATCGCCACCGCCGCGCGCCAGATCGAGACCGAGGCGAACTGCGCCAACGACAACCCGCTGATCGACCCGGACACCGGCGAGATCTTCCACACCGGCAATTTCCTCGCGCAATATACCGGCGTCGCGATGGACGCCCTGCGCTACCATGTCGGCCTCATCGCCAAGCATATCGACGCGCAGATCGCGCTCCTGATGACGCCGGAATTCTCCTACGGTCTCAACCCCTCGCTCGTCGGCAACATGGAGGCCGGCATCAATGTCGGGCTGAAGTCGCTGCAGATCGGCGGCAATTCGATGATGCCGCTGATGAGCTTCTACGGACAGTCGATCGTCGACCGCTTCCCGACCCATGCCGAGCAGTTCAACCAGAACGTCAACAGCCAGGCGATGAACTCGGCCAATCTCGCCCGCGAGACCGTCGACGTGCTGGAGCATTATCTCGCCGCGGCGCTGATGATCGGCGTGCAGGCGGTGGAGCTTCGCGCCAAGCTCGTCGCCGACAGCTACGACGCGCGCGAAATCCTCTCCGGGGCGACGGTGCCGCTCTACATGGCGGCGCGGCAGGCCGCGAGCGGTGCGCCCGACGCCGCCCGCCCGCTTCATTTCGACGATCTCGACGGCTTCATCCAGCCCAAGGTTGAGGGCATCCTCGCCGACATCGCGGCCGGCGGCGCGACCATGCGCGCCGTGGGCGACGTCCGCGCCGCCTGGGCCGATCTTTGATCTCCTGAACCGGAGTGCGCGGCCACGCGCATTCAAAGTTGACACAGACAGTCAACAATTATAGCTGGACGTGATTGATCGTCCTACCCAGCCCATCGGCAAGGCACGCGGCGAATTTTGGCTCGAGTGACTTTCCGGGGGACGGGATGAAGGCGCGTTTGATCGCGGCCGCAAGCGCGGCATTGGTATTGGGTACGGGCGCGCAGGCGCAGGACACGACGGTTCTCGAAACGCTCGTCGTCGAAGGCGGCGACGCCCAGCAGAGCGGCGGCCCGAAGGGCGAGACGATCGCGCAGGATTCGTCCTCGGCAACGAAGACCGGCACGCCGATCATTGAGACGCCGCGCTCGGTCAACGTCATCACCGAGCAGCGCATCGCCGACCAGGGCATGCAGACCGTTCAGGACGCGCTGATGTATACGCCCGGCGTCTTCGGCGCGACCTTCGGCTACGACACGCGCGGCGACTGGTCCTATGTCCGCGGCGTCTCGCCGGTCCAGTATCGCGACGGGCTGCAGGAAATCTTCGGCTTCTACAACAACGTCCGCCCGCACCCTTATGCGCTGGAGCGCGTCGACATCGTCAAGGGCCCGGCCTCCACGCTCTACGGCCAGAGCTCCATCGGCGGCATCGTCAATTTGACGAGCAAGATGCCGCAGGCCGAGACGAGCCGCGAGGCCTTCGTCGAATACGGCACGCACGACCGCAAGCAGGTCGGCGTCGACATGACAGGCGCGCTCGACGCCAATGGCGAGTTCCTCTACCGCTTCGTCGGCGCCTTCCGCGATTCCGACACCCAGGTCGACTATGTCGACGACAATTCCTACCTCTTCGCGCCGTCCTTCACCTGGACGCCGAGCGACGACACCAGCCTGACGGTGCTCTTCAACGCGCAGCGCAACGAAACCGGCACCTCGACGCAGTTCCTGCCGTGGCAGGGCACCATCTTCCCGGCGCCGAACGGCCAGATCGACGACAGCGTCTTCCTCTCCGAACCCGGCTTCGACCGCTACGACACCGAGCAGAAGGCCGTCACTGCGATCTTCGACCACCGCTTCAATGACGTCTGGTCGATGAGCGCCCGCGCGCGCTATTCGGACAGCAATGCCGACTATCGCTCGATGTACCCGTCCTTCCCGCCGACCATCAATCCGGACGGGCGCACGATCAACCGCGTCGTCTACGTCTCGGAGGCCGACGTCGAGGCCTTCACCGGTGACGTGCGCTTCAACGCCAACGCCTTCACCGGCGCGCTGGAGCACAAGGTCGCCTTCGGCGTCGACCAGCAATATGTCAATCTCGGCAATGCGAGCTATTACGGCGCGGCCTCGCCGATCGACCTCTACGAACCCGTCTACGGCAATCTGCCGGTCGTGCCGGGCCTTTCGCCGCGCACCGTCACCAACACGCGCCAGACCGGCTTCTATCTCAGCGACCAGGTCCGCTACGACAACTGGTTCGTCTCGGGCGGCCTGCGCTACGACATCGCCCGCGACGGCGCCGGGAAGACCGACAACGTCCTGTCGAAGGATGTCGGCCTCCTCTACGCCTTCGACAACGGCATCTCGCCCTACGTCTCCTATTCGGAATCCTTCCTGCCCACCGCCGGCGTGGATGCGTCCGGCAACGCGTTCCGCCCGCTCAGCGGCCAGCAGGTCGAGGCCGGCATCAAGTACCAGCCCGTCGGCACGGCCTCGATCTTCACCGCCTCCGTCTTCCACATCGAGGAAAACGGCCGCCTGGTCGGCGATCCCAACAATCCGGGACGGCAGGCGCAGCTCGGCGACGTGACGATCCGCGGCTTCGAACTCGAGGCGCAGACGACGATCAACTCGGAGTTCGAGCTTCTCGCCGGCTATTCCTATCTCGACACCCAGAAGTCGGACGGCTTCCGCCTCGCCAGCGTCCCGACGCATCAGGCGAGCGCCTGGGGCACCTGGCGTCCGGGCGGCGAGTGGGAGGGCTTCAAGCTCGGCGGCGGCGTGCGCTATGTCGGCACCAGCTTCGACGGCGTCGACAGGATCGAGACGCCCGACTACGTCCTCACTGATGCCATGATCGGCTACGAGGCCGAGACATGGGACGTCACGCTCAACGCGCGCAACCTCTTCGACAAGAAGCACGTCACCACCTGCCTTGCGCGCGGCGACTGCTTCTATGGCGAGCGCCGCACCGTCGCCCTCAAGCTCACCTCGAAGTTCTGAGGCCGGCGTGGGCGTCGCGCTCGATCGAGGCCCAGCCGAGACCGCGTTCATCGACGCGGTCCGGACGGCCATGCCGGGCATCGACGCTGAATTTTCCGCCACGCCTTCGGGCTGGCTCGGCCTTGGCGACGACCGCGATGTCGTCGCCCGCCTCCATACCGAGATCGCATCCGGTCATGCGCCCGCCGGCCGCGCCTATCACGCGGTTCGAAGCTGGTCGATGCTGGTCTGGCAGCCCGCCATGGCCGGCATCATGGCCGTCCATGGCCAGAACATCGCCTTGCCCGTCGACCGCATGGGCCAGTGCGTCGCAAATGGCGGCGTCTACGGCTTTCGCCTGCCGGCAGGCCAGAGCCTTCGTGCCGATTTGGCCGACATGATCGACCTGACGGCGGTCCGCATTCGGAACATTGCCGATCGTCTCCATGCGGAACTGTGCGTCATCGCACCCGTCAAGGAGAAGATCGCCTACCGGCTTCTGGCCGACCGCATCCTTTCCACGCTCGTGCACATCCACGCGCATGAGCCGCAGCTCGACGTGTGCGCCCATGCCGACCGCTGGCTCGACGCCGCCGGCCTTTCGGGCATGAGCGCGCTTGCCGACGTGCGGCTCGACAGCGGCGCGCTCCATCCCGTCCTCGACCGCAAGGCGTGCTGCCTGCACTATCTGTGCGAGCCCGGCGTGCTCTGCCAGTCCTGCCCGAAGCAGCCGCGCGCGCTTCGCATGGAGCGGATGCAGGCCTATTGGAGCGCCCATGCTTGATCTTCGCGACATCGAGATGCGCCACGGCGCGCGCACGGTCCTGTCCGTGCCCGAACTTTCCATCTCCGGCAGCGCCTTCACCGCGATCATCGGCCATAACGGTTCGGGCAAGTCGACGCTGATGAGCCTGATGGCGCGCCAGCGGAAACCGACTGCGGGCCGGCTCATTCTCGACGGTGCCGATCTCGACGGCCTGTCGCAACGCGACCTCGCGCGCCGGCTCGCCTTCCTGCCGCAGCAGCTTTCCGACGTTCCCGGCCTCGACGTGCGCGAACTGGTCGGGCTCGGCCGCTACGCCTGGCGTGGCGCGCTCGGCCTGTGGAAGGACGAGGACCGGCAGGCCGTCGAGGACGCGCTCATTGCGACCGACCTGACGGGTTTCGCCGGCCGCATGGTCGACCAGCTCTCCGGCGGCGAACGCCAGCGGGCGTGGATCGCGATGCTGATCGCGCAGCAATCGCCGATGCTCCTGCTCGACGAGCCGACCTCGGCGCTCGACCTCGTCCACCAATATGGCGTCATGTCGCTCCTGCGGGGGCTGAACCGCCAGGCCGGGCGCGGCGTCGTCGTCGTCCTCCACGACGTCAACCTCGCGGCGCGCTTTTCGGACCGCGTCATCGCCTTGAAGGATGGCCACATCGCCTTCGACGGTCCGCCGGCCCAACTCATGTCGGGCGGGCTCCTGAGCGATCTCTACGGCATCGACATCCGGCTCCTGCCGCACCCCGACGACGATCATCCGATCGCGATCGTGGCCTGACGATGCAACGCATTTCCCGCCGCGCCGTCCTCGCGGGCCTTCTTGGCCTTGCGACGCCCGCCTTCGCGCAGACGACCATCACCGACAGCCGCGGCGCGCAGACCTTTGACGCGATCCCTCAGCGCGTGATCGCGCTCTCCTGGGCGGTCGTCGAACAGCTCGTCGAACTCGACGTTCCGCTCCTCGCCGTCGCCGACCCCGAAGGCTACGGTCTCTGGGTCGTCCAGCCGGCGCTCGAACCCGGCGTCGAGAATGTCGGCCGCCGCAACGAGCCCAATGTCGAGCGCATCGCCGAACTGAAGCCCGATCTCATCGTCATTTCCGACGACCAGGGCGAACTCGCCCCCGTCCTCGAACGCATCGCGCCGGTCGTCCATTTCACGCTCTTCAGCCTCGACCACGACAATGCCGCGGCGACGCGCACGAGCTATCTGGAACTTGCCCGCCTGTTCGACCGCGAGGACCTCGCCCGCGAACGCCTCGCCGGCCTCGACGCACATCTCGCCGAGCTTCGCGGCAAGGTCGAGCGCCATTTCGGGACCGACCTTCCCAAGGTCACTGCGATCAGCCTGATGGACCAGGCGCGGGTGCGCGTCCATGGCGGCAATTCGACCTCCGAAGCAGCGCTCCACGCCCTCGGTCTCGAGCCCGCCTTTCCGCAGCCCGCGACCACATGGGGTTTCGTGCAAAAGCGCGTCGAGCAGCTCGGCACGGTCGAAGAGGGCATCATCCTCAACATCGAGCCCTTCCCCGACGCCGACCTGCTCTTCGCCTCGCCGCTCTGGAACGCGATGCCCTTCGTGCGCGCCGGCCGCTTCGCCCGCGTCAAGCCGAGCTGGACCTTCGGCGGCGCGTTCTCGATCGGCTACCTCGCCGAAGCCTTCACCGAAGCGCTCCTGACCATCGAGCCATGACGACGCGCATCGCCCTTTGCCTCGCCGCGCTCGTCGCCGCCACGCTCGTCCATCTCGGCGTCTCGAGCCCGCTGCCGCTCGCGCAGAAATGGGCGCTGGCGACGACAATCGCACCGGACCTTTTCGAGGAAGTCCGCTTCTACCATTCCGTGCTGCCGCGCCTTGCCATGGCCCTTCTCGCCGGCGCCGCGCTCGGGCTGGCGGGCGCGATCATGCAGGAGGCGACGCAGAACCGGCTCGCTTCGCCGATGACGCTCGGCGTCTCGGCCGGCGCGCGCGTCGGGCTCTATGCCGCGACCGTCTTCCTGCCTGGTCTTGCGGCAGCCTATGCCGAGTGGTTCGCGCTTGCCGGCGCATCCGCCACCATGGCGCTCGTGCTTGCCATCGCCGGACGGCAGGGCATTGGCGGCCTGCCGATCGTGCTGGCCGGCATGGCGCTCAACCTCCTGCTCTCGGCCGTCGCCGTCGCGCTCATCATCATGAACGAGTTCTATGTTCGCCACCTCTTCGTCTGGGGCGCGGGCGATCTCACCCAGATCGACTGGCAGGGCGTCGCGTGGATCTGGCCGCGCCTGCTGATCGCGCTGCCCTTCGCCTTGCTCATCGCCCGTCCGCTGACGCTCCTGAGGCTCGGCGAGCAGGCCGCATCCGCGCGCGGCGTGCCGATCCTTCAGGTGCTGGCGCTGGCGCTCTTCGTCGCGCTGTGGCTGACGGCGACCGTCGTCGCCATCGTCGGCGTCATCGGCTTCATCGGGCTGATCGCGCCCAATGTCGCGCGCATGGCCGGCGCGCGCTCCACGCTGGACCGGCTCCTGACCAGCATCACGCTCGGCGCGGCACTGATGGTCGGCACCGACGCCATCGCGCTCTACGGGTCGAACTTCACCGCAGACATGATCCCGAGCGGCGCCACCGCCGCCCTCGTCGGCGCGCCGGCGCTGATCTGGCTCGCCGCCTCGCAGATGAAGGCGCGCGACCATCTGCGCTTCTTCCTGCCCAAGGGCCGCGACCGCATGTCGGTGCCTGCGCTCGGGCTGCTCGCGCTCGTCGCGGCCGGCCTTCTCGCCACCTCCTTCGCCGTCGCCATCACCGGCGAGGGCTGGCGTGTCGAATGGCCAAGCGAACTCGTCTTCGCGCTTCGCTGGCCACGCATCGCGGCATCCGCGGCGGCCGGCGTCGCCATGGCGATCGCCGGCGTCGTGCTCCAGCGCCTCATCCGCAACCCGCTCGCCAGCCCCGACATCATGGGCATGACCTCCGGCGCGACGCTCGCGCTCGTCGCCAGCGCCATCCTCGCCGGCGGCTCTATCCATGAATCGGGCGCAGGAATCGCCATTCTCGGCAGCGCGGCGGTGCTCGGCCTCCTCATCCTCTTCGGCCGCCGCACGGACTATGCGCCCGGCATCATGGCGCTCGCCGGCATCTCGCTCGCCGCCCTTCTCGACGCCATCGTGCAGTTCGCCATCGCCGGCGGCGGCGAGCAAGCCTTCGCCATCCTCGGCTGGATGTCGGGCTCGACCTATCGCGTCCAGGCCGACCAGGCGATGCTGCTCGCGCTCGGCGCCGTCGCCTTCCTCGCCATCGGCCTCGTCGCCCGCCGGCCGCTGACGCTGATCATCGCCGGCGACACGCTCGCCGGCTCGCGCGGCCTTTCCGTCCCCGCGGCCCGGCTCGGAATGCTGGTCTTTTCGGCCACGGTCACGGCCGCCGTCACATCCGTCATGGGGCCGATCGCCTTCGTCGGCCTCATCTCGCCGCATCTGGCCTCGCTCCTCGGCGCGCGCCGCGCGGCCGACCAGCTCCTTGCCGCCGCGCTGATCGGCATGTCGCTGCTGACCGTCTCGGACTGGCTCGGCCGCTCCGTGCTCTATCCGGCGCAGCTTCCGGCCGGCACCGTCGCCGCCATCATCGGCGGCAGCTACTTCGTCCTGCTTCTCGCCCGCCGCCCGCGCTGACGCGATAAAACAAGTGTGATCCGGCGCGTGCAACATGCGCCGCTCCGCATCGTTGGGGTTGCGACCACGCAAGCAACGGGAGCACGCACATGTCCAATCTCACAACCCGCCTTCTCGCCTCGACCGTCCTCGCGGTCGGGCTCGTCGCCGGCCCCGCCTTCGCTCAGGATGCCGCCGGCCCGGTCGAGACCGCCGCACCCAACGCGCCGGACCAGGAACCCGCCTCCCCCGAGCAGACACGCGCCGACCAGCCAGCGGAAATGCCTGAGGTCGACGTGCAGACCGTCGCCGAGGGCCTGCCGCATCTTTGGGCGATGGAGTTCATGCCGGACGGGCGCATGCTCGTCACCGCCAAGGAAGGCGCGATGCACATCGTCACGCCCGAAGGCGAGGTCGGGCCCGAAATCGCCGGCGTGCCGGAAGTCGCATCGGCCGGCCAAGGCGGCCTCCTCGACGTGATCCTCGCGCCCGACTTCGAGGAGTCCAACCGCATCTTCTTCTCCTTCTCCGAACCGCGCGATGACGGCAACGGCACCTCCGTCGCCTCCGCCACGCTCGTCACCGACGAGGAAAACGGCGGCGCGCTCGAGGATGTCGAGGTCATCTTCCAGCAGACCCCGAGCTATGACGGCGACAAGCATTTCGGCTCTCGCCTCGAGATCACCGACGACAATGCGCTCTACATCACCGTCGGCGAGCGCTCCGACGAGCCGATCCGCGACCAGGCCCAGGATCTGGAAAGCGGGCTCGGCAAGATCTTCCGCGTCACGCTCGAAGGCGAGCCCTTCGAGGGCAATCCCTTCATCGACGAGGAGGGCGCGCAGCCGGAAATCTACAGCTACGGCCACCGCAATCTGCAGGCCGCCACGCTCGACGGCGAAGGGCGCCTGTGGACCGTCGAGCACGGCCCAAAGGGCGGCGACGAGCTGAACATGCCGGAAGCCGGCCTCAACTATGGCTGGCCGACCATCACCTACGGCATCGCCTATAGCGGCGCGCCGATCGGCGAGGGCATCACCCAGATGGATGGCATGGAACAGCCCGTCTACTATTGGGACCCGGTCATCGGCCCGTCCGGCATGGACGTCTATGAGGGCGCGGAATTCCCCGAATGGGAAGGCGCGATCCTCATCGGCGGCCTCGTCACCGAAGGTCTCGTCGTGCTCCAGATGGAAGGCGACCAGGTCGCGAGCGAAGCGCGCATTCCGCTCGAAGCGCGCATCCGCGACGTTCGCGTCGGCCCTGACGGCGCCATCTATGCCGTCACCGAGGACCGCGACAGCGGTGCCTCGACCATCCTGCGCGTCGCCGGCGCGGCCGACTGATCTCCGCACGCATGACGATCTCGAAGGCGGCCTCCGGGCCGCCTTTTCATGGATTGGAACGGGCAGGGCTCCCGTCGCGTTTCGTTACGTAAAGGAGCCGAACCATGTTTGAATCCTTCGAATGGTCCTTCGTGACGATCCTCGCCCCGCTCGTCCTCGCCGCCGCCATCGCCTATGCGCTCCTGACCCGCCGCAAACTCTCCCGCGGCGAGCACGATGCGCAGGTGCGCGGCACCCGCGAACAGTATCGCGACGAGACCGACGACCGTCCTTAGAACGATTCCAACTTGATCAAATCAGTCAGGTTTGCATTGACAAGCTGCGGATGAATGCTTTTGTAAGAGGCGTGGCCGTTGTCGGCCGCGAGGCGAAGTCCGGGCCTTGAACCCGGGTGGACTGCCCCGATATCCCCGGCGATCCCGTCGGCGGACGGTCGCGGCTCCCCCGATCCGGACGCGCCAGTCAGGATCAGGGTCGCATTCGCAATGCTTGTCTGTAGCTGCAACGTCATCACGCTCAAGGAAATCGAGGCGGCCATCGTCTCGCTTCTGGACGCCGATCCGTGGCAGCTCATCGTGCCGGCCAAGGTCTATCATTCGCTCCAGCAGCGCGGTCGCTGCTGCGGCTGCTTCCCGAACGTCGTCGAGACGATCATCCGCGTCACCGAGGAATATCATCGGCGATCGGTAGACAGCGGCGACGAGGTCGTTACATATCTGGATCGCGTGCGCGGTCTGCGCGATCAATTCGGGAGCATGAGCCATGAAGGGCGAACCAAGGATCATCGAGCGGCTTAACGAAGCCCTCTTTCTGGAACTCGGCGCGGTAAACCAGTACTGGCTGCATTATCGGCTCCTCGACGACTGGGGCTACGGCAAGCTCGCCAAGAAGGAGCGCGCCGAATCCATCGAGGAAATGCACCACGCCGACAGGATCATCGAGCGCATCATCTTCCTCGAAGGCCATCCGAACCTGCAGAAGGTCGGCGCCCTGCGCATCGGCCAGAACGTCAAGGAAGTGCTCGAGGCCGACCTCGCCGGCGAATACGACGCCCGCACCTCCTACAAGAAGTCGCGCGAGATCTGCCAGGAAATGGGCGACTACGTCACCATGAAGCTGTTCGAGGAACTGCTGGCCGACGAAGAAGGCCATATCGACTTCCTCGAAACCCAGCTCGACCTGCTCAAGCAGCTCGGCGACGAGAAATACGGCCAGCTCAACGCAGAGCCCGCCAACGACGCCGAATAGGCAAGTTTCTGATTTTTTTGAACATTGGGCGGCTCGATCGGGCCGCCCAATGTCTTTGTTTATAGTGGGTTTGGCCGGTTCGCGCTAAGCGCTCCCGCAATCATTTGACTGTCGGTCGATGGCAGCATGGCGGGGGAGTTCAGACCATCACCTATCTTCAGCCCTTTCTCGACTATCTCGCCACCTTGAACGCGTTCCAGTGGCTCGGCCTCATCGCCGCCTCCGCCGCCGTCGTCTGGTCGATCTGGTGGGCCTACCAGCCCGACTAGGGTGCTCCATGAGCATCGGAAGCGCAGAAGCCCGTCATTTGCAGGCCGCTCGGGCCTGAATATCGAAACACCCGGCTGATCGCGCCCGTCTCACGCCATGGTGAGGAATCGCGCCGTCTTCGTGCGTTGACGCTCTGCCGGACGCCATGCTCAATCGACCGCAATTGAACCTGGCCGATGATGGGAGTGCCCGGTGATGAACCGTCTTTTCGCCGCCGCGACCTGTCTCGCGGCCTTTTCCGTTCTGCCTGCCGCCGCGGCCGATCCGGACCCGAAGAACTGGGACGCCGTCGTCGAGGCCGCACGCGGCCAGACCGTCTATTTCAACGCCTGGGGCGGCTCGCCCAACATCAATTCCTATCTCGAGTGGACGGCCGGCGAGCTTGAGAAGCGCTACGGCATCGACCTCGTCCATGTGAAGCTCGACGACACCGCGAATGCCGTCGCCGCCGTCGTCGCGGAAAAGGCCGCCGGGCGCGACGACGAAGGCACGATCGACCTGATCTGGATCAATGGCGAGAACTTCGCCTCGATGAAGCAGCAGTCGCTTCTTTTCGCCCCCGGCTGGGCCGAAGACCTGCCCAACTGGCGCTTCGTCGACTTCGAGACGCAGACGACCATCCGTACCGATTTCACCGTTCCCGTCGAGGGGTTGGAAAGCCCATGGGGCATGGCCAAGCTCGTCTTCTTCCACGACGAGGCCAACACGCCCACTGATGCCCTGCCGCGATCGGCCGACGATCTCCTTGTCTGGGCGCACGAAAATCCCGGCCGCTTCTCCTACCCGCAGCCGCCGGACTTTATCGGCTCGTCCTTCGTCAAGCAGGTCCTGTCGGAAAAGGTCGCCGACCGCGCCGTCCTGCTCGATCCCGTCGACGAGGCGAGCTTCGATGCCGTCACTGCGCCCGTCTTCGAATATCTCGACGAGCTTCATCCGCTGATGTGGCGGCAGGGCCGCGCCTATCCACAGAACTATCCGGCGATGAAGCAGCTTCTCGCCGACAACGAGGTCGACATCATCTTCGCCTTCAACCCGGCCGAAGCGTCCTCCGCCATCGCCAATGGCGAACTGCCCGACACCGTGCGCTCCTTCACCTTTCCGGGCGGCACGCTCGCCAACACGCATTTCGTGTCGATCCCCTATAATTCGTCGGCAAAGGAAGCGGCACTCGTCACCGCCGATTTCCTGATTTCGCCCGAAGCGCAGGCCCGCAAGCAGGACCCGACCGTCTGGGGCGACCCGACCGTTCTCGCGATGAACAAGCTCGACGCGCCCGACCGCGCCCGCTTCGACGCGCTCGATCTCGGCATCGCGACGCTTTCGCCCGACGAGCTCGGCCCCGCGCTCGACGAGCCGCATCCAAGCTGGATGGACCGGATCGAGGACGAATGGCGCCGGCGCTACGGCGTCGCCAATTGATCCAGCCGCGAGACGGCGTCGCGCGCATCGCGCGACTCGGCCCGCCGCTGACGGTCGCGATCCTCGCGGGGCCGATCCTCGCCGGTCTCGCCGGCACCATCCTGCCGGCCTTCGGCTACCTGCCGGCGCTGGGCGGCGCGCGGCTGACGACCGACGCCTTCGCGTCCCTCTTCGCAATGCCGGGCATCGCCCGCTCCGCCGCGCTCAGCCTGATGACCGGCCTCGTCTCGGCCGGCATCTCGCTCCTCCTCGTCATGCTCTTCGTCGCCGGCTGGGCCGGCACGCGTTCCTTTTCGCGCGTCCAGTCGATGATCTCGCCGCTCCTGTCGGTGCCGCACGCAGCCGCCGCCTTCGGCTTCGCCTTCCTCATCGCGCCCTCTGGCCTTCTTGCGCGGCTCGTCTCGCCCGGCCTCACCGGCTGGACGCGCCCGCCCGATCTCCTCGTCCTCAACGATCCGGCCGGGCTCGCACTGATCGCCGGACTCGTCGTCAAGGAAGTGCCGTTCCTGCTGCTCGTCACCCTTGCAGCCCTGCCCCAAATCCGGATCACCGAGACCCGCGCGCTCGCCGCCGCGCTCGGCTATGGACGCATAGCCGGCTTCCTATATCTCGCCTGGCCACCCATCTACCGCCAGATCCGGCTCGCCGTCTTCGCGGTCATCGCCTTCGCCGCCTCCGTCGTCGACGTCGCCATCATCCTCGGCCCGAACATCCCGGCGACGCTCGCCGTCCGCCTCGTCGGCTGGATGAACGACCAGAACCTGTCGATGCGCTTCGTCGCCGCCGCCGGTGCGCTGCTGCAGCTTGCCGTGGTCCTCGCGGCGCTCGGCCTCTGGATCGTCGTCGAACACGCCTTCGCCCGCCTGCGCGAAGCCCTCGCTGCACGCGGAACGCGCCTGCGCCACGATGCCGGCCTGCGCCACGCCGCGGTCGGCCTCATGACGCTTTCGGGCGGCATCGTCCTTGCCGGCCTCGTCGCGCTCGGCCTCTGGTCCGTCGCGGGCCTGTGGCCGTTTCCCGAACACCTGCCCTCCACCTTCACGCTCCGGCCCTGGATGGAGACCCTGCCGCGCGTCGCCGGGCCGCTGGCGACGACGCTTGCCGCCGCGACGCTCTCGACCCTCATCGCCATCCTATTGACCCTGCTCTGCCTCCTGCGCGAGCGCGACACCGGCCGCACCGGCGGGCGCAAGGCACTCGCCTTCGTCTATCTGCCGCTGATCGTGCCGCAGGTCGCCTTCCTGTTCGGCCTGCAGTTCCTGTTCCTGTCGGTTGGCTTCGTCGCCAGCTTTTCGGGGCTGGTACTGGCGCACCTGATCTTCGTCCTGCCCTATGTCTTCCTGGCGCTCTCCGACCCCTGGCGCGCGTTCGACCGTCGCTACGAAGCGGTGGCGGCCGGGCTCGGCAAGCGCCGTTGGCGCACACTCCTCGCCATCCGCCTGCCGATGCTCGCACGCCCGATCCTCGCCGCCGCCGCCGTCGGCTTCGCCGTCTCGGTCGGGCAGTATCTGCCGACGCTCCTCGTCGGCGCCGGGCGCCTGCCCACCATCACCACCGAGGCCGTCGCGCTCGCCTCGGGCGGTTCGCGGCGCACGATCGGCATCTATGCGTTCCTCCAGATGCTGCTGCCCGCCATCGGCTTCGCCATTGCGATTGCCCTCCCCGCCCTGCTATTTCGCCATCGCCGCGCCATGCAGAGTTGAGGAACGGAAATGAACGGGCTGACGCTCGACGCCATCACGATCGCGCTCGGCCAGCGTCCCCTGCTGGCGATTTCCGCGCGCGTCGAGCCCGGCGAGACGCTGACCGTCATGGGCGCTTCCGGTTCCGGCAAATCCACGCTGCTCGCCTATATCGGCGGCTTCCTCGCACCCGAATTCACCGCATCCGGCCGCGTCCTCTCCGGCGAGGCCGAGATCACGAGGCTTCCCGCCGAGGACCGTCACGCCGGCCTCCTCTTCCAGGACCCGCTCCTCTTCCCGCACATGTCCGTCGCCGGCAACGTCGCCTTCGCCCTGCCGGCGGGCATCAAGGGCCGCGCCGCCCGCCTCGAACAGGCCGAAGCCGCCCTCGCTGATGTCGGTCTCGCCGGATACGGCGACGGCGATCCGGCGACGCTTTCCGGCGGGCAGAAGGCGCGCGTCGCGCTCGCCCGTACCCTCGTTTCGCAGCCGCGCATGATGCTGCTCGACGAACCCTTCTCCAAGCTCGATGCCGGCCTGCGCGCCCAAATCCGCGAACTCGTCTTCGCCAAGGCCCGCGCGGCGATGCTGCCGGTCATCCTCGTCACCCATGACGAGGCCGACGCGCGCGCCGCCGGCGGGCAAATCGTCACCATCGGCGAAGACGCATGAGCCTGCCGCGCCTGCCCGTCAGCGAGGTTCTGGACGAACTCTCCGCCGCGCTTTCGAGCGTCGGCACGGCTGTGCTCGTCGCCCCGCCCGGCGCGGGCAAGACGACGCTCGTCCCGCTCCACCTCCTGCAATCGGGCCGCGCCGGCACCGGCCGCATCCTGCTTCTCGAACCCCGCCGCCTCGCCGCCCGCGCCGCAGCGCGCCGCATGGCGAGCCTCATCGGCGAGGAGGTCGGCGGCACGGTCGGCTATGCGATGCGCATGGATTCGAAGTCCGGCGCGAAGACGCGCATCCTCGTCGTCACCGAGGGCATCCTCGCCCGCATGATCCTCGACGATCCCGAGCTTTCCGGCATCTCCGCGATCCTCTTCGACGAGTTCCACGAGCGTTCGCTCGACGGCGATTTCGGCCTTGCCCTCGCGCTCGACGTCGCCGGCGCGCTGCGCCCGGATTTGAAGCTCCTCGTCATGTCCGCCACGATCGACGGCGCGCGCGTCGCCTCGCTTCTCGGCGACGCGAAGGTGATCACCAGCGAGGGCCGCAGCTTTCCTGTCGAAATCCGCCATCGCGACCGGCCTTCGACAGTCCGGATCGAGGACGCGATGGCGGACGCGATCCGCGCGTCGCTCATTGAGGAGACCGGCAGCATCCTCGCCTTCCTGCCCGGCCAGCGCGAGATCGAACGCACCGCCGAGCGGCTCGAAGGCCGCATCGCCGCCGATTGCGACATCATCCCGCTTTACGGCGGCCTCGTCGGCCAGGCGCAGGACGAGGCGATCCGCCCACCGTCGCCCGGCCGGCGCAAGATCGTCCTCGCCACCTCCATCGCCGAAACCTCGATCACCATCGACGGCGTGCGCATCGTCATCGATTCCGGCCTCTCCCGCGTGCCGAAATTCGAGCCCGCCACGGGCCTGACGCGGCTCGAAACCGTGCGCGCCTCCCGCGCCTCGGCCGACCAGCGGGCAGGCCGCGCCGGCCGCACCGAGCCAGGCATCGCGATCCGTCTCTGGCGTGCCGAGCAGACCGCGTCGCTCGCCCCCTTCTCGACGCCCGGAATCCTCGAAGCAGACCTCTCCGGCCTCCTCCTCGACGCCGCCGCCTTCGGCGTCACCGATCCCGCCACCCTCGCCTTTCTCGACCCTCCCCCGGCGCCCGCCGTCGTCGAAGCCCGGACCCTTCTCGCCAGCCTCGGCGCGCTTGACGCGCAAGGCCGGCTGACCGACGCCGGCAACCGCATGCGCAAGCTGGCCCTCCCCGTCCGCCTCGCCCACATGGTCGCCGAAGCCCCCGACCCTCGCCTCGCCGCCCGCCTCGCCGTCCTTTTGACCGAACGCGGCCTCGGCGGCACCGGCGTCGACCTCGAAACGCGCCTGCGCCGGTTCGCCGGCGAAAAAGGCCAGCGCGCGGATGCGGCGCGGGAACTGGCGAGACGGCTGGGGTCTTCCCCGACGAGACCAGACACCGCCGCCTCCCCCGGCGCCACCCTCCTCCTCGCCTACCCCGACCGCGTCGCCAAGGCGCGCGGCGCGCACGGCCATTTCGTTCTCGCTAACGGCCGCGGCGGCACCATCGACGCGGCGGACTCGCTCGCATCCGCCCCCTTCCTCGTCGTCGCCGATCTCCAGGGCCGCGCCCAGAACGCCCGCATCGCCTCGGCCGTCGCCATCACCGAGGACGACATCCGATCCGCCCTCTCAGACCGCATCGAGACCACCCGCGAAACCCAGTTCGATCCCACCAAAAATTCGGTGCGCGTGCGCGAGACCGAACGCCTCGGCGCCATCGTCCTCGCCGAGCGCCAGTTGCCCGCGCCTAAGGGGCCCGATGCCGACCGCGCGATGCTCGACGCCGTCCGCCAGCACGGCATCGCCATCCTGCCCTTTGACAGATCGACCGAAACGCTGCGCGCCCGCCTCGGCTGGCTCCACCGCGGCCTCGGCGATCCGTGGCCAGACGTCGGCGACGACGCGCTACTCGCCCGCCTCGACGACTGGCTTCTCCCTTTCCTCCCCGGCGAGGCGAACCTCGCCCGCCTTCTCGGCTCCGTCCTTCACAACGGCCTGATGTCCCTCGTCCCTTACGAGCTTCACCGCAAGCTCGAAACCCTCGCGCCGACGCATTACGACGCGCCGTCCGGCAGCCGCCTGCCGATCCGCTACGACGCCGACTGGCCGGTGCTGGCGATCCGCGTGCAGGAGCTTTTCGGCCTCGACGCCCACCCGTCCATCGCCAGCGGCACCGTGCCGATGACGCTCGAACTCCTCTCCCCCGCCCATCGCCCGATCCAGACGACGCGTGACCTGCCCGGCTTCTGGCGCGGCTCGTGGGCCGATGTGCGCGCGGACATGCGCGGCCGCTACCCGAAGCATGTCTGGCCGGAGAACCCGCTCGAAGCGCAGGCAACCGCCCGCGCCAAGCCGCGCGGCACGTAGCCATGCGACATGAGCGCCCTTGGCGTTTTCTCCCGCGCGCCGCATAACGTCTTCATGGTCGAAGAACTGCGCGCGCCGGACCCCCGGCACCTCCATCACATCCGCCTCAACACGCTGATCCGGCTGCGCTGGCTCGCCGTCGTCGGGCAGAGCGCAGCGGTGCTCGTCGTCGCCTTCTGGCTGGAATTTCCCGTCCAGGTCTCGCTCTGCTTCGCGCTGATCGGCTGCTCGGCCTGGCTGAACCTCCTGCTCGCCTTTCGCTATCCCGCCACCCACCGCCTGCCGCCGCTCGCCGCGCTGGCTATCCTCACCTTCGACGCGCTGCAGCTCGGCGGGCTTCTCTACATGACCGGCGGGTTGACCAACCCCTTCGCGCTCCTGATGACCGCGCCGGTCATCATCTCGGCGACCTCGCTGCCGCTGCGCTGGACGGCGATGCTCGGCGCGCTGGTCATCGCCATGGCAACCGGCCTTGCCTTCTTCCATCATCCGCTGCCCTGGTTTCCGGGGACCGAACTCACCATGCCGATCATCTATGTGGCCGGCATCTGGATGGCGATCGTCTCCTGCCTCGCCTTCACCGCCTTCTACGCCTATCGCGTCGCCGAGGAAGCGCGGCTGCTCGCCACCGCGCTCGCCGCTACCGAACTCGTGCTCCAACGCGAGCAGCACCTCTCCGCGCTCGACGGGCTCGCCGCCGCCGCCGCGCACGAACTCGGCACCCCGCTCGCCACCATCGCGCTCGTCGCCAAGGAGATGGAGCGCGCGCTCGGCAACGACCCGCGCTATGGCGAGGACGTCACGCTCCTGCGCTCGCAGAGCGAACGCTGCCGCGCGATCCTCAAGCAGCTCACCAGTCTCTCCTCGCAGGGCGAGGCGCACATGGCGCGCCTGCCCTTCACATCGTTGATCGAGGAGGTGACCGCGCCGCACCGCGACTTCGGCATCGCGATCGAATTCAAGCCGCAGGACTGCAAGGGCCCCGAGCCGATCGGCCGGCGCAATCCCGGCGTCATCTACGGCCTCGGCAATCTGGTCGAAAACGCCGTCGACTTCGCCCGCGAGACCGTCTCGATCACCTGGAGCTGGGACATGCACACCGTCTCGCTCGAAATCCTCGACGATGGCGAGGGCTTTCCCGCCGAGATCCTCGACCGGATCGGCGAGCCCTACATGACCAAGCGATCCGCCGCCGTTTCGGCCGGCGGCGGGCTCGGCCTCGGCCTCTTCATCGCAAAGACGCTGCTCGAGCGCTCGGGCGGCACGGTGCGCTTCGGCAATGCGGCGACGCCCGGCCAGGGCGCGATTGTCCGCGTCAACTGGCCGCGCGCGATTCTCGACGCTAATGCCGCGAAAACGGCGTTCGACGAACCGGAAACGTTGGAAAAGGCGGCGGTTCTGCCTAAATAGAGGCGGAAAACGGGACATTTGAAGATGATCGAAGACGACGCCACCATCGACCACGCCGCTCCTGACGATCTTGGCGCAGACCCCACGCTGCTCCTCGTCGACGACGACAAGCCCTTCCTGACGCGCCTTGCCCGCGCGATGGAAAGCCGCGGCTTCACCGTCGACACGGCCGAAAGCGTCGAGGAAGCCGTCGGCAAGGTCCGCGCCGCCCCGCCCGCCTATGCCGTGGTCGACATGCGCCTCGGCGACGGCAACGGCCTCGACGTCGTCTCGGCCATCCGCGACAAGCGCGACGATTGCCGCACCATCATCCTCACCGGCTACGGCAACATCGCGACCGCCGTCAACGCGGTGAAGCTCGGCGCGGTCGACTACCTCTCCAAGCCCGCCGACGCCGACGACGTCTACGCCGCCCTCACCCGCCAGACCGGCGAAAAGGCCGCGCCGCCGGAAAACCCGATGTCCGCCGACCGCGTCCGCTGGGAACACATCCAGCGCGTCTACGAAATGTGCGACCGCAACGTCTCGGAGACGGCGCGACGGCTGAACATGCACCGCCGGACGCTGCAGCGCATCTTGGCGAAGCGGGCGCCGCGGTAGGGCAAGAGGCCAGACGCCAGCGGCTCGGCCCTCATTGACGGCGAGGCCTGGATTCCTGTGACAGGCACAGGAATCCAGGCCTCGCCATCTCAACCGCGCATCCATCGACAATCTCAACGATGCGCACCCACCGGCAGCCTCAGCACTCGTCCTTCGGCTCCAGCAGCGGCACCGGCACCCCGGCGATCTCCGCCGCCGTGATCCGCGCCGCTGCCGCCCGCGCGATCCGCAGCGTCAGCGACTTGCGCAGCGGCGCCGACAGCCGGTGCTCGGGCGCCTCGCGCATGATCTCCGCGCCATACCCGTCCGACAGGATAAAGCCGCACTCCTCCGGAAAGATCTCCGCAGGCACGCCCGGATGGGTGGCGAAGAACAGGCGGTCCGCGTGCAGCCGGTATTCCGGCCACTTCCGGTCGACCCGGAAATCCTCGATCGAGGTCTTGATCTCGACGATCCAGATTTCGCCCTTCGCCGTCACCGCGACGAGATCGGCCCGCCGGCCGGTCGGCAGGCAAAGCTCAGGCAGCACCGCCGCGCCCATCTGCGCAAACAGCCGTTGCACCCCGCGCCGCACGAGCAGCGCGCGGTCGGACTGGCGTCCGTCGGCGAGCGGGTTCATCGGGACTGGTGAGACGATCGGCATTTGGCGATTTTCACAGGATTCGACCATTCCGCAAAGGTTTTCGGCAGGAACAACGTCCAAATTGTTGCGCTTTTGCCGCAGGGCTGCAGGCAATGCGCTCGCAACCGCCGGTTCAACCGTTTTGATCTTGGCAGACCATGTCCGACGCGAATAAATCGTGACCAAAGACGGGTCGGCTTGCGGCCCTGGGATCGGCTCCTTGATGAATTCGCTGAAATTCGCAGTCGCCTTGACAGTGCTCGCCGGCCTTGGCCTTGCCGGCTGCTCGACCGATCTCGGCGGACGGACCTTCGCCAACAATTACGCATCGGTGCGCGATGCCGGCTACCAGGTTCCGGCCGTGCCGCTGTCGAAGCTGCCGCGCCAGTACCAGCGCCAGATCGTCAAATACGAGACCGACGAGAAGCCGGGCACGATCATCGTCGACACCAGCGCCAAGCATCTCCACCTCGTCCTCGAGGACGGCAAGGCGATGCGCTACGGCATCGGCGTCGGACGCGAAGGCTTCGAGTGGAAGGGCACGGCGCGCATCGCGATGAAGCGCGAATGGCCGCGCTGGACGCCGCCCGCCGCCATGATCCAGCGCCAGCCCGAGCTCGCCAAATGGCGCGGCGGCCAGCCCGGCGGCCTCGACAATCCGCTCGGCGCCCGTGCGCTCTACCTCTTCAATTCCGGCGGCGACACCGGCTATCGCCTGCACGGCACCCCGGAATGGGCCTCGATCGGCCACGCCATGTCGTCCGGCTGCATCCGCCTGATCAACCAGGACATCATCGACCTCTACGACCGCGCCGAAAACGGCGCCAAGGTCATCGTGCTTTAGGTCTTTCTTCGCATCGGAACGATCCGAAAACCGGTTTCCACTTTTCGGTCCGATGCTCAAGTTCCGGCGAACCGTCCAGGCAACAGGACACCGCCAGCAAAAAAGCCGGGCTTCGCAGCCCGGCTTTTTTCGTTTCTTCAGTTCACTCGGACGGTGTCATTCCGGCCGACGAGCGCAGCGAGGAAGAGCCGGAAGCCATTCCGTGACCCTTCCGCCTCACGGAATGGGTCCCGGATAGCTGCCTCTCGCTGCGCTCGACGGCGCCTTCCGGGATGACCCTTTCGCCGCTAAATCAGACGACCTGTTCGACCTGCTGCACTTCCGGCACGAAATGGCGCAGGAGGTTCTGGATGCCGTGCTTCAGCGTCGCCGTGGAGGACGGGCAACCGGCGCAGGCGCCCTTCATGTGCAGGAACACGGTGCCGTTCTCGTAGCCGCGGAAGGTGATGTCGCCGCCGTCCTGCGCCACGGCCGGCCGCACGCGGGTATCGAGCAGTTCCTTGATGGTGACGACGATCTCCTCGTCGGCCGCATCGTAGAATTCCTCGCCCTCGGCCGCCTCGTCGGCGCGCGCCTGCGAGCCCGTCGCCATGACCGGCTGGCCGGACATGAAGTGCTCCATGATCGTGCCTAGGATGGCGGGCTTCAGATGCTGCCAGTCGGCGCCGTCCTTGGAGACGGTGATGAAGTCGTAGCCGAAGAAGACGCCGGTCACGCCCGGCACGTCGAACAGCCGGCCGGCGAGCGGCGAGGCCTCGGCGGCGCTGCCCGCATCGCGGAAATCGGCGGTGCCCTCTTCGAGCACGACCTTGCCCGGCAGGAATTTCAGGGTCGCCGGATTGGGGGTGGCTTCCGTCTGGATGAACATGACCGGGTCTCCGTGCTCGGCGTAAATTTTGGAATTGTTCTAAAAATAGAGGCTCGCGCACTCTATTGCAAGGCACGAGAGGCATGGAGGAATCGGGGCTCGAACGTGCCGAAAACGTTGGATTTCGAGAAGCGGAGCGGAGCGTACATTAAGTACGTGAGCACCGGAAGCGCAGAAAGCCGACGTTTGCAGGCCGTTCCAGCCCCGAGACCGACATGACTCAGGCTATGGCCTCGATGTCTTCGTCGGAGAGTGAGCTCGGGACTACCGTAACGGGGATCGGGAAGGCCGCACCCTTGCCGGCGATGGAAGCGACCAGCGGGCCTGGTCCTTCCTTGGCGTTGGAGGCGGCCAGCACGAGGATGGCGATGTCCTGGTCTTCCTCGATCAGCGCGTGGATCTCGTCGGCCGCCTTGCCTTCGCGGGTGACGAGTTCGGGCTCGAGCCCGAGTTCCTGGCGCACCTTGTTCGCCTGCAGGTCGAGGGCGGAGCTTGCGGTCGCCTGCGCTTCCTCGCGCATGATCTGCTCGACGCCGAGCCAGTGCTGCACCTCGCCGGGCTCGATGACGAAGAGGAGGAGCAGCGCCCCGCCCGTCGTCTGCGCGCGCCGCGCGGCATAGGCGATCGCCCGCTCGCATTCAGGCGTGTCGTCGACGATCGCCAGGAACTTGCGGCGGTGGCCGGCTTCGCGGCTGAGGCGTTTGGATACCATGTCGGCTCCCGATTCGAGGTCGCGTGCAATCTGCCAGCCGGCTGCGGAACCGGCAAGCTGGATGCGTCAGCTATCGAGAAAGCCGATGATCTTGCGCACATCCTTCATCGTCGCCTCGGCGAGCGCGCCGGCCCGTTCGCCGCCGTCGCGCAGGACGCCATCGACATAGGCGCGATCGTCCGAAATGCGGCGCATCTCGGCCGAAATCGGCGCCAGCTTCTCGACCGCCAGATCGGCGAGCGCCGGCTTGAAGGCCGAGAACTGCTGGCCGCCAAAATCGGCGATCACCGTCTCGCGCGTCGTGCCGGCGAGCGCGGCGTAGATGCCGACAAGATTTTCCGCTTCCGGCCGTCCCTTCAGCCCCTCGACCTCGCCCGGCAGCGCGTCCGGGTCGGTCTTGGCCTTGCGGATCTTCTTCGAGATCGTGTCGGCGTCGTCGGTCAGGTTGATGCGCGAGAGGTCCGATGGGTCGGATTTCGACATCTTCTTGGTGCCGTCGCGCAGGCTCATGACGCGCGTCGCTGGGCCCTCGATCAGCGGCTCGGTCAGCGGGAAATAGCCGTTGACCTTCTCGTCGCCGCTCATCATCTCCACCCCGACGCCCAGATCGGCGATGCGGGCGGAAAAGTCGTTGTTGAACTTGGTCGCGATGTCGCGCGTCAGTTCCAGATGCTGCTTCTGGTCGTCGCCGACGGGCACATGCGTCGCGCGATAGACGAGAATGTCCGCCGCCATCAGGCTCGGATAGGCGAGGAGGCCCAGCGAGGCGTTCTCGCGGTCCTTGCCGGCCTTGTCCTTGAACTGCGTCATGCGGTTCATCCAGCCGATGCGCGCCACGCAGTTGAACACCCAGGCGAGTTCGGCATGCTGCATCACCCGGCTCTGGTTGAAGACGATGTGCTTCTTCGGGTCGATGCCGGAGGCGAGGAATGCCGCCGTGATCGAACGCGTCTGCTCGGCAAGATCGGCATGGACGAGCTGCGCCGTGATCGAGTGCATGTCGACGACGCAATAGATGCAGTCATGGCTCTCCTGCAGCGCGACGAATTTCGTCAGCGCGCCGAGATAATTGCCGAGATGGAGATTGCCGGTCGGCTGGACGCCGGAAAAGACGAGAGGCTTGAAGTCGGTCATGGAACTCTCTGGCTTGTGGAGGGCCTTGGATGTGAATTTGGTCGCAGGCTGATAGCCCGGCGTCATTCCGGGTTCAAGGTGTCCGGCGTCTTCGGCCCGCGCCGCACCGCGCGCTTCACCGTGGCGATGTCGGCGCCGCCGGTGGCGAAGGCCAGCGCGAAATAGAGCGCAGCGCCGCCGCCGCACATCGCGCCCAGCGCCAGTACCTGTTCGGCGAGCGACGACGATGGTTGCAGCCAGGGCGAAAGCCCGTCGGCGGCGAACCAGAGCGCGACGCCCATGAGAACGGCCGCCGCCACGAGGCGCGGCAGGCGCTTCATCAAGGTCCGGTCGGTGCCCCAATGGCCGCGCTTGACGAGCGTCCCGAGAAGCAGCGCAGCGTTGATCCAGGCCGAGACGGCGGAGGCCACCGCGATGCCCGGCGCGCCCATGCGCGGCAGAAGGGTGAGCGCCAGCGAAATGTTGGTCACCACCGAGATCGCGGCGAAGATCATCGGCGTGCGCGTGTCCTCGCGGGCGAAGAAGCCGGGCCGGAACGCCTGGATCAGCACATAGGCCGGCAGCCCCAGCCCGAAGATGGCGAGGATCGCGGCGACCATCGGCGTCGCGTTCATCTCGGCGAACTGGCCGCGCTCGTAGAGGACGCGGATGATCGGCTCGGCGATGACGAAGAGCGCGACCGCCGCCGGCAGCGTCAGGAACAGCGTGAACTCGACCGAGCGGTTCTGCAAGTTCGCCGCCTCGCGGTCGTTGCCCGACTTCAGCGCGCGGGCGAGCTCGGGCAGGAGCACGATCGCGACCGCGATGCCGACGACGCCGAGCGGCAACTGGTAGACCCGGTCGGCCATGGCGAGCGAGGCGACGGCCGAGGCCTGCGTCGAGGCGATGGCCGTGCCGACCAGCGTGTTGATCTGGGTGATGCCGCCGGTGATCGCGGCCGGGAAGGCGAGCCAGAGCAGCCGCTTGACGTTCGCCGTCATGCGCGGCCGCTTGAAGCCGACCGAAATGCCGGCATGGCGCACCGCCGCCCAGACGATGGCAAGCTGCACGAGGCCCGACGCCAGCACGCCCCAGGCGAGCCCGTAGCCGACCTCTCGCCCGTCATGCCCCTGCCACCAGGCATAGGCGAGGACGCCGATCAGGATGATGTTTAGGAACACCGGCGCGATTGCAGCCGCGAAGTAACGGCGCAGCGAATTCAGCATCCCCGCCATCATCGCGCCGAGCGACATGCACATCAGATACGGGAACATGATCCAGGCGAGGTTCACCGTCAGGTCGAACTTTTCCGGATCGCCGGCAAAGCCCGGCGCGATGATCGTCGACACCAGGAGCGGCATCGAAAGCTGCATCAGGATCGTCAGCACGATCAGCGCGGAGAAGAGGACGCCGAACACTTCCTCCGCAAAGCGCCGCGCCCCGTCCATGCCGTTCGCCTCGATCTCCTTGGCGAAGAGCGGCACGAAGGCGGCGTTGAACGCGCCCTCGGCGAAGAGGCGCCGGAACGTGTTGGGAAACTGGAAGGCGGCATAGAACGCGTCGGCAACCGGCCCGGTGCCAAGCGCCGCCGCCATCAGCATCTCACGCGTAAAGCCCAGCACCCGGCTCGCCATCGTGCCTGACGCGACCGTCGCGAATTTGCGCACGAGGCTCATAGGGGGAGTGCTTTCGATGGGGTGCGGGAGGGCAGAGGGAACGGAATGGGTCCCGGATAGGCAAACGCCGCTGCGCGGCATTTCCCTTCCGGGATGACACCTTCATCCAGCTTGGCGTCATCCCGGAAGCCGGGCTGCGCGAAGCGCGGGTCGGCTATCCGGGATCCATCCCGTGACATCTCAACCTGCCCCACGCCCACTATTCCGCCGCCTGCTTGGGATGATCCGACGTCTCGCCCCCGAGCGTCTCGATCAGCCGCTTGCGGATCGTGGCGAGCCGCGTCGGATTCTCGATCTTCGCGCCGGTCAGGTCGGTGACGTAGAACGTGTCGATCACTTTCTCGCCGAACGTCGTGATGTGCGCGGAGGCGATGTCGAGCGAGAGGTCCGAGATCGCGCCGGTGATCTCGGACAGCAGGCCCGGCCGGTCAAGGCACTTGACCTCGATCACCGAGAACCGGTTCGACAGCGCGTTGCGCACGTCGGCGCGCGGCTCGAGGCGGAAGGTCTTCGACCCGCGCTTCGGCTTGGCGCGTTTCTCGATGATCTCCGGCAGCCAGCTCTTGCCCGAAAGCACGTCCTCGATCAGCCCGCCGACGCGCCTTGCGCGGCGCAGTTCGTCCTCGTCGCGGTCGAACTCGCGCGAGATCAGGATCGTGTCGAGCGCGCGTCCGTCCGTCGTGGTGAAGATCTGCGCGTCGACGATGTTCGCGCCCGCCGCCGCGCAGGCGCCCGCGATCACGGAAAGCAGGCGCGGATGATCGGGCGATAGGATGGTGATCTCCGTCACCGCCTCGAACTCGTGCGTCTTCACCGCCGTCGCCAGCTTGCGCCCGGCGGCATCCGCCTCGCGGATGAAGCCGGCATGGCGAAGCTGATCGGCGAGGTCGACGGTCAGCAGATAATTGTCATAGTGGAGCGCCACGTATCGGCGCCCTTCTTCCGGCGACCAGTCGGTGAGCGCATCGGCCAGTTGCCCGCGCGCGATCTCGGCGCGCTTGGCGCGCGAGACTTCCGAGAAGCCGCCGGTCAGCAAAAGCTCGGTCTCGTAATAGAGCGTGCGCAGGAGCTGGCCCTTCCAGCCGTTCCAGACGCCCGGCCCGACGCCGCGAATGTCGCAGACGGTCAGGATCAGGAGCAGCTTCAGCCGCTCGACCGACTGCACCACGTCGCCGAAATCCTGGATCGTCTTGCGGTCGTTGAGGTCGCGCGTCTGCGCCGTCATCGACATGACGAGATGGTTTTCCACCAGCCAGGCGATGGTCTCGGTGTCGACGGCGGAAAAGCCCATATGCGGGCAGAGCCGGCGCGCGATTCGCGCGCCTGCCGTCGAGTGATCTTCCGGCCGTCCCTTGGCGATGTCGTGCAGCAGAAGCGCGGTGTAGAGCACTTCGCGCCGGCGCTTCAGGTCGGGGATCAGCGCGTGCGACAGCGGATGGATGTCCGCCCCGTCGCCGCGCTCGATTTCCGACAGCACGCCGATGCAGCGGATCAGGTGCTCGTCCACCGTATAGTGGTGGTACATGTTGAACTGCATCATCGCCACGATCTTGCGGAATTCAGGGATGAGCTTGCCGAGGACGCCCGCCTCGTTCATCCGGCGCAAATTCAGTTCCGGATTTCGGCTCGACGTCAGGATGTCCATGAAGAGGCGGTTCGCCTCCTCGTCGCGGCGCAGGTTGCGATCGATCAGCTTGAGCGAGCGCGTGACGAGCTTCAGCGCCTCGGGGTGATATTCGAGCCCGTGCCGGTCTGCCAGCCAGAAGAGCCGGATCAGGTTCACCGGATCGCGCGCGAACACGTCCGGGTCGATGACGTTGATGCGATGGTTGTCGGTGACAAAATCGCTCGTCCCGGCGAGCTTGCGGCGCCGGCGCGAGAAGTTGAGAAAGATGCGGTTGAAGCCGGGAACGTGCTTGGCCTGTTCCTCTTCCAGCGCGGCGCAGAAGATGCGCGTCAGGTCGCCCACCGTCTTCGCCATCAGGAAATAGTGCTTCATGAAGCGCTCGACGGCCGAGAGCCCCGGATGGCTGGTGTAGCCGAGCCGTTCGGCGATCTCGCGCTGGATGTCGAAATGCAGCCGCTCTTCCGCCCGCGCCGTCAGGAAGTGCATGTGGCAGCGCACGGCCCAGAGGAAGTCCTCAGCCTTGCGGAACTCCAGATATTCGCGCCGCGTGAAGACCCCCTTTCCGACCAGTTCCTCGGCGGTGCGCACGCGGTAGAAATACTTGCCGATCCAGAACAGCGTGTGGAGGTCGCGAAGCCCCCCCTTGCCTTCCTTGACGTTCGGCTCGACGAGGTAGCGCGTGTCGCCTCCCTTGGCGTGGCGGTCGTCGCGCTCGGCAAGCTTGGCCTGCACGTATTCGGCGCCGGTGTCCTTGACGACCTCCTCGTCGAAGCGCTCGACCAAACCGTCGAACAGCCCCTCGTCGCCCCAGACATAGCGCGCCTCGAGGATCGAGGTACGGATCGTCACGTCGGTGCGCGACAGGCGCATGCACTCGTCGGTGTTGCGCGTCGCGTGGCCGACCTTCAGGCCGAGATCCCAAAGCATGTAGAGAATGTATTCGGCGACCTTTTCGGCCCAGGGCGTCTGCCGTGCCGGCAGCAGGAAGAGAAGGTCGATGTCCGAGCCCGGCGCCAGCGTCCCGCGCCCGTAGCCGCCGACGGCGATCACCGCCATGCGCTCGGCCGCGTTCTTGGGGCGATGGACATGGGCGACCGCGAAGTCGTAGAGCGCGCGGATGATCTCGTCCATCAGATGCGACAGGCGCTCGGCGCAGGCCGTGCCGCCGCCATCCTCCATCAGCATCTTCTCGGCCTCGGCGCGGCCTTGCGCCATCCGATCCTTGAGAAGCTGGACGACGTCCTTGCGCCCGCGCTCGACGCCGTCCGATCCGACGAGCGCGGCCATGTCGCCGCGCAGTTTCTCGCCGTCGACGATCTCGTCCAGTCTCAGGGGAATCTTGGCCATCGGGCAGGCTCGTTCATTGTGCGGTGCACTTCTACCCCGTTTCGGGCGACCCCGCTACAGCCGCTTCGACGCACGTTCCTTCAGCCGGTAAAGCGCTTCCAGCGCCTCGCGCGGCGTCAAATCGTCGGGTCGGATCGCGGCGAGCTCCTCGGCAAGACCATCGCTCTGCGCCTTCGGCTCGGCCCGCCTTGCCGCGACGGAGAAGAGCGGCAAATCGTCGACGAGCTTGGCCACCTTGCCGCTCGTCTCGCCCTCCTCCAGTTGCCCCAGCACCGCCCGCGCCCGCGCCACGACCGCATCGGGCAGGCCGGCGAGCTTTGCCACCTGAACGCCGTAGGAGCGGTCGGCCGCGCCCTTGCCGACCTCGTGCAGGAAGACCACGTCGCCCTCCCATTCCTTCACCTTCATGGTCACGTTGGCGAGGCGCGAAAGCTTTTCGGAGAGCGTCGTCATCTCGTGGAAATGGGTGGCGAAGATCGCCCGGCAGCCATTCTTCTCGTGCAGATATTCGACCGCCGCCCAGGCGATCGACAGGCCGTCGAAGGTCGACGTGCCGCGCCCGATTTCGTCGAGGATGACCAGCGCACGCTCGCCCGCCTGGTTGAGGATCGCCGCCGTCTCGACCATCTCGACCATGAAGGTCGAGCGCCCCCGTGCCAGATCGTCCGACGCGCCGACACGGCTGAACAGCCGGTCGACCACGCCGATATGCGCCTTTCGCGCCGGCACGAACGAGCCCATCTGCGCGAGGATCGCGATCAGCGCATTCTGGCGCAGGAAGGTCGACTTGCCCCCCATGTTCGGGCCGGTCAGGAGCCAGATCGCGCCGCGCTTCTCGCCGGCAGCCGGCGAAAGATCGCAGTCGTTCGCGACGAACGGATCGGCAAGCTGCCGCCGCAGCGCCTGCTCGACGACGGGATGCCGCCCGCCCTCGATCTCGAAGGCGAGGCCGTCATCGACCTGCGGGCGCGCATAGTTTTCCTGCTCGGCCAGAACGGCGAGCGAGGTCGCGACGTCGAGCGCCGCCAGCGCCGCGGCACCTTTTCGCAGCGTATCGGCATGGCCGACGATCTCGGCCAGCATCCGGTCGAAGATTCCCAGTTCGATCTGCAACGCGCGGTCGGCGGCGTTGGCGATCTTGGTTTCGAGTTCGGCGAGCTCGGTCGTGGTGAACCGCATCGCGTTCGCCATCGTCTGGCGATGGATGAAGCGCGCCTTGGCCGCATCGCCCTCCGTCAGCGCGCCGCTATTGCCGGCCGTCACCTCGATATAGTAGCCGAGCACGTTGTTGTGCCGAATCTTCAGCGCGCGGATGCCCGTCTCCTCGACCAGGTCGCGCTCCATCCCCGCGATCACCCGCCGCGTGTCGTCGCGCAGCGCCCGCATCTGGTCGAGTTCGCCGTCATAGGCTTTAGCGACGAAACCGCCGTCGCGCTTCAAAAGCGGCTGTTCCTCCGAAAGCGCTACAGACAGGTGCGAGGCGAGCGACAGCGGCAGCGAGGAGAGCGCCTCGCAGGCCTCTACCAGCTCGGCCGGCAGCATTGCCGATTGCAGCAGTTCGGCCGCCTGCCGCGCGGCGTCCAGCCCGGCGCGCAGCGCGCCCATGTCGCGCGGTCCGCCCCGGTTGAGCGCCAGCCGCGAGAGCGCGCGCGGCATGTCCGGGGCACCCTTCAGGACTGCGCGCAGGCCTTCGCTCAGCCGCGGCTCGGCGATCAGGAAGGAGATGGCGTCGAGCCGCGCATTGATCGCGGCCGGATCGGTCAGCGGCGACATCAGACGGTCGGCCAGAAGCCGCGCCCCGCCCCCCGTCACCGTCCGGTCGATCGCCTTCAGGAGCGAGCCGTCGCGACTGCCCGACAGCGTCTTCAGGAGTTCCAGATTCGCCCGCGTCGCGGCGTCGATGAAGAGGCTCGTCCCCTCCTCCTCGCGCTCGGGAAAGCCGAGCGGCGGGCGCTCGGAGACCTGCGTCTTCTCGACATAGGCGATCGCGCCGGCGATGGCGGAGAGTTCGGCTCGGCTGAACTCGCCGAAACTGTCCGGCGTCGCGACCTCGTAGAATCGCGCGATGCGCCCCGTCGCGGCGGAGGAATCGAACAGGATCGCCGGCTGCGGATTGGCGAGGCGTCCGATGACGTCGAATGTCGGACGCAGTTCCGGCTCGTGGAACACGGCGTCGGCGAGGATCAGTTCGCGCGGATCGACGCGCAGGATGTCGGTCAAGAGCCGCCCGGCATTCGTCCGGCACACACGGAACGAGCCGGTCGAGATGTCGATCCACGCAAGGGCGAGTTCGTCCGCCCCCTTCGTGCGCCCGAGCGCCATCAGGTAGCTCGCCTCGCTCGGCGCCAGCAGCTTCTCCTCGGTGATCGTGCCGGGCGTGACGAGGCGCACCACGTCGCGTTTCACCACCGATTTCGAGCCGCGCTTCTTCGCCTCGGCCGGGTCCTCGATCTGCTCGCACACAGCAACGCGGTAGCCCTGCCCGATCAGCTTCTGCAGATAGTCGTCGGCGGCGTGGACCGGCACGCCGCACATCGGAATGTCCTCGCCCTGATGCTTGCCGCGTTTCGTCAGCGTGATGCCCAGCGCCCGCGCGGCGATCTCCGCGTCGTGGAAGAACAATTCGTAGAAATCGCCCATGCGATAGAACAGGAGCGCATCCGGGTTCGCCGCCTTGATCTCGATGAACTGCTCGATCATCGGCGTCCCGCCGCCGGCCTGCGGCACCTGGTTCAGCATGGCCAAGCCCCCACAAGGCGGAAGATCACGCGCGACGACGACGAGACTGATCTCCCCCCTCGCGGGGGAGATGTCCGGCAGGACAGAGGGGGGCAACGTAGAGCGCTGCCGAATCTCGCTACCATCGCTTTCACTGGCCCGCTCTTTTTCCGTTTCATCCTGCTTGGCGCTTTACGCTTGCGGAGTGTAGCCTTAATCCGAAACGCTCCACAAAAAGACGCGCCCCGGGGGAAATTCCGCATCATGCCCAAGAACCAGAAATCCGAGTCCGGTCCCTCCGTCAGCCCGCAGGAAGCGCTCGACTTCCACGCGCAGGGCCGGCCCGGCAAGCTGGAGATCACCCCGACCAAGCCGATGGCGACGCAGCGCGACCTGTCGCTGGCCTATTCGCCGGGCGTCGCCGTGCCGGTCAAGGCCATCGCCGAGGACCCCTCCCGCGCCTTCGACTACACCACGCGCGGCAACATGGTCGCCGTCATCTCCAACGGCACCGCCATCCTCGGCCTCGGCAATCTCGGCGCCCTCGCCTCCAAGCCGGTGATGGAAGGCAAGGCGGTCCTCTTCAAGCGCTTCGCAGACGTCGATTCCATCGACCTCGAGGTCGACACCGAGGACGCCGACGCGTTCATCAACTGCGTCAAGCTCCTCGGCCCCTCCTTCGGCGGCATCAATCTCGAGGACATCAAGGCGCCGGAGTGCTTCATCATCGAGCAGCGCCTGCGCGAACTGATGGACATCCCCGTCTTCCACGACGACCAGCACGGCACCGCCATCATCGCGGTCGCCGGCCTCATCAACGCGCTGCATCTGACCGGCCGCGACATGGCCAACACGAAGCTGGTCTGCAACGGCGCGGGCGCCGCGGGCATCGCCTGCATCGAGCTCGTCAAGTCGATGGGCTTTGCGCCGCAAAACGTCATCCTGTGCGACACCAAGGGCGTCGTCTACCAGGGGCGCGAGGAGGGCATGAACCAGTGGAAGTCGGCCCATGCCGCCCCCACCGAGGCGCGCACGTTGGCCCAGGCGCTCGAAGGCGCAGACGTCTTCTTCGGCCTTTCGGCCAAGGGCGCGCTGACGCCGGCCATGGTCCAGTCGATGGCGAAGAACCCGATCATCTTCGCGATGGCCAATCCGGACCCCGAAATCACGCCCGAGGAAGTCGCCGAAATCCGCACCGACGCGATCATGGCGACCGGGCGCTCGGATTATCCGAACCAGGTCAACAACGTCCTCGGCTTCCCCTACATTTTCAGGGGCGCGCTCGACGTGCGGGCGACCACCATCAACGACGACATGAAGGTCGCCGCCGCGCAGGCGCTGGCGGACCTTGCCCGCCAGGACGTGCCCGACGACGTGGCCGCCGCCTATCAGGGCATGCGGCCGAAATTCGGTCCGAACTACATCATCCCGGTGCCGTTCGACCCGCGCCTGATCTCGGCGATCCCGGCCGCCGTCGCCCGCGCGGCGATGGATTCGGGCGTTGCGAGGAAGCCGATCCTCAACCTCGAAAAGTACCAGCAGGAGCTTTCCGCCCGGCGCGATCCGATCGCCTCGACGCTCCAGCGCATCTATGATCGCGTCCGCCGCCAGCCGAAGCGCATCGTCTTCGCCGAAGGCGAGGAGGAGCAGGTCATGCGCGCCGCCGTCTCCTACGCCAACCAGAAGCTCGGCACCGCGATCCTGCTTGGTCGCGAGGAGCGGATGCAGGAGACCGCGCGCAATGCCGGCGTCGATCTGAACCGTCCCGGCATCGAGATCATCAATGCCCGCCTGTCGCGCCGAAACGGCATCTATGCCGACTATCTCTATGAGCGCCTGCAGCGAAAGGGCTATCTGTTCCGCGACGCGCAGCGCCTCATCAACAACGACCGCAACCACTTCGCCGCCGCCATGGTCGCGCTCGGCGATGCCGACGGCATGGTGACGGGCGTCACGCGCAACTATTCGACCGTGCTCGACGACGTGCGCAAGGCGATCGACGCCCGCCCCGGCCACCGCGTCATCGGCGCCTCGATCGCGCTGTGCCGGGGCCGCACGGTCATCGTCGCCGACACCGCCGTCCACGACATGCCGAACGCGATCGAGCTTGCCGACATCGCCGAGGAAGCCGCCGGATTTGCGCGAAGGATGGGGTACGAACCGCGCGTCGCCATGCTCGCCTATTCCACCTTCGGCCATCCGCCTGGCGAGCGCTCGGAGCGCGTGCAGGAGGCGGTCAAGATCCTCGACAAGCGCCGCGTCGACTTCGAGTATGACGGCGAGATGGCCGCGGACGTCGCGCTCAATCCCAAGCTGATGGCGCAATATCCGTTCTGCCGCCTCTCCGGCCCGGCCAACGTCCTCGTCATGCCCGCCTTCCACTCCGCCTCCATCTCCACCAAGATGCTGCAGGAACTCGGCGGCTGCACGGTCATCGGGCCGCTGCTCGTCGGCTTGAACAAGCCGGTGCAGATCGTCTCGCTCAACGCCAAGGATTCGGACATCGTCAACATGGCGGCCATCGCCGCCTTCAGCGCGGGAAGCTGAATCAGGGCGGGAACATGGCGGGCGGGTACGCATTGTCTTTTGCCAATCCGCGCACCCGCTCCGGAGATCCGCCGTGTTCCTGATTTTTGCCGCGCTGACAGCGTTCCTCGTCGTGGCGACCGTCCTGCCCTTCTTTCCGTTCTCGCACGGCATCGTGCGGGTCGGCGACTTCCCGCGCCAGCAGTTCCTGGCGCTCGCCACATTCCTGCTGGTCGCGTCGATCGTCTTCGGCAGCGCGGAGACGGGCTGGCGCGTCGTCCAGATGGCGCTCGCCGCAATCATCGTCGTCCAGGCGCCGCACATCCTTCGCTACACGCCCCTCTGGCGCAAGCAGACGGCCGACGCCAAGCCCGAGGATGAGGGCGAGCGCATCCGCCTCGTCTCGTCCAACGTCAAGATGTCGAACACGCACTATCGCGAACTCGCCGACGAGATCGCGGCGGTCGATCCCGACATCGTCGTCCTGATGGAGGTCGACGACAACTGGCGCGCCGGCGTCGCCGACCTCCTCGCCCGCTACGACCACGTCGCGGACGCCGCGCGCGACAACTCCTACGGCATGATCGTCGCCTCGAAATTTCCGTTCGAAAGCTACGAGGTCGACGAACTCCTGACCGAGGGCGTCCCGTCCGTCATCGCCACGATCCGTACGCCGAAGGGCAAGGTCTTCCGCGCCTATTTCATCCACCCCGAGCCGCCCGTTCCCCATCGCGGCACCGAGGGCCGCGACGGCGAGACGGCGCTGGTCGCGCTCAAGGTCAAGGACGAGAAACTTCCGGTCCTAGTCACCGGCGACTTGAACGACGTCGCCTGGTCGATGACGACCGAGCGCTTCCGAAAGATCAGCGGCCTCCTCGACCCGCGCATCGGCCGGCGCATCTTCTCCACCTTCGACGCCCGCTTCCCGCTCCTGCGTTGGCCGCTCGACCACCTCTTCCACTCGGCCGAATTCCGCCTCGTCGGCATGAAGCGCCTCAAGCCCTGTGGTTCGGACCACTTCCCCGTCTTCTTCGAACTCCTGTTCTGCCGCTCGGAAAAGGCTGAATCGGAGCCCGACGAAGCCAATGGAGAGGAAATCCAGGAGGCCCGCGAGGTCGTCGAGGAAGCGCGCGAACGCGACGAGGAAGCGATCGGGACGGATTGGGAGAAGAAGTAGCGCACAGCGACCCAACCCGAGCGCCGCGTCATCCCGGAACGTGCATCGGAGCGAAGCGACATGCACGTATCCGGGACCCATTCCGTGACGGTCAAGGTAGCGGAATGGGTCCCGGCTCTCGCCTCGCTACGCTCGGACTTCGGCCGGGATGACGCCCGTCGCTCGAAGCGCAGCGCATCCGAAAGGCCGAACCTTGCCTTTCAGCGCCAACCAGCTTCCTGCCCGCCCCCGGCCGCGATGCGCATTCCCAGTTCCGCATCGCTTATCACCCCGCCCGAGCGAGCACGTAGGGCCAGCCGATCCGGGTTCCGCGTCATCCCGGAACGGGCATGGAGCGGAGCGACAAGCGCGTATCCGGGACCCATTCCGTGACGGTCAAGGTAACGGAATGGGTCCCGGCTCTCGCCTCGCTACGCTCGGACTTCGGCCTGAATGACGCTTGCCGCACGAAGCCATTCAGGCCGCGAACCGCTGCGCGTCCGCGCCGTAGTAGTTGATGTACCGCGCCGAAATCTTGGCCACCGGCAGCACCACGAAGACGTCCGTCGTGCCGAATTCATGGTCGATGACGCAGCCCTCGCCGATCATCGCGCCGAGCCGCAGATAGCCCTTGATGAGCGGCGGCATGGCGGCCAGCGCCTCACGCGTGCGGATGGCCTCGGCCGGCATCAGGTCCATCGACGCGAAGCGCTCGTCGACCGCGCGAACGGCCCAGTCGCCGGCTGCGCGGCAATTGTGGTGCAGGAAGGAGAGCGCCTCGGCGTGGCGTGCCGGCACAATGCCTTCGAAGGAGGCGCAGCCGGCCATGACGTCGATGCCGTGGCGGCGCGTATAGGCCCAGATGCCCTGCCACAGAAGCTCCACCGTGCGGCGCGAGCGATAGGCGGGCAGCACGCAGGAGCGGCCGAGTTCGAGGATGTTCAGCCCCGGATGGCGCGCCGTCAGCGCCTCGATTTCGAATTCGGCGCTCGAATAGAAACCGCCCGTCGCCGCCGCCTTTGCCTGCGGCAGCAGCCGATAGGTGCCGACGATCCGCTCGCGATTGGGAAGCGCCAGCGACGTGTCGACCACCAGAAGATGGTCGCAGATGTCGTCGAAGCGGTCGGCGTCGCGCGCGAGGTCGCAACGGGCGCCCGCGCCGCGTTCCTCGTAGAACACGCGGTAGCGCAGGCGTTGCGCGGCCTCCACTTCGCAGGCGCTCGTCGCCAGATGCACCTCCAGCGCACCGATGCGGCCAAGGCACGTGTCGGCCTCGCTGGGCAGCGTCTGCGGGCGGGGGGCACTGGTCATGGCAAGGCCGGTCGTCTCGTCGCGCGGAAGAAGGTTCGGGTGCATCGGCCAGTCTCCACATCACCGGATGCGCGATCCATAGCCGTCTCGGGCAACATTATCATGACAGGCGCGAAAGTCACCCAGAAGGGGTTCAGGTCCCGGCCGCCTCGTCCAGAATCGCGATAAGCCGGGCCGGGTCGACCGGCTTGGCGATGAAGCCGGACGCGCCATGCGCGAGGATCTTTTGCCGGCTTTCGGCCCGGTCGTCCGCGCTGAGGACGAGGATCGGTACGCCCGGCAGACCGTTCTCCGCTTCATGCGCGCGGATGGCGGCGATTGCTTCCATGCCGTCCATGACCGGCATCTGCAGATCCATCAGGATGACGTCGAAGCGCAGCCCCGGCCGCATCGTCGCCGCCTCCAGCGCCAGCCGGCCATTGGCGACCGTCTCCACCCGGTGGCCCGCCCGCACGAGGGCGGAGCGCGCCAGAAGCGCGTTGATCTCGTTGTCCTCTGCGACGAGCACGTTGAGCGCAGTGCGCGCCTGCGCCAGCGTCAGCCGCTTTGCCGGCTTCGATTCCTCGATCCGTTCAAGCAATACCTTCAGCAAGGTGTCGCGTCGCAGCGGCCGCGGCAGGAAGTGGCTGTAGCCATGGGCGCGAAAATGGCCGACGCGCCCGCGCGATTTCGGGTCGACGAAGGTGATCGCCGGCGCGTCGTGCCCACAGACCTGCCGCAGCCGGCGCAAGAGCGTGCCGTCGTCGTTTTCGAGTGCCGCGTCGACCACCAGCAGCGTGAAGCCGCCGCCTTCGGCGAGCTGCGCCGCCTCCTCCACCGTGCGCGCGATCGCGGCCATGCCGCCATGGTCGCGCACCGAAAGCGCCATCGCCTCGGCCTCCATGCGGTTGCGAGAGACGATCAGCACGCGCTTGCCCGACAGCGGCGCGCCGGTCGCCGCCTCCTCCAGCACGCCGACGGGAATCTGCGCGGCGAAGATGCTGCCACGCGCCGGCTTGCTCGCCGCCGTCAGCCTGCCGCCCATCGCCTCGGCGATGCGCTGCGAGATCGAAAGGCCGAGCCCCGCGCCAGCCTGCCGGAGCGCCGCGTCGGAGCCGGCCTGCTCGTATTCCATGAAGATGCGCGTCAGGTCTGCCGGGGCCAGCCCCGGCCCGGTGTCGCGAACGCTGACGCGCAGCATCTCCACGCCATCGGCCTTGCGGCGCGCGACCTTGACGAGAACCCCGCCGCGATCGGTGAACTTGATCGCGTTGCCGACGAGATTGAGCAGGATCTGCCGCAGCTTGCCGCCGTCCAGCAGCACGCGCTCCGGCACGTCGGCGGCGACATGGAGGCCGAGCCCGATGCCCTTGGCATGCGCCCGCGCGGCGAGAAGCTCGACCACGTTCTCGCTCAGCTCGCGCACATTCGTCGGGCGCTGATCGAGTTCGAGCCGCCCGCTCTCGATCTTGGAATAGTCGAGCAGATCCTCGATCAGCGCCAGAAGCGCGCTCGACGAGGTCGAGACCGCGCCGACATAGGTCGATTGCTCCGGCGTCAGCGCGGTCTGGCCGAGTAGCTGCGCCATGCCCATGATGCCGTTCATCGGCGTGCGGATTTCATGGCTTACCGTCGCGAGGAAGCGCGACTTCGCCCGGCTCGCCTCCACCGCCTGCCGGCGCGAGACCTCGCGGGCGGCCTCGGCCGTTCGGCGCTGGGTGATGTCGCGCGCCACCGCATGGTGTCGCACCGCGCCGTCCGGGCGGCGCTCGGACAGTTCCAGCCAGGACAGCCAGCGCTCAGCCGGCTGGCCGGGCAGCGCGACATCGATCGCGCTGATCGCCGGCTTTCCGGCGAAGGACGCTTCGGGCGCGGTCGCAAGGTCGATGCCGAACGCTTTCAGCGTCGCACCGCGCAGCATTTCCGGCTCCTGGCCGAGCATGCGCGCCATCTCGTCGCTGACCGCGAGGATGCGGCCCTCCCCGTCGCGCGTCATCCGACCGAGCCCCAGCGCCTCGATCAGATCGGGCGTCGACCACGGATCGAGCGGCGGCGCCTTGATCGCCGGCAGGCGCAGCGCCGCCGCGCGCGCGGGGCGGCTCTTTGCCTTTTGCGGCACGAAGAGCGACAGGCCGGCCAGCGTCAGCGCGCCGGCGACGAGCGGCACGGAAACGAGATAAGACGCATCGGTCAGGAAGGCGATCACCGCGATCGCCATCAGGAATCCGGCGACCGGCAGGCCGGCGGAATAAAGGCGCGCCTCCGCCTCTTCCGGCAGATCCATCGCCATCGGCGGCGCCAGGACGGCGCGCCGCGACGGGGCTTCGCCCGCGCGCGGTGCGGCGGAGGGCGCCTCGTCGGTCGGGCGGATATGGAGGCCGGGCTTCATGGTTGAACCATGCCACGGCCCCGTTAGGGAAGGATCGGCGCAACCATTCCAATTTTAACGATCGCGCCGAAAGCCCCTCAAACCGTTACATTTCCACGACCACGCGGCCCCGGACCTTGCCCTCGACGATGTCGCGCGCGGCCTGTTCGATGCCGTCGAAACCGATCGTCGTCGCGATCGACGAGAGCTTGCCCGCGTCGAGGTCGGAGCCGATGCGCTTCCACGCCTCCTCGCGGATTTCGCGCGGCGCCATCACCGAATCGATGCCGAGCAGCGAGACGCCGCGCAGGATGAACGGGGCGACGCTCGTCGGCAGGTCCATGCCGCCCGCAAGGCCGCAGGCCGCGACCGCGCCGCCATAGGAGGTCATCGACAGGACGTTCGCCAGCGTGTGGCTGCCGACCGCGTCGATGCCGCCCGCCCAGCGCTCCTTGCCGAGCGCCTTGGCCGGCTGCGCCAGTTCCTCGCGGTCGATGATGTCGCTCGCGCCGAGCGATCTCAGGTAGTCCGTCTCGGAGGTCCGCCCCGTCGAGGCGATCACCCGGTAGCCGAGCTTGGCGAGGATCGCGATGGCGACCGAGCCGACGCCGCCGGCAGCGCCCGTCACCACGACCGGCCCGCGCGCGGGCACGATGCCGTGCCGCTCCAGCGCCATGACGCACAGCATCGCGGTGTAGCCGGCCGTGCCGACCGCCATCGCGTCCTTCGCGCTCATGCCGGCGGGCAGGCGCACCAGCCAGTCGCCCTTGACGCGCGCGCGGCCGGCATAGGCGCCGTGATGGGTCTCGCCGACGCCCCAGCCGTTGAGCACGACCTTGTCCCCCGCCTTCCAGTCGGGATGGCTCGACTGCGTCACCGTGCCGGCGAAGTCGATGCCGGGGATCAGCGGCCATCTGCGCACCACCGGCGCCTTGCCGGTGATCGCGAGCCCGTCCTTGTAGTTGACCGTCGTCGCCTCGACCGCGACCGTCACGTCGCCGTCCATCAGGTCGGCGTCGGTCAGGTCGACCGTGTTCACCGATTGCACCTTGTTGTCGTCGCGCGAGACGAGAAGGGCTTTGAAACTGTCTGACATCGAGGCTCCCTGGGGCTGCACATTTGGGTTGCAGCGAATTTGGAGCGTCGGCCGTGAAGCGTCAACTTGTCCGCCGCGACTTTCGCCAGGCGATGAACTCTTCGAGGATCACCAGCATCGCACCCACGGTGATGAACGCGTCGGCGAGGTTGAACACCGCGAACGACCAGTTCGGCAAATGGAACAGCACGTAGTCGACGACATAGCCGAGCCAGACGCGGTCGATCAGGTTGCCGATCGCGCCGCCGATGATCAGCGCGAAGCCGAGCCGTGCCCATCTTTGGTGCGGTTCGGACTTGGCGGCGAGATAGAGCACGAAGAGCGTCACCGCGCCGGTCATGACCACAAGGCCGACGGAGCCGAAATCGGAGAGAAGCGAGAAGGCGATGCCGGTATTGTGGGTGCGGAACAGGGCCAGCATCGGCACGATGTCGATGCGCTCGTGCATCGCCATGTGCGTTTCGACCCAGAACTTGATCCATTGGTCGAGGCCGATCGCGGCGATGACAACCAGCACATAGCCGGCCAGGACCTTCAGGTTGCGGGGGTGGGTCTCGCTCACGCCAGTCTGTCTCCGATATCGAGTGCGGCGCGGCGCACCTCGTAGAGCATCACGCCCGTCGCGACGCTCAGATTGAGCGAATCCGCGCGGCCCGCCTGCGGAATCCGCACGAGCTCGTCGCAGGCCTTCGCCAGTTCGTCCGGTAGGCCCTGCTGCTCGTTGCCCATCAGGAGCACGACAGGGCGGCCCTTGTAGTTCGGCGTGCGGTAGTCGACCGAGCCCTTCAGATGCGTGCCGACGACCATCGCGCCCGCCTTCGCCTTCCAGGCGAGGAACGCTTCCGGCGCCGCGCGCGCGACCGGCACGGAAAAGACCGAACCCATCGTCGCCCGCACGGTTTCCAAAGAGAACGGATCGGTCGTCTCGCCGACGAGGATCACGCCCTTCGCGCCGACCGCATCGACCGTGCGGATGATGGTGCCGAGATTGCCCGGATCGCGCACCCGGTCGAGCGCCACCCAGACATCGCCGGCCTGAAGCCGGATGTCGGCGAGCTTCGCCAGTCTCTGCTCGAAGACGCCGACCACCATCTGCGGATTGTCGCGCCGCGTGATCGCGCCGAGCACCTTTTCGGAGACTTCGAGCACCAGCCCGCCCAGCGCCACCGTGCGCGACGCGATCTTCTCCACAGACGCGTTGCCGCGCCCGGCCTTGGAATAGATGAGCGTGCGGATCGTCCACCCGCCTTCGAGCGCGTCGATGACGAGCTTCAGCCCCTCGGCCATGAAGGCGTGCTGCTCGTCGCGGAATTTCTTCAAGGCCAGCGCCTTGATGTCCTTCACGATCGGGTTCGACAGGCTGGTGATTTCCTTCACCTGCCCGACGCGCTGCGTCCTCGTCTCGCTCATTGCGCCACCCACCGCGAGAAGAGCGAGGTCGACAGCGCCCGGCCGGCCGATTGCTCGCGGATGATCAGTTCGCCCGATTCCACCCGTCCGCCCATGCCGGCGAAGATGTCGCGCATCAGCGCATGGATCGCGAAGAAGGACGAGCGGATCGAATAGGCCGTCAGCACCACGCCGATCGGCTTGTCGGTGAGAATGGAGCGGCAGATGTCGGCCATCGCCGGCAAATCCTCGAAGAGCTGCCACACCTCGCCCTTCGGCCCGCGCCCATAGGCGGGCGGGTCGAAGAGGATGATGTCGTAGCGGCTTTCGCGGCGCTCCTCGCGCTCGACGAACTTCATCGCGTCCTCGCAGATCCAGCGGATCGGCTTGTCGCCGAGCCCCGCCATCTCCTGGTTTTCGCGCGCCCAGCCGATCGCCTTCTTCGAGGCGTCGACATGGGTCACCTCGGCGCCCGCACGCGCGGCGACCAGCGAGGCAAGCCCGGTATAGCCGAACAGATTGAGCACCTTCACCGGCCGCCTCGCCGCTTTGATCCAGTGCTCCATCTGCGACCAGTGCGAGGCCTGCTCGGGGAAGACGCCGACATGGCGGAACGAGGTGAAGCGGCCGAGATAATCGATCCCGTCATGCTTCATCGGCCAGGTCTCGCCAAGCGGGCTTTTCGGAAAGCGCCAGCGGCCCATGCCCTCCTCGTCGGTGTCGCCGGTGAACACCGCGTCGACGTTCTCCCAGTCGCGCGCGGGCAACGCCGGCTGCCAGATCGCCTGCCCTTCGGGCCGGACGATCCGGTAGGGACCATATTGCTCCAGCTTGCGTCCCGCGCCGGAATCGATCAGCGCGTAGTCGTCGTTGGGCGCGACTTCGAGGATCAGCGGCAGCTTCTCGTCGGGCAGCGCGCCCTTACGGCGCGAAAGGTCGCGCGCAGCCTTCGGCGCCGGCGCTGCTTGCGGCGCACGGTCGGACGTCTCGGGCCGCTCGCGGCGCCTGTTGCGCTCCCTGGACTTCAAGCTCTTGGTCTCGCTCAGGACAGATGGCCGCGCTTCTGCCATAGAGGCGCGGCAACCGCAAGGAATGCGGCAACCTGCCGCCAACATGCCGCACGTCCTTAGGACGATGCCCGCGCGACGATACTTGCGTGCCAAGTAAAAATATGCATATTTACTTGCAGGGGCCACCAATCCTGCTTCAAGACAGAAGAGAGGCTCCCCATGTCCAGCATCACGCCTGTTTCAGGCAATCCCCGTGCGTCCGTTGTCCTTGCCACGCTGCTTGCGCTTGCTGCGCCCGTCGCGCTCACCGCATGCCAGAGCGCCGCGCCGACGGCAACGACCTCTGCCGCAGCAGCAGCCCCCGTCGCCACCGAACGCCCCGCAACGGCGGATGAAATCCGCACCATCGCCGTCGGCCGCACGATGTCGGGCGGCATGACGTATAATGCGGACGGCACCTATCTCTTCCAGGGCGCCAATCCCGGCCGCTACGAGATCAGCGACGGCCGCGTCTGCGTCAAGTTCAACACCGGCGCCAGCCGCTGCGACCGCATCGTCACCAATGGCACCGGCTACACCATGATCAACGCCGGCGGGCGGCGCTTCCCGTTCGGCTGAGCTTGACATGCTGCGTCGCCGATGAATTCTGCCGCCGGTCCGAACGGGATTGGCGGCAGATGACACGCGCACTCACCACGATCGGCTTCGATGCCGACGACACGCTGTGGCAGAACGAGCAGTTCTTCCGCATGACCGAGGCGCATTTCGCCGGGCTTCTGGCCGACCATGCGGAGAAGGACGACCTGACGGCGCGCCTGCTCGAGGCCGAGAAGCGCAATCTCGGCCATTACGGATTCGGCATCAAGGGCTTCACCCTGTCGATGATCGAGACCGCGATCGAGGTCACGGACGGCAAGGTGGAGGCGCAGACCATTGCGAAGATCCTTGCTGCCGGGCGCGAGATGCTGCGCCATCCGGTCGAGACGCTGCCGCACGCCACCGAGGCGCTGGAGGCGCTCGCCGGGCGCTACCGCCTCGTCCTCATCACCAAGGGCGACCTCTTCGACCAGGAGCGCAAGCTCGCCGCGTCAGGCCTCGGCGCGCATTTCGACGCGGTCGAGATCGTCTCCGACAAGAGCGAGGCGACCTATGCGCGCATCTTTTCTGCCGGCGGGCACGATCCGTCCGCCGCGATGATGATCGGCAATTCGCTGAAATCCGACGTCCTGCCGGCGCTCGGCGCCGGAAGCTGGGGGGTCTACGTGCCGCACGACCTGACCTGGAGCTTCGAGCACGCCGACAAGCCCGACACCCATCCGCGCTTTCGCGAGATGCCCGATCTCTCGGGCCTTCCCGCGCTGATCAGCGAGATCGAAGGTTGAAGGCATCCTTCCAGGCCGCTCAGGCCTGAATATCAACGCGGCTCAGGCACGGGGCCGCGCGACGACCTTGCCCGATGCATCGGTGGATTCGGGCTGCTGGGCGCGGTGCTGGCGCGCCATCTTGCGATAGGGCGCCTGGCGCAGCCAGGTCGCGATGGAGCCGAGGAACATGCCCAATACCAGCACCAGGAACAGGAGCACGAAGAGCGGCGACTCGAAGGTCAGCGCCGGATTGTCGGCGTTGAACGGGTCGAGCGAGAACGGCACCCAGCGGCGGTTCGCCACCGCAAGCGCGATCAGGACGATCGCAATCGGAAGGTAGATGGCGAGGCCGACGAATTTGCGCATGCGTGCTCCGTTTGGCGATGGCTCAGGACGCGTCGGTGTTCAGCCGCTCGCGCAGTTCCTTGCCTGTCTTGAAGAAGGGGACCCACTTTTCCTCGACCTCAACGGCTTCGCCCGTGCGCGGGTTCCGCCCCACGCGGGCCGGCCGGTTCTTGACCGAGAATGCGCCGAAACCGCGCAATTCCACGCGGTTGCCATGCGCCAGCGCCTCGGTGATCTCGTCGAAGATCGCGTTGACGATGTTCTCCACGTCGCGCAGGAAAAGATGCGGATTGCGGTTGGCAATCGTCTGCACCAGTTCGGATTTGATCATTGTCCCATCCCTCTCCCAGGACCCGCCGCCTTGGGATCGCCGGCCCCCTCGTCGAGGCTCAAGACGATCCAGATCACCGACCCGCCATCGGACCGATCCGCCAAATCGGTTACCACTCTCCGATCCGATGCTCTAGCCGAATGATTTCATTAAATTTTTAGTCGGCCGTCGATGAAGGGCGAGGTTGCCAGACCGACACCAGCCCGTCAAGAAACAAGGGCTCCAGGCCGGCGCGGGCGAGAAGGCGGTCGGCGAGGCGGTCGAGACCGACGAGCGAGGCGAGCGTCGCCTGCGACCCGACGCCCCACCATCCGCCCTCGTTGCGCGGCTTCCACTCGACCACTTCGAGTTCGCCGTCGACGCCGCGCGTGCCGAGCCAGCGCACCGCTTCCTCCTCGCCGCCGAGGCTGTCGACGAGGCGGCTTTCGAGCGCCTGGCGGCCGGTGAAGATCGAGCCGTCGGCGAGCGCCAGAACCTCGGCGCGGTCGAGCGGACGGCGATCCTGAACGAGGCCGACGAACCATTCATAACTGTCCATGACGAGCGCCCGGATCATCGCGCGCTCCTCCTCGGTCGTCGGCGTGAAGGGCGAGGGCTCGGCCTTCAGCGGCGAGGATTTCACGCCGTCCACCTTGATGCCGATATTGTCCATCAGCCCGGTGACGTCCGGATACTGGAAGAGAACGCCGATCGAGCCGACGATCGAGGACTGGCGCGCGACGATGTGGTCGGCGGCGCTTGCGATCATGTAGCCGGCCGAGGCGGCAAGCGTTCCGACCTGCGCGACGACCGGCTTTTCGGCCGCCAGCCGGCGCACTGCCTCGAACACGGCCTCGCCGCCGGCGGTCGTGCCGCCGGGCGAATTGATGTGCAGGATCACGCCCTTGACCGTCGCCGAGTCCTGCGCCCGCTCGAGGCGCTCCAGGAGTTCCTCGTCCTCGGTGATCGTGCCTTCGATCTTGATGCGCGCGATGTGGTCGATGCCGACGCCCGCCCCGTCACGCCAGAAATAGCTCGTGGTCGCGACCACGATCGCGGCGACGAGCAGGATGGCGGCGACGCGCCAGAATGAGAGCTTGCGCCGCAGGCGTCTGCGGTCGATCAGGTCGTCGGCTCGTGCGGCCATGCCGTCTGTCCTTCTTGCTTGCGACGCCTTTTCTAGCCGATGCCGCGGGGCGATAGAAGGGGAGCCGTGCGAGGGTGCGGCCCGATGCCGTTCACCTTGCGTGACGCGCACCCCTGTTCAATAGCCGGAAAATCACCATATTGGGCGCTTATCCAAGTCGTTCGAAGATTTCGTTCACCAAAGCTTCAGGCAAACGGCGTCATAGGAACGAAGAATTCAGCGATGACCTGATGCGGACGGCATTGGGAATCGACAGCGGGGCCGGATCGACGGGCCCCGGCAGAGGTTTCGACATGAGCGACATTTCAAGGCCGGACGACCGTTTCGCGCGCGCCCAGCGCCATTCCAGCCGGGTGCGGTTCCTCAAGCTCGCGCTGCCGATCGGCGCGATCGCGCTTGCCGTCGTCTTCACCGCCGCCGCCTGGCTGTCGTCGCCGGGCTCGCTCGGCTTCCAGCTCGGCTCGACCTCGGTCGAGGACGGGCGCCTCGTCATGCAGAACCCGAAGCTCGACGGCTTCACCTCCGACAACCGGCCCTATTCGATGAGTGCGGCGCGCGCCTCGCAGGTCATCGGGGAAGGCGACCGCATCGACCTGGAAGAAATCAATGCGCGGCTGCCGCTCGAAGGCGACGACTGGGTCACCGTCGTCACCCGGACCGGCACGTTCGATCGCACCGCCAACCGGCTCGACGTCACCAGCCCGATGACGGTCACGACCGAGAAGGGCATCAACGCCCAGTTCCAGTCGGCCGTCGTCGATATCTCGACGGGATCGCTGCAAACGACCGACCCGGTCGAAATTGATCTTGACGGAACGCACGTTACCGCCGACTCCATGCAGATCGCCGATGACGGCGCGGTCCTGATTTTCGAGAACCGGGTGCGCATGCGCATCGACGGCGAAAAGCTGCAATCCGCGTCCAACACCAGTGGAGTGACGCAATAATGAGGACGGGGATGAGGGGGATTTGCGGCCGGGCCTTCGCCGGATTCGCCGTCGTCGGGTTCGCGCTCGCCATGGCGCAGCCGGCATTCGCCCAGCAGCAGAGCCGCATGTCGGGCCTGCAGCTCGACGGCGACCAGCCGATCGAGATCGAGAGCGACCGCCTGGAAGTGCGCGACAATGACGGCACCGCCGTCTTCACCGGCAACGTCCAGGTCGTGCAGGGCGAGACGACGCTGCGCGCCGGCCGCATGGTCGTCCACTATGTCAGCGACGGCTCCACCGGCGCTTCCACCCCGTCGACCGGAGCCTCGGACATCGAGCGCATCGAGGTCGAGGACACCGTCTATATCGAGACCGCCACCCAGGTCGCCACCGGCGACCGCGGCACGTTCGACATGGGCACCGAGCTTTTGACCCTTTCGGGCAGCGAAGTCGTACTCACCGAAGGCGAGAACGTCATCGTCGGCTGCCAGCTCACCGTCCAGATGAACACCGGCGTCGCCGAACTCGACGGCTGCGGCGACCAGGGCGGCGGGCGCGTGCGCATGCTCCTCCAGCCCGGCTCGCAGGGACAGTAACCAACCCGATGCTCAACCGCCCGGAACCTGCGGCCACCGCCAGCACGACCGATCCGCGCCGCTTCAAGGGCACGCTGATCGCACGTGGCCTGACGAAGAGCTACAAGGGCCGCCAGGTCGTCTCGGGCGTCTCCATAGGCGTGCGCGCCGGCGAGGCCGTCGGCCTCCTCGGCCCCAACGGCGCGGGCAAGACGACCTGCTTCTACATGGTCACCGGCCTCGTTCCCGTCGACCAGGGCACGATCGAGATCGACGGCAACGACGTCACGTCGCTGCCGATGTATCGCCGCGCGCGGCTCGGCATCGGCTACCTGCCGCAGGAAGCCTCGATTTTCCGCGGCCTGACGGTCGAGCAGAACATCCGCGGCATCCTCGAAGTGACCGAGAAGAACCGCAAGCTGCGCGAGGAACGGCTCGACGAACTCCTCGAGGAGTTCCACATCTCGCATCTGCGCAAGTCGGCCTCGATCGCACTGTCGGGCGGCGAGCGCCGTCGTCTCGAGATCGCCCGCGCGCTGGCGTCGAACCCGAATTTCATGCTGCTCGACGAGCCCTTCGCCGGCGTCGACCCGATCGCGGTGTCCGACATCCAGCATCTCGTGCGGCAATTGACCTCGCGCGGCATCGGCGTGCTCGTCACCGACCACAACGTCCGCGAGACGCTCGGCCTCATCGACCGCGCCTACATCATCCATGCCGGCCAGGTGCTGACCCATGGCCGCCCGGCCGAAATCGTCGCCAATCCCGACGTGCGCCGCCTCTATCTCGGCGAAGGCTTTACCCTTTAGGGTGTGTTGAGATTCAGGCATGTGCGTGCCGAAAATGGCGGATTTCGAGAACCGGAGCGGAATGTACGTTTGGGTACATGAGCACCGGAAGCGCAGAAAGCCGCCATTTGCAGGCCGCTCAGGCCTGAATATCAACACACCCTAGCCGGATTTGCGCCCGCCAAACCCCAATCGGCTTGACAAGCAAGTCCCGGGCCAGTTTGTATCACGCCGACGAGAGGCCCGGAACGGCCTGATTGGATCGGGTCGAGATGGGGCTTGGGGCCAGACTTCAGCTAAGGCAGTCGCAATCGCTGGTGATGACGCCGCAATTGCTGCAGTCGATCCGTCTCCTTCAATTCACCCAGCTCGAGCTCGACAAGTTCATCGATGAGGAAATCGAGCGCAATCCGCTGCTCGAACGGGCAGAGGCCGACGACGCGCCCGACGACGAGGCGCCGCGCGCCGAGCCATCGGCCGAGGACGGCGTCGACGAATGGTTCGAGGCGAGCGACGGCGCGACGTCCGAGCGCATGGCCGACCAGCTCGACACCTCGCTCGAAAACGTCTTCCCCGACGAGCCCGGCCTCGCCGCCCTGTCCTCTTCCGCCGCGTCGTCATCCACCGGCGCCGCGGAGAGCGGCTTCGACGGCTTCGACTTCGCTCCCGGCAAGCCCGACCTTCGCCAGCATGTGCGCGAGCAGATCGCGCTGTCGATCCGTGCGCCGCAGGACCGCATCGTCGCCGCCGAGCTCGCCGACGCGCTCGACGAGGACGGCTACATGCGCGCCGACATCGCCGAAATCGCTGCAAGGCTTGGCGTCGCATCCGCCGACGCCGGCCGCGTGCTTGGCCTTTGCCAGCGCTTCGACCCGGCCGGGCTCTTCGCCCGCGACCTTGCCGAGTGCCTCGCCCTGCAGCTTGCCGCGCGCGACCGGCTCGACCCCGCGATGGCGGCGATGGTCGCGCATCTCGAACTCGTCGCCCGCCGCGATTTCGCGACGCTGAAGAAGCTGTGCGGCGTCGACGAGGCGGACCTTCTCGACATGCTGGCCGAATTGCGCGGTCTCGACCCCAAGCCCGGCCTCGCCTTCGTCGTCGACACGGCCGAGATCATCCGCCCCGATGTCGTCGTTCGCGCCGCGCCCGACGGAAGCTGGGCCATCGACCTCAATCCCGACGCCCTGCCCCGCATCCTCGTCAACCAGTCCTATGCCGCGACCGTCGCAAGGGGCGCACGGCAGCGCGAGGACCGCGACTTCGTTTCCGAGTGCCTGCAGAGCGCCAACTGGCTGGTGCGCTCGCTCGACCAGCGCGCCCGCACCATCCTGAAGGTCGTCACCGAGATCGTGCGCCAGCAGGACGCGTTCCTCGCCCATGGTATCCGGCATCTGCGCCCGCTGAATTTAAAGACCGTCGCCGACGCCATCGGCATGCACGAATCCACCGTCAGCCGCGTCACCTCGAACAAGTTCATGATGACCCCGCGCGGCGTCTTCGAGTTCCGCTATTTCTTCACCGTGGCCATCGCAGCATCCGGCGGCGGCGACGCGCATTCGTCGGAAGCCGTGCGCGACCGCATCCGCGCCCTGATCGACGCCGAGCGCCCTGAGAACGTCCTCTCCGACGACGCGATCATGGACATCCTGAAGGAGGACGGGATCGACATCGCCCGGCGCACGGTGGCGAAATATCGCGAGGGGATGAACCTTGCCTCCTCCGTCCAGCGCCGCCGCGAAAAGCGCGCGAGAGCGGCACTTTCGGCCTGACATGTCGGGCTTCATTGACAAGGTTTCGTTAAGGGACTAGAAGCCGCGCCGCAATGGACCGGGGCGGAAACGCCACCCGGTCTTCGGCGCATGTTCGCCTCCGGCCCGACCCCCGACGTCGTGGGGAGACGGCGCCGGAAAACCTTGTGCAGGCTGGCGACGGGTATACACTCGCCTATGTACCCTCATGGGTCACCAACGGCCCGGTCAGCATGAACAGAAGGTCAGATAGGTCATGAGTCTGCGCATTTCGGGAAAGCACATGGAGATCGGCGATGCGTTCCGCACGCGGATCGAGAGCCGTATCGGCGACGCGGTCGACAAGTATTTCGACGGCGGATTTTCGGGACGGGTGACCGTCGAGAAAGCCGGCTCGCGCTTTACCGCCGACTGCTCGATCCATATCGACACCGGCATGGTGCTGCAGGCGACCGGCCAGGCGCAGGACCCGCAGCTCGCCTTCGAAGGCGCGGCCGAGCGCATCGAAAAGCGCCTGCGCCGCTACAAGCGCCGCCTGAAGTCGCACAATAACGGCGCCGACGGCGTCGACGCCATCGACATGGCCTACCGCATCATGTCGCCGGTCGGCGACGAGGACGACGAGGTGCCGGACGATTATGCGCCCGCCGTCGTCGCCGAATCCACCGTGGCGCTGCAGACCATGTCGGTGGCGACCGCGGTCATCGAACTCGACACCAAGGACACGCCGGTCGTCGTCTTCCGCAATGCGGGGACGGACTCGGTCAACATCGTCTATCGACGCCCCGACGGGAATATCGGCTGGATCGACCCGTCTTCGGCACTGGGCGCGAACGCGAACTAGGCACCGGCGACAGGCGTTCGCCGGATGTGTGATCAAAAGGATTTCAAATGGATCTGAGCGATCTGATCGAGGCTTCGGCAGTGATGCCGGCCTTGAAGGCCAATTCCAAGAAGCAGCTCCTGCAGCTTCTGGCCGAAAAGGCGGCATCGATCACCGGCCTGCCCGAGCGTGAAATCTTCGACACGATCCTGCAGCGCGAACGCCTGGGCTCGACCGGCGTCGGCAACGGCATCGCGATCCCGCACGGCAAGCTGCCGGGGATCACGCGGATCACCGGCGTCTTCGCCCGGCTCGACCACCCGGTCGAGTTCGAGGCGCTGGACGACCAGCCGGTCGATCTCGTCTTCCTGCTGCTGGCGCCCGAAAGCGCCGGCGCCGACCATCTCAAGGCCCTGTCGCGCACCGCCCGCGTCCTTCGCGACGGCGAGACGGTCGCCAAGATCCGCGGCACCACCGACGCCTCCGCGATCCACGCCTTTCTCGCCGAAAGCGCCACCACCAACGCCGCCTGAGCCTGGCTCACGGCACGAAAAAAGGCGGCTCGAAGCCGCCTTTTTTCGTCTGGGACGTTGCCGCCCATTTTCGTCTGAGCGAGTCGAAAACCGTCGATTTCGAGAACCGGAGCGGAGCGTACTTCAGTACGTGAGCACCGGAAGCGCAGAAAACTGCCATTTGCAGGCCGTTCAGGCGGAAATGACTCCAGCTCAGTGGATGCTGACGGGAACCAGATCATTCTGCATCGCGCCGGCAATCGCCGTCTCGCGCTGGTCGGTCAGGAGGATCGGCCGGCCATCGGCGGCGAACACGGCCCAAAGGCGCAGCCCCGAGGCCATCTCCGGCATGCCGGGGAACTTGCCGCGCAGATCGTCCGAATCCATCTCGCGCAGATAGGCGACCGTGCCTTCGCCGAGATGCGCGAGCTCGTCGTTCGTCAGCGGATTGTCGTGGTGTTGATTCTCAGTCATCGTCAGCCTCCTTGGCCTGGCGGGACGTCTCACAGGACCAACCCGCAGCCGAGCCTTTCGGTTCCGATTGATCCTGCGATCAATCTGTCACTAAAATGTTGATTTTCTTTACCAGCCGTTCCGGTTCCGGGCGGTCGAGATCGATCGCCAGAAGCCCGTTCTTCAGGGCCGCGCCGGTCACGCGCATCCCGTCCGCCAGCACGAAGATGCGCTGGAATTGCCGGGCCGCGATGCCGCGGTGGAGAAAATCACGTTCTCCGTCGTCGACCTGCTTGCCGCGAACGACGAGCTGGTTCTCTTCGATCGACACGTCGAGGTCGTTTTCGGCAAAGCCTGCCACGGCCAGCGTGATGCGCAGGCGATGGCCGCCATTCTCGCCCGACGTCAGGCGCTCGATGTTGTAGGGCGGATAGGAATCGCCGGATTTGGCGACGCGTTCGAGCGTCTTTTCCATCGTGTCGAACCCGAGCAGAAGCGGATTCGAGAAAGGTGTCATGCGCGTCATTTCGTGTCCTCGAAGAGCGACGGTCCTGGCCAAACCCCGAAGGCGTTCTGGCCGTTGACCCTGATATGGATTGTCGCCATACGCAGTTCAAGTCGAACGCGAGGGACCTTCCATGCCGCAAGCCGCCAAGATCATCATCGACACCGATCCGGGACAGGACGATGCCGTCGCCATTCTCCTGGCGCTGGCGAGCCCGGAACTGGAGGTGATCGGCATCACGGCGGTCGCCGGCAACGTGCCGCTGTCGCTGACCGAGACCAACGCGCGCAAGATCTGCGAGCTTGCCGGCCGTCCCGACATCAAAATCTATTCCGGCGCCATCCGCCCGCTGATGCGCCAGCTCGTCACCGCCGAGGAGGTGCATGGCAAGTCCGGCCTCGACGGCCCGGACCTGCCCGAGCCGACCATGAAGCTGCAGCCGCAGCACGCCGTCGACTATCTCGTCGAGACGCTGATGGCCGAGCCCGAAGGCACCATTACGCTCTGCCCGCTCGGGCCGCTCACCAACATCGCGCTCGCCCTCATCAAGGAGCCGAAGATCGCCGGCCGCATCAAGCAGATCGTCTTGATGGGCGGCGGCTATTTCGAGCAGGGCAACGTCACGCCGTCGGCCGAGTTCAACATCTATGTCGACCCGCACGCCGCCGACGTGGTGCTGAAATCGGGCGTGCCGATCGTCATGATGCCGCTCGACGTCACCCACAAGGCGCTCACCACCCGCACCCGCGTCGAGGCGATCCGCGCAATCGGCACGCCGGTCGGCGAAGCGACCGCCGCGCTCCTCGATTTCTTCGAGCGCTACGACGAACAGAAATACGGCACCGACGGCGGCCCGCTGCACGACCCCTGCGTCATCGCCTGGCTCCTGAAGCCCGACCTCTTCTCCGGCCGCGACTGCAACGTCGTCGTCGAGACCATGTCCGAACTCACCATGGGCGCGACCGTCGTCGACTGGTGGGGCACGACCGGCCGACCGAAGAACGCCAAGTTCATGCGCGACATCGACGCCGAAGGGTTTTTCGCGCTTTTGACGGAGCGGTTGGCGAAGCTCTGAGTCGTCGCTGTCGGCAGGCTTTTTTTGGGATTGACCCCACCCTCTATCCCTTCCCACAAGGGAGAGGGAGGCCGTCAGCGTCGCTCACTCGCTTTCCGCCAGGAGCCAAGCACTCGGGTCATGCGCAACGTCCGCGACCCCCTCCCCCTTGAGGGGAGGGATACAGGGTGGGGGTCCCCTTCGCAAAAGCCTACGCCATGTCCCCCTTCGAAACCGCCTTGTGCAGATGGATCATCAGCGCCGCGGCAAAGAGCGGCGTCGCAAGGTTCAGCACCGGGATCGCCAGAAACCCCGCAGTCACGAACCCCGCCATCAGCACCGTCCCGGAATGCCGGCGGCGCAGCGCCTTCGCCTCGTCCTCCGAGCGGAACCGCATCGCCGCGAATTCGAAGAATTCGCGCCCGAGCAGATAGCCGTTGACGACGAAGAAGGCGACGAGGTTGACGCCGGGAACCAGCAGAAGCGTCAGCGCCAGCAGGTTGCCGAGAATGACGATGCCGAAGAATTTCAGCGACAGAACGGCCGCGCGAACCAGCGGCACGGCGGTCCCCGGCCGGTCGCCCGGATAGTCCCGCGTCTCCACGATCTCGGCGACGTCGTCGAGGAACATGCCGGCGATGATCGCCGTGATGGGCGCGATCAGCAGGGCAAGACCGGCCGCAAGGCCGATGCCGGCCGCGATCCCGGCGAAGACGCCGAACCACGACGCCCAGGCGTCGGCCCAGCCCGGCAGGTCCGGCGCCATCATCACCAGCCACGGCCAGAGCAGCCATTCGAACAGGTAGCGCAGGGCGAACCAGAGCCCGATCAGGAACAGGACCGTCAGGCCGATCGACTTCCAGAAGGTCGAGCGGAATTCCGGTTCGGTCAGGTTGGCGGCGGCGCGCCGCGCGGCGGTGAAGATCATGATGGCGTCGCCCCGGTTGTCATCTTCCGGGCAAGTAGGTTGCAAGGTCGCGCCCGACAAGCATCCAACCCGTTTGCACTTTGCCGGCGATGCCGCTAAACGGAGCCCGTTCCCCCGACATGACGACCGACCGGAGACCTCGATGACGCAGTATGACGTGCTTTGCATCGGCAATGCGATCGTGGACATCATTGCCCGCTGCGACGACGCCTTCCTGCACGACAACGAGATCATCAAGGGCGCGATGAACCTGATCGACGCCGAGCGCGCCGAGCATCTTTACGCGCGCATGGGCCCGGCCATCGAGGCGTCGGGCGGCAGCGCCGGCAACACGGCTGCGGGCATAGCCAGCTTCGGCGGCAGCGCGGCCTTTTTCGGCAAGGTGTCGGCCGACCATCTCGGCACGATCTACACGCACGACATCCGCGCGCAGGGCGTCGCCTTCGACACCGCGCCGCTTGCCGGCACGCCGCCCACCGCACGTTCGATGATCTTCGTGACGCCCGACGGCGAGCGCTCGATGAACACCTATCTCGGCGCCTGCGTCGAGTTCGGGCCGGAAGACGTCGAGGCCGACAAGGCCGCCGGCGCCAAGGTCACCTATTTCGAAGGCTATCTGTGGGACCCGCCGCGCGCCAAGGAGGCGATCCGGCTGACCGCGCGCCACGCCCATGAAGCGGGCCGCGAGGTCGCGATGACCCTGTCGGATTCCTTCTGCGTCGACCGCTACCGCGACGAGTTCCTCGACCTGATGCGCTCGCGCACGGTCGACATCGTCTTTTCCAACGAGAGCGAGTTGAAGGCTCTCTACCAGACTTCGTCCTTCGAGGCCGGGCTCGACGCCATCCGCCAGGACTGCCGCCTCGCCATCGTCACGCGCTCCGAAAAGGGCTCGGTCGTCTTGCGCGACGGCGAAACCGAGATCGTCGACGCGATCGAGATTTCCGAACTCGTCGACACCACGGGCGCCGGCGACCTCTACGCGGCCGGCTTCCTCCACGGCTACACCACCGGCCGCACCCTCGCGGACTGCGGCAAGCTCGGCTCGTTGGCTGCCGGCCTCGTCATCCAGCAGATCGGCCCCCGCCCCATGCTCAGCCTGAAACAGGCGGCGCAGGAACGCGGGCTGGTTTAGGAACGGTCTGGACTTGGCGTCATCCCGGAAAACGCGCGACGCGCAGCGGCGTGCGTTTATCCGGGACCCATTCCGTGACGTCGAAGTTCACGGAATGGGTCCCGGCTCTCATCTCGCTTTGCTCGATTTCGGCCGGGATGACGCTATTCCACAGACCCATCACCCCTACTCCGTCGGAATGTCCTCCGGCGCCCGTCCGGGCCGGCTCTTGTACGGCGGAAACGTCCAGCCATAGGCCAGCGCCCCGCCGCGCACGCAGAACGCGATCGAGAAGGCGATGAGCGCGGCGCCGCCGGCGGGCGATCCGCCGAGGTCGGCGAGGACGTAGGCGACCGAGCCCGACATCGCGGCGGTGACGTAGATTTCGGGCCGCAGCAGCACCGACGCCTCGCCCGCCAGAAGATCGCGCAGGATGCCGCCGAATGTCGCCGTCAGGACACCGGCCACGACCGCGATGACCGGCGAGCCGGTCACTTCGAGCCCCTTATAGGCGCCGAAGACGCTGTAGGCGGCGAGCCCCACCGCGTCGAGCCAGAGCAGGAGCCGATAGCGCGATTCGACCAGGTGCGCGGCGAAGAACACCGCCGCCGCGACGATCGCGCAGACGAGCAGATAGTCGTGGTTGGCGATCCAGAAGACCGGCACGTCGAGCACCAGGTCGCGGAACGTGCCGCCGCCGATGGCGGTGACGCCGGCGAGAAACAGGAAGCCGATGATGTCGAGCTGCTTGCGCGAGGCGGCGAGGGCGCCGGTCGCCGCGAACACCGCGATGCCGGCATAGTCCAGGAACAGGAGCAGGTTCAATTCGGCCTCCCGCGCGAGATCGCGCAGGACGCATCCGATCAAGCGCGGGTTAAGGAGCGGTGAAACGGCGCGGTTAACGCTGCAAGGATGTGCGATTGCCCATGAAAAAGGCGCCCGCAGGCGCCTCTTTGGCTCACGCGTCCTTTTCGGACTGCGGATTGGGCGGGCCGGGCTCCGCCGGCGCATCGGCCGGCCCTGCCTTCGGGCCGCCCTTCGAGACACCGACCATCGCCGGACGCAGCACGCGCTCGCCGATGACGTAGCCGGTCTGGACGACCTGCAGCACGGTGTTGTTCGGCACGTCCGGATTGGGAATCTCGAACATCGCCTGGTGGAAGTTCGGATCGAACCGCTCGCCCTCGGGTGCGAGACGCTTGACGCCGTGGCGCTCCAGCGCCCCCAGCATGTCGCGCTCGGTCATCTCGACGCCGTCGATCAGCGACTTGAAGCCGGCGTCGTCCGACGCCTTCGCCTCGGCGGGGATGGCGTCGAGCGCGCGGCGCATGTTGTCGGAGACGGACAGCATGTCGCGGGCGAAATTGGCGACCGCATAGCTCTTGGCATCAGTGACCTCGCGCTGGGTGCGGCGGCGCAAATTCTCCATCTCGGCGGCGAGGCGCAGCGCGCGGTCCTTCAGTTCCTCGTTTTCCTTCGCGAGGCGCATGAAGGCCTCGAAATCGGCCTGGTTGTCCTGGCCGTCGGCGATGTCCGCGCTGGCCTCGATGTTCGGATCGGTGTGCGTTTCACCGGTCTCGCCGGTCATGCGTTCGTTTTCCGGACGATCGTTCATGGCTGATCCCGTCTTTCCTGCCAAATTCGTGAAGTGCCGCCGATATCGATGTTCGAGGCGCCAAAATCAAGAGGCCGCACCCGAAGACGCGGCCCCGCATATGGTCAGTCTCTTGGAATTTGAGACAACCGGCAATTGCTTATCAAGGGGTTACCGACTCGGTTATCCATGTAATTGAGACACACGTCCTGAATATTTGAGACTCGAGCGCAAACTTGTCGATTGAATTGCGACAGGTGGATTCATAGCAACTTGGCGGCCACAACCTCTGATCGTAGCCAAACCGCTGAGATCTGGGAATGGCTGTGACGTGACCCCCGACTTTCATCCAGCCGTAACGAGAGTCCTCGGTTGATCTGACCTGGGGTCAGGATGGATATCCAGAGGCCGGGGCGCGGAGCCTTGGCGCAGCGCAGCGTCCCGGCCGGCGGCGGAGAGCTGGCGGCGGTATTCGACGGGCGTCAGCCAGCCGAGTTGCGAGTGAGGACGCGCCTCGTTGTAGTCGCGGCGCCAGCCGCGGGCGTGCGGCAGCGAGTGGAACAGCGTTTCGTTCAGAAGCTCGTCGCGCAGCCGCCCGTTGAAGCTCTCCGCGAAGCCGTTCTGCATGGGCTTGCCCGGCGCGATGTAATGCCAGCCCACGCCAGAGCCGTCCGCCCAGCTCAGGATCGCGCCGAGCCGCGGGCGTCACCACTTTTTTCCCAAGAGGTCCTTCAGCGCGGTGTTGTCCAGCATCGCCTCGGCCAGCATCCGCTTGAGCTTGGCGTTCTCAGCCTCCAGCATCTTCAGACGGCGCGCCTCGGACACGCCCATCCCGCCGAACTTCGCTTTCCACTTGTAGAATGTCGCCGTGCTGACCCCGTGGCGGCGGCAGACCTCCGCCGTCCGCTCGCCCCCTTCCTGCTCGCGCAGGATCGCGATGATCTGCTCCTCGGAAAACCGTGACCGTTTCATTGTTCGTCCTTCTCGGTTGGAAGGACTCTACATTCCGGTGGAGGAATTTCAGGGGGTCACGTCAGCGGCAGTGGCAGGGCATGACGGGCTTCTTCAATAAGGAGCCTGACCATGACATCCCCCACGACACAGCCGTTAGCCCGCTGCGCCAGTGGTTGATCGACGACATGAACATTCGGCGTTTCTTCCGGAAGACTCAGCGCCACTACCTCCGCGACATCGGACGCCTGGCGACATTCTTCGGGCGCTAATATTAAGGCCAGACTGAATTCAAAATGCAATTATTTTAAGTTTACAGCTAACGAATACGGGAACAACCTGCGGAACCAATCCCAACAGGAATGATGCCCGTGTCTGGTACCAACTCCTCCGAGATTTTCGTTGCCGTCGACGAAAAGGCGACCCGGTTCGTCGAACTCAGCGACAAGATTTGGGACACACCCGAGACATGCTACATGGAGCAGGGTTCCTGCGAAGCGCATCGATCGGTTCTTGAAGCGGAAGGTTTTGCCGTAAGCGAAGGGATCGCCGAAATTCCCACCGCTCTGATGGGCGAATTTGGGGAAGACGGACCCGTGATCGCTTTCCTCGGTGAGTATGACGCGCTTGCGGGGCTGAGCCAGGAAGCAGGCATCGCCACCAAACAGCCTCTGGTCGCTGGCGGGAACGGCCATGGATGCGGGCATAATCTTCTCGGCTCGGCGTCATTGCTGGCTGCGGCGGCATTGAAGGACTGGATGTCCGCGAACGGTGTCAAAGGCCGTGTGCGCTATTACGGGTGCCCAGCAGAAGAAGGCGGTTCCGCCAAAGCCTTCATGGCGAGGGCCGGCGTTTTCGACGACGTCGACATCGCGATCACCTGGCATCCGAGCGATTTCGCGGGCGTGCAGCGATATACGACGCTGGCCAATCTGCGCGTCGATTTCGAATTTTCGGGCCGCGCGGCGCATGCCGGCGCAGCACCGCATCTTGGCCGGAGCGCGCTCGACGCCGTGGAACTCATGAGCGTCGGCGTCAACTACATGCGCGAACACATGCCATCGGATTGCAGGATACATGCAGCGATCCTCGACACCGGCGGCATATCGCCGAATGTCGTGCAGGCACACGCCAAGGTTCGCTATGTCGTCAGAGCGCCCGACCTTTCCGGCATGAAGGCGCTGCTGCGCCGTGTCGAAAAGGTGGCGGAAGGCGCTGCCTTGATGACGGAGACGAAAGTGGAATCGCGCGTGATCAGCGCGCTTTCCAATCTGTTGCCCAATTCGCCTCTGATGGCCGTCATGCAGGATGTCTGGGAGCAGCTCGGCCCGCCGGCGTTCGACGACGCCGACACGGCTTTCGCAAACTCGATCCGCGACACCTTGTCGGAGGAAGAAAAGAAAACGAGCTGGAAAGATGCCGGCATTCGTCCTCGCGATATCGCGCTGACGGATTTCATCCTGGCCCTGCGCGACGATACACCGTTGCAGACGGCATCGACCGATGTGGGGGACGTCAGTTGGCTGGTGCCGACGGTTCAGGCAAGCGCCCCTACCTGTGCGATCGGAACGCCGTTCCATACATGGCAGCTCGTAGCTCAGGGAAAGTCCCCGGCCGCTCACAAGGGAATGGTCGCCGCCGCCAAGGTCATGGCGGAAACAGGCCGTCAGGCTTTGGAAAGCGAATCCTTGCGTCGCGACGCCAAGATCGAACTCGATCGCCGGCGCGACGGAAAACCTTACGAAAGCCCGCTTCCGGCGGACGCCAAGCCTCCGATCCGGGAAATGCAGATAGCCGTCGCTTAGGTCGCGAAGAGGCCGACCTGAGGCGATCCATCATGCACGAAAAGTCATCTCAATTACAAAAAAGGGGAACTTGCATGTTAAGCAGACGCAGATTTATTCAGAGTTCGGCATTTGGCGTGGCTGCGCTTTCGGCGCCCGGAATCCTGAGAGCCCAGTCGAACGGCAGCGTACTTCGCTATATTCCGCAGGCCGATCTGAGCATTCTCGATCCGGTTGTGTCCACGGCATTCGTTTCCCTCGTCCACGGACACCTCGTCTTCGATACGCTGTACGGAATGGATATCTCCATGACGCCACAGCCCCAGATGGTCGAAGGGCATACCATCGAGAATGACGGCAAGAAATGGACGCTCAAATTGCGTCCGGGGCTGACATTTCATGACGGGTTCAAAGTTCTGGCGCGCGACGCGGTCGCCAGCATCAACCGCTGGTCCCAGCGCGATATTTCGGGGCAGGCTCTCATGAGCGTCGTGAACGAATTGAGCGCCCCTTCGGACGACACGATCGTTTTCGATCTGAAGCAGCCGTTCCCTATGCTTCCCGCCATGCTCGGAAAGGCTGGCAACAGTATGCCCGCCATCATGCCGGAACGACTTGCATTGACGGACGCATCCCAGCCGGTGACGGAAATGGTCGGCAGCGGCCCCTACAAATTCGTGCAGGAAGAATGGCTGCCGGGATCGCGCGTCGTCTACACGCGCTTCGAGGACTACAAGCCGCGCAGCGACAAATCGAGCTTCAACGCGGGCGCGAAGGTCGCGCACATATCGAGAATCGAGTGGCACGTGATGCCGGAAGCCGGCACGGCTGCGTCGGCGATGCAGGCCGGCGAAGCTGACCTCCTCGAAAATGTCAGCTACGATCTCATGCCCCTGTTCGAAGGGGCGAGCGACGTCAAGCTGTTCCGGCAGCCGATCCCCTTGCACTGGATCATGCGCTACAATTGTCTATTCAAGCCCTTCGACAATCCGGCGATCCGAAGCGCGCTCATGCAGGCGATCGACCAGCGCGAAGTGATGTCGGCCGTCACGGGCAATTTCGATTACGCCCGAACCGATGTCGGCTTCTTCAACAGCGCGTCGCCAATGGCCACGCCCCATGAGAAGGAGGTCCGCGATTTCGACCGGATCAAGGAAACCCTCAAGGCTGCAGGTTATGCGGGCGACGAGGTCTTGCTGCTCGATCCGGCTGATCAGGCGCCTATGCATGCGGCCGCGATCGTGTGCGCGGACTCGCTGACCAAAGCCGGCGTCAACGTCAATCTACAAGCGGTCGACTGGGGGACGGTGCAGCAGCGGCGCGCAAGCCGGAACGACCCGGCCCAGGGCGGCTGGAACATACTCGTCACCGCGCTTTCGGCGTTCAACGCTTTCGACCCCGTCACAAACTACGCGCTCAAGGGAAATGGCGACAAAGCGTGGTTCGGCTGGCCGGACATGCCGGATGTCGAAGACCTCAGAAACCAGTGGCTGTTTGCTTCATCCACCGATGCACGCAAGACGATCGCCGCCGAAATCCAGACCAAAGCCGTCGCCGAAGCGCCGCATGTTCCGCTTGGCGACGCTTTCCTCTACGGCATGGCTCGCAATGGCCTCGAGATGGCCGAGAACCCCTACACGGTCTTCTACAACGTCAAGATCTGATGTCTCGCGGGGCGGCGTCGTTTCAAGCGACGCCGCGTCCGAGCGGCTCGACCGCGCCCCGGATCGGTTGACGGATTTCATCTCTTTGTTCTCGCGCATTTGCGAACGCGCCGCTCAAGGCGTCGTCCGTAAATTCCCCAATGGAGGCGGTAGTGCCGACATACATAGCAAAGCGCGTCCTGGCGACCCTGCCGGTCATGTTACTGGTCGCGCTTTTCGTCTTCAGCTTGCTCTATCTGGCTCCCGGCGATCCGGCGGCCATCATCGCCGGCGATCAGGCGTCTCCCGAGGCCATCAATCGTATACGTGAAGCGCTCGGGCTCGATCGTCCGTTCGTGGTGCGGTTCTTGGAGTGGATCGGCCGCTTCCTGTCCGGCGATCTGGGAATGTCGATCTTCTCGCAGCAGCCGATTTCCACGCTCATTCTGCAACGTCTGCAACCGACCCTCTCCCTCATGGCGATGACGATGGTGTTGTCGCTGCTGATCGCCATTCCGCTCGGAATTCTCGCGGCTTGGAAGAAAGGAACGATCATTGATCGCGGCGTCATGCTCTTTTCCGTTTTCGGATTTTCCGTGCCGGTCTTCGTTGTCGGCTTCTTGGCGACGTATATATTCTCGCTTCAGCTGAAGTGGTTGCCCGTCCAGGGATATTCGCCGCTGTCGCAAGGGTTCGGGCCGTTCGTCCGCTCCTTGATCCTGCCCTCACTCACCCTCGGTTGCGTCTATATGGGAATCATCGCCCGCATCACGCGGGCGACGATGATCGAGGTGTTGTCGCAGGATTACATTCGAACTGCCAAGGCCAAGGGGCTGGCGACGTTCCCGATCCTGTTCAGTCACGGACTGCGCAATGCGGCCGTGCCCATCACCACGACGGTCGGCATGGGCGTCGCATTTCTCATCGGCGGGTCGGTTGTCGTGGAAACGGTGTTTTCGATCCCTGGTCTAGGACGGCTCACTGCCGAAGCGATCCTCAAGAGAGACTACCCGATCATCCAGAGCATGGTCCTGCTGTTCAGCGTCGCCTACGTCATGGTCAACCTGATCGTCGATATTCTCTATACGATTTTTGATCCGAGGATCCGGTACTGATGGCGTCGATTTCCTCCTCCGAAATGCAGACCTCCCTGCGTGGACGGCGCAACGGCAAGCTGCGCGTTGGTTTGCATACCGTCTTCGTGAGATATCCCGGCATCGGATATGGCGGCGGTGTCCTCTCGCTCATGTTGCTCATGGCGCTGCTCGCGCCCTGGCTCTTTACGGTCGATCCGACGGCAATCAACACACTGGAGCGTCTGGCTCCTCCGTCCGCCGAACACTGGTTCGGAACCGACGCATTGGGAAGAGATCTCTATTCCCGCGTCGTCTACGGCAGCCGGGTGTCGATTACGGTCGGCATCACCGTTGCCGTTCTCTCCTGCATCATCGGCACCTTCATCGGCCTTTTCAGCGGCTTCATCCGGTCTCTCGACATGGTGGCGATGCGCGTCATGGATGCGATCATGTCAATTCCTCCGATCCTACTTGCGATCGCGCTGATGACCCTGGCCGGCAGTTCGGTGACGAATGTCGTCTTGTGCATCGTGCTCGCGGAAATTCCCCGCGTCACGCGTCTGGTTCGCGGCACGGTGTTGAGCCTTCGTGAACAGCTCTTCGTCGAAGGTGCCATCGCTTCCGGGTCGAGCACGGCAAAGATCGTCTTCAAGCACATCTTGCCCAATACGCTCGGCCCTTTGACTGTGCAGGCGACGTCGATCTGCGCTGCAGCGATGATTATCGAGGCGACGCTTTCGTTCATCGGGGCCGGCACGCCGACGACCGTGCCGAGTTGGGGCAACATCATCGCCGAAAGCAGAACGCTCTGGCAGTTGAAGCCCTATCTCATCTTTTTCCCCGCGCTCTTTCTCTCCCTGACGATCCTTTCGGTGAATCTGATGGGCGATGGGCTGCGCGACGCGCTCGACCCGCGAATGTCGAAAGGGTGACGCCAGATGACCCTTCTCAAACTCGAGAACCTGACGACACATTTCGATACGCCGCGCGGAACGCTGCGCGCCGTGGATGGATTTTCCCTCGAGGTCAATGCGGGAGAAACGGTCGTCATCGTCGGTGAGTCCGGCTGTGGCAAATCCGTGACCTCGATGTCGATCCTGGGGCTGGTTCCGCCTGCGACTACCGAGCGCAAAGGCAACATATGGTTCGAAGGCAAAGACCTGCTCGGTCTTTCCGAAAAAGCCATGCGGGAGATTCGCGGCAACAAGATTGGGATGATCTTTCAGGAACCGATGACCAGCCTCAACCCGGTGCTGACCATCGGCCGCCAGATAGGCGAGGCGTTGCGTTTGCATCGTGGCCTGTCGCGCAGGGCCAGCATCGCAGAGAGCATCAAGGCGCTTGCAGCGGTCGGCATTCCAGCGCCGGAACGACGGGTCTACGACTATCCTCACCAGCTTTCAGGCGGGATGCGCCAGCGGGTCGGCATCGCCATGGCGCTGGCCTGTAACCCGAGCCTTCTCATCGCCGACGAGCCGACGACCGCGCTCGACGTCACGATACAGGCGCAGATACTCGATCTGCTTCGTCAGTTGAACAAGGAGCGCGGCACGGCGATCCTGCTGATAACGCACGATCTTGGCGTGGTCGCGGAAATGGCCGACCGTGTCGTCGTCATGTATGCGGGCCGCAAGGTCGAGGAAGCTTCCGTAGCGGACATCTTCAAGACGCCGAGGCACCCCTACACCCGTGGACTGATGAAGGCCGTGCCGCGCATCGGTTCTTCCGTCGGTTCGACCGGCCGGCAGAAACTCTCCGAGATTCCGGGCATCGTTCCCTCGCTCGTCAACCCGATGCCCGGCTGCGCCTTTGCCGGCCGATGCCCTATGGCGACCGATATCTGCCTGACCACGGCGCCCGAACTTCGGCCCGCCTCCACTGGCCATTTCTTGGCTTGCCACCACGGCGACAAAACAGGACAGAGCCAATGACCGAGACACCCCTGCTTTCGGTTCGAGATCTGAAGAAGTATTTTCCCATCTCGCAAGGCATGTTCAGGCGAAAAGCCTTCGTTCGCGCCGTGGACGGCGTGAGCTTCGATGTCTACCGGGGTGAAACGCTGTCCATCGTCGGTGAATCCGGGTGTGGGAAATCGACTGTCAGCCGCGCGGTCATGAGGTTGATGGATCCCGATGAGGGGATGGTTTTCTTTGACGGCAAAAGAATAGACAATCTGCCGAAAGCGAACATCGCCGCCATTCGCAAAGAAATCCAGATCGTATTTCAGGACCCTTTTTCGAGCCTCAGTCCCCGGCTGAAGGTGCGCGACATCATCGCGGAGCCTATGGAGAACCAGAGGCCGGCGAGATCGCGAAAGGAGATCGACGATCGCGTTCGCCATCTTCTCGACCTCGTCGGGCTGCCGCAGGACGCGATGCTGCGCCTGCCTCACGAGTTTTCCGGCGGGCAAAGGCAGCGTATCTGTATTGCCCGCGCACTTGCTCCCGAGCCGAAGCTGATCGTTTGCGACGAGGCGGTTTCGGCTCTGGACGTCTCGGTCAAGGCCCAGATCGTCAATCTGCTGGTTCGTCTTCAGGACGAACTCGGTCTCGCCCTTCTTTTCGTCAGCCACGATCTCGCTATCGTTGAGCACATTACGCACCGCGTTGCGGTCATGTATCTCGGCAAGGTCTTCGAAATCGGCGACAGGGACGCGCTGTTCAGCGAGCCGCTGCACCCTTACACGCAGGTTCTGCTGTCCGCCGTACCCGTTCCCGATCCTGACGCATCGCGCAAGCGCATCTTGCCTCTGGGCGAGCCGCCGAGCCCAGTTAACCCGCCGCCTGGCTGCCGGTTTCATCTGCGGTGTCCAGTGGCCATGCCCAGATGCAAGACCGACGAACCGATATTGCAGGCGGCCGCGAACGGGCGTTCCGTGGCGTGTCACCTCTATGAGGATGCCGGCACCACCAACGTCAAACCCGCCGCCAATGCGGAGCATGAAAATGCTCCTTGAGGTCTCGCAGGAACGCCAGCGCGCGGGCCGAGCGCGACGGGGCGGCCGAGCTCGTCAGGGCAACGACGTCGGCGTCAGGCAACTCGAAGCCGGGCAGCACCTTTACCAGCCTGCCGGCGGCGATATCGGCGGCGACATCCCATTCCGACCGCACGATGATGCCGCAGCCCGCGATACCCCATTGCTTGGCCGTGATCCCGTCATTGCTGACAAGACGGGGCTTGATTCGGATCGACGTCTTTTCACCCGTTTCGGCCGAAACGAAGGCCCACATCGTGACGTCTTCGGCGTTTTCCTGAAGGGCGATGCACACGTGATTGCGCAATTGCGCCGGGTTGGCGGGAGAGCCGAACTGCGCGATGTATCTGGGCGAAGCGCAGACGAAGCGCCGGTTGGGGGCCAGCCAGATCCGATTGAGCATCGAATCTTCCAACTCCCCGATATGTATCACGACGTCCCAGTTCTTCTGGTAGGAAGCGCGAATATTGTCGGAAAGCTCCAGTTCGACGCTGACATTCGGATTGTCCATCTGAAAAGATGCGATGATCGGCGCGATGTGGGTCTGGCCGAAACCGAGCGGGGCGAGGACGCGCAGCGTTCCCGTAACGATGCCTTTTCGCGTCGCGAAGGTTTCCTCAACGTCATCGAACTCGGCCAGAATGACGACGGCCTTTTCGGCAAGATATTCCCCGTCATCCGTCAGCCGCATGGCGGAGCGCGCGCCGCGCTCGACGAGGCGGATCTTCAATTTGGTTTCGATCGCCTGAAGGCGCTGCGTGACGGTCGAGGCCGTCACGTTCAAGGCGCGCGCGGCGGCAGACAACGAAGTGCTGCGGGCGATCACTGAAAAGAAACGCAAATCTTCGGATGTCAGCATTTCAACGCCCGTCGACCGCAGGCCGGGAAACAATCTCAAGACCAATCATAACAAGATGATAGCCATGGACAGCATGTTGCGCAACGAAATGAACCTACCCGCCCTATCCCGGCTCGACACCGTCGCGACGCCCTTCCTTGCGCTTGATGCGGAACGGTTGACGGCGAATATCGACAGGCTGTCGTCGCGCATCAACAAACTCGGCGCGACGTTGCGGCCACATATGAAAACCGCGAAATCCGTGGATGTCGCGAAACGGGTGTTTGATGGCGGTATCGGCCCCATCACCGTTTCGACGCTGAAGGAGGCGGAGTATTTTGCCGGTCACGGATTCACCGATATTCTCTACGGTGTCGGCATTTCCCCGGACAAATTGGCGCGCGTCGTCAGACTCATCCGTCGCGGCGTTGATCTGCAGGTGTTTCTCGATAGCCCGGAGCAGGCAAATGCCGTCGCCGAAGCCTGCGTTACCCACTATGTCAGAATTCCCGTTCTCATCGAAATCGACTGCGACGGTCACCGCGGAGGGCTTGTTCCCGACGATGTGAAAATTCTTGACATTGCAAGGGCCTTGAATGGAAAGGCCGAGCTTCGCGGTGTCGCGTCCCATGCGGGAGAATCCTATTTTTGCAGGTCGCCCGAAGCTCTCGCTGAGGCTGCGGAGCGGGAACGGGCGAAAACTTGCCAGGCGGCCGACTTTTTGAGACGGGCCGGCTTCGAGTGCGCGGTGGTAAGCGTCGGCTCGACGCCGACGGCCCATTTTGCCGCGGATTTGTCCGGCATCACGGAAATTCGTGCCGGCGTATACATGTTCTTCGATCTCGTCATGGCAGGCATCGGTGTGTGCCAAGTTGCCGATATCGCCACGTCCGTGGTGGCAACGGTAATCGGACATAGGCCGGAAAAAGGCTGGATCATCACGGACGGCGGATGGATGGCGATGTCGCGCGACCGGGGAACGTCCCGACAGCCTGTCGACCAAGCATACGGCATCGTGGCCGCTCTCGACGGCACGATCTATGACGATCTTCTCATGAGCGACGCCAGTCAGGAGCACGGCATCTTGAGCGTCAGAGAGGGCAGGGATGTCGCATTGCCGGATTTGCCGCTCGGCTCTCGCGTCAGGATATTTCCCAATCACGCCTGCGCGACGGCCGCGCAATTTGACAGCTATCACGTGACGTCCGGCACGCTTCAGATCGACGCGGTATGGCCGCGCATAAGGGGGTGGTGAGCGTGTCGATCCTAGTCATCTCGGAAGACGAATCGCGGCGGCTCATAACATGGCCGATGGCGTTCGAAGCGGTTCGTCGGGCTCTGATCGCCGCCACCGCGCCGGACACCGTGTCATTTCCATCCGTCATCGCCCATGGTTCCAAGCGAACGAACAGATTCTCGATCAAGTCGGCCACGACGCCGAATCTGGCCGGGCTGAAGGTGGGATCGTTCTGGTCCGGCAATGCCGAAATCGGATTGCCGCGGCACAATTCTCTGATCCTGCTCTTCGACCAGTCCATTGGCAAAATTCACGCCGCCATCGAAGCGGGATACGTGAATGCCGTCCGCACATCCGCCGCCAACGCGCTCGCCGCAGATGCATTGGCTCGGCCGGATGCGAAGGTGGTCACCATCTTCGGCAGCGGCAACCAAGCCTATTTCGAATGCGCCGCACTCGCTCAGGTCAGGCAGATCGAGAAGGTGCACGTGGTTGCGCGCAACGGCGAAAGCGCAGCGCAGCTCTGCAGCAAGCTCTCAGCTCTCGGCGTAACGGCGGTTCAAACGCCGCCGGAAGAGGCGTGCGGCCTTGCCGACATCATCGTGACTGCCACACCTTCCACCGCTCCGCTTTTTCAGTCCAGTTGGGTAAACGCGGGAACCTACGTCGCGGCCTTGGGCTCGGACGCGAAGGGCAAGCAGGAATTGCCGGTCGAGCTTCTGCGTCAGTCGCAGTTGTTTTGCGATCTGCCATCCCAGTCCGTCCAGATGGGCGAGATGCAGCATATCTCGGACGAGATCGCTGCGGGAACCGCCTGCTTGCGACCGATCGGCGAAATCCTGCGCGCGCCCGAAGCGTATTCGGCGACAGCCGATGTGGATGCGGTAAAGGTTTTCGACAGTTCAGGCATCGCGCTTCAGGATCTCTACGTCGCGACGGCCCTGCTGAACGCATATGGAACATCGCGCGCCTAGAGGCGAAACGCGTCCCTCGCGGTCACACGGGCGCGAGGTCGAACGATTGTTGAAGACCTTCGCAACCGACGGAGCTGCAGCCTTGCGCCACATGGCGGCCGGGAAACTGGCAGAACATCAATCTCGATTAAGTTCGGCCGGTGTATAATGCTGGACCGGTTGCGCGGTCGTAGACCGACCATTCCACGCCGCGATCGTCGATGCGGAAGGTCGCAGTGGCGAGCGTGTTCTCGTCATCCGGATCGTCGGCGTCATCGCGCCGGATCGGCAATTCCGAGCCGTCCCGGTCACGCAGGATTGCAAGCGCCTCGGCCGCTGCGGCCTGATCGGCCAGCAGCGCGCTGCCGCGCTCCTGTCGGGAGGCGGACGAGCGCGTGACCAATTGTTGTTCGTTCGCCATCGCGTCGTGGATCAGGTGGTTCGAATGAACGGTCGGGGTCTCGACTTCCAGTGCCGAAACCATCTTCGACGTGAATTCGACGCTGAAAAGGCGCGGATCGCCGCTTTGGGCGAGCGATAGATGAAACGCGCCGGCCCGCGGCACCTGCCCGACGAGCGCCAGCGCGGCATCGATGTCGGCGCAGCCCAGTAACCCTCGGGTCAGCACCATCCTCGGCACGCCGACCGCTGCATCGCGCGAGCGGATATTGTTGACGGTCATCACCAGCCCTGCGCCGTTAACCGCGAACGTATGTCCAGGCAGCGATCCGGGATAGACGAAGGCGGTGAAGTCAGAGTGCTCGTCGGATACCACATGGACCAGCGCGCAGTAGCCGCGCAACGCCGGTAGACCGTCCTCATTGTGTGCGATCGTGCGGCTTCGTCCAGGCAGCAGCACTGTCGTGCAACCGTCAGGCGCCATCGCCCAGAGATCACCGCGGCAGTTCCATGCGAACACATCCTCGAAGGGCAGTCCGATACCCTCGGCGAGGCCGCGCAGTTCCTCCACGTGATGTGGAAAGCGCGCCTGCGCGTGATCCAGCATCGCTCGGACGCGACCGTCATGACGCAGCGCCATGACGGATTTCCAGGCCGTCGTCTCGGTCAGTGCCGTTCGAGCGGGCGCGCCGATATGGCCGAGCTTTGCGCCCACCTCGTAAGGTTTGCCGGAAATCTCGACGAGAGGCAGACGACTCGATTGGTCAGTGGACATGTTGCAAGAATTCCCTGAGGCGGGGATTGTCCGGATTCTCGATCAGCTCGCTCGGCGGGCCATCGACCGCGATCTTGCCGTTTTCCATGAAGATCAGTCGCGTGCCGACCTTGCGGGCAAAAGCCATCTCGTGGGTGACGACGATCATCGTCATGCCATCCTCGGCCAGCGCCTGCATGACCTGCAGAACCTCGTGGCGCAGTTCCGGATCGAGCGCCGAGGTTGGCTCGTCGAACAGCATCACTTTCGGCTTGATCGCCAGAGCCCGGGCGATCGCCACGCGCTGCTGTTGGCCCCCGGATAGTTCGCCCGGGAAGTGATCGGCGCGATCGGCAAGGCCGACCTTGGCGAGCAGTGCGTGTGCCTGTTCGATAGCCTCGCGCTTCGCGGTGCCGCGCACCCGCCGCGGACCAAAGGCGACGTTGTCGAGCGCGCTCATCTGCGGAAACAGATTGAACTGCTGGAAGACCATGCCGGCTTCCTGCCGTATCGTACGGACTACGCGTGCGGATGCGCCCACGCTCATGCCGTCGACGACGAGGTCGCCGCCCTGGATGGTCTCAAGCGCGTTGATGCAGCGAAGCAGGGTTGATTTGCCCGATCCGGACGGCCCGATCAGCACGACTTTCTCGCCGGTGGCAATCGAGAGATCGACTTCGTCGAGGATGACGTGTGACCCGAAGCGCTTGGTCACCTTCCTGAATTCGATGATGCTCACAGGATTCGCATCCTTCTCTCCAAAAGCCTGAGGGCCAGCGCGAGCGTTCCGGTCATCAGGAGGTAGAGGATCGCCACCGCGGACCAGACTTCGACGGCACGGAAATTGGCCGCCATGATTTCCTGTCCCTGCCGAGTCAGTTCGCCCACACCGATGACGATGAACAGCGACGTGTCCTTGAGGCTGACGATGAACTGGTTGCCGAGTGCGGGAATGATCCGCCGGAAGGCGATGGGGCCGACCACGTAGACGAGGACCTTCCAGAATGGCAGCCCGAGCGCGAGCCCGGCTTCCTTCAGCCCCTTGTGGACCGAGAGGAACGCGCCGCGCACGATCTCGGCGATATAGGCACCCGCATTGATGATGATCGCAGCGATCGCGGCGCTGAGCGGATCGATCCGGATGTCGGCGAGCACCGGCAGCGCGAAATAGATGAACATCACCTGCACGACGATGGGCGTGCCACGAACCAGTTCCACATACGTGAAGCTGATGGCGTTGAGCACCGCATTGCCATAGGCGCGAAGGAGACCTGCGAAGACTCCGATGATCAGTCCGCCCGCGAGCCCGGCCAGCGTAATCAGGATCGTCAGGCGCGCACCGTCGAGAAGCGACGGCATCGATTGCCATACGACCGACCACTCGAACTCCATCTTGGTTCTCCTTGCAGGCAGGGGGCACGCGGGACGCAGACGCGCCCCGCGCATTCTTCGGGAGAGCGCTTAGCTCTGCGGCTCTGTGCCGAACCATTTCCTGTAGATCTCGGCGTAGGTTCCGTCCGCCTTCAGTTCGGCGAGCGCGGCGTTGACCTTTTCCGTCAGCTCGCTGTCCTTCGGGAAGGCGATGCCGTACTCGTGGCCCATCATCTGCTCGCCGACGGCCTTGACGCGGCCCTGGCCGGCATTGGCGATGTAGTAGAGCACGTTGGGCGTGTCGTGCATGGCGGCGTCGACGCGGCCGGTCTGCAGTTCCAGATAGGCGTTGTCGATGTTCGGGAACTTGCGCAGCTCGGTCCCGGTGAAGTTCTCTTCCGCATACTGGGCCGAGGACGTCCCGGTCTTCACCGCGAGGATCTTGTCCGCGAGGTCCTCGCTGGATTGGATTTCGCTGTCGGTCGGGACCATGAGAAGCAAGCCGCTGTCATAGTAGCCGTCGGAGAAATCGATGGCCTTGGCGCGTTCCTCGTTGATCGTGATGCCGGCGAGCGCAACGTCGACCTGGTCTGCCGCGGCGGGGGTTACGATCATGACGGCTGCCGCAGCGGCGACCATTATCGCATTGCTGATCCTGTTCATTGGGCTTCCTCCTTTGATACTTCTGGTCTCAAGACCTGGGCATTTGATTCCCGGGTGCGGGCGCGAGCGCTCGGCAAAGCACCGCTCAGCGCACCGGGTCGATGGCGGCATCGATGGCGTCGGCGAGACGGTCGACGATCTCGTCCACCTGTCTGGTCGTGACGATGAAGGGTGGTGCCAGCAGCAAATGGTCGCCATGGACGCCGTCGATGGTGCCGCCCATCGGATAGACCATCAGTCCGCGAGCCATTGCCTCCCGCTTGATACGGGCATGCAGCCTGATCCCGGGATCGAACGGCTCCTTCGTCGTTCGGTCGGTGACGAATTCGAGGCCCTGGAAAAGACCGCGGCCGCGCACGTCGCCGACATGGTGATGATTGGCGAACCGTTCCTCGAGGCGTTTGCGCAGATGGGCACCGGCGCTGGCGACATTGGCGAGAAGGCTCTGCTCGCGGATGACGTCCTGCACGGCCAACGCCGCCGCCGCCGCCATCGGGTGCCCCATATAGGTGTGGCCATGCTGGAAGTAGCCCGACCCTTCGGCGAAGACGCGGAAGATATGGGCGCCGAGAAGGACCGCCCCGACGGGCTGATAGCCGCCACCGAGACCCTTCGCCACCGTCATGATGTCCGGCGCCACGCCGTCCTGCTCGCACGCATGCAGCGTTCCCGTGCGCCCCATGCCGCACATCACCTCATCGAGGATCAGCAGGATGCCGTAGCGGTCGCAGATCGCGCGGATGCGCTTCAGGTAGTCGGCCACGGGCGGCACGGCGCCGGCGGTCGCACCGACGACGGTTTCGGCCACGAACGCAATCACCTGGTCTCCGCCGAGTTCGAGGACCTTGTCCTCGAGCGCCTGGGCAGCACGGGCCGCGTAGGCTTCGTCGCTCTCCCCGTCGTGGCGCAGCCGGTAAGCGTAGCACGGGTCGATGTGATGGGTTTCGATGAGCAGCGGCTCGAACTGGGCGCGCCGCCATTCATTGCCGCCGGCGGCCAGCGCGCCGAGCGTGTTGCCGTGATAGCTCTGGCGGCGGCCGATGACGTGTCGGCGCTGGTCTTCGCCGCGCTCCACGAAATACTGGCGCGCCATCTTCAAGGCAGCCTCGATGGCTTCCGACCCGCCGCTGACGAGATAGACGTAGTCGAGTCCTTCCGGTGCGTCGGCCGCGAGCCGGTCGGCCAGACGTTCGGCGATTTCGGTCGTGAAGAAGCCCGTATGTGCGTAGGCGATGGTATCGAGCTGATCGCGCAGCGCCTGCAGGACAGCCGGATGACCATGCCCCAGGCACGAGACAGCCGCGCCGCCCGATGCGTCGATATAGCTGCGGCCATCCGCGTCGAAGATTTCGATACCACGGCCGCCGACGGCGACCGGCATGACGGCGTTGATCGAACGGTGCAGAATGTGCGTCATCGGAACTTCGTGCTGTTGCGGGTTGTGGAGTGGATATTGAGGTCGGCAAAATACTGGTCGGTGCGCTGCATCGACTGCAGTGCCGTTTCTCCTTGCCGTCCCGCCACCAGCGCGCCGAGGATTTCTGCAATCATGCAGGCCGGCATCATGGTGTGGAAGAACGAGGGGCTATCCGTCGGCACGATGACCGCCGCCTCGGCGATCATGGCGAGAGGCGCGACCTCGCTGTCGGTAATGGTCAGCACCGTTATGCCGCGCTGTGCGGCGTGCTGGGCCAGTTCGACCGTATGGCGGGTATAGGGCGCGACGCTGACGGCGAGGAGCACGTCTTCGCGGGTCGCACCCCTGAGTGCGTCCGGCCCGGTTCCGGCGATGCCATCGAGTAGATGCGACCGTTCTCCGATCAACGACAGGATGTAGTGGAGATGCCAGGCGACGGCGTGGCTGGAACGAAGGCCGAGACTGTAGACGCGACGGGCGGAATGAAGCCGTTCGGCCACCGCGAGGATGCGGTCGATCTGTCCCACCGCCAGAGACGCCATGTGCGCTCCCGCCGTGTTCAGCATTTCGGCGACAAGAGCATGGTCGCCCTTCAGCTTCTGGCTGGCGACCTGGTTGCCGACCTTGCCGGCAAAACCGATATCGCCCGAGCGGACGGCCGCGGCATACTGCTCGCGGATCTGCTCGTAGCCGTCATATCCCAGATGCTTGGCGAGGCGCGTCATGGTGGCGGGCTTGACGCCTGCATGACGGGATTGCTCGCGCATCGACAAGAGCGCCACATCACTTGGACGGTCGAGAACGTAGCGCGCCGCGGATTGAATCTGCGGTGACATGCCGTCGAAGGCGGAGATGATTTGCTGTGCGAGCGGTCCCTGATCCATGCGGCCACCCTAGACCTGATGTCAGGCTTGTGCAACATATGTTTCATAAATTCTTATGGTGATCCAAAGCGATCATGACGGAGTCGACGATGACAATGGGCACGACCCAAACCAAATCTGCCGCCATAGCCGTTGCGCCGAATGGCGCCCGCAAGACGAAAGCCGAGCACCCGGCCGTGCCGCTGACCGGCGATGAACTCGCTCGCTGCGCGATCGAATGCCTCGAGGCGGGGGCCGCGATGATCCACGTCCATGTTCGCCGGCCCGATGGCGGCCACCTTCTGGACGCCGACGCCTACCACGATGTCACGCAGCGGATACGCCGGACCGTGGGTACGCGCCTCGTCATCCAGATCACCAGCGAGGCGTTCGGGCTCTATCAAGCGGCCGAACAGATGCAGATGGTGCGGGCCGTCCGGCCCGAAGCCGTTTCGCTGGCGCTCCGAGAGCTACTTCCGGACGGATCGAACGACGCCGAATTCGTGTCCTTCATGGCGTGGTGCAGGACCGAAAAGGTCGCACCGCAGATCATCCTCTACAGCCCCGAGGAAGCCCGCCGGCTTGCCGATCTCAAGGCGAGAGGGATCATCCCATTTGCCGATGTTCCGGTTCTCTACGTGCTTGGACGCTACAGTTCGGGACAGACCGCACAACCTGCCGACCTTCTGCCCTTCATCGGTGCGGACATGCCGACCTTCGATCATTGGAGCGTCTGTGCCTTCGGCAGGCACGAGACCGCCTGCGTGCTCGCCGCCGCCATTCTTGGCGGGCATGTCCGGGTTGGCTTCGAGAACAACGAGCATCTTCCGGACGGTCGTCGCGCGACCTCCAACGCCGATCTCGTCGACGCCGCGAGGAACGCGATGGCGGCCGTCGGCATGGCCTGCTCGGATGCCACCGCGCTCAGGCAGTCATGGGCTGGAATTTTCCGGTGAACGCTGACCACGCCGAGCGTGGCAGGGTTACCGAAAGAAGGATCGTCGCTACGGCGGCAACGATACCGCTTAATCGCTTTCGCTAGTCCAGCGTTCCCACGAATAGGTTCACCCGAGCCCACTCGCAACCGATCCAACCGCGCGCGTCGCCAAAGTCGACTTGCAGTTGATGGCCTGGAGCTGCTTCGAAGCTGATCGTCGCGCACTTCTGCGCTATCAGTTTCCGCCGCCAACGCTTCACCGGCCCCAGATCGAAATCCCCATAGCCGTCGACTGTGACCCGCGGGCTCCTCCCTTGGGGACCTTCGTACGCCTGCCGGCGCCTGAAACTCTTCACGTACCGCCTGTCTGCATTTTAGATGTATCGGGCTGGAAGTGGACCCTGAGCTCACGACCCGTCGTCAGCGATGATCACGATCCAAGCAGGGGTGGAGTTTCTGGCCGAGACGAAAGCGAAGGGCCCGGTATTCGCCCGAAGGATCGGGTATCAGATTTAACCCTCGCGAGTTGCGAACTTACCGTCAACGATGTCGAACGTCTTTGGGGTCGTGCTTGCCTTTGGCGCAACAGCGCTGCGCCATAAGAGCACCAATCCTCCCAATTCCACCTGACCGAGGAACCACGCAATGAGGCCACCGCTGAACGGCAAAGATCAAGATTCTCCAATGACAGAGAAGCTTTAAGCCGCTCCACTTGGAGCATTTTTAGCTTTCCAGCCAACCGAGCGGTCAATGCAACCCTAGGTGTGGCGGCCCGTATTAATTGACAAATTTGAAATGAGACAAGGATAAACGTCTCATTTTGACGGATAAGGTTCTCAATTTGATTGAAACTGACCAATGTCCGGTTAGATGTCGAGGTTCGCGACCGACAGCGCGTTGTCCTGGATGAACTCGCGGCGCGGCTCCACCTCGTCGCCCATCAGGCGCGAGAACAGCGAATCCGCGTCGGTCGCGTCGTTGACCCTGACCTGCAGCAGCGAGCGGGCATTGGGGTCGAGCGTCGTCTCCCAGAGCTGGTCGGCGTTCATTTCGCCGAGGCCCTTGTAGCGCTGCAGCGAGATGCCCTTGCGGCCGGTCGCGAAGATCGCGTCGAGCAGCGCCATCGGGCCGGAGATCACGTCCGCCTTGTCGTTCCGGCGCAGCACCGGCTGGTGCATGTAGACGTCCTGCAGCCGCGCCGCGTAGCGGTCGATCGCGCGCGCGTCGGCCGAGCCGATCAGCCCGGCATCGAGCGTGACGACCTCGCGCACCGAGCGCACGGTGCGCTCAAAGACGACGCCGCCGGCGCCCTCGTTCGACGGGTTGACGCGGCCTTCCCAGCCCCGCTCCGTCTCCTCGGAGATCATGTCGAGCCGCTCGGCGACCGTCTGGACGATGGCAGGCACCTGCGCCGGATCGCCCATGCGCTCGGCATTGAGCGCGCCGGCGATCGCCGCCTGCTCGACGACTGAGCGCGAATAGCGCGTGTGGAGCCCCTGGATCAGCGAACGCACGGCGAGCGCATCGTTGATGACGGCGCGCAGGTCTTGGCCGGCGCGCACCTCGCCGCTCGAAAGCTCCAGCGACGCCTCGTCGAGCCCCTGGCCGATCAGGTAGTCCTCGAAGGAGGGCTCGTCCTTGATGTACTGGACCGACTTGCCTCGGCTGACCTTGTAGAGCGGCGGCTGGGCGATATAGAGGTGCCCGCGCTCGATCAGTTCCGGCATCTGGCGGAAGAAGAACGTCAGGAGCAGCGTGCGGATATGCGCGCCGTCGACGTCGGCGTCGGTCATGATGATGATCTTGTGGTAGCGCAGCTTGTCGGCGTTGAACTCGTCCTTGCCGATGCCGGTGCCGAGCGCGGTGATCATCGTGCCGATCATGTCGGAGGAGAGCATCCGGTCGAAACGGGCCCGCTCGACGTTGAGGATCTTGCCGCGCAAGGGCAGGATCGCCTGGTTCTGGCGCGAGCGGCCGCCCTTGGCCGAGCCGCCGGCCGAGTCGCCCTCGACGATGAAGATTTCGGACTTGGCGGGGTCGCGCTCCTGGCAGTCGGCGAGCTTGCCGGGCAGCGAGGTGATGTCGAGCGCGCCCTTGCGCCGGGTCAGTTCGCGCGCCTTGCGCGCCGCTTCACGCGCCGCGGCCGCCTCGATCACCTTGCCGACCAGCACCTTGGCCTCGCCCGGATGCTCCTCGTACCAGGTGCCGAGCGCCTCGTTGACGAGCCCTTCGACCACCGGGCGAACCTCGGAGGAGACGAGCTTGTCCTTGGTCTGCGAGGAGAATTTCGGGTCCGGCACCTTGACCGAGAGCACCGCCGTCAGGCCCTCGCGGCAGTCGTCGCCGGTGATCGACACCTTTTCCTTCTTCGACAGGCCGGAGGCCTCGGCATAGCCGGTGACCTGGCGCGTCAGCGCGCCGCGAAAGCCCGCCAGATGCGTGCCGCCGTCGCGCTGGGGGATGTTGTTGGTGAAGCAGAGCACGTTCTCGTGGTAGGAATCGTTCCACCACATCGCCACCTCGACGGTGATCCCGTCGCGCTCGGCCTTGATGGCGATCGGCGCAGGGATCAGCGGCTTTTTGGCGCGGTCGAGATATTTGACGAACTCTTCGAGCCCACCCTCGTAGAGCAGTTCCTGCACCTTGACGTCGGCGTGGCGCTTGTCGGTCAGGACGATGCGCACGCCCGAATTGAGGAAGGCGAGTTCGCGCAGCCGATGCTCGAGCGTGCCGTAGTCGAACTCGATCATGGTGAAGGTTTCGTCCGACGGGAAGAAGGTGATCTCCGTGCCGGAGCGTCCCTCGTTCGTGCCGGGCTGGCGGTTCTCGACATAGGTGCCGGTCACGGTCAGCGGGCCATCCGCATTGCCGTGCGTGAACGACATCTCGTGGACCTGCCCGCCGCGGCGGATCTTCATCTTCAGCCACGAGGATAGTGCGTTGACGACCGAGACGCCGACGCCGTGGAGGCCGCCCGAGACCTTGTAGGAATTCTGGTCGAACTTGCCGCCGGCGTGGAGCTGGGTCATGATGACCTCGGCCGCCGACACGCCCTCGCCCTTGTGGACGTCGGTCGGAATGCCGCGCCCGTTGTCGGTCACGGTCACCGAACCGTCGGGGTTCAGCGTCACCTGCACGAGGTCGGCATGGCCGGCAAGCGATTCGTCGATCGCGTTGTCGACGACCTCGTAGACCATGTGATGCAGGCCCGAGCCGTCGTCCGTGTCGCCGATATACATGCCGGGGCGCTTGCGCACCGCGTCCAACCCCTTGAGAACCTTGATGGATTCGGCGCCGTATTCGGCCGGTGCGCCGGGGAGGTCTTCGGGCGTATCGCTCATGAAATTCCGATCTTCGTGGATGTCGTCGTCAAGCGCCCGGATGAGCCGTGCGACTCAAGCGCCTTGATGCGTCGAATATAGGGCGCGGCGGCCTGTTTTCCAAGTTTTCCGCGGGCTTGACGCCCGTTCGCCCCCACTTTTCCGGCGCCGTGTGGAAAGTTGTTGCAGCCTCGTGTTGTCAGGGTGAACCAAGCGGGCTTAAACACGTTTGGGAGGCCGAGAACAGGGTCTGAGACTGGGGGACATACTTGCGTCGACAGCTTGCGCTCTTTGCTGCCGCCCTGTGCCTGCCGCTCCTGGCGTTCATGGCCTACATCCTTCTCAATCTCGGCATGGCCGAACGCGAACGGCTCGAATCGAACGCGTCGGAGGCCGCGCACCTGCTCGCGGGCGCCATCGACCGCGAACTCCTCGGCCTGACCTCGGCGCTGGAAGTCATGGCCGTCTCGCCGGAGCTTCGGATCGACGACATCGAGACCTTCTACGGGCAGGCGCGCGAACTGTTCCAGGATCTCGGATTCAATCCCGTCCTGCGCACGCCGCAGGGCCAGCAACTCATCAATGTGCGCCGGGCCTTCGGCGACCCGCTTCCGGTGACCCCGCTGCCCACCGACGCCGAGGTGCTGGCCTCGGACGAGCCGATGGTGCTCGATCTCTTCCGGGGCACCGTGTCGGGCGAATACCTGTTCGCGGTCGACATGGCGATCCGGATCGAGGGCGAGCCGCGCTATCTTTTGAGCCTTGCCGTTCCCGCGACGCGCATCCGCGACATCGTCCTTTCGGCGCAGCTTCCCGAAAGCTGGACGATCGCCGTCATCGACAGGAACGGCCGCATCCTGGCGCGCAACCGGCGTCACGACGATTTCGTCGGCAGCGAGGCCACGGCGGACCTGCGCGCCAACACGCGCGGGACGGTCGGAACCTGGGACGCGACGACCGTCGAGGGCACGTCCGTCTTCGGAACCTATGCGCGGTCGAATGCGGCGGGCTGGATCGTCGCCATCGGCGTGCCGGGAAGCGATCTCAACGCGCCGGTGCTGCGCTTCGTCCAGTTCTTCGCGCTGATCGGCCTTCTCGCCCTTGGCCTTGCCGCCCTTCTCGCCCTCCTCTTCGGCCGCAGGCTGGCGTCGTCGGCGACCGGCCTTGCCCGCCAGGCGCACCAGCTTGCCGAAGGCGAGCCGGTCACGGAACGCCCGTCCCGCGTGCGTGAATTCGACGACATAGGCCACGTCCTCTCCGCCGCTTCGGAACGCCTTCGCGCCCGCGAGGCGGAACTGCGCGAAAGCGAGGCGAAGTTCCGCGCCATCGCCGACACCATGCCGCAAATGGTCTGGTCGACGACGCCGGACGGGCTCCACGACTACTACAATGCGCGCTGGTACGAATTCACCGGCGTTCCCGTCGGCTCGACCGATGGCGAGGGCTGGAACGGCATGTTCCACCCAGACGACCAGGAGCGCGCGTGGAATCGCTGGTCGCATTCGCTGAGGACCGGCGAACCCTACGACATCGAATACCGGCTGCGTCATCATTCGGGCGAATATCGCTGGACGCTCGGTCGCGCCCTGCCGATCCGCGACGAAGAAGGCCGCATCATCCGCTGGTTCGGCACCTGCACCGACATCCACGAGACGAAGATCGCGGCCGAGGAGCGCGAAATCATCGCGCAGGAACTGTCGCACAGGATCAAGAACATCTTCTCGGTGCTCGGCTCCATCGTCAGCCTGACGGCGCGCTCGCGGCCCGAGGCGCAGGGCTTCGCCGACGAACTGCGCGGCCGCATCCTCGCCCTCGGCGCCGCGCATGAATTCGTGCGCCCGCGAGGGCTCGAGGCTTCGGAGGTCACGCAGCAGGCTTCGCTGCACGGCCTCCTGCGCGCGCTCCTCGCCGCCTACGACGATGACGGTCGGCACGTCTCGATCGACGGGCCGGATTTGCCGATCGCCGAAGGCGCGGCGACGCCGCTCGCCCTCGTCTTTCACGAGCTGGCCACCAACGCGGCGAAATATGGCGGCTTCACCGGAGCGGACAGCCGGGTCGAGATCGTCACCTTCGCCGACGGCGAGAACTACCGCGTCATCTGGAAGGAGCACATCGCCGGTGCGGCCGCATCCGCAGACGCGGCCGCCGACAGCGGATTCGGCTCGCGCCTCGTCGAACTCAGCATCCGCGGCCAGATGGGCGGCACGATCGAACGCATCTGGGAGCCCGACGGGCTGCGCGTCGAAATCTCGTTCCCGATCTGGGCCCTCTCCCGCGTCGCCAGACTGCGCCGCGGGGTTTGACGCCGATTCGACGGGCGGCGCCTCAGTTGAGCCAGCCCATGGACACCGCCGCCCAGGCCACCGGCGCGGCGAGCAGGATGCTGACCACGGTGCGCACGTACCAGATGAACAGGAGCTGCCAGATCGTCAGCGGAATGCGCGTCGCCATCACGCAGGGAATGCAGGCGGAGAGGAACAGCACCTGGCTGACGGCGACGATCGCCGCGACGAGGCGCGTTGCCGCGTCGGCTTCGGCGAGGAGGATCGCCGGCAGGAACATTTCCGCCAGGCCCGACGCGATGCCGCTCGCCGCCTGCATCGGCTCGGGAAGCTGGACGATGAAGGTGAACGGGTAGAGCGTCAGGCCGAGCACGTCGAAGAGCGGTGTGTATTTCGCCGCCAGGAGGCCCAGCAGCCCGACCGCCATGATGCTCGGCAGGATCAGCGACGCCATGCGCAGCCCGTCGATCAGGCTGCCGCGCAGCATGGTCGGCAGGCCGGGCGCGCCCGCGGCCTGGTCGAGCCCCGCCTCGACGGCAGCCGCGATGCGGCCCTTGCCGGCCGGAAGCGGCTGGTCGCGGTCGCCCTCATGTTCCATCGAGGTGATCGGCCACAGCCGCGCGACGATGGCCGAGACGACGAAGGTGATGACGAGCGTCGACCAGAAATAGAGGTTCCAGATCTCCATCAGGCCAAGCGTGCGGGCGACGATGATCATGAAGGCGACGGAGACGGTCGCGAAGCCGGTGGCGATGATCGCCGCCTCGCGCGTCGTGTATTTTCCTTCCGCATAGAGCCGGTCGGTGATCAAAAGCGCCAGCGAATAGCTGCCGACGAAGGAGGCGACGGCGTCGATGGCCGAGGTGCCCGGCGTGCGCCAGATCGGCCGCATGATGGGCTGGACGATGACGCCGGTGAGTTCGAGCAGCCCGTATCCGATGAGGAAGCCGAGCGCCAGCGCTCCGATCGGCACGATCAGCCCGACCGACAGCACCAGCTTGTCGAACAGGAAGGGCAGCATGTCGGGCTCGAAGATCGCCGCTGGGCCGACGCCCAGCAGGAACATGCCCGTCAGCACGAGGCCGAGCACGCGCAGCACCGAGAAGACCATCTCCGTCCGGCTCGACGTCCACGTCCCGCGTACGAAGGGCGCGAGCGCGCCATAGGCGATGAGCGCCGAGACGAAGGCGACGGCGACCGGGCGCCAGTTTGTCGCGATCGCGGAGGCCGCGTGGTCGATCAGGAGCGTCGAGCGCTCGCCGATCGTCACGGGCACGAAGAACAGGAAGATGCCGATCGCGCTGAAGACGATCAGCCGGAAGGCGGCGGACGCGCGCCCGCTCTCGGGCTGCAAGGTCGTGTCTGTCATGGGTTTTCCTCATCAATCTCAGGCTGGAAAAGGAAAGGGCGCCGCCTCGCAGCGTCGCCCATTCACCGTCCCCGCATCTATTCGCCGAGTATGCCCGGCAGGTTCAGCCCCTTCTCGCGGGCGCAGTCGAGCGCGATGTCGTAGCCGGCATCGGCGTGGCGCATGACGCCGGTCGCCGGGTCGTTCCACAAAACCCGCTCCAGCCGCCGCGCCGCGTCCTCGGTGCCATCGGCGACGATGACCATGCCCGAATGCTGCGAAAAGCCCATGCCGACGCCGCCGCCATGATGGAGCGACACCCAGGTCGCGCCCGATGCGGTATTGAGGAGCGCGTTGAGGAGCGGCCAGTCGGACACCGCGTCCGACCCGTCCTTCATCGCTTCCGTCTCGCGGTTGGGCGAGGCGACCGAGCCGGAATCGAGGTGGTCGCGGCCGATCACCACCGGCGCCTTCAGCTCGCCCTTCGCCACCATCTCGTTGAAGGCGAGGCCGAGCCGGTGCCGGTCGCCGAGGCCGACCCAGCAAATGCGCGCCGGCAGGCCCTGAAACGCGATGCGATCCCGCGCCATGTCCAGCCAGCGATGGAGATGATCGTTGCCCGGCGTCAGTTCCTTCACCTTCGCATCGGTCTTGTAAATGTCTTCCGGATCGCCCGAAAGCGCCGCCCAGCGGAACGGCCCGACGCCACGGCAGAAGAGCGGCCTAATATAGGCCGGCACGAAGCCCGGAAACGCGAAGGCGTTTTCGAACCCCTCTTCCTTCGCCACCTGGCGGATGTTGTTGCCGTAGTCGAGCGTCGGCACACCGTCGTTCCAGAAGGCGACCATCGCCTCGACATGCTCGCGCATCGACGCGCGTGCCGCCGTTTCCACCGCCTTCGGGTCGCTCTCGCGCTTCGCCTTCCATTCGGCCAGCGACCAGCCCTTCGGCAGATAACCGTTGAGCGGGTCGTGCGCCGAGGTCTGGTCGGTCACCATGTCCGGCTTGACGCCGCGCTTCACCAGCTCAGGCAGGATTTCAGCCGCATTGCCCAGGAGCCCGACCGATTTCGCCTCGCCGGCCTTCGTCCAGCGCGCGATCATGTCGAGCGCTTCGTCGAGGCTGGTTGCCTTTTCGTCGACGTATCGCGTGCGCTTGCGAAAATCGATCCGCGTCTCGTCGCACTCGATGGCGAGGCAACAGGCACCCGCCATCACCGCCGCCAGCGGCTGCGCGCCGCCCATCCCGCCGAGCCCAGCCGTAAGTATCCACTTACCTTTGAGGTCGCCGCCATAGTGCTGACGCCCCGCCTCCACGAAGGTCTCGTAGGTGCCCTGCACGATCCCCTGCGTGCCGATATAGATCCACGAGCCGGCCGTCATCTGGCCGTACATCATGAGCCCCTTCTTATCGAGTTCGTTGAAATGCGCCCAGTTCGCCCAGTGCGGCACCAGATTCGAATTGGCGATCAGCACGCGCGGGGCGTCCTTGTGCGTGCGGAACACGCCCACCGGCTTGCCCGACTGGACCAGCAGCGTCTCCTCCTCGCTCAAGCCCTTCAGGCTCGCGACGATCCGGTCGAAATCCTGCCACGTGCGCGCCGCGCGCCCGATGCCGCCATAGACGACGAGTTCGTTCGGATTCTCGGCAACGTCGGGGTCGAGATTGTTCATCAGCATCCGCATTGCCGCCTCGGTCGTCCAGTGCCTGGCGGTGATCTCGGGCCCGCGCGGCGAACGGATTTCGCGGATGTTGTGGCGTGGATTGGTCATGAGCGTCCTCCGGTGGCCGCGTCTTCCAGCGCGGCGAGCAAGGTCTTCAGGGTCTGGCGCAGCGGCGCGGCCTTCGCCGCGTCGAAGGTCCAGGGTTCGTCCTCGGCGGCGAGATAGGCCGACTGCGCGATCTCCATCTGGATCGCATGGACGCCCGTCTCCTGCTGGCCGTAATGCCGCGTCGTCCAACCGCCCTTGAAGCGGCCGTTCGCGACCCATTCGAAGCCGGAATTCCCGGCGGTCTGCGCCGCGACCCGCGCGAATTTCGCATCGCAGGTCAGCCCGTCATTGGTGCCGATGTTCAAGACCGGCAGTTCGCCCTTGAACAGGAACGGGCAGCGCGAGCGGATCGAATGGCAGTCATAGACGAGCGCGATCCCATGCACCGCCTTCACCCGCGCGACCTCGGCCGCGAGCGCCGCATGGTACGGCGCGTGCCAGTCGGCCAATCGCCGCTCTGACTCCGCCGCGTCCGGCGCGGTGGCCCAGATCGGCTGGTTGTCGAAATCGGTCTGCGGCACCAGCCCGGTCGTGTTCTGCCCCGGATAGAGGCTGACGCCCGACGGATCGCGATTGGCATCGATCACATACCGATGAAAATTCGCCTTCACCACCGACGCGCCGGGCAACAGCCCGTCATAGAGAAGGTCGATATGCCAGTCCGTATCGCGCAGCCTGCGCCCTTCGGCGTTGAGCTTGGCTGCCACCGCGTCGGGCACATGGATGCCGACATGCGGCATGCCGAGAATGACGGGCGAGGTGCCCTGGATGACGGATACGGGTTTCATGCGACACCTCCGATCTCCGCGCGACACTGATGCGCATGATCTCCCCCCATGCGGGGGAGATGCCCGGCAGGGCAGAGGGGGGCGCTGTCCCGCAAGGTCTTCCGCACAAACTCAGAACGGCAATCTCCGAGGTTGTCGCTCCACGACGCCCCCCTCTGGCTGCCGCCATCTCCCCCGCACGGGGGGAGATCAATCACTCCACCGGTTCGCATCACCACCCCAACCCCGGCAGCACATCCCCGGCGCTCGCATTCAGCGCTCCCGACGTCACCAGCCCCGCCGCTGACTCCAGATCGCCGGCCATATACCGATCCACCTCCAGCCCCGCGACCGCGCCGCGCACCACCCCATGCGCCGCCTGCAGCGCCGCGCTTGTCTTCAAGGGTGCGCGAAAGTCGAGCCCCTGCGCCGCCGTCACCGCCTCGATCCCGACGATCGCCGCCAGATTGTCGGTCATCGCGAGCAGCCGCCGCGCGCCGTGGCACGCCATCGACACATGATCTTCCTGGTTGGCCGAGGTCGGCGTCGAATCCACCGAGGCCGGATGCGCCATCTGCTTGTTTTCGCTCATCAGCGCGGCCGAGGTCACCTCGGCGATCATCAGTCCGGAATTCAACCCGGGCTTCGCCGCCAGGAACGCCGGCAGGCCGAAGGACAGCGCCGGGTCGACCAGAAGCGCGATCCGCCGCTGCGCGATCGCGCCGATCTCGCAGATGGCGAGCGCGATCTGGTCGGCGGCGAAGGCCACCGGCTCGGCATGGAAATTGCCGCCCGAGAGCACCTGCCCGTCCGAAAGCACAAGCGGATTGTCGGTCACCGCATTCGCCTCGATCACCAGCGTCCGCGCGGCCTGCCGCAGAATGTCGAGGCACGCGCCGTCGACCTGCGGCTGGCAGCGGATGCAATAGGGGTCCTGCACCCGCTCGTCGCCCTCGCGATGGCTTTCGCGGATTTCCGAACCGTCGAGCAGCGCCCACAGCGCAGCCGCCGTGTCGATCTGCCCCTGATGCCCCCGCAGCGCGTGGATTTCGGGATGGAACGGAGCCGACGATCCCATGGCCGCGTCGGTCGACAGCGCTCCCGTTACCAGCGCCGCATTCGCCGCCCGGTGCGCCTTGAAAAGCCCCGCCAACGCCAGTGCGGTCGAGACCTGCGTGCCGTTGATCAGCGCCAGCCCTTCCTTGGCGGCGAGCGTGATCGGCGTCAGGCCCGCACTCTCCAACGCCGCCCGTCCGGCCAATCGTTCGCCGGCAAAATACGCCTCACCCTCCCCGATCATAACCGCCGTCATATGCGCCAGCGGCGCAAGATCACCGGACGCGCCGACCGAGCCCTTTTCGGGGATCACCGGCACCACGCCCTTCTCCAGCATCGCCTCGATCAGCTCGACCGTCGAAGGCTTCACGCCCGACGCCCCGCGCCCGAGCGAAGCCAGCTTCAGCGCCATCACCAGCCGCACGATCTCCGGCGCCAGTGGCGCGCCGACGCCGCAGCAATGCGACAGGATCAAATTCCTCTGCAGCGTCGCGACGTCTCCCGCCGCGATCTTGACGCTCGCGAGCTTCCCGAAGCCGGTATTGATGCCATAGACCGCCGCCTCGCCTTTCGCGATCCGGTCGATGACTTCGGAAGCGCGCAGGATCGCCGGCCGGCAGGCGGCGTCGAGCCGGGCAGCATCGCCGTTCCAGTAGATCTCCTGGAGTTGGTCGAGCGTGACTGCTCCGGGGGTGAGGATGAGGGTCATGGGCGGGCTCCCGGAATGGTATGCGCTTCGGCACGCCCCCCTCTGCCCTGCCGGGCATCTCCCCCGCGAGGGGGGAGATCATGCGCGGCGATGACGAGACTAATCTCCCCCCCTGCGGGGGAGATGTCCGGCAGGACAGAGGGGGGCAACGTAGAGAACCGACGCATCATTGCCTTCACCCGACCACCCTCTCCACCAACGCATTGAACCCGATCCGATAAACCAGCTCCGCCGGCTCCTCGACATCCCACACCGCCAGCTCCGCCCGCTTGCCGACCTCGACCGTCCCGACCTCGCCACCAAGCCCCAGCGCGCGCGCCGCATTGCGCGTCATTCCCGCCAGCGCCTCCTCCGGCGTCAGGCGGAACAGCGTCGCCGCCATGTTCATCGCCAGCAGCGGCGAGGCGAGCGGCGAGGAGCCCGGATTGCAGTCCGTCGCCACCGCGATCGCGACGCCCGCAGCCCGCAGCGCATCCACCGGCGGCATCTGCTTTTCGCGCAACGTATAGAACGCCCCCGGCAGCAGCACCGCGACCGTCCCCGCCGCAGCCATCGCCGCGATGCCGTCCGCGCCGAGATATTCCAGGTGATCGGCAGACAGCGCGCCGTGCTGCGCCGCAAGCTTAGCCCCGCCGAGGTCCGACAATTGCTCGGCATGGAGCTTCACCGGCAGGCCGAGCACCTTCGCCTTGCCGAACACGCGCGCGATCTGCGCCGGGCTGAAGGCGATGCCTTCGCAGAACCCGTCAACCGCGTCGATCAGGCCTTCCTCCGCGCCAGCTTCCATGCCCGGCAGCGCAACCTCTTCGATATAGGCGTCCGCCCGACCCTTGTATTCGGCCGGCACGGCATGGGCGGCGAGCCAGCTCGTCTTCACCCGCACGCCGCGCAGGCGGCCGAGCTCGCGCGCCGCGCGCAGCATCTTCAATTCGTCCACGACGGTCAGCCCGTAGCCGGACTTGATCTCGACCGTGCCGACGCCCTCGGCCAGCATCGCGTCGAGCCGCGGCAGCGCCGCTTCCACGAGTTCATCCTTCGAGAGTTCGCGCGTCGCAGCCACGGTCGAAACGATGCCGCCGCCCGCCCGCGCGATTTCCTCATAGGTCGCGCCCTCGAGCCGCATTTCGAACTCGCGCGCGCGGTTGCCGCCGAAGACGAGATGCGTGTGGCAGTCGATCAGCGCCGGCGTGACGAGCCGCCTGCCCATGTCGCGCGCCTCGAACTCGTCGAACGCCTCCTCGAAATCCTCGACCGGGCCCGCATAGGCGATCCGCCGGTCGGCAATGGCGACCGCGCCGTCCTCGACCAGCCCGTACGGCCGGTCGGCGGTCATGGTGGCGAGCCTGAGATTGGTGAGAAGCGTTCGGGTCATCGCTATCCGCTTGCGCAAATTCAAATCCACGTTTACGCTATTATGTATAGACATATTCTGTCAATCGGGATTCGCCATGACCGCCATTTTCGCCGAGACCGCGCTCCTTCCCTCGGGCTGGAGCGCCGATGTCCGCGTCACGATCGACGCCGGCGGGCGGATCGAAACCGTCGAGGCGGGGGCGACGCGGGGCGCGGGCGACACGGTCGTGCCGGTGCTGCTTCCGGCGCTCTCCAACCTCCACAGCCACACCTTCCAGCGCGCGATGGCCGGCCTTGCCGAGCGGCGCGGGCCGACGGGCCGCGACTCGTTCTGGACCTGGCGAGAGATCATGTACCGCTTCCTCGACCTCCTCGATCCCGACGACATCGAGGCCATCGCCGCCTTCGCCTTCATGGAAATGCAGGAGGCCGGCTTTGCCGCCGTCGCCGAGTTCCACTACCTCCACAACCGACCCGGCGGGGCGCCCTACGCCGATCGCGGCGAACTCGCGGGCCGCATCGCGGCGGCGGCCGAGGCGACCGGCATCGGCCTGACGCTCCTGCCCGTCCACTACGCCCAGGGCGGCGTCGACGGCCGGCCGCTGAAGGGCGGCCAGTTGCGCTTTGCCAACGATCTCGACAGCTTCGGCGACCTCGTCGCCCGCTGCGAAGCCGTCGTCGGCGCGGCATCCGCCGATACCGGCCTCGGCCTCGCGCCGCATTCGCTGCGCGCCGTCCCGGTCGCGGACCTTGCTAAAATCGCCGGATGGAAACCGGACCTGCCGCTCCATATGCACATCGCCGAGCAGGAGGCCGAGCTTGCCGAGACGCAGGACGTTCTCGGCGCGCGCCCGATGGAATGGCTTCTCGCCAATCACGACGTGACGCAGCGCTGGTGCATCATCCACTGCACCCACATGAACGCGAGCGAGACGGAGGCGCTCGCCCGCACCCGCGCCGTCGCAGGCCTCTGTCCGGTCACCGAAGCCAATCTCGGCGACGGCATCTTCGATGGCGACCGCTACGTCGAGAATGGCGGCCGGCTCGGCATCGGCTCGGATTCCAACATCGCCATCTCGACCATCGGCGAGTTGCGCCAGCTCGACTATTCGCAGCGTCTGCGCGACCGTGCGCGCGTCGTCCTCGCCGAGCCCGGCGGCTCGGCCGGCCGCAAGCTCTACGACCTCGCCGCATCCGGCGGCGCGCAGGCGCTCGGCCGTCGTGCAGGGAGCATTGAAATCGGAAAATGGGCCGATCTCGTCGCCATCGACCCCGCCCGTGCCGGGCTTCACGGCCTTGCCGGCGACATGATGCTCGACGCCTATGTCTTCGCCGGCTCGCAAGCCTGTGTCACAGACCTCTGGTCGGCCGGCCGACATATGATAAGGCAGGGCCGGCACGTCGCGCGCGACGCGATTGCCGCCCGCTACAAGTCCCGCCTGACCTCGATCATGGATCGTCTGTGACCTCCGCCCGCTCCTCCTACCGCGCCATTCGCGACGAGATTTCGCGTCGCATCGCCAGCCGCGTCTGGCTGCCAGGCGCGCTCATTCCCGGCGAGGAAGCGCTGTCGGTGGAGTTCGGCGCGGCCCGCGCGACGGTCAACCGGGCGCTCCGCGAACTCGCCGAAGCCGGCCTCATCGAGCGCCGCCGCAAGGCCGGCACGCGCGTCGCGCTCCATCCCGTCCGCGAGGCGCGCTTCGTCATTCCGCTGGTGCGCCAGGAGATCGAGGCGCGCGGCGCGACCTATCAGTATCGGCTCCTGTCGAGCGAAACGATCAAAGCCCCCGCGCTCATCCGCGCCCGCCTCGGCCTGTCAGCCGATGCACCGCTGCGCCACGTCCGCGCGCTCCATCTGGCCGACCGCCGGCCCTACCAGTTCGAGGATCGCTTCATCGTGCTGGAAACGGTGCCCGAGGCCGCCGATGCGGATTTCTCGCAAATCGGCCCGAACGAATGGCTGGTCGAAACCGCGCCCTTCACCCACGCCGAATTCACCTTCCACGCCGACAGCGCCGGCCCGGAAGCGGAACTGCTTAACGTGGAAAAAGGCGCGCCCGTCTTCATCGGCGAGCGCATCACCTGGCTCGGCGAAAAGCCGATCACGCTGGTCCGCATGATCCACCCTTCGACCTATCGGATGGTGACGAAGCTCTAAGCTGGAATGCGCCGCCACGCGTAAGCCGGCGCGTCGGCCGGCTTGGCCGCAGCCTTCGCCGCCGGCTGATAGTAGACACCGAGCCCGCCCGGCCGTCCGGCCTCGAGCCGCGCCAGCGTCGGGCCGTTGGTCACTTCCAGCTCGTCGAACCCGGTGCGCAGCATGTGGCTGACGAGGTCGATCAGCACGTCGCCATGCGCCCGGATCGTGCCCGTGAACCCATGCCGGCTGCGCAGGAGTTCCGCCTTCGAGAACGACCGTCCGTCATTGTAGGCCGGGAAGCCGAGCGAGATCAGCGACAGCCGGTCGAGATGCGGAACGATCGCGTCGAGGCTCTCCCCCGGCGCCAGATGCACGCCAAGCGGGCCGGCATTCGTCCCGGCCTCGATCGCCGCCAGAAATGCGTCGAGCGTCAGGATCACATGGTCGCCCGCCGGCGTCTCCGCATCGCCGCGCGTCCAGGAATCGTCGATGAAGCCCGCCTGCGTCCACAGGCGCGTCACAGTCTCCTCGCTCATCAGGCGGCCTTCGCTTCCGCGCCGTAGAGCGCCTGTTTGAACGGTGCTGCGCCGACGCGGCGATAGGCGGCGAGGAAGTCTTCCGCCTTGTCGGCGCGCAGCGCCAGATAGGTCTCGACCACCGTCTCGATCGCGTCGGTGATCTCCTCGGCGGTGAAGCCCCGCCCGACGATCTCGCCGATCGACGTGTTCTCGTCGCCCGAGCCGCCAAGCGTGATCTGATAGAGCTCCGTGCCCTTCTTCTCGACGCCCAGAATGCCGATATGGCCGACATGGTGATGCCCGCAGGCGTTGATGCAGCCGGAAATCTTCAGCTTCAGCTCGCCGATCTCCTCCTGCCGCGCCTGGCTGCCGAAGCGGTTCGAAATCTCCTGGGCCACCGAGATCGAGCGCGCATTGGCGAGCGCGCAATAGTCGAGGCCGGGGCAGGCGATGATGTCCGTGACGAGACCCGCATTGGCGGTCGCGAGCCCGATCGCCTCCAGCCGCTTGTAGATTTCCTTCAAGTCCGCCCGCGCGACATGCGGCAGGATCAAATTCTGCTCGTGGCTGACGCGGATTTCGTCGAAGGCCAGTTCCTCGGCGAGGTCGGCCACCGCATCCATCTGCTCGTCGGTCGCGTCGCCCGGCACCTCGCCGATGCCCTTCAGCGAAATCGTCACCGAGGCATAATCGGGGTTCTTGTGCGGGTTGACGTTGCGCTTCACCCAGCTTGCGAAGGCCGGATTGGCGAGCTTCGCGCTCGCCTCGACGATCGTCCCTTCCGGCCGGTCGGGCAGCGCCGGCGGCGCGAAGTACCGCTCGATCGCGTCGATGTCGGCCTGCGGCAGCTTCAATTCGCCATTGCGGATTTCAGCAAACTCCGCCTCGATCTGGCGCGTCAGCTCTTCCGTTCCCGTCTCGTGGACGAGGATCTTGATGCGCGCCTTGTACTTGTTGTCGCGCCGTCCGTTGAGATTGTAGACCCGCAGGATCGCGGTCGTGTAGGTCAGCAGGTCCTCTTCCGGCAGGAAGTCGCGCACCTTCTTGGCGATGAGCGGCGTGCGCCCCTGCCCGCCGCCGACATAGACGGCAAAGCCGAGTTCGCCGGCCGCGTTCTTCTTCAGATGCAGCCCGATGTCATGGACCTGGATCGCCGCCCGGTCGCGCTCGGCGCCCGTCACCGCGATCTTGAACTTCCGCGGCAGGAAAGAGAACTCCGGATGCACCGACGACCACTGCCGCAGGATCTCGGCATAGGGCCGCGGGTCGGCGACCTCGTCGGCGGCGGCGCCCGCGAAATGATCCGCCGTCACGTTGCGAATGCAGTTTCCCGACGTCTGCAGCGCGTGCATCTCGACCGAGGCGAGATCGGCCAGGATCTGCGGAATGTCCGACAGCGCCGGCCAGTTGAACTGCAGGTTCTGCCGCGTCGTGAAATGGCCGTAGCCCTTGTCATAGGTGCGCGCGATATGCGCCAGCATGCGCAACTGCTTCGACGACAGCGTGCCATAGGGAATGGCGATCCGCAGCATGTAGGCGTGGAGCTGGAGATAGACGCCGTTCATCAGCCTGAGCGGCTTGAACTGGTCCTCGGTCAACTCGCCGGCCAGCCGCCGTTCCACCTGGTCGGCGAACTCGGCGGTGCGGGCCTTCACGAACTGGTGGTCGAACTCGTCGTAGCGGTACATGAAATCCTCGTTCGATCAGGCGGCGATCGAGATGCGCGGCCGAGCCTGCTTGCCGAGATCGGTCCGGTTGGTGGGGCCGGCGGCACGGATGCGCTCGCGCAGGCGCTTCGGCCAGATGCGGCCGTCGACGAGGTCGATGTCGACCAGAGCGAGGTCGACGACCTCGTTCTTGCACAGCGCCGCCTTGCCGGCGCGCTCCAGCTTCTCCTCGGTCGCCGCATCGCGCGCGATCTCGGCCACCTCGATCGTCTCGGCCCAGCTATGGTCGGCGCACAGCCACACGGCCTCGCCATCGGTCAGGCGGTTTGCTGTCAGGATCTTCATCGCGAAATCTCCTCTTGGAAAACCGGCTGGCGATAGAGCGCGGTCGAACGGGTGAAATTGGCGCCGGCGACGGCGTCGCCGATGATGGTCATGACCGGGCCGGTCAGGTCGGTGCGCTCCTGCAGCGAGGGCAGGTCGGCGAGCGTGCCGTGGAAGAGGCGCTTGCCCTCGAGGCTCGCATTCTCGACGACGGCGACCGCCGTGTCCGGCGAAAGCCCTGCCGCGATCAGCCGCTCGGCGACTTCGGCGGCGATCGAGCGGCCCATATAAACGGCGACCGTCGCGCCATCGATGGCGAGCCGCGCCCAGTCGGGCAGCGTCGCGCCCTTCAAATCGTGCCCCGTGGTGAACACCATCGAGGACGAGACCCCGCGCAATGTCAGCGGCAGTTCGAAATCGGCGGCGGCCGCGAAAGCCGCGGTCACCCCCGGCACGACCTCGTAGGAAATCCCGGCCTCGCGCAGCGCGGCCATTTCCTCGCCCGCGCGCCCGAACACCAGCGGATCGCCCGACTTGAGCCGCACGACGCGCTTGCCGGCGCGTCCCAGTTCCACCAGCAGCGCGTTGATCTCGCTTTGCGTCTTTGAATGGCAGCCCTTGCGCTTGCCCGCGGCGATGCGCTCCGCATCACGCCGGCCCATGGCGATCACGGCTTCCGGCACCAGCGCGTCGTGGACGATCACGTCGGCTTCCATCAGCAGGCGATGCGCGCGCAGCGTCAGCAAGTCTTCCGCGCCCGGCCCGGCGCCGACCAGCGCCACATGGCCCGGCACCGCGCCGCGCTCGCGCAGAAGCCGCGAAGCCGTCTTGCGCGCCGACGACACATCGCCGGCATCCACGTTGCGCGCGGTTTCGCCGGTGAAGAATTCCTTCCAGAACCGGCGCCGCGCGACGCCCTTCGGCAACAGCTTTTCGACCGCATCGCGATAGCTAGCGGCAAGCGAAGCGAGCGGACCCAGTTGCGGGCTCAGCATCTGGTCGATCCGCGCACGGATCATCTGCGCCAGCACCGGCCCCGCACCTTCCGTGCCGATCGCGACGGCAACCGGCGCGCGGTTGACCAGCGCCGGCGTGAAGAAGTCGCAAAGCTCCGGCCGGTCGACGGCATTGACGGCGATCTTCCGTGCCCGCGCATCGGCGACCACTGCCGCGTCGCGCTCGAGTTCGCCGGTCGCGGCGAAGACCAGCGCCGCATTCTCGATCAGCGCCGGCTTATATGCCTGCCGCACGATCGCAACGCCGTTCGCCTCGGCCCAGCCGGCCAGTTCGGCCTCGGGCTCGGCGGAGATCACGCGGACTGTTGCGCTCGACTGCGCCATCAGCCGCGCCTTGGCCAGCGCCTCGTCGCCATCGCCGACGATGACGACGACCCGGCCCTCGACCTTGGCGAAGATCGGGAAAGCGTTCAGGCGCGCGGATGCAATGGGGGCATTGGATGTCGACATGGCCGGCATTGTCGCCGAAGCGGCCGTCGCGGGTAAGAAATCGCGTGGTGCGCCCTTGCGTCAGGAACAATCGCTTTTCGCGTTATCAGCGGGTCAGGAGAAAAATATTCCTCCAACTTTGCCCGGAACGTCGGATCGCCGCGCCGCGTTCGGTTAGCGAAACCCAGCCCAAGGAGAGTTTCATGACCATCCTCAAGATCGAACATGACGCCTGGATCGTCGTCGCCGACGGCGAAAAGGCCCTGTTCCTGCGCAACGAGGGCGACGCGACCTACCCCAACCTCCAGGTCTTCCGCCAGATGCACGACGACAATCCCGCGACCCGCGACCAGGGCACCGACCGCCCCGGCCGGATGCCGAACATCGGCGGGAACCACCGCAGCGCGGTCGAGGAAACCGACTGGCACCGCATCGAAAAGGAGCGCTTCGCGACCGAAATCGCCGACCGCCTCTACAAGCTCGCCCACCGCGACCAGTTCAAGAAACTCATCGTCGTCGCCCCACCCTCGGTCCTCGGCGACATGCGCAAGGAGTTCCACAAGGTCGTCAGCGACCGCATCATCGCCGAGGTGCCAAAGACGCTGACGAACCACCCCGTCGACCAGATCGAAAAGCATCTGCTGGCCGCGTAAGAAATGTGCTGGCGGCGTCATTCCGCAACGGGAGCGCCGCGAGACGACAGGCGCTCTCCCTTCCCGCGTCATCCCGGAAGGCGCGCTTGAGCGCAGCGAAAGGCGGCTGTCTGGGATCCATTCCGTGACATTCGAACCTCACGGAATAGGTTCCGGCTCTCGCCTCGCTCCGCTCGGACTTCGGCCGGAATGACGCCCGTCGAAGAAGCAGCGACACTCAATCGCCGAGCACCTCCTTCTCCGCACGACCGGCGGAGCACCTCCCTCTCCGCGTCATCCCGGAAGTCGCGCTTGAGCGCAGCGAAAGGCGGCTGTCCGGGATCCATTCCGCGCCATTCGAACCCCACGGAATGGGTTCCGGCTCTCGCCTCGCTGCGCTCGGACTTCGGCCGGAATGACGCCGGCCTGAGACATGCGGCCACTCCATCGACCGGCCCCCCTCTCCGCGTCATCCCGGAACGGGCATGGCGCGAAGCGGCAGGCGCGTATCCGGGATCCAGTCCGCGCCATTCGAACCCCACGGAATGGGTTCCGGCTCTCGCCTCGCTGCGCTCGGACTTCGGCCGGAATGACGCCGGCCTGAGACATGCGACCACTCCATCGACCGCCCCCCTCTCCGCGTCATCCCGGAACGGGCATGGCGCGAAGCGGCAGGCGCGTATCCGGGATCCAGTCCGTGACCGTGCCGACCAAACGAAATCCGCCCAAAGCAAGCCCCCGCCTCCCGCCTCGCTGCGCCCGAACGACGTCCGTTCGTGATTGGCTCAACCGCTTCCGTCTTCCCGCTTCCCGACAAACCGACTAGGGTCCGGCCGATTGAATCGAAAGGCCTCTTCATGTCCGATATTTCCCCCGTCCTTTCCCGTCTCGACGCCGATCTCGACGCCAGCGTCGAGCGTCTCGTCGACCTCATCAAGATCCCGTCGATCTCGACCGACGATGCCTATGCCGCCGCGTGTCAGCGCGCCGCCGAGTGGCTCGTCGCGGATCTTACCTCGATCGGCTTCGAAGCCTCGGTGCGCCCGACGGCGGGGCGGCCGATGGTTGTCGCGCACCACGCCGGTCCGGCCGGCAAGAAATCGCCGCATGTCCTGTTCTACGGTCATTACGACGTCCAGCCGGTCGATCCGCTCGAGCTCTGGCATGCCGATCCGTTCGAGGCGAAAGTCGTCGACCAGGACGGCGTCAAAGTCATCACCGGGCGCGGCTCGGCCGACGACAAGGGCCAGTTGATGACCTTCGTCGAAGCGTGCCGCGCCTACAAGGCCGTGCATGGCGAACTGCCGTGCGAGATCACGATCCTGTTCGAGGGCGAGGAAGAATCCGGTTCTCCCTCTCTGAAGCCGTTCCTCGAAGCCAACGCCAAGGAACTGACGGCCGATTTCGCCCTCGTCTGCGACACCGGCATGTGGAACGCCGATACCCCCGCCATCTCGACCGCGCTGCGCGGGCTCGTCGGCGAGGAGATCACCGTCAAGGCCGCCAATCGCGACCTTCACTCCGGTCACTATGGCGGCGCGGCGGCCAATCCGATCCGCATCCTTTCGAAAATCCTCGCCGACGTTCACGACGAGACCGGCCGCATCACCATTCCCGCCTTCTATGAGGGCGTCGAGGAGACGCCGAGCCAGATCCTCGAATCGTGGAAGGGTCTCGGCGAGACGGCCGAGACCTTCCTCGGGCCGATCGGCCTGTCCGAGCCTTCGGGCGAAAAGGGCCGCACGCTGCTGGAGCTGATCTGGGCGCGGCCGACGGCCGAGTTCAACGGCATTTCAGGCGGCTATACCGGCAAGGGCTTCAAGACCGTGATCGCGGCCGAGGCTTCGGCAAAGGTCTCCTTCCGCCTCGTAGGCAACCAGGACCCGGTCGCCATCCGGGCCAATTTCCGCAAGTTCGTCGAGGAGCGGATTCCGTCCGACTGCTCGGTCGAGTTCCACCCGCATGGCGGCTCGCCGGCCATCAATCTCGGCTACGACGCGCCCTTCCTCGTCAAGGCACAGACTGCGCTGACCGAAGAATGGAACAAGCCGGCCGTGATGATCGCCATGGGCGGGTCGATCCCGATCGTCGGCGACTTCAAGCGCATGCTGGGGATGGAATCGCTGCTCGTCGGCTTCGGCCTCGACGACGACCGCATCCACTCGCCGAACGAGAAATACAACCTCACCTCCTTCGCCAAGGGACAGCGCTCCTGGGCGCGCATCCTCGACGCTCTTTCCAAGGCTTGAACTCGATGACCGTTCGCTTCCACAAGGGCGACCTGCCCAATCTCGACAACTATCGCGGCCTCGCCGTCGCCATCGACACCGAGACGCTGGGTCTCAACCCGCATCGCGACCGCCTTTGCGTCGTCCAGCTTTCGCCGGGCGATGGCACGGCTGACGTAGTGCAGATCGCGCCCGGCCAGAAAGAGGCGCCGAACATCGTCGCGCTCATCAACGATCCGCAGAAGACCAAGCTCTTTCACTATGGCCGGTTCGACATCGCGGTTCTCTACAACGCCTTCGGTGCTCTGGCCGAACAGGTCTTCTGCACCAAGATCGCCTCGCGCCTGACCCGCACCTACACCGACCGCCACGGCCTCAAGGACGTCTGCAACGAGCTTCTCGGCATCTCGCTGTCGAAGCAGCAGCAGTCGTCGGATTGGGGCGCGAGCCAGCTTTCGCCCGAACAGCTCGACTACGCCGCCTCGGACGTTCTCTACCTGCACCAGTTGCGCGAAAAGCTTCTGGAGCGCCTGCGCCGGGAGAACCGGATGGTGGAGGCCGAGGCGTGCTTCACCTTCCTGCCGACCCGCGCCAAGCTCGACCTGATGGGCTGGGCGGAAGAGGATATCTTCGCGCATAGCTGAAACGAAAAAGGCGAGCCGCGCGGCTCGCCTTTTTCTTTGGAAAGATCAGCAGCTTACTCCGCCGCGACCATGCGGCCTTCCGCGCCGCGCCGGCCGTCGATCTTCGCCCAGTCGGGCCGTTCGAACAGGAACCGCCCGTAGCCGGTCATCTGGATCAGGCCGTAGAGCATGACCGGGCCGAGAATTCCGGCGAGGGTGACGAGGGCCGAGATCGTGCCGGTGTCGAGCCCCGTGCGGATCAGCACCGCGCGCGAAATCGCCATGGGAAGGAAGAAGGCGAGATAGATCACGATTGAATGCGCGCCGAGCCAGGAGAGCCAGCGGCTCCACGGCTTTTCCGCGATGAGCGCCGCAACCGCCACCACCGCCAGCGCGCCGGCAAGGCCGAGGATGAGCGAGACGAAGGGCAGTTCGGCAAGGCCGTGGGTCGCGCCGGACTGGCCGAGTTCGGCGGTCAGGAGATGGGCGAGATGGGTCGGTGCGGCGGTGAAGACCAGCCAGCCATTGATCGGCGCCCATAGCGCCAGGATCGCGAGCGCCGCCACCGGCCGGGCCTGCAGCCAGGCGGCGATGCTGAAGATGTTGGCGGCGAAGGCGTAGCCGGCGAAGAAGTAGACGAAGCGCGAGGCGAACTCGTCGGCGAGCATCCAGCCGGTCTCGATCGGCAGGATTTCCAGCGCCGCCGCGGCGGCGAAGACGAGGGCCGTGGGCAGGTTCTTCACCAGCCGGGTGACGACGAAGAAGATCGGCAGGATGTAGATGAACCAGAGCGTTCCGAAGGGTTCGACGAAGGCCATCAGATAGTGGTGCAGCGGCGCCGCCGCGCCTTCCGCCATCGCGATTCCCGGCGCCTTGAAGGCGAACTGGATGGTCAGCCAGAGCACGTAGAAATAGGCGAAATGCACGACCTTGCGGTCGATGTAGCGCATCCAGGGGCGGTCGATGACGAGGCCGAGGAAGAGGCCGGAAATCAGGAAGAAATCGGGCATCCGGAACGGGCGGGCGAACTCGACGACATAATGCAGCCAGCCATGGTCGTGCATCGCCTTGCCGACGCCGAGCGTCGAATGCATCATCACGACGAAGACGATGCAGATGCCCTTGGCGGCATCGACCCAGCCGACGCGATCGGCGAATGCGGCTCTGCTGGCGGTCTGCACTGGCGTTCACTCCGAACGATGAAGCTTTGTCCAGAGCAATACGCGGATAAGTTCGCCGATGTGTTAATGGCGGGTTAAAACCCGGCCGAAACCTTAACGAAAGCTGAAGTTTTGCGGTAAAATTCGTCTAAAATTCGTTGGAAACCGGCCGCTGATCGGCGGTTTCGCGCCGAAAGTCGCGATTTCCAGCGCGGCGCGGATAAGTTCAGGCGACGAGCCCGCGCGCGCCGTCCGACGCATTGCGGATCGCCGCGATGTTCTTCGCGTAGCTGTCCACCGACCCGCCCTTGAAGACCGCCGAACCGGCGACGAGGACATTGGCGCCGGCCCTGACGACCAGCGGCGCGGTCTCCGGCGTCACGCCGCCGTCGATCTCGATGTCGATCGGACGGTTGCCGATCATCGCCTTGATGCGGGCGACCTTCTCGACGACGGCGGGGATGAAGGCCTGTCCGCCGAAGCCGGGATTGACGGTCATCAGGAGGACGAGGTCGAGCCGGTCGAGGACGTATTCGATGACGTTCTCCGGCGTCGACGGATTGAGGGAGACGCCGGCCTTCTTGCCGAGATTTTTGATCGCCTGCAGCGAGCGGTCGAGATGCGGGCCGGCCTCGGCGTGGACGGTGATGATGTCGCAGCCCGCATCGGCGAAGGCGGCGAGGTACTGGTCGGTCGGCGCGATCATCAGGTGGCAGTCGAAGACCTTGTCGGTGCGGTTTCGGATCGACTTGATGACCTGCGGGCCGAAGGTGATGTTTGGCACGAAATGCCCGTCCATGACGTCCAAGTGAATCCAGTCCGCGCCCGCCGCGACGACGGCTTCGACCTCGTCGCCGAGCTTCGAGAAATCCGCCGAGAGGACGGAAGGGGCGATGAGCGTCGGGCTGGTCGTCATGGCTTCAGGAATTCCCGATCGGTTTGCGGTGCGCTCCGCCTAAAGCCTCGGAGCGCCCGAGTCCAGAAGGGGAAGGCCGGCCGGTTTTGCCTTTTGGCGAAAAGGGCCTATATAGAAGTCATCCCGCCCCTGCTTCGGGCCATTGTCCCGCAATCATGCCGCCCGGCGGCGCAGGGGTGTTCGGTCGGTTCCTTCCGGCACAATTCGCTGCATCGGCCCGCCTTTGGCGGCGTTCGGTGCCATTTCAATTCGAGAAAGGACAGGATCACATTGCAGGTCGTCGTACGTGAGAACAATGTCGAGCAGGCGCTTCGCGCGCTGAAGAAGAAAATGCAGCGCGAGGGCATCTTCCGCGAGATGAAGGCGCGCCGGTCCTATGAGAAGCCGTCGGAAAAGCGCGCCCGCCAGAAGGCGGAAGCCGTGCGCCGCTCGCGCAAGCTCGCCCGCAAGCAGGCGCAGCGCGAAGGGCTGCTGCCGATGAAGAAGAAGCCGGCACGCCCGACGGGCCGCCCGGCGCGCCCCGAATCCTCGGCGGCATAAGATTTCAAGCGGAATGCAAAAAGGCGGCCAATGGCCGCCTTTTTTGTCGCAACGAGGCCGAAGCCGTCAGTGGCGATAGGTGCGCGGGCCGTTTTCGGCGTCGTCGAGACGGTCGAGCAGGCTGCGCAGATTTTGCGGCAGCGCCTGCTCAGCTCGAAAACCGGGCATGCGGTTGAGGAACCGGCGATTCGTCTCCGATCCCAATTCCTTGGTGATCAGGGTGGAAAGTTCAGCCTCTCTCATCTCAATTCGCTTCCTTGCAGACATGACTCACAACCTCGTTTGCAGGAGAAGAACCGCCTTCGGGGCGGGTTGGTTCCGGAACACTCCGTTGCCGACCACGAAACGATCAATTGTAGTAAAATTCGACTTAACCCTTTCTGAATCGCCCTTAACCAACGGGCGACGCGAAAGAATATTCCGCTGCGTCATGCCGCAAGGGGATGCCGACGAACGGAAATGTCAGCCGAGCATGCGGCTGATGATCTGTGCGGTGTAGTCGACCATCGGCACGATGCGCGCATAGTTGAGCCGGGTCGGGCCGATGACGCCGAGCGCTCCGATGACGCGGGCATCCTTGTCGCGATAGGGCGCGACGACCAGCGAGGAGCCGGAGAGCGAGAAGAGCTTGTTTTCCGAGCCGATGAAGATGCGCACGCCCGGCCCCTCCTCCGCAAGGTCGAGGAGCTGCAGCATCCCGTCCTTGGTTTCGAGGTCCTCGAAGAGATGGCGCAGGAGTTCGAGGTCTGCCTGCGCGGTGACGTTTTCCAGAAGGTTGGCGTGGCCGCGCACGATGAGCCGGGCCTGAAGCCCCGACCCCTCGCCGGCCCAGACAGCCAGCCCGCGCTCGACGAGGCCCTGCGACAGCGTGTCGAGCGCGATGCGCGTCTCTTCCTTCAGCCGCCCGATCTCGGCCTTCGCCTCGGCGAGCGTGCGGCCGCGAATATGGGCGTTGAGGAAGTTCGACGCCTCGACGAGCTGCGAGGAGGTGACGCCGACCGGCAGGTCGACGACGCGGTTTTCGACGTCGCCGTTCTGGCTGACCATGACGGCCAGCGCCTTTTCCGGCTCCAGCCGGATGAACTCGATGTGTTTGAGCGGCACCTCGCTCTTGGCGGTCATGACGAGGCCGGCGCCGCGCGACAGGCCGGACAGCATCTGGCTGGCGTCGGTCAGGATATGCTCCAGCGTCTGGCCGGACCCGGAGGCGCGCACCTGCGCCTCGATCTGGCGCCGCTCGTCGGTGGTCAGATCGCCGAGTTCCATGAAGGCGTCGACGAAGAAGCGCAGGCCCGCCTGCGTCGGCAGGCGCCCGGCCGAGACATGCGGCGAATAGATGAGGCCGAGATGCTCGAGGTCGGACATGACGTTGCGCACCGTCGCCGGCGACAGCGAGCCGGGCAGCAGCCGCGTCAGATTGCGCGAGCCGAGCGGCTCGCCCTCGCGCAGATAATTGTCGACGATCAGCCGGAAGATGTCGCGCGAACGCGCGTCGAGATTGGTCAGCGTCAGGTCCGTCACCTTGTACATATTATCGCGGTCGCCAGGCTCCTCATGCGCCTAGATATAGGCATTCGGGCCCGGTGCGGAACTGGTCATGCGCGGTCATGGCCGGTTTTCCTTTGCCTCGCCCTATTGAGGGCGCTAGACGGGGGCCAACCTCAACCGGACGAAAAGAGCTCTGACCCATGCGGCCATCCAAGCGCCAGCCCGAAGAAATGCGGGCGATCTCCTTCGAATGCGGCGTCTCCAAACATGCCGAGGGGTCGTGCCTCATCAAGTTCGGCGACACGCACGTCCTGTGCACGGCGAGCCTTGAAGAGCGCGTGCCGGGCTGGCTGCGCAATTCCGGCAAGGGCTGGTTGACGGCCGAGTACGGCATGCTGCCGCGCGCGACCGGCGACCGGATGCGCCGCGAGGCCTCGTCCGGCAAGCAGGGCGGGCGCACGCTGGAAATCCAGCGCCTGATCGGGCGATCCTTACGCGCCGTCGTCGACCTGCAGGCGCTAGGCGAGGTGCAGATCACGGTGGACTGCGACGTGATCCAGGCCGATGGCGGCACCCGCACGGCGGCGATCACCGGCGGCTTCGTCGCGCTGCACGAGTGCCTGCGCTGGATGGAAGCGCGCCAGATGGTGCAGGTCTCCAAGGTGCTGAAAGACCACGTCGCCGCGATCTCCTGCGGCATCCATGACGGCACGCCGGTCATCGACCTCGATTATCTGGAGGATTCGTCGGCGGGGACGGACGCGAATTTCGTCATGACCGGACGGGGCGGAATCGTCGAGATCCAGGGCACGGCGGAGGGCGAGCCGTTTTCGGAAGAGGAGTTCGCGCAGTTGCTGGGGCTGGCGAAGAAGGGCATCGCGCGGTTGGTGGATTTGCAGAAGATGGCGATGGGGTAGGATTGTCGATGGTTGCGCCCTACGTTGCCCCCCTCTGTCCTGCCGGACATCTCCCCCGCGAGGGGGGAGATCAGCTAGTCGCCTACCTTGACGCGCGTGATCTCCCCCCTCGCGGGGGAGATGTCCGGCAGGACAGAGGGGGGCGCGAAGGAACGCTGTGTTCGCATGGGGGTGCCTCGTGCTGACCCCGGCATCCATCCTCGAATCCGCGCTCTATGTCGATGACCTCGACGCCGCCGAAACCTTCTATCGCGACGTCATGGGCCTCGAGCGGATCGCCAAGGTCGAGGGCCGTCATGTCTTTTTCCGTTGCGGACAGGGCGTGCTTCTTCTGTTCGACCCGGCGCAGACGGTGAAGCCACCGGCGCCGGATGCGAGGCTTCCCGTGCCGCCGCATGGCGCAAGCGGGCAAGGGCATTTGTGCTTTGCCGGGACCGAGGACGAGATCGAGCGCTGGCGGACGCATCTTGAGGGCTGCGGCGTTGCGATCGAGGCCGATTTCCGCTGGCCGTCCGGCGGGCGGTCCATCTATTTTCGCGATCCGGCGGGCAATTCGCTCGAGATCGCCAACCCGACAATCTGGGGGCTTTGAATGCGCACTTTGGACGACCGCAGGATCGTGGTGGCGAGCCACAACAAGGGCAAGCTGGCGGAGATCGCCGACCTGATCGCGCCGTTCGGCTTCGAGGCGAAGTCGGCGGCCGATTACGGGCTGCCGGAACCGGACGAGACCGGCACGACCTTCGAGGAGAACGCCTATATCAAGGCGCATGCGGCGGCGAGCGCGACCGGTCTGCCGGCGCTGTCCGACGATTCAGGCCTGATGGTCGATGCGCTGGGCGGCGATCCGGGGGTCTATACGGCGAACTGGGCCGAATTGGCCGACGGCACGCGGGACTTCCAGGTGGCGATGGAGCGGACGCAAAAGCTGCTCGACCAGAAAAACGCGCATACGCCTCAGGACCGGCAGGGCAAGTTCGTCTCGGTGATCTGCGTCGCCTGGCCGGACGGGCATGCGGAGTATTTTCGCGGCGAGGCGCCGGGAACGCTGGTGTGGCCTCCGCGCGGGACGAGCGGCTTCGGCTATGACCCGATGTTCCAGCCCACCGGCCACGAGCGGACGTTCGGCGAGATGACCGCCGCAGAAAAGCATGGCTGGAAGCCGGGTCAGGACGAAGCGCTGTCGCACCGGGCAAGGGCGTTCCAGGCGTTTGCGCGCGAGATGCTGGGAGCGGGGTGAGTTGGAGCGGGCAAATGCAGGCGAGAGACTGCGAATGAAGATGACGCGTCATCCCGGACGAGGGCAAGCGGAGCGAGCAGAGAGCCGGGATCCATTCCGTGAGCTTCGACGTCACGGAATGGGTCCCGGATACGCGCATGTCGCTTCGCTTCCATGCGCGTTCCGGGATGACGCTTCAATGGCGAACGGGGATGCGGGCCCGATCGGGAGCGCCAGATGACCGACGATCCGGGCTTCGGCGTCTATATCCACTGGCCGTTCTGCGCGGCCAAGTGCCCGTATTGCGACTTCAATTCGCATGTGCGCCACCAGCAGGTCGACCAAGCGCGGTTTGCTGCCGCGTTCGATCGCGAGATGGCGACGATGCGGGAACGGACGGGGTCGCGGAGGGTGGATTCCATATTCCTCGGCGGGGGGACGCCCTCGCTGATGGAGCCGGAGACGGTGGGGGCGGTGCTGGAGAGTGTCGCGCGCCACTGGACCGTGCCGGACGGGATCGAGATCACGCTCGAAGCCAACCCCTCATCCGTGGAAGCGGCGCGATTTCGCGGCTATCGGGCGGCGGGGGTCAATCGGGTTTCGCTCGGCGTCCAGGCGCTGAACGATGCCGATCTGCGGTTTCTTGGGCGGTTGCACGATGTCGAGGGCGCGCTGCATGCGATCGGGCTCGCGCGCGAGATCTTTCCACGGCTTTCGTTCGACCTGATCTATGCGCGGCCGCACCAGGGCCTCGACCAGTGGGCGGCGGAGCTCGACCGGGCGATCGGCTATGCTGCCGATCATCTGTCGCTCTACCAACTCACCATCGAGGACGGGACGCGGTTCCAGCTTCTGCACGAGGCGGGCAAGTTCGTGATGCCGGAGCCGGACCATGCGGCGGACCTCTACAAGCTGACGCAGGAGGTGACCGCCGCGCGCGGGTTGCCGGCCTACGAGATTTCGAACCATGCGCGGCCGGGCGCGGAGAGCCGGCACAATCTGATCTACTGGCGATATGGCGAATATGTCGGCATCGGGCCGGGGGCGCATGGGCGCTTCGTCGAGAATGGCGAACGGATCGTGACATTCACCGAGAAGCTGCCGGAGGCGTGGCTGGAGCGCGTGGAGGCGCGCGGCCATGGCATCACCGGCGGCGAGCGGCTGACGCGCGACGAGGAGGCCGACGAGTTCCTCTTGATGGGGCTGCGGCTGGCCGAGGGGATCGACCTCGCGCGCTACGAATCGTTATCCGGGCGGTCCTTGTCGTCGAAGCGGATCGCGGTGCTCCAGGAGGAACGCCTCGTCGCGCCGGTCGGCAATTCGCGGCTGCGCGCAACGGCGGACGGCATGATCGTGCTCGACGCGGTGGTGGCGGATTTGGCGCGCTGATTGTCGTTTCGCGCGGCCTTGCCGGCGTAATAGGGTTCGAAACTATCCTGGATGGTCAGGGGCATGGGCTGCAACCTCCGCATTCTGCCTTCGAACCGGGCAGATGCCCAAATTGTTCCCACCGATCGCGGCGAATTTTTGGACGGGTGAAATAGGGGGCGGCGATGGCGGATGGCGAGCGGATCTACATGATCGGACAGGCGCAGATGCGTGCGCCGGTGCCCGCGCCTGCGCTCTATCTGGTCGCGACGCCGATCGGCAATCTTTCCGACATCACGCTGCGGGGGCTGGAGACGCTGGCGGGGGCTGACGTGCTTGCCTGCGAGGACACGCGGGTGACGCGCATCCTGCTGGAGCGCTACGGCATAAGGCGCAAGCTGATGGCCTATCACGAGCACAATGCGGCGGAAGCCGGGCCGAGGCTGATCGCGGCGCTCGGCGAAGGCAGGTCGGTCGCGCTCTGCTCGGATGCGGGCACGCCGCTCGTCTCGGACCCCGGATTCCGGCTGGTCAGCGAGGCGGTGGAGGCCGGGCATCGCGTGGTGCCGATCCCCGGCGCGTCGTCGACGTTGGCGGCGCTGTCGATTGCCGGATTGCCGTCGGATGCGTTCTTCTTCGCGGGGTTTTTGCCGGTCAAGGACGGGCAGCGGCGCACGCGGCTCCACGAAGTCGCGCGCATTCCCGGCACGCTGATCTTCTTCGAGAGCCCGCGCCGGCTGGCGGCGAGCCTGAAGGCCATGCTGGACGTGCTGGGGGACCGGCCGGCGGCGGTGGCGCGGGAGTTGACCAAGACGTTCGAGGAAGCGCGGCGCGGGACGCTGGCGGAATTGGCGGCGCATTATGCGGAGGCCGATACGCCGAAGGGCGAGGTCGTCGTGTGTGTCGGGCCGCCGCTGGAGGAAGCGGCGACCGAGGGGGTGGACGTCGACCGGCTGCTGCTCGACCTGGCGCGCGACATGCCGGCGTCGAAGGCGGCCGGCGAGGCGGCGAAGATGACCGGGCAGTCGAAGCAGGACCTGTTCCGCCGGCTGGTGGAGTTGCGGGACGCCTCGGATGGATAGGCTCAAGGCCTACAGGCACGGCAACCGGTCGGAATGGCTGGCGGCGATGGCGCTGCGGCTGAAGGGATATCGGATCGTCGCGCGGAACTTTCGGACGAAGGCGGGCGAGATCGACATCGTCGCGCGGCGCGGCGATCTGGTGGCGATCGTCGAGGTCAAGGCGCGACGCAATCTGGCGGCGGCGATGGAGGCGGTCGGCGGCGGTGCGCAGCGCCGGATCGAGGCGGCGGCGGACCACTGGCTCTCGCGCCAGCCGGACTATGCGCGGTTGTCGGTGCGGTTCGACCTCGTCGCAGTGCTGCCGCGGCGCTGGCCGGTGCATGTGGAGAATCTGTTTCAGGGGCGGAATTAGCGCCGGCTCACCCGCATCGGCAGGCCGCCCTGCGGCTGGGTGGTGAGTTTCTGGACCGGCCAGGGCTTGGTTTCGGGCAGCGTGTCGAAGCGGTAGCGGGACATCAGGACGGCGAGGGCGATGACGGCTTCCTGCATGGCGAAGGCGGCGCCGATGCAGATGCGGGGGCCCGCACCGAAGGGGAGGTACTGGTAGCGGTCGAGCGCATCGCGGTTTTCCGGGTGGAAGCGGGCGGGGACGAAGGCTTCCGGGTCGTCCCAGATCTTGCGGTGGCGGTGGACCGTCCACGGCATGACGAGAACCTGCGCGCCCTTGACGATGTCGAGGTCCTCGTAGCGGTCGGCGGCGATGGCCTCGCGGTTGATCGAGGGGGCCGGCGGGTAGAGCCGCATCGCCTCCTCGAAGGCGGCGCGGGTGAGCGGCATGGCGTCGAGCCAGTCGTGCGGCGGCAGGTCTCTTGCCAGCGCCGCGTCGATCTCGGACTCGATCCTGTCGCGCTCCCATGGCGCTTCGGCGAGGCAGTAGAGCGTCCAGCCGAGCGCGCGGGCGGTGGTCTCGTGGCCGGCGCCGATGAAGGTGATGATGTTGTCCTCGATCTCGGATCGGGCGAGCCCGTCCGGACCCTCCGCCTTGAGAAGCAACGTCAGGAAATCGGCGGGCACGTCCTCGCCGCGGTCCATGCGCGCCTTTCGCAAGGCGATGGTATCGGCGACGATCCTGCGGAAGAAGGCGAGCGATTTCTTGCCGCGGATGCGGGTGAAGCGGGGCAGCCAGTCGGGCGCGCCGAGAAGGTCCATCGGATCGACGCGGCCCATCGTCTCGAACAGCCGGTCGACCTGATGCGCGAAGGAGCCGGGCTCACCCGCGATCTCGCCGGAAAAGAGGGTTTCGGCGAGGATGTCGTAGGTGAGCATCGTCATGTCGCGCGAGATGTCGGCGCGATCGAGATTGCGGTAACGCTCGGCGAAGGCGAGAGAGGTCGACAGCATGGCGGGGGCGAAGCCGTCGATGTTCTTCGGCGTGAAGACCGGCGCCATCGCCTTGCGCGAGCGCTTCCAGACGTCGCCCTCGGCGGTCAGGAGCCCGTCGCGCAGGATCGGGCGCAGGATCTTCTGGCGCACGCGCGCCATCTTGTAGTTCCTGGCGTTCTCGACGAGCACGTAGCGGATGAGGCCCGGGTCGTTGGCGATGACGAGCGGGCCGCCGATGCCGGTCGAGATCGAAATCCATTTCTCGTTGTAGGAAGGCTCGCCCCAGAGCTCGAGCGGGTTGTTGTAGACGATCCGCATCATCTGCAGGGTCGAGGGCGGCGACTGCCGCGGCCTGGGCGCCGGCGGCACGAAGGGGGCGGGCTTGGTGTCCATGGCGGCGCTCCTCGGGTTCACCCGAAGGTAGGGCGCGGGGCGCATGCGCGCCAGCGGCGGGGCGCGCGCCTGCGACAATTTTGCCCGGCTGGACGGTTGGAACTTCGCGCCGTCTTGAGGATTTATGCGGGCGAAACGGGTTGCCATGGCGGCAGCGCGTGGCGTTTCAGCCACGTGCAGAAAAAAATAAAGACTTTTCCGTTAGTCGTGCAACCAACCCGTCCGTGACGAGTTAGATTTCGCGCCAGCGCTTACAGGTAGACGTGCTTTGGACAATAGCTGCAAAATCCTGGTTGTCGAAGACGAGATCTTCGTCGCGATCGAGATCGAGTATGTGATCTCCGAACTCGGGCACAACCCCGTCGGCATCGCAGCCGACCGCGCGGCTGCCCTCGAGTTGGGCGGACGTGCAGAGATAGCCCTCGTCGATCTCAACCTGCGCGACGGCGCGACCGGGGTCGAGATCGGCCGCGAACTCGCCAGCCGACACGACGTCACCGTCCTCTTTATGACCGCAAATCCGAGCCAGCTCGGCGACGGCGTTCCCGGCACGCTGGGCGTGATCGCCAAGCCGGTCGCGGACAGCGAGCTGCGCGCGGCGATCCGCTATGCCGTCGCCTGCCATCACGAGCACATGGACGCCGAACCGCCGGCGCGCCTGCAACTGTTTATGACGCCCAGCGGCGAGCCGGGGCACGGCGCCCACGGCTGAGCTGCGGCCTGCGGTTTTCAAGGTTTCCGGATTGACGGATCGCTGAGCGCTTTTGCGCGTTCGGGACGGTTTGTTGATGGTCGCGCGGCCTGACGACCTCCACCCTCTGCAGCGCGAGGCACGGGTCTCGCCCGTCCTTCGGACCCCCACAGCGGGAGGAAGCGTCTGCTTGGTGGCTGATCCTTCGATGTGGTGCCGGAATACAGGGTCGTTCTTTTGTGAGAACGGTCAACGGGCGCTGCGGCGCCCGTTCTCGTGTTCGATGCGGTCAGCGGGCGAGGCGGACGACCTGGAGGGATTGCGCGATGCCCGAGAAGGCGGCGGCGAGGACGGCCGAGTCGGAGGCCTGGAAGTAGTGCGCCGACGTGGATGCGCAGGCCTTGAGCATGTCGCGAGCGACCGGGTCGTCGACCATGAAGGCGACCGTGTAGATCTCGATCTCGTTGGCCTTCATGTTGGTGCAGATGGCGAGCGAGTCGGTGTTTGTCTGGCTGAGCGGTGCGGCACCGAGCGGGTCTGAGCCCGTCGCGCAGGACTCGTCGTCATCGTCGTCATCATCATCGTCGCAATCGTCGTCGTCTTCTTCACGCCAGGCCTGGATTTCGGACGATTTCAGAGCCTTGACCTTGGTGGCCGGCGTGACGGCTCGGCCGTTCGCGTTGTTGTAGATCATCGTGTTCTCGCCGTCGGTCATCAGGACGACGACCTTGCGCGGACGCAGATTTTCCTCGTCATAGGCAAGGCCGTCGCCGAAGGGTCCGGTCGGAGCGAGCGTGTGGAGACCCCAGATCATGCCGCCGGGAATGTAGGTCTTGGCGCGGTGGCCGCCCTTGTCGATGACCATGCCCGTGATGGCGTCCTTGAGCGTCTGCTTCGTGGAAGTCAGACGCACGAGCGGGTTGAGGCAGTCTGCCTTCTGCGTCACGTAGCCGGGGTATTTGACCGACGCGTTGCCGTCGTTCAGGCGGTTGGTACTGCCCATGCGCGAGCCGACGCAACCGTGCCAGACATAGGTGTTGGTGTAATAGCCGCCCGAGCAGGTCTCGTATTCGGGAACCGTATATGTTTCCGACTTGGCACAGCCGCCGCCGCAGCTATAGGACTCCTGAACGCCGTCGACCTCGCGCGTGCAGGTCTTGGCCGGATTGGTCTGTACGCAGCGCGACTTCGTCGTGCTCTTGGTGCAGGTGCGCTCGCTGCCCCTCTGTTCGGAATAATCCGCCGGAACACTGAGCCAGCCATTGTTGCGATGCTGGGTGCCGACATTGACCAGTTCGCCATAGGGGACGAGCGCGATGCGGACGCCACCGTCCGGCGACTTCAGCAATTCGTCGACGAGGCCGGAGGCGGCCGTCTTCAAGGCATCGATCTTGCGGACGCCCTTGCCGTCCATTTCGAACATCGACCAGGTGTTGTCCAGCACCAGCGACACCTCGACCGTGCCGCGCGTGGCGCGTTCGGCCAACGCGGAGGCGCCGACGTCGAGAGTGTGGTAGCCGGCGATGCCCATGAAGGTCGTCGGGATCGAGCCGCGCAGGTCGACGTCGACGCTTTCGGTCGTCGCCACGACGCTTGCCACGCGAACCTCCTGAACGCGCGAACTGGTGCGATTGGCCGCCAGGTAGTCATTGGCGAGCTGCTCGAGCCGCGCCTGGTTCTGCTCCCGCGTCGAGGCCAGCGCGAGGGAAGTGGCGTCGGCCATTTCCTGGAGATGGCGCTGCGCCGAGTGGTGGCGCGAATAGTCGACCGCGAGCCCTGCCGCCAGGCAGAGCGGGATCATGGTGACGCCGGACAGGATCGCGAAATTGCCCGAACGCGATTCCAGGAACTTTCTCAACATGGCAGGCCCCCGCCTTGGACACATGCGTGACGCATGGCACAGGCTTGGACCCTGCAAGTAAAGGAGAGCTTACCCGGCCGATTCTGGCTGCCGACGGGGTAAAGAGACCGTTTAGGCCGAGGCCGGACTTTGTCTCAACCAGTTTCCATGATGTTCGCCGGCCGCGTCGATACGCTCGAAACCGTGCGCGCCGAAGAAATCGCGCTGGCCCTGGATGAGATTGGCCGTGCTGCGGCCCTGCCGGAAGGCATCGAAATAGGTGATCGCCGCGGCGAGGGCGGGGACCGGCAGGCCGGCTTCCACCGCGCGCGCGACGACGCGGCGCAAGGCGGGGCTCGCCATCGTCATCGTCTCGATGAAGGCGGGCATCAGGAGAAGATGCGCCGGCTCCTTCGCCGCATCATAGGCGGCGGCGATCTCGCTCAGGAACTGTGAGCGGATGATGCAGCCGGCGCGCCAGATGCGCGCGACGGTGCCGAGCGGCAGGTTCCAGCAGAATTCGCTCGACGCCTCTTCCATGACGGCGAAGCCCTGCGCATAGGCTGCGAGCTTGGCGGCGAGAAGGGCGTGTTCGAGATCGTGGATGAAGGCGCCGTCGGCGACGAGGGGCGCGGTCGGCAGCGATTTCGCGTAGACGCCCCTGGCCTGAAGCCGCAACTCCCTGTCGGCCGACAGGCTGCGCGCAGCGACCGCGGTCTCGATGGTGGTGGCGGGGATGCCCATCAATTGCGCCTCGACGGCGGCCCAGCGGCCGGTGCCCTTCTGGCCGGCGCGGTCGAGGATCGCGTCGACGAGCGGCGCGCCGGTAGCCGGATCGGACGCGCGCAGGACTTCGGCGGTGATCTCGACCAGGTAGGATTCGAGCGGGCCGGAATTCCAGCGCTCGAAGATCGTCGCCATCTCACCGGCCGAGAGGCCCGCACCGTCGCGCAGGAGGCCGTAGATCTCGGCGATCATCTGCATGTCGGCATATTCGATGCCGTTGTGGATCGTCTTGACGAAGTGGCCGGCGCCGCCTTCGCCCAGCCACGCGGCGCAGGGCTCGCCCTTAAAGCGCGCGGCGATGTCGGTCAGGATCGGCTCGATCCGCCGCCATGCCTCCTCGGCGCCGCCGACCATGATGGACGGGCCGTGGCGCGCGCCCTCCTCGCCGCCGGACACACCCATGCCGACGAAGGTGAGGCCGGAGCCTTCCAACTCTCCGAAGCGGCGGATCGTGTCGCGGAAATTGGCGTTGCCGGCGTCGATGATCATGTCGCCGGGCTCCAGATGCTCGCGCAGCGCGGCGATCTGCTCGTCCACCGCCTTGCCGGCCTGGACCATGAGGATGACCGGGCGCGGCGGGCGGATCTGGGCGACGAACTCGTCGAGGGTCGCGCAGGGCACGATGCGCTCGCGCAGATCGCCGGCATTCTCGAAGAAGGCGCCGGTCTTCTGCGCGGTGCGATTGTAGACGGCGACCGCATGGCCCTTTTCGGCGATGTTCAAGGCGAGATTGGAGCCCATCGTTCCAAGCCCTATGAGGCCGATATGCGCTTTGGTCATGTCCATCCCTAGAAACGTTCTTGTTCATTGCCGCCAGTCACCCAGCGGAAGGAAAGGTGTCGCGCCGCTGCCGCAGGCGGTCAACACACGAGACGGAATGCCTGCCATGCGCGTGGAACATTGTTGGCGGCCCCGTTCTTGACCCTTTGCCTTTCAGGACAAAGTGATTAAGACAGCCGCGAAGGCTTCAATGAGCAGGACGCGATGACCCCCGTCACCCAGATTCCTCCCCTCGTCACGATCATCGGCGGCTCCGGTTTCGTCGGCCGGTACATCGTGCGCGAGCTGGCCAAGCGCGGCTACCGCATCCGCGTCGTCAGCCGCAACCCGAACACGGCGCATCACTTGCAGCCGCTCGGCAATGTCGGCCAGATCCATGCGGTCAAGGGCAATCTGCGCAACCGCGCCTCGATCGACAAGGCCGTCGAGGGCGCGGGCTGGGTCATCAACCTCGTCGGCATCCTGTCGGAAAGCGGCGCGCAGACCTTTGACGCGGTGCAGGCTACCGGCGCGCGCACGGCGGCGGAGGCCGCGCGCGACGCAGGCGCGCGGTTCATCCAGATGTCGGCGATCGGCGCCGATGCGGGTTCGCAATCCGACTACGGCCGCACCAAGGCCGAGGGCGAGGCGGCGGTGTTCGAGACGCTGCCAGACGCGATCGTCTTCCGGCCCTCGATCGTGTTCGGGCCCGAGGACGGGTTCTTCAACCGCTTCGCCGCGATGGCGCGGCTTTCGCCCGCGCTGCCGCTGATCGGCGGCGGCGAGACAATGTTCCAGCCGGTCTATGTCGGCGACGTGGCGGAAGCGTTCGCGCGCGCCGTGGACGGTCAGGTCGCGGGCGGCAAGGTCTACGAGCTCGGCGGGCCGGAAGCGCTCTCGTTCCGCGACTGCATGAAGCTGATGCTGAAGGTCGTCGACCGCAAGCGGATGTTCGTGACGATCCCCTGGAAGATCGCCGAACTGCAGGGCGCGATCCTCGGCAAGCTGCCGAATCCGCTCCTGACGCGCGACCAGGTGGAACTGCTCAAGAGCGACAACGTCGTCTCGCGCGAGGCGGAGAGCGAAGGGCGCACGCTGGAGGGGCTTGGCATCCGCCCGCAGGCGATGGAGGCGATCCTGCCGACGTATCTGTGGACCTACCGCGCGGCCGGCCAGTTCACGCGCCCGCAGGGCATGTAGAAAATTGGAGGCGATTGCCGGCCTTCTTCCCGATGGATTGGCAATCTGGGCGGCGGGGCTGCTCGTCGTCGCGAGCTTCTTCACCTCCGCGCTGACGGCGGCTTTCGGCGTCGGCGGGGGCGTCGCGATGATGGCGCTGATGGGGATGTTCCTGCCCGTCGCGGCGCTGATCCCGGTGCACGGCGCGGTGCAGCTCGGCTCCAATACGGGACGGGCCTGGCACCAGCGGCCCTTCATCCGGCACGACGTCTTCCTGCCCTTCCTGATCGGATCGCTCATCGGCGCGGTGGCCGGCGCCTTCGTGGTGCTGCAGCTCCCCGATGCGCTCCTGAAGCTCATCCTCGGCGGCTTCATCCTGATCATCACCTGGGGAAGAATTCCCGGCTTCGACCGGCTGGGGCGGATCGGGCTCGCGGTCGGGAGCGCCGCGACGGCGCTGCTCACCATGATGGTGGGCGCGACGGGGCCGCTGCTCTCCTCCGTCTTCGCGCAGATCATCGGCAACGACCGCAAGGCGCTGATCGCCACCCATGCGGCGGGCATGACGATCCAGCACACGCTGAAGATCATCGTCTTCGGGCTGGCGGGATTTGCGTTCGCCGCCTGGCTGCCGCTCGTCGCCTTGATGATCGCATCGGGATATCTGGGCACGGTCTACGGGTCGCGGCTTCTCGAGCGGCTGCCCGAGGCGCAGTTCCGGCGCTGGTTCAAGATCGGCATCTCGCTGCTGGCGCTCGATCTGCTGCGGCAGGGCGTCATTCAGATGGTGTGAACTGGCTTGGTCGTTGGCGCGCTCTGGCGCTGACGGCAAGGGCGGCGGGCGGCTAACCAAGGGGCGAGGAGAACCTATGGAACCGATACCCGCGCCCGCGTCCGGCCTCGACCGGGTCAGCCAGATCGACGGCCGTTACGCCTGGACGCGGCTCGTCATGTCGGTGCTGATCGCCACGATCGGCTCGGTCGGCATGTGGTCGGTCGTCGTCGTGATGCCGGCGATCGAGGCCGAGTTCGGCACGATGCGCGCCGCCTCGTCCCTGCCCTACACGATGACCATGGTCGGCTTTGCCATCGGCAACGTCTATATGGGCCGGTTCGTCGACAGAGCGGGCATATTGCTGCCGGTCATCGGCTCCGCGCTGGCGCTCGCCATCGGCTATGGCGCGGCGGCGCTGGCGCCCTCGATCTGGCTGTTCGCGATCGTCCAGACGCTGATCGGTTTCGGCGCGGCGGCGACGTTCGGGCCGCTGATCGCCGACATCTCGCACTGGTTCGTCAAAAGGCGCGGCGTCGCGGTGGCGGCGGCGGCGAGCGGCAATTATTTCGCCGGCGCGATCTGGCCGCTGGTCATCCAGGCCTTCCTGCCCGACTGGGGCTGGCGGACGACCTATCTCGGCATCGGCGTCTTCGCGCTCGTCACGATGGTGCCGCTGGCGCTGATGTTCCTCAAGGCGCGCGCGCCGGATCTCGGCTCCGGCGCCCATGCCGTGGTGCCGAAGCCGATCCGGTCAATCGATCTTTCGCCGCGCCAGCTCCAGATACTCTTGTCGATCGCCGGGCTCGGCTGCTGCGTCGCCATGTCGATGCCGCAGGTGCACATCGTCGCCTATTGCGTCGATCTCGGCTTCGGCGTCGGGACGGGCGCGGAGATGCTGTCGCTGATGTTGGTCGGCGGCGTCGTCAGCCGGCTCGCCTCGGGCTTTCTCGCCGACCATATCGGCGGTGTGAAGACGCTGCTGATCGGATCGGTGTTCCAGATGCTGGCGCTGGCCGCCTACATCCCGTTCGACGGGCTCGCCTCGCTCTACGTCGTGTCGCTGGTGTTCGGCCTCTCGCAGGGCGGCATCGTGCCGAGCTACGCGATCATCGTGCGCGAATACCTGCCGGCGCACGAGGCGGGGCAGCGCGTCGGGCTCGTCATCATGGCGACGATCATCGGCATGGCGCTCGGCGGCTGGCTGTCGGGGCTGATCTACGACATCACCGGCTCGTATCAGGCGGCGTTCCTGAACGGGATCGCCTGGAACCTGATGAACGTCGCGATCATGGCGATGATCCTGTGGCGGACGCGGTTGCGGGGGACGCGGACGGCCTAGGCGAGGCTACACCGGCACCACCGCCGTCGCCTCGATCTCGACCTTCGCCTCGTCCTCGATCAGCGCCACGACCTGCACCATCGCCATGGCGGGAAAGTTGCGGCCGATCACGTCGCGATAGGCGGCGCCGATTTCCTTGAGGTTATCGAGATAGGCGCGCTTGTCGGTGACGTACCAGGTCATCCGCACCAGATGCTCCGGCCCGGCGCCCGCCTCGGCGAGGATTTCGACGATGTTCTGCAGCGCCTGCCGCGTCTGGCCGACGAGGTCCTTTGCCTCGAAGACCTGGTCGCCGTTCCAGCCGATCTGCCCGCCGACCCAGACGGTGCGGCCGGAGGCGGCGATGCCGTTGGCATAGCCGGACGCCTTCTTCCAGTTCGCCGGATGCAGGATTTCATGCACGAATGCGCTCATGGTCGTTTCCTCTCGCCGGTCTATAGCCGGCCTGTTATCTAGACGCCTAAATACCGATCCTGGATTTCGGCGTTGAGTTCTTGCGGCGTGCCGCGCCAGACGGTCGCGCCCTTTTCGAGCACCACGCAGCGGTCGGCGGAGGGCAGGAGTTCGGCCAGCGTCTTGTCGACGACGAGGATCGACTGGCCCTCGTCCTTCAATTTGCGGATCACGGCCCAGATGTCGTGCCGGATGACCGGCGCCAGACCCTCCGTCGCCTCGTCGAGGATCAAAAGGTCCGGGTCCGTCATCAATGCGCGGCCGATCGCCAGCATCTGCTGCTCGCCGCCCGAAAGCGTGCGCGCCATCTGGTCGCGGCGTTCGGCGAGGCGCGGGAAGAGTTCGTTGACGGATTTCAGCGTCCAGCGGCCCTTTCGCGCGGCGGCGACCAGGTTTTCCTCGACCGTCAGATTGGGGAAGCAGCGCCGGCCTTCGGGGACGAGACCGAGCCCGAGGCGGGCGATGCGGTGCGGCGATCGCTTCTCGATCGCGTTGCCCTTGAACCGGACGGAGCCGGACCGCGCCGGCGTCAGGCCCATGATGGAGCGGATGGTCGTCGTCTTGCCCATGCCGTTGCGGCCCATCAGCGCCACGACCTCGCCTTCGGCGACGTCGAGTTCGACGCCGAAAAGCGCCTGGCTCGCGCCGTAGAAGGTTTCTACCTTGTCCACTTCAAGCAGCATGGCCGGCCCCCTGTCTTTCGAAGTGCGACCCCCACCCCTTACCCCTCCCCTCAAGGGGGAGGGGGATTTTGAAGCCTTTCTGCCTGCGAAGAACCGCCGACCGTCTGGGCGTGAACGTCCACGCCCCCCTCCGCCTTGAGGGGAGGGGCAGTGGGTGGGGGTAACTCGTAGAGCCAAGTCGCCTCAACACGACACCCATCACTCGTCCCCCAGATATGCCCGGCGCACTTCCGGGTTGGCGCGGATTTCGTCCACCGTTCCGGTGGCGATGACGCGGCCGTAGACCAGCACCGAAATGCGGTCGGCGAGCGCGAAGACGGCGTCCATGTCGTGCTCGATCAGGAGGATCGGTGCTTCCTTCCGCAGTTCGGACAAAAAGCCCGTCAGCGCCTTGGAGCCTTCCGGTCCCATGCCCGCCATCGGTTCGTCGAGCAGGAACGCCCTGGAGCCGAGCGCCAGTGCGATGGCGATCTCGAGCTGGCGGCGTTCGCCGTGGGACAGTTCGGCCGCGGGGACATCCGCGCGCCCTTCGAGACCGACCCGTGCCAGCGCGGCGCGGGCGGGCTCGGTGAGCGATGCATCGCCCATGACCGGCTTGAAGAAGCGGAAGCTCGACCCCTGCACCGACTGAACGGCCAGCATGACGTTGCGCAGGGCGGAGAATTCGGTCGCCAGCGACGAGACCTGGAACGAACGGCCGAGGCCGCGCCGGGCGCGCTCGGCGACGGAGAGGTCGTTCAGGCGGTCGCCCAGAAAGACGATCTCGCCGGAATCGGCCTTCAGCGTGCCTGCAATCTGGTGGATCAGCGTCGACTTGCCGGCGCCGTTCGGGCCGATCAACGCGTGGATCTCGCCGGGATAGAGATCGATCGAGACGTCCTCGGTGGCCTTCAGCGCGCCGAAGCTCTTGTGGAGATTGCGGATCGACAGGACGGGCTCAGCCATGACGCACCTTTCCGGCGAGGAACCCGATCAGCCCGCCGCGCGCGAAGAGCACGACGGCGAGGAGCGCGAGGCCGAGGAAGAACTGCCAGCGATCCGTCATGCCGCCGAGGAGATATTCGACCATGACGAACATCATCGCGCCGGCGACCGGGCCGAACAGCCGCGCCACGCCGCCGAGGATGATCAGCACGATGAATTCGCCGGACATGTGCCACGACATCATGGACGGGCTGACGAAGCGGTTCAGATCCGCATAGAGCGCGCCGGCGAGCGCGGTGATCATGCCGGAGATGACGAAGGCGGCGAGGCGGATGCGGAACGGCGCGATGCCGACGGAGGCGACGCGCACCTCGTTCTGGCGCGCCGCCTGGAGCGCCGAGCCGTAGCGCGAGCGCGCGACCAGCGCGAACAGCACCAGCACCGCCATCAAGACGCCGTAGCAGAGCAGAAAGAAGCTCATCGGCACCATCGTGTTGATGCCGGGGAAGGTGTTGCGCACGAAGATCGACAGCCCGTCCTCGCCGCCATAGGCGGGCCAGGAGATCGCGAAATAATAGGTCATCTGCGCGAAGGCGAGCGTGATCATGATGAAATAGACGCCCGAGGTGCGCAGGCTCACCGCGCCGATGAACAGCGCCAGCAGCCCGGCCGCCGCGATCGCCACCAGCCAGATGACGAGCATGGAGTTGGTGCCGGCGAACGCGACGAAGCCGAGATCGAGCGGCTGCATGGAAAAGGCGTGGCTGGCTAGGATGCCGGCGGCATAGCCGCCGACGCCGAAGAATGCGGCATGGCCGAACGAGACGAGACCGCCGAGGCCGAGCGCGAGGTTCAGCCCGACGGCGGCGAGCGCGAGGATCGCCATGCGCGTCGCCAGCGTGACGTAGAAGGGCGAGCCCATCTGCGTTGCGATGAACGGGATCGCCAGCAGCACGAGCGCCAGCGCGATGTTGATGATGGTTTCGCGCGTCATGCTCATCCTTTCGCGAACAGGCCCTGCGGGCGCACCGCGAGGATGATGGCCATGACGATGTAGATCAGCATGGAGGCGACGGCGGCGCCGGCGGTCGCGGCTTGCGACGTGCCCATGAACAGCGCGAAGACCTGCGGCATCAGGAAGCGGCCCATCGTGTCGATCAGCCCGACGAGGATGGCGCCGACGAGGGCGCCCTTGATCGAGCCGATGCCGCCGATGACGATGACGACGAAAGCGAGGATGAGCACCGGCTCGCCCATGCCGACCTGCACCGATTGCAGCGCACCGACCATCGCGCCGGCAAAGCCGGCCAGCGCCGCCCCGAGCGCGAAGACGATCGTGTAGAGCGTGCGGATGTCGACGCCGAGCGCGCCGATCATCTCGCGGTCGCTTTCGCCCGCGCGGATGCGCATGCCGAGCCGCGTCCTGGAAATCAGGACATAGAGCCCGATGGCGACCGCGACGCCGACGCCGATGATGGCGAGGCGATAAAGCTGGTAGCGCGAGCCGCCCGGCAGGGTGACGAAGCCGGCGAGTTGCTCGGGGACGTTCAGATAGAGCGGCACCGAGCCGAACACCCAGCGCGTGCCTTCCGAAAAGATCAGGATCAGCGCGAAGGTCGCCAGCACCTGATCGAGATGGTCGCGTTTATAGAGCCGGCGAATGATCGCGACCTCGACGATCGCGCCGATCGCCGCCGCTCCGGCAAGGCTTGCGGCAAGCCCGATCCAGAACGAGCCGGTCTCGGCGGCCACCCACGCGCAGGCGAATGCGCCGACCATGTACAGCGAGCCATGGGCGAGGTTGATCAGGCCCATGACGCCGAAGATCAGCGTCAGCCCGGCCGCCATGAGAAACAGCATCACGCCGAGCTGCAGCCCGTTGAGCAACTGTTCGATGAGAAGTGCGCTGGACAAGGTCGTGTCGCTTACGGTTGGAATAAAGAGCGTCGAGCGAGGCACCCCCCTCTGGCCTGCCGGCCATCTCCCCCTCAAGGGGGGAGATCACGCGGTGTCGGCGGCGAGAACAATCTCCCCCCTTGAGGGGGAGATGGCCGGCAGGCCAGAGGGGGTGGCGCCCTCTCCGCAAAAATCCTGCGAAGAGGGCAATCTCGATTTTACTGCGTGCACTGCTCCGCATAGGCGTCGCCGTGGTCGTCGAAGACCTTCTCGACGGTGGCGTTGGTCAGGACGTCGCCGTCCTTCACCACTTCCATCATGTAGATGTCCTGGATCGGGTGGCGGTTGGTGTTGAAGGAGAAGTCGCCGCGCGGGGACTCGATGTCGGCTTCCATCAGGGCCGCCGCGAAGGCTTCGGAATCCTTCACGTCGGCCTTGGAGGCCGCGGAGAGGATGAGCTGTGCCGCGTCATAGGCCTGGACGGCGTAGATCGAGGGCAGACGATCATACTTTTCCTGGAAGGCGGCGAGGAAGGACTTGGAGGCTTCGGTGTCGAAGTCCGGCGCCCACTGGCCGGAGTTCTTCACGCCCAGCGCCGCGTCGCCGATCGCCGGCAGCACGTCTTGGCTGAAGGAGAAGCCGGGGCCGATGACCGGGATCTCGACGCCCGACTGCGCATACTGCTTCATGAAGGCGATGCCCATGCCGCCCGGCAGGAACATGAAGACGGACTCTGCGCCCGAATCGCGGATCTGGGCGATTTCGGCGGCGTAGTCGGTCTGGCCGAGCTGCGTATAGACCTCGTTGGTCACCTCGCCCTTGAAATAGCGCTTGAAGCCGGTCAGCGAATCCTGGCCGGCCGGGTAGTTCGGCGCCATGATGAACATCTTCTTGTACTGGCCGTTGGCGTATTCGCCGGCGGCCTCGTGCAGGTTGTCGTTCTGGTAGGCGGCGTTGAAATAGAGCGGGTGGCAGTTCGCGCCGGCGAGCGCGGCGGGGGCGGCATTGGTCGAGACGTAGAACTTGCCCTGCGCGGTCGCCGACGGCACCACGGCCATGGCGAGGTTCGACCACACGATGCCGGTCAGGACGTCGACCTGGTCGGACTGGATCATCTTGTCGGCGATCTGCACGGCGAGTTCCGGCTTCTGGCCGTCATCCTCGATCACGACCTCGATCTCGTCGTTCCCGGCCTGCTCGATGGCGAGCATGAAGCCGTCGCGCGTGTCGATGCCAAGGCCCGCGCCGCCGCCCGAAAGCGTGGTGATCATGCCGATCTTGACCGGCTCGGCCATGGCGAGGCCGGAGACCGAAAGGGAAAGGCCGAACAGACCGGCTGCAACTATCTTCTTCATTTCGCAAACTCCCATTGCTTTTCGTTTCAGTTCCCACGGCGACCGCTTGGCTTGTTGCGCCCTTGCGGCCCCCGAATTCCTACAACTCCGTGCGAACCTTCCACAGTTCCGGAAAGAGCTCGACCTCGAGCATCCTGCGCAGATACGAGACGCCCGCCGTGCCGCCCGTCCCGCGCTTCAGCCCGATGATGCGCTCGACAGTCGTGACATGATTGAACCGCCAGCGGCGAAAATAATCTTCGAAATCGACAAGCTTTTCCGCAAGCTCGTAAAGCAGCCACCAGCGTTCCGGGTCGCGATAGACAATCTTCCAGGCTTCCATGACCTTGTCGCTCTCGGCGCGCTTGGCCCGCCAGTCGGTGCGCGTGACCTCGTCACCGACATCGAAGCCGTTGCGCGACAGGAGCCGAATCGCCTCGTCGTAGAGGCTGGGCTTCGCCAGAATCTCCTCCAGCGGCCCGACGCGCTTTTCGGCGTGCGCATGGGGCTTGAGCATCGCCAGGTTGCGGTTGCCGGCGAGGTATTCGACCGCGCGATACTGCCAGGACTGGAAGCCCGAGGACTGGCCGAGATCGTCGCGGAAGCGGGTATATTCCGACGGCGTCATGGTGCGCAGCACGTCCCAGGCGCTGTTCAACTGCTCGAAGATGCGCGCGACGCGCGTCAGCATCTTGAAAGCCGGCTGAAGATCGTCGCGCGAAATCGCGTCCATCGCCGCGCGCATTTCGTGGATGGCGAGCTTCATCCACAGTTCCGACGTCTGGTGCTGGATGATGAACAGCATCTCGTCGGGCGACTTCGACAGCGGCGCCTGCGCGGTGAGGATCGCGTCGAGCCGCAGATAGTCGCCATAGGCCATCTTCTTGGCGAAATCCGTCTCGGCGCCGTCCGGCGTCTCGTCATGCGCGGCGCTCATGTGACCTTGCTCCGCGTCTTGTGCTCGTGCGTGTCCCACAGCCGGCCGCGCATGATCTCCTCGAGGATCTCGGCCGCGCGCACCACGTCGTCTTCGGACAGGTACAGCGGCGTGAACCCGAAGCGCATGATGTCGGGCGCGCGGAAATCGCCGATGACGCCCTTCGCGATCAGGGCTTGCATCCCCGCATAGCCTTCGTGGAAGCGGAACGAGACCTGGCTGCCGCGCGCCTGCGGATCGCGCGGCGAGGCGAGTTCGAGATCGGGGCAGCGCGCCTCGACCTCGCGGATGAACCGCTCGGACAGTTCGATCGAGCGGGCGCGGACCTCGCCCATCGTCACGCCGTCCCAAGCGTCGAGCGCCGCGTCGAGCGCGGCCAACGCGACGATCGGCGGCGTGCCGACGCGCATCCGCTCCACGCCCTTCGCAGGGCGGTAGTCGAGGTCGAAGGCGAACGGGCTCTCGTGGCCGATCCAGCCTGAAAGCGCTGGACGCACCGTGTCTGCGTGTTTCGGGGCGACGTAGATGAAGGCCGGCGCGCCGGGGCCGCCGTTCAAATACTTGTAGGTGCAGCCGACCGCGAAATCGGCCTCTGCGCCCGTCAGGTCGACCGGGATCGCGCCCGCCGAATGCGCCAAATCCCAAACCGCGATCGCACCGGCCGCATGCGCCTTCTGCGTCAGCCGCTTCATGTCGTGCAGGCGGCCGGTGCGGTAGTCGACCTCGGTGATCATCATCGCCGCGACGGTCTCATCGATACTGGCCTCGACGTCTTCGGGGTCGACCACCTTCAACTCGTATCCCTTGCCGAGCGAGGTCAGGAGCCCCTGCGCCATGTAGAGATCGGTCGGGAAATTGCCGTTGTCGGAAAGGACGACGCGGCGATCGGGGTTCAGCTCCAGCGCCGAGGCGAGCGCCTGGTAGACCTTGATCGACAGCGTGTCGCCCATCACGACCGAACCCGGCGCCGCGCCGATCAGCCGGCCGATCCGGTCGCCGATCCGCGTCGGCCAGTCCATCCAGCCGGCAAGGTTCCAGCCCTTGATCAGCATCTCGCCCCACTCGGCCTCAATGGTTTGCGCCACGCGGGATGAAGCGGCCTTCGGGAGAGGGCCGAGGGAGTTGCCGTCGAGATAGATGACGCCGTCGGGGATGTGGAACATCCGGCGGGTTTGGGCGAAGGGGTTGGTCATGACAATGAACCTTGCGTGGCGGCGAAGACCCCCACTCCGTCTCGAGCTTCGCTCGATCCACCTCTCCCCCTCAAAAGGGGAGAGGAAACGGCTGCCGCGATCGCAGCGCTTTTCCAGCCTGGGTTCCTCTCCCCTTTTGAGGGGGAGAGGTGGTCCGAAGGACCGGAGTGGGGGTAGTCGCACACGGTCACGCCCCCTCCTTCAGCCGAAACCGCTGAATCTTGCCCGTCTGCGTCTTCGGCAGCGCGGTGATGAACTTGATCGAGCGTGGGTATTTGTACGGCGCGATCGCGGCCTTCACGTGGTCCTGCAGGAGCTTGACCATCAAGGCATCGCCGACGGCGCCTTCCACCAGCACCACATGCGCCTCGACGATCTGGCCGCGGGCCTCGTCGGCGACGCCGATCACCGCGCATTCGAGCACGTGTTCGTGCGACAGCAGCGCCGCCTCGACTTCCGGCCCGGCGATGTTGTAGCCGGCGGAGACGATCATGTCGTCGGAGCGTGCGGCGAAGTGGAAGAAGCCGGCCTCGTCCTGCACGAAACTGTCGCCGGTCAGGTTCCAACCGGCCTTGACGTACTCGCCCTGCCGGTCGTCGGCGAGGTAGCGGCAGCCGGTTGGGCCGCGCACCGCAAGGCGGCCGACCTCGCCGCGCGGCTTCTCGTTCATCTCTTCATCGACGATCTTCGCCTCGTAGCCGCCGACCGGGCGGCCGGTGGTCGCGGGGGCCATGTCCTCCAGGCGATTGGAGATGAAGATGTGCAGCATCTCGGTTGCGCCGATGCCGTCGAGGATCGGCTTGCTGGTCTTTTTCGTCCACTCCTCGAAGACCGGCCCCGGCAGCGTCTCGCCGGCCGAGACCGCGATGCGCAGCGAGGAGAGGTCGGCGCCCTCGTCCATCGCCTTCATCATCGCGCGATAGGCGGTCGGCGCGGTGAAGGAGATCGTCGCCCTATACTTCTCGATGATCTCGATCATGTTCGGCGGCGTCGCGCTCTCGAGCAGCGTCGCGGCCGCGCCGAAGCGCAGCGGGAAGACGGCGAGCCCGCCGAGGCCGAAGGTAAAGGCGAGCGGCGGCGAGCCGACGAAGACGTCGTCGGGCGTGACCTTCAGCACTTCCTTCGCATAGGCGTCGGCGATGATCAGGATGTCGCGGTGAAAGTGCATCGTCGCCTTCGGCACGCCGGTGGTGCCCGAAGTGAAGCCGAGCAGCGCGACGTCGTCGCGACCGGTCCTGACCGCCTCGAAGGTGACGGGCTTGTCGAGCGCGGCGCGGTCGAGTTCGGCATCGTGGTTCGCCGTGCCGTCGAAGCCGATGACCTTTTTCAGGAACCGGCTGTCCTTGGCGCAGGCCACCATCTCGTCCATCAGCCGCGTGTCGCACAAGGCAACCGTGATCTCCGCCTTGTCGACGATCTTGGCGAGTTCGCCCGCGCGCAGCATCGGCATGGTGTTGACCACCACCGCGCCCGCCTTGGTGGCGGCGAGCCAGCAGGCGACCATGGCCGGGTTGTTCGCGGAGCGGATCAGGACGCGGTTGCCGGGCGCGACGCCGTAGTTTTCCACCAGCGCGCGCGCGAGCCGGTTGGTCCAGTCGGCGAGTTCCTTGTAGGTGCGCCGGCGGCCGTTGCCGATCAGCGCGGTGTGGTCGCCGAGGCCCTTTTCGACGAGGCGGTCGGTGAGTTCGACGCCGGCGTTGATGAAGTCGGGGTAGTCGAAGCCGTCGAGCAGGAAATCCGGCCACTGATCGGCGGGCGGGAGGTTGTCGCGGGCGAAGGTGTCGGTGTGGGCGGTGGGGCCGAGGGTCATCGGGATGCTCCACGGGATATGGGCTGGACGGTTTGCGTTCTGTCGCGCCCCCCTCTGTCCTGCCGGACATCTCCCCCGCAAGGGGGGAGATCACGCAGTGTCGGCGACGAGACTGATCTCCCCCCTTGCGGGGGAGATGTCCGGCAGGACAGAGGGGGGCAACGTCGAGCACTGCCACTCGAATATCCGACCTGCGCGTTCATCCTCACGCTCCCATCACCTGCCGGGCGATCACGATCTTCTGGACGTCCGACGCGCCCTCGTAGATCCGCAATGCCCGGATTTCCCGATAGAGGCTTTCGACGATGTGTCCCTTTCGCACCCCGTCGCCGCCATGAATCTGCACCGCCCGGTCGATGACGTCCTGCGCCTTGTCGGTGGCGAACAGCTTGGCCATCGCGGCTTCGCGCGTGACGCGCGGGGCGCCGGAATCCTTGGTCCAGGCGGCGCGGTAGACGAGGAGTGCCGCGGCGTCGACGTCGAGAGCCATGTCGGAGATGTGGCCCTGCACCATCTGGAGGTCGAAGAGCGGCGCGCCGAAGAGCTGGCGCGAGCCTGCCCGCGCCGTCGTCTCGTCGAGCGCGCGGCGCGCGAAGCCGAGCGCCGCGGCGCCGACCGTGGAGCGGAACACGTCGAGGACCGACATGGCGATCCTGAAGCCCTCGCCCGGCTTGCCGATCAGGGCGGAAGCCGGCACGCGGACATCGTCGAAGGCGAGCCGGGCCAGGGGGTGCGGCGCGATGACTTCCAGGCGCTCGGCGACGCTCAGGCCCGGCGTTTCGGCCGGGACGACGAAGGCCGAGATGCCTTTCGCGCCCGGCGCTTCGCCGGTTCGGGCGAAGACGACATAGACGTCGGCGATGCCGCCATTCGAGATCCACGTCTTCTCGCCGGAAAGCACGAAAGTGTCGCCGTCGCGCGTGGCCGTCATCTCCATGTTGGCGACGTCGGAGCCGGAGCGCGGTTCGGACAGAGCGAAGGCGGACAGGGCCTTGCCGGCGCGGGTCTTTTCCAGCCATTTCTGCTGCTCGGGCGTGCCGAACAGGCTGATCGCGCCGGTGCCGAGCCCCTGCATGGCGAAGGCGAAATCGGCGAGCCCGTCATGGCGCGCGAGCGTCTCGCGCGTGATGCACAGGGTGCGCACGTCGAGCGGGGCGGGATTGGCGGGATCGACGGCGGATGGGTTGAGGAAACCGGCTTCGCCAAGTTTGGCGACCAAGGATTTGCAGGCGGCGTCGACGTCGCGGTGGTCGACCGGGAGATTTTGGGCGCACCAGGTTTCGAGGCGCTCGGCGTGGGCGCGATGGCGGGCTTCGAAGAAGGGCCAGGTGAGGAAGGAGCGGTCAGGCATGGTGGGATACTTCCAAGTAACGCGCACTACGGCGCCCCCCTCTGTCCTGCCGGACATCTCCCCCGCGAGGGGGGAGATTAGTCTCGTCATCGACACCGCGTGATCTCCCCCCATGCGGGGAAGATGCCCGGCAGGGCAGAGGGGGGCGCTGTCCCGCAAACCTGTCCAAGGCCAACATCTTCCTCAATTCCCCTCGAACACGGGCCGCTCTTTCCCCACGAACGCATGATACGCCCTCGAAAAGTCCTGCGTCTGCATGCAGATCGCCTGTGCCTGCGCTTCGGCTTCGATCGCCTGATCCAATCCCATCGACCATTCCTGGTTGAGCTGCGTCTTGGTTATGCCGTGGGCGAAGGTGGGGCCGGAGGCGATCTGCTGGGCGAGTTTCAGGGCTTCGGATTCCAGCGTGTCGGCGGAGACGAGGCGGTTGAAGTAACCCCAGCGCTCGCCTTCCTCCGCGCTCATGGAGCGGCCGGTGTAGAGGAGTTCGGCGGCGCGGCCCTGGCCGATGATGCGCGGCAGCATGGCGCAGGCGCCCATGTCGCAGCCGGCGAGGCCGACGCGGGTGAACAGGAAGGCCGTCTTCGCCTCCGGGGTCGCCAGCCGGATGTCCGATGCCATGGTGATGATCGCTCCGGCGCCGACCGCGACGCCGTCTACCGCCGAGATGATCGGCTTGCCGCAATTCAGCATCGCCTTGACGAAATCGCCCGTCATGCGCGTGAAGGCGAGGAGGCCCTTCATGTCCATGTCGACCAGCGGGCCGATGATGTCGTGCACGTCGCCGCCGGAGCAGAAATTCCCGCCATTGGGCAGGAACACGACCACGTCGACGTCGTCGGCATAGACAAGGTCGCGGAACGTGTCGCGCAGTTCGGCATAGGAATCGAACGTAAGCGGATTCTTACGCTCGGGCCGGTCGAGCTGAATGATCGCGACGCGTCCCTCCATGCGCCACAGGAAATGCTGCGGCTTCAGTCCCGCCATGTTGGTCCCAGCCCTTCTGGTCAATGTCCGTCCTCCCAATTGCTGCGGAACGTCTTCAGCGTCGACGACAGTTTTTCTGCGTCGCCGAGCGAGACGTCGCCCAGGAATTCCTCGATCCATGTTTCGTGCGCGGCGGCCATTTCGGTGAAGCGCCGCTCGCCTGTCGCCGTCAGCTTGACGATCGAGGCGCGGCGGTCGCCCTCGCGCGCGGCGCGCGAGACTAAGCCGTCCTTGACGAGGCGCTCGATGATGCCGGTGACGTTGCCGTTCGAGACCAGCAGAAAGCGCGACAGGTCGCTCATCAGCATGCCGTCCGGCTGGCGGTAGAGCGCGGCCAGAACGTCGAAGCGGGGGAGCGTCGAGTCGAAGTCGCGCTTCAGCCGCTCGCGCAATTCGCCCTCGATCAGCCGCGAGGCGCGCAGGAGCCGTATCCACAGGCGCAGGCGTTCCTTGGCGGCGCCGGGGCGTTCGATCGTGTCGAGCGGGGCGCTCACCATGTCTCGCCTCCGCAGATCGCCAGCGCCTGCCCGTTGACCGAGCGCGCGCCCTCACTGATGAGATAGAGTACCGCGGCGGCGACCTCGTCGGCCTCGATGATGCGCCCTTGCGGGTTGTCGCCGGCGAGTTCGGCGCGCGCCTCGGCCTCGGTGCGGCCGGTCTTGTCCATGATGTTGGCGAGCGTGCGCTCCAGCATCGGCGTCTCGACATAGCCGGGGCAGACGGCGTTGACCGTCACGCCGGACTTGGCGAGTTCCGCCGCCAGCGACCGCGTGAGCCCGACGACGCCGTGCTTGGCGGCGACATAGGCGGAGACGTAGGGCGCGCCTTTCAGGCCGGCGATCGACGCGATGAAGACGATGCGGCCGGATTTGGCGCGCTTCATGGGTTCGATCGCCGGGCGGACGGTGAGGAACGCCCCGGTGAGGTTCACGTCGAGCGTGCGCTGCCAGAGGTCGAGCGAGGTCCTGTGCGCCGGGGCGCTTTCGCCCGCGCCGGCATTGGCGATGACGATGGCGAAGGGGCCGCGCGCGGCGGTGGCCTTTTCGTAGAGGGTGGCGACAGAGGCCTCGTCGGTGACGTCGGCGATCTCGGCTTGGATGCGGGGATGGGCGGCTGCAACCGCGTCCAGCACGTCGGCTCGGCGGCCGCAGATGGTGACGTCGTGGCCGGCTTCAGCCAAAGCCAGTGCGATCGCCTTGCCGACGCCGGTCCCGCCGCCTGTGACGAGGGCGTGGGTCATGGGTTCATCTCCGGCGTCGCGCAGGCAAGCACCCCCACTCCGGCCCTGCGGGCCACCTCTCCCCCTGCCCGGGGGAGAGGAAAACGCGCTGCCGCAGCGATACCGCCATTCCAGCCAGCGTTCCTCTCCCCTTTTGAGGGGGAGAGGTGGTTCGCGCAGCGAACCGGAGTGGGGGTCTGGCGCACCATTCTCAAACCTTCCCCGTCATCTGTTCCTGCGCCCGTTCCGCCAGCCGATACAACTGGTCGCGGCCGGGCAGATACGGGTCCGGCCATTTCACCTGGCGATCTCCCAGGCTCGCCGCCGCATGCAGCGTCCAGTACGGGTCGGCCAGATGCGGGCGGGCGAGGCAGACGAGGTCGGCGCGGCCGGCCATCAGGATCGAATTGACGTGGTCCGGCTCGAAGATGTTGCCGACGGCCATGGTCGCCATGCCGGTCTCGTTGCGGATGCGGTCGGAAAACGGCGTCTGGAACATGCGGCCATAGACCGGCTTCGCGCGCTTCGACGTCTGGCCCGCGGAGACGTCGCAGATGTCGACGCCGGCGGCCTGCAGGATTTTGGCGATCTTCACGGCTTCGGCCGGCGTCACGCCCTCGTCGCCGACCCAGTCGTTTGCCGAGATGCGCACCGAGATCGGCTTGGCTTCCGGCCAGACGGTGCGGACCGCGTGGAAGATTTCGAGTGGATAGCGCATGCGGTTTTCGAGGCTGCCGCCATAGTCGTCGGTGCGCTTGTTGGTCAGCGGCGAGATGAAGGAGGAGAGCAGGTAGCCGTGTGCGAAATGCAGCTCCAGCATGTCGAAGCCGCAGCGTTCCGCCATTTGGGCCGATGCGACGAACTCGTCGCGCACCTTGTCCATGTCCGCGCGATCCATAGCCTTCGGCGTCTGGTTTTCCGGCGACCAGGCGACTTCGGATGCCGCCAGCAATGGCCAGTTGCCGTCCTTCAACGGCGCGTCGGCGTCTTCCCAGCCCACCTGCGTCGAGCCCTTCGGGCCGGCATGGCCGAGCTGCGCGCAGATCTTCGCGTCGGTTTCGGCATGGACGAAATCGACCAGCCGCTTCCAAGCGGCCTCGTGCTCGGGCTTGTAGAAGCCGGGGCAGCCGGGCGTGATGCGCCCTTCGGGCGAGACGCAGGTCATCTCGATGTAGACGAGCCCGGCGCCGCCCTTGGCGCGCTCGGCATAATGGACGAAGTGCCAGTCGGTCGGCGTGCCATCGACCGCCTTGTACTGCGCCATCGGCGAGACGACGATGCGGTTCTTGAGTTCCATGCCGCGTAGCTTGAACGGCGCCAGCATGGGCGGGCGGTGGGACGTCGATCCGGCTTGATTCTGGAACCATTCCTCGGCGCTGCCGAGCCATTTTTCGTCGCGCAGGCGCAGATTCTCGTGGCTGATGCGCTGCGAGCGGGTCAGGAGCGAATAGTTGAACTGAACCGGGTCGAGCCCGAGATAGCGCTCCACGTCCTCGAACCATTCGAGCGAATTGCGCGCCGCCGACTGCAGCTTCAAGACCTCGGTGCGCCTCGCGTCCTCGTATTTCGCGAACGCTGCGGCCAGCGTCGGCTCGGACTGGACGTAGTCGGCCATCGCGATCGCGCTTTCGAGCGCCAGCTTGGTGCCCGAGCCGATGGAGAAATGCGCGCTCGCCGCCGCGTCGCCCATCAGCGCGAGGTTCTGGAACGACCAGCGCTCGCACAGAACGCGCGGGAAGTTGATCCAGGCCGAACCGCGAATGTGGTTGGCGTTGGTCATCAGCGCATGGCCGCCGAGATGCTCTTCGAAGATCTTCTCGCAGACCGCGATCGATTCCTGCTGGCTCATGGCGCCGAAGCCGAACCGGTCCCAGGTGTCCTGCGAGCACTCGACGATGAAGGTCGCCGTGTCCGGGTCGAACTGGTAGGCATGCGCCCAGACCCAGCCATGCTCGGTCTTCTCGAAGATGAAGGTGAAAGCGTCGTCGAACTTCTGGTGGGTGCCGAGCCAGACGAACTTGCACTTGCGGGTGTCGATGTCGGGCTCGAAATGATCGGCGAAGGCGGCGCGGGAGCGCGAGTTCAGCCCGTCCGCCGCGATCACCAGATCATGGCTTTCCATGAAGGGGCGCGGGTCGGCGATGTCGGCCTGGAATTCAAGTGCGATATCGAGTTCGCGCGCGCGCTCCTGCAGCAGCATAAGGAGCTTCTTGCGGCCGATGCCGCAAAAGCCGTGCCCCGTCGAAACCGTGCGCACGCCCTTGTGGATGACGGCGATGTCGTCCCAATAGGCGAAATGCTCGCGGATCGCGGCGGCGCTCTTCGCATCGTTCTCGGCGAGGTTGTCCAGCGTCTCGTCGGAGAGGACCACGCCCCAGCCGAACGTGTCGTCGGCCTTGTTGCGCTCGTAGACGGTGATATCGTGCGCGGCGTCGCGCAGCTTCATGCTGATCGCGAAATAGAGACCTGCCGGTCCGGCGCCGAGCACCGCAATCTTCATCGCCGCGCACTCCCAATTCTTATCGTTAGATGGCAGGATCGCACCGAAGCGATTTTGTTTCAAGCATGAAATTTCAAGGTTGAAATATTGCAGCGCGGCAGAGATGATGCGGTGCGAATTGCCGGGGGTGACAGATGCTTTTCCATCAGGTGACGGACTTCGACGACGCTTACGCCAACGGTCCCAACATCGCGCGCGGCGAGCGCTGGCCGGGGCTCTGGGTCGAGCCGGCGGCGCAGTTCCGCGAGGCGCTGGAGGCGGAGGGCCGGGCGAGGCTCGACCAGTCCTATGGCGCGCGGCCGCGCAATCGCTTCGACCTGTTCCTGCCGGAAGGCACACCGAAGGGGCTCGTCGTCTACATCCATGGCGGCTTCTGGCTGCGGCTCGACAAGAGCTTCTGGTCGCACCTCGCCGCCGGCCCGCTTGCGCACGGCCACGCGGTCGCAATGCCGTCCTACACGCTCTGTCCGGACATCCGTATCGGCGGGATCGTCGAGGAAGTGGGAGTTGCGATCGAGACAGCGGCGGCGCTGGTCGAGGGTCCGATCCGGCTGACCGGGCACTCGGCCGGCGGGCATCTGGCGACGCGCATGGTGACGACCACGTCGCCGCTGTCGCAGGCCACTCGCGCGCGCGTCGCGAATACGGTCTCGATTTCGGGCGTCCACGATCTGCGGCCGATGATGCGCACTGCGATGAATGCCGATCTCAGGATCGACGAGGCGGAAGCTCTGGCCGAGAGCCCAGCGCTGCTGCGGCCTCTCGAGGGTGCCCGCGTCGCGGCCTGGGTGGGCGGGGCCGAGCGGGCCGAGTTCCGGCGCCAGAACGCACTCCTCGCCAATATCTGGACCGGCCTCGGCGCCGTCACCTCCTGCGTGGAAGAGCCCGACCGGCACCATTTCGACGTCATCGAAGGATTGGCCGATCCGGAGCACGCGCTGACGCGTTGCTTGTTGACAGGGTGATCTTCGCGGCGGAGTCTGGCTGCGCGCGTGATTGCGAAGCGCAGCAGCCGGGTATCCGGGACCCGTTCCGTGTCCATGAACGTTACGGAATGGGTCCCGGATAGCCGCCCTTCGCTTCGCTGCGGCCGGCTTCCGGGATGACGCGCGCCTTGCAATTTTGGAGTTTTGGAATGAGACCCGTTTTCGTGCAGTTGCGCTGCGTCCCCGGCAAGACCTACGAGGTGGCCGACGAACTCTACAAGCGCGAGATCGCGTCCGAGCTCTATTCGACCAGCGGCGACTACGACCTTCTCCTGAAGGTCTATATCGACGACCAGACGGACATCGGCAAATTCGTCTCCGAGAACGTCGCCAACGTCCCCGGTATCGTTCGCTCGCTGACGACGCTGACCTTCAAGGCGTTTTAGGCCGCATCGGCCCGAAAAGTGGAAGCCGGTTTCCGGCAGAGCCGATGCGCGATCATGAACCCCGAAAACGAAGAAAGCCGCCGTGGGGAGGGGGAATCCACGGCGGCTCTACTCGAAACGATGCGGCAGCCCGGAGAGGGGGGATGAGGCTGCCGCACTGGGTGTCCGGTTAGGCGGGGGACGGGCCTTGTTCCGGACTCGGCTTATGTGTTGCCGATAGTGATCATCTGAGAATTTGAACGTGGCAATTCAAGGGCACGAACATTACAAGTGCGTAACGTCAGCGTGATTGGCGGAGCGCCTGTCAGCAGGCCCTTCCGCGCAAGGCTTTGGCATGGACAGGGCAGGCGCCAGACGCTACCTCATTGCCCATGAAAAAAGGCGATCATCTCTTCCTCGTCGACGGCTCAGGCTACATCTTCCGCGCCTATCACGCGCTGCCCCCGCTGACGCGCAAATCCGACGGCCTGCCGGTCGGCGCGGTGTCGGGCTTCTGCAACATGCTTTGGAAGCTGATGCAGAATGCGCGCGACACGGAAGTCGGCGTCACGCCGACCCATTTCGCCGTCATCTTCGACTATTCGTCCAAGACGTTCCGCAACGAGCTCTACGACAAGTACAAGGCGAACCGCACCGCGCCGCCCGAAGACCTCGTCCCGCAGTTCGGCCTGATCCGCCACGCCACCCGCGCGTTCGAGTTGCCCTGCATCGAAATGGAGGGCTTCGAGGCTGACGACCTGATCGCGACCTATGCCAAGCTCGCCTGCGAGGCGGGCGGCGACACCACGATCATCTCGTCCGACAAGGACCTGATGCAGCTCGTCGGCCCTACCGTGTCGATGTACGACCCGATGAAGGATCGCGAGATCAAGGTGCCGGAAGTGGTCGAGAAATGGGGCGTGCCGCCCGAGAAGATGATCGACCTGCAGGCACTGACGGGCGATTCCATCGACAACGTGCCAGGCGTTCCCGGCATCGGCCCGAAGACCGCCGCGCAGCTTCTGGAGGAATTCGGCGACCTCGATACGCTGCTTGCCCGCGCTTCCGAGATCAAGCAGCAGAAGCGCCGCGAGAACCTGATCGAGCATGCCGAGATGGCGCGCCTGTCGCGCGAACTGGTGCGCCTGCGCGACGACGTCTCGGTGCCCGAACCGCTCTCGGCCTTCGAACTCCAGCCGCCGAACGGGCCGAAGCTGATCGGCTTTTTGAAGGCGATGGAATTCACCTCGCTCACCCGCCGCGTCGCCGAGGCGACGGGCGCGGAAGCCGCCGACATCGAGCCGATGCATGTCGAGGTGCAGACGGGGTCGGCGGCGCACGGCCCCGACCTCGACGTGCCGGATCCTTCCACAGTTTCGCCCGGCGAAGAGGGCGACGTCGCCGCCGAGCCGAAGGCCGGTCCGGCAACGCCCGCCGATCTCGCCAAGGCCCGCGCCGATGCGGCCGTCGCCGCCAAGATCGACCGCAGCGCCTATGTCACGATCCGCGACCTTGCGACGCTCCAGACCTGGGTGGCCGAGGCGCGGGAGGCCGGGATCGTCGCCTTCGACACCGAGACGACCTCGCTCGACCCGATGCAGGCGGAGCTCTGCGGCTTTTCGCTCGCCACCGCGCCCGGTCGCGCCGCCTATGTGCCGCTGATCCACAAGGCGGGCGCGGGCGACCTGCTCGGCGGCGGGCTGGTCGAGAACCAGATCCCGATCCGCGACGCGCTGGCAGCCATCAAGCCGCTGATGGAGGACCGCTCGGTCCTCAAGATCGCGCACAATCTGAAATACGACTATCTCGTCCTCCTGCGCCACGGCATCGACGCCGCCCCCTGCGACGACACGATGCTGCTTTCCTACGTCACCGATGGCGGCTCGGGCTCGCAGAGCATGGATTCGCTCTCCGAGCGCTGGCTCGGACACGTGCCGATTCCATTCAAGGATGTCTGCGGCTCCGGCAAGTCGATGATCACCTTCGACTTCGTCGAGCTGGAAAAGGCGACGGCCTATGCCGCCGAGGACGCCGACGTCACCTTGCGCCTCTGGCATGTGCTGAAGCCGCGCTTGACCGCCAAGGGCCTCAACGCCGTCTACGAGCGGCTGGAGCGTCCGCTGGTTCCCGTCCTCGCGCGTATGGAAAGCCGTGGCATCTCGGTCGACCGGCAGATTCTGTCCCGCCTGTCCGGCGAACTCGCCCAGCGTGCCGCGGCCTTCGAGGACGAGGTCTACGAGCTCGCCGGCGAGCGTTTCACCATCGGCTCGCCCAAGCAGCTCGGCGACATCCTGTTCGGCCGCATGGGCCTGCCGGGCGGCTCCAAGACCAAGACCGGCCAGTGGTCGACGTCGGCCTCCGTGCTGGAGGACCTTGCCGCCGAGGGTCACGAACTGCCGCGCAAGATCGTCGACTGGCGCCAGCTCACCAAGCTCAAATCCACCTATACCGACGCGCTGCCAGGCTACATCCATCCCGAGACGAAGCGCGTCCACACGTCCTATGCGCTGGCCGCGACGACGACCGGGCGCCTCTCCTCGTCGGAACCGAACCTCCAGAACATCCCGATCCGCACCGCAGAGGGCCGCAAGATCCGCACGGCCTTCATCGCCGAGCCGGGGCACCGGCTGATCTCGGCCGACTACAGCCAGATCGAATTGCGCGTGCTCGCCCATGTCGCCGAGATCCCGCAGCTTCGCCAGGCGTTTGCCGACGGCATCGACATCCACGCGATGACGGCGTCCGAAATGTTCGGCGTGCCGGTGGAGGGGATGCCGTCCGACGTGCGCCGGCGCGCCAAGGCGATCAATTTCGGCATCATCTACGGCATCTCGGCCTTCGGCCTCGCCAACCAGTTGTCGATCGGCCGCGAGGAGGCGGGCAGCTACATCCGGAAATATTTCGAGCGCTTTCCCGGCATCAAGGACTACATGGACGCGACCAAGGCCTATGCCCGCGACAACGGCTATGTCGAGACGATCTTCGGCCGGCGCGTCCACTATCCCGAAATCCGCTCGCCCAACCCCTCCGTGCGCGCCTTCAACGAGCGCGCGGCGATCAATGCGCCGATTCAAGGGTCCGCCGCCGATGTCATCCGCCGCGCCATGATCCGCATGGAAGACCGCCTCGCCGAGGCCGGGCTGTCCGAGACGCTGATGCTGCTCCAGGTCCATGACGAACTGATCTTCGAGGCGCCGGAGGCCCAGGTCGAGGCGGCGATCCCGGTGATCCGCGAGACGATGGAGCATGCTGCGATGCCGGCGCTCTCCATGCGCGTGCCGCTGCAGGTCGACGCGCGCGCGGCGTCGAACTGGGACGAGGCGCACTGAGCGCGCCATGGAGGTGGGGCCGCTCCTCTCCTTCGCGCTCGCCTCGCTGCTGATCGAGCTCACGCCCGGCCCGAACATGACCTATCTGGCGCTGGTCGCGGCCGGCGAAGGGCGCCGGCGCGGCTATGCGGCGGTCGCCGGCGTCGCGCTGGGGCTGGCGCTGCTGGGGCTCGCGGCCGCGCTCGGCGTCGCAGAACTTCTCCAGCGCTCGTCGCTCGCCTACGAGGTCCTGCGCTGGGCCGGCGGGCTCTTCCTGCTCTATCTCGCCTGGGATGGCTGGCGCGGCGACGGCGACGTGGTGCAGACGGGCGACGGCTCGGACCGCGCCTATTTCCTGCGCGGCCTCGTCACCAACATGCTGAACCCGAAGGCGGCGCTGTTCTACGTCGCGGTGCTGCCGACCTTCCTCGATCCGGCGCGGCCGCTGCTCGGCCAGACGCTCGCCCTGTCGGCGGTCTATGTGACGGTCGCGACCCTCGTCCATTCCGGCATCGTCACGCTGGCCGGCGCGCTGACCGCGTTCACGCAAAAACCGGGCCGCGAAATCGCGACCCGGCGTGTTCTCTCCAGCCTTCTGGCCCTCGTCGCCGTCTGGCTGATCTGGTCTACGGCGCGCTAGCTACTCGATGACGCCGCAAGCATAGCGGTCGCCGGCATCGCCCGTCGGCTGGGTCTGGTAGTCGTCGGTGCCGCCGTGGATCATCAAGGCGAGGCGCATGATGTCGGCCTCGCCTTCGTCGCCGAGCGTGACCATGTGGTTGAACACCTGGGCACGCAGCACGCCGTCCTCGCCGACATACTGGTTCGGCATGTCCCCGGCATGCGGCCCGCCCTCGGCGAGATAGCCATGGGCGGCGTCGGTCGGGTTGAAGTGGCCGCCGGCCGATTCATGGCCGCTCTCGTGGTCGCAGGTGCCCGTCTCGTGGATATGGACGCCGAGCCATTCGCCGGCGGGAAGGCCGGACACTTCGAGCTCGATCAGGACGCCGTTCGGCGTGCCGGTCAGCGTCGCGGTGCCGTTCTCGGCGCCCTCTAGGTCGACGAAGCTGGCGCTGGCGCTGGTGGCCTCGGCGGCGGGCGCCTGTTCGGCGTCGTCCTGCGCGAAGGCCGCGCCCGTCATCAAAGCGAGTGCAGCCGTGGCTGGCAACAGAAGTCTCATTTCCGCATCTCCCGGTTGTTGGTCCGCGAAGGGGAATGGCCGCGGTGACGGAATTGTTCCCTCGAACGGACGGCCGGCGGCTTCCCCGATTGCGGCGGAAATTGCTGCGCGGAAAATTATCTTTCCGTAATTTGAGTTCGCCGGCGGGCGGGAGCATGTTTGCCGCGAAGTCGGGAAACGCCGGCGGCCGGAACGATCGGCCGCGACGCGACGTCCTCCAGACGACTTCGACCGTGCGTCCCCGCCCGGATCGTCAGGGCATTCCAAGGGACGCCTTTCCAAGGACCAACGCAAATGCGTGCGCTTCTCATTCCCGCGGCCATCGCCGCCGGGCTCGCCCTTGCTCCTGCAGCCTTCGCAGCGCAGACCACCACCGGCATGATCAAGTCGATCGATGCCAAGACGCATACGGTCACGCTCGACAACGGTACGGCCTACACGCTGCCGACATCGTTCAAGGAAAAGGGCCTGAAGGTCGGCGAGAAGGTGAGCATCAACTGGGACATGAAGGCCGGCAAGCACCAGGCGACGACGGTGACGGCCGCCAAGTAGCCGCGTGACGGCATCGCGCCCGCCGCCCGGATGAGGGCGGCGGGCATTCCCGCACCCTTAACGCTCCCTTAAAGCGCCGCATTTAATCTTCAGCGACAGCGACCATCAGGCAGACAAGAAGCGGGCATCAGGGGCGATGGGCGACAGACGGATCGAGCCGACCTTTGGCGGGGCGGCATCGGATGAGGGCTCCGGCCTTTTCGTGAGCGAGGAGGACCGGGTCGTGGGACAGCCGAAGAAGCGCGGTTCGACGAAGGCGTCGTCGCGCAAATCCGAACCGAAATCGCGCGGCAAAAAGCGCGGCAAGTCGCGGCGCTCGTCGGGCGGCGGCCTGTTCGGCTTCCTGCGCAAGGCCACCTACTGGTCCTTCGTGCTCGCCATCTGGGGCGGCGTCGCGGCAGCGGGCGTGCTCGTCTTCTATGCCGCGCAGATGCCCTCGGCCTCGACCTGGGCGATCCCGGACCGCCCGCCCAACGTCAAGATCATGGATGTCGAGGGCCGGCAGGTCGCCAATCGCGGCATGATGGGTGGCGAATCGATCGGGCTGCACGAGATGTCGCCCTATATCCCGCAAGCCGTCGTCGCCATCGAGGACCGCCGCTTCTACCAGCATTTCGGCGTCGACCCGCTGGGCCTTGCCCGCGCCGTCTACGAGAACGCTATCAATGGCCGCGTGGTGCAGGGCGGCTCGACGCTGACGCAGCAGCTCGCCAAGAACCTGTTCCTCACCAACGAGCGCTCCTACGACCGCAAGATCCGCGAAGTGCTGATGGCCTTCTGGCTGGAGAACGAATATTCGAAGGAGCAGATCCTCGAATTCTACCTGAACCGCGTCTATTTCGGCTCCGGCGCCTATGGCGTGGAAGCCGCCTCGCAGCGTTATTTCGGCAAGAGCGCACGCGACGTGACGCTGTCGGAATCCGCGCTTCTCGCCGGCCTTCTCGTCGCCCCGTCGCGCCTCTCGCCGGCCCGCGATCCCAACGCCGCCGAAAACCGCGCCCAGCTCGTCCTCTCCGCCATGCGCGACCAGGGCATGATCGGCGACAGCGAACTCGCCTCCGCCATCTCCGCCCCTCCGGTGCGCGCCGCCGCTTACTGGACGGGCTCGGAGAACTACGTCGCCGACCGCATCATGGGCGAACTGCCGCGCCTGATCGGCATGGACGTCACCAAGGACATGATCGTCGAGGCGACGGTCGACCTCGACCTGCAGGACCTCGCCGAAAAGGCCGTCCGCCAGATGGTCGACGAGAACAAGGCCGAGCTCGACGTCTCTCAGGGCGCGCTCGTCTCGATCGATCCGGCCGGCGCCGTGCGCGCCATGGTCGGCGGTTACGACTACGCCAATTCGCAGTTCGACCGCGCGTCGGAAGCCAAGCGCCAGCCGGGCTCCGCCTTCAAGCCCTTCGTCTGGATGGCGGCGATGGAACAGGGGCTCTTCCCCGACACGATCCGCAACGACGCGCCGGTGAAGATCGGCAACTGGTCGCCGCAGAACTTCAACAACAAATATGCCGGCCCGATGACGCTGTCGCAGGCGCTTGCCCGCTCGTCCAACTCGATCGCCGCCGTCCTCGCGCACGAAGTCGGCCCCTCGGCGATCGTCGAGACGGCCTGGCGCATGGGCATCGAATCCGACCTCCAGCCGAACCTGTCGATCTCGCTCGGCACGTCGGAGGTCACCCCGCTCGAACTCACCGCCGCCTTCGTGCCGTTCTCGACCGGCGGCGTGCGTCCCGACATCCATTTCGTCGAGCGCGTGACAACGATCGACGGTGAAGTGCTCTACGAGCATCCCGGCAATGCGGGCACGCAGGTGGCGCGCCCCGAGACCATCGGCATGATGAACTACATGATGTCGGAGACCGTCGGCACCGGCACCGGCCGCAACGCCGATTTCGGCTGGCCCGCCGCCGGCAAGACCGGCACCAGCCAGAACTCGCGCGACGCCTGGTTCGTCGGCTACACGGCCGAACTGACGACCGGCGTCTGGTTCGGAAACGACGACGGCAGGCCGATGAAGAACATCACCGGCGGGCAGTTGCCAGCCAAGGCGTGGAAGATCTTCATGGAAGGCGCGCACCAGGGCGTTCCCGTCGCCTCGCTCCCCGGCAGTTGGCAGCCGGGCACGTTCGACCGCATCGAGGATCTTCTGGCGAGCGACCGCGGCATCCCGCAGCAGGCCTCCTACCCTGCCGGCGACACCACCGGCTCCATCGCCCCGCAAGCCGAGGTCGGCCAGCCGCCGCAACAGCAGCGCTCCGGTCCCATCGGCTCGATCATGGACATCATCATGGGCGGCAACTGACGCGAGGCGAACACGCGAAGTTGCTCTCGCTTCCGCCCCGCAAACTCTCTACATAGCGTCAGGTTTTCCCGTACGCCCGGAGAGATGATGCGAAAGACCCTCGTTCTGACCGGCGCCAGCCGCGGCATCGGCCACGCCACCGTCAAGCGCTTCTCGCGCGAGGGATGGCGCGTCATCACCTGTTCGCGCAATGCGTTTGCCGAGGACTGCCCCTGGCCGGCGGGGCCCGAGGATCACATCAAGATCGACCTGTCGGACCCCGAGGATGTCGGCTCGGCCGTTTCGGAGATCCGTCACCGCCTCGAGGAATCGGGCGGCGAACTGCACGCGCTCGTCAACAATGCGGCGATCTCGCCCAAGCTCGACGGCGGCAAGCGCATGAACTCGATCGAGACGCCCATGCATGTGTGGCGCGACGTCTTCCAGGTGAATTTCTTCGCCCCGATCATGCTCGCGCGGGGGCTGTTCAAGGAACTCGCCGCCGCCAAGGGCTCGGTCGTCAACGTCACGTCGATCGTCGGCAGCCGCGTCCACCCCTTCGCCGGCACGGCCTATGCGACGTCGAAGGCGGCGCTGTCGTCGCTGTCGCGCGAGATGGCCGCCGATTTCGGCCCGCACGGCATTCGCGTGAACTCCATCGCGCCGGGCGAGATCGACACGGCGATCCTGTCGCCGGGCACCGAGAAGATCGTCGAGACGATCCCGCTCCGCCGCCTCGGCTCGACATCGGAAGTCGCCGACACGATCTTCTTCCTGTGCTCCGACCAGTCCTCTTACGTCACCGGCGCCGAAATCCACATCAATGGCGGCCAGCACGTTTAAGGGAATCTGTTTTTTGGCTGACCGGTCTGAGGGGTTGTGCACCTCGATCTAAGCACCCCCACTCCGGCCCTTCGGGCCACCTCTCCCCCTGCCCGGGGGCGAGGAAAGCGTTGCCGCGATCGCAGCGCCTCTCCAGCTTGGGTTCCTCTCCCCTTTTGAGGGGGAGAGGTGGTCCGCAGGACCGGAGTGGGTATGGCTCAAGTTCTCCTCATCCTGAGCTCGTCGAAGGACGCACACCCTTGCCGCTAATGCGGCATCGAGCTCAGATGTGACAAGAGCTCGGCCACGTTGACGGCGCCGCACTTCTTCAACAGCCTTGCGCGGTAGGCCTCCACCGTGCGCGGCGAGACGTCGAGCATGCGGGCGATTTCCTTGGAGGTGCGGCCTTCGCCGAGGTGCATCACGATCTGCCGCTCGCGCGTCGAGAGCGCGAGCACGGGCCGCACCTGCGACAGGTCGGCGAAGCTCCACACGGCGCGGCGCAAGGGGTCGTCGTCGCGGGTCAGCGAGTGGCCGCGCACGCGGCACCAGAACAGCGTGCCGTCCTTCTTCGCCATGATGCGCTCGTCGGAATAGCGGTTGTCCTTCTTCAGGGGTTCCACGCCGACGTCGCGGATGCGCACAAACTCCTCCTGGCTCGGATAGAGGGAGGCGAAGGACTGGTCGACGAGTTCGTCGATGCGATAGCCGAACATCGCCGAAAACGCCGGATTGCACGCGCGAATGACGCGGCTCTCGGTCACGACGAGGCCGACCGGCGCGTGGTCGAAGGCAAGCTTTGCATAGTCGGGAATGGCGTCGGTCATGCGTATTTCTACGATATTGCGCAAAAAGCGGGCTTTCGCCGATAGTTCGGGGAGGATTTCGAGCCGCGCGAGCGCGGCGCCGGCATCCGGGAGGACAGTCGCGATTGCTGGGCCAAAAATCAACCGTCATCGGCGGTTGCGGCCGTGCTTTGCCGGATTTCCACCAGGTCAATCGCTTTCGGGAGGAAGTTTTCATGAAGAAATGGTTTGCCGCGCTGGCGTTGTCCTGCGCCTTCGTCATGCCCGCAGGGGCGCAGGACGACCCGGTCAAGATCGCACTCCTGCACGGCCTGTCGGGCTCGCCGCTCGAGGCCTATTCGAAGCAGACCCAGACCGGCTTCGAGATGGGTCTCGAATACGCGACCGACGGCACGATGGAGGTCAAGGGCCGCAAGATCGAGATCATCAAGAAGGACACGCAGTTCAAGCCCGACGTCGCACGCGCATTGCTCGCCGAAGCTTACGGCGACGACGACGCGCTGATCGCGGTCGGCGACACGTCGTCGGGCGTCGCGATGGCGCTTTTGCCGATCGCGGCCGAATATGAGCGCATCCTCGTCGTCGAGCCGGCCGTCGCCGACGGCCTGACGGGCGCGGATTCCAACCGCTACGTTTTCAAGACCTCGCGGAATTCGTCGATGGACATGCAGGCGCAGGCGCTGGCGCTGAAGCCCGACGAGAACCTCTACGTCGCAACGCTCGCCCAGGACTACGCGTTCGGCCGCGACGGCGTCGCCGCCTTCAAGGCCGCGCTCGAGGGCACCGGCGCCAACCTCGTCGCCGAGGAATACGTTCCGCAGCAGACGACCGACTTCACCGCGACCATCGAGCGCCTGACGGAGGCGCTGCGCGACCAGCCGGGCCGCAAGGTCATCATGATCTACGTCGCCGGCATCGACGCCATGACGCCGCTCGCCTCGGCCGATCTCGGCCGCTACGACATCGAGCTTTCGACCGGCGGCAACATCCTGCCCGCACTCGTCTCCTACAAGCAGGTGCCGGGCATGGAAGGCGCGATCTACTATTACTACGAGCTGCCGGAAAACCCGGTGAACGACTGGCTCGTCGAAGAGCACATGAAGCGCTACAACTCGCCGCCGGATTTCTTCACCGCGGGCGGCATGGCCTCGGCCATGGCCATCGTCAAGGCGCTGGAGACGGCCGAGGATTGGGAAACCGAGACGCTGATCTCGACCATGGAAGGCATGTCCTTCGACACGCCCAAGGGCGAGATGACCTTCCGTCCGGAAGATCACCAGGCGCTGCAGTCGATGTACCACTTCAAGATCGCCGTGCAGGACGGCGTCGAATGGGCCGTGCCGGAGATGGTGCGCGAGATTCCGGCGTCGGAGATGGATATTCCGGTCGGGCGGAATAACCAGGAGTAGCGCTTTAGATCGTTCCCGGCGGCTCGCCGGGAACGCATCACCCCCACTCCGTCGCGCTTCGCGCGCCACCTCTCCCCCTGCCCGGGGGAGAGGAAACCAAGCTGGACTAGCGCCGGCATGGCGGTAGCGCTTTCCTCTCCCCCGGGCAGGGGGAGAGGTGGCGCGCGAAGCGCGACGGAGTGGGGGTGCTTCAACTTGGAAGATCGTGGTTCGCAATGACGTCACCCTCCATCCGCACCGAAAACCTGACGATCCGCTTCGGCGGCCACGCTGCGGTGAACAATGTCACCTGCGCGTTCCAGCCGGGCGAGCTGACCGTCATCGTCGGGCCCAACGGCGCCGGAAAGACGACGTGGTTCAACCTCGTCTCCGGCCAGTTGAAGCCGACCGAGGGCCGCATCTTCAAGGGCGGGACGGAAATCACGCGGCTGTCGGCCTCGGCCCGCGCCAAGGCCGGCATCGGCCGTGCCTTCCAGTTGACCAATCTCTTTCCCAAACTGACCGTGCTCGAAAATGTCCGCCTCGCGGTCCAGGCGAAGGCGGGGCAAGGCCCGTCGGCGCTGCGCAATGCGGCGAGCCTCACCGAACTTGCGGAAAAGGCAGCGCGCGTTCTCGAGCAGACACGCCTTTCCTCGGTCGCCCACCTGCCCGCCTCCGCCCTGCCGCATGGCGACCAGCGCAAGCTGGAAGTGGCGATGCTGGCGGCGATGGAGCCCGACATCTTCATGTTCGACGAGCCGACCGCCGGCATGTCCGTCGACGAGGCGCCGG